>Ga0307517_10014293_pt1 | contig 10677 bp, 10 predicted proteins | sample 23_EM_MG_FD_194515 | JGI IMG/M metagenome (GOLD analysis project Ga0307517, IMG submission 194515) | Populus trichocarpa ectomycorrhiza microbial communities from riparian zone in the Pacific Northwest, United States - 23_EM | ecosystem: Host-associated > Plants > Roots > Unclassified | place...
GTTACACGATCAGCCTTGACCTGAGATTGTCATCTCCGAACCCTCACGCTAAACGAGTGTTATCGTTTAGGACCTTCCTGTCGTTGTGTGCCTTGGACTAACGTCCAGTGCCAAGACCCCGTTACAAACATTCAGGACACACCGGATGCAGCACCTAATACTCAGGACGCACCTGATGCAGCACCCAATACTCAGGACGCCACCTGACGCAGCACCAAATACTCAGGACGCTACCTGACGCAGCACCAAATACTCAGGACGCTACCTGACGCCAGAGCACATCTTCCTGAAATAAGCGAAGGGTCCCCCCTTTAGCTGTTTCTGACCTTGGTCACCCGGATCACAATAGATTTCAAGTTCATTTGGTGAAACTATTAAATTTACTACAAGTAGGCTTCTATCGTTCTAATAAACATGCAAATTCAAGTTCACACCCAAGCGTGCGCCCGGCATCCCCTCCGCCCCCCCTGCTCCCCCTTCTCGGTACCCTATAGCTCGATGGGGAATTGGCGCCTCAGGACGTACCTTATACCGGCGCATAGCTGGCGTCAAGCCCAACAATCCTGTGCAATCAGATCCAGGATCAGAGCAGTAGTTGTGGAGGGATTTGCCATCGAGTTCTGGGATTGCCAGGGTACCTGCATTGTAAAGACCACTCTTACAAGGGTAAGCGATTTCCTGAGTATTGATGCGACAGAGACGTACTTCATACCGCCGCGTAGCTGGCGTCGAGCCCAACAGTCTCCAGCAATCAGATTGAGGATCGGAGCAGTGGTTGTGGAGGAATCTGCCATCGAATTCTAGGAGCGCCAGCACTCTATTTAGCCATGTAACTTCATGAATAAAATTCGCGGAGGGATAGACTTTATACGGTTGGGAAGCTGGCGTCGGGCCCAACAACCTCCCGCAAACAGAGTCAAAATCCGTCTAGTGGTTGTGGAGTAATCCGCTGTCGAGTAAAATATCGCCAGTATGATACCTAATACTCCCTCCACAGCAGACAGCGAATTCCTGAGTATTGATGTGACAGAGACGTACCTTATACCGTTGGAAAGCTGGCGTCAAGCCCAACAGTCTCCCGCAATCAGACCCAGGATCGGCCCATCGGTTGTGGAGGAATCTACAATTGAGCTCTGGGATCGCTAGCACACTATTCAGCATTGTAACTTCATGAATAAAGGTCGCGGGGGGATGTATCTTATACCGTTGCGTAGCTGGCGTCGAGTCCAACATTCTCCCGCAATCAGATCCAGATTCGGTTGAGCGGTTGTGGAGGGATCTGCCATCGGGTTCTGAGATCGCCAGTCTTGTAACTTGATGAATAATAGTCCAGTAAAGATAAATCTGCTACTAGTGTGTAGCCGGTGTCGAGTTCAACAACCTCCTGGTGTCAGACCCAGGATGTATGGAGTGGTTGTAGTGGAGTCTTGCAGCTGGTGCCCGGGGGTGTGAATGTTGAGTGTTGTGATGAGTGCTAGTGTATCGCGTCGCATTTGAGGCTAAGTGCCCAGAAACCACAATCAACTGTGCTAGACTAGAGACACTCCAGGCTATCACTCGCTTTCAGACTGGAGTGAGCTGGCATTTTCGCTCATTCAAAGATGGAGTTCTGAAAATAGAACTCTGGGTATCAGTATGACTTGGCCCGGGGTCTTTAGCGCAAATTTAAGATTAAGGGTATAATGGCTTTCTCACCAGGTGCCAGCGCTAAGTATATTTTCTTCGCCAAGAAATACTCCTTGCTCACATCCAGGCTGGAAAACAAAGAAGGCTGAAAGGAGAATCAGGGGTAGTAGTGAATCCTGATGTACGATGGTATTGAGGTTTAAGTCAGGATGCATGGGAGGCAGGGTTGCTTAGTTGCATGTGTCCGGACGGAACCCAGTGTAGGCTAGGGTCTCCAGACGCACCAGACGCAACCAGATGTGGCGCATGGGTACAGGACGCACAGGACGCACAGGACGCACAGGACGCAGAGTCCAGGCTAGGAGAGTCAGGATGCAATACTACAGTATCTGACGCAGGCCACCTTTTTACTGATGTTCGCCAGTGTTACATGACCATTCCATACCCGGAATCCTAAATATAAACTTCCAGCAAAGCAAACTAAATATAGCAATACGATAGCATAGCCTATCTGACTCAGAGACAGTGGCGGAGCTGAAATCAAATCAAATAAACCAAATATAAATCAAATAACTAAACATAGGAGATTCTGCACTGCCCGCTGCTGTGTACCGTTACCGGAACATGTACACATATTACAAGTGGCTTCCCTTGGAAACCTCACTTCTTCCAGGAAAGGCGTCCTATAAGCAACCCAAGCTCTCTCAAACTCCTCATCACCCTTCCACAACCTATTCACTCCACTCTTTATAGCCAGCTGCCTATAACTCTCCTCCGCCTCACTCAACCTCTTCCTCAAAAATGCGTTCTCCCAAAGCAGGTCATTGTAAGATCTGTGGGATGGCCCTGAAGCCATCTTGGAAGACTAAAGATTGGTTTTTATTGGTAGATGCCCTAAAATGTGGGCTCTATAATAAGGTGAAATTTCAATCGCTCAGGATGTAATGGCAACGGTGCTATGTGTTCAGGTTCTTTATGCCTGTAGCTTGTACTAAATCAGAGTAAAAATAGAACAATTTCGCTTGATTTACAAAAAAATGTTAAAAGATGCTAGGGGTAGAAGATTGTAGATTAGCTGTAATTCTTTCCTAATCTCAAAATAACATTAAAAATACGGGATCAATTCCGCTTTGTCAGCATAGGGATTCAATGTAATTCCTGCTAAAGAAGTAGGATGGAGGGAAAGAGTGGTAAGGACTGTGGTGGTGATAGCCCTAGAGATGAATTGTCAAGCCTTCATTCAGTTGGTTGGGTGTCGCTTATTGTGTGATTGATTAAGAAGTAAGAGCCGAGGGTAATGAGGGAAATCCTTAAAAGGCAAGGAACTTGAAAGAGGGGGTGAATCAAGATGCCTGGACTCTTAAAGCGATATGTTCTCAATGCCAATCACTGGGATTATAGGCACCTACACGCCTAATAGGCTTTCTCAGGCCGATCGAGTGCGACCTATGTCGGCCTAAGCTATATGCCGGAGCGGCCTGGCCTACGGCCTGCCGAGAACACTGCTAACAATGCAGTACAGTACTCACTACATACCTCTCTCCATATATAAATTGAAATTCCATCTCACGCTCTGCCGATTCCTCCTTTGCCATTGCTCATATTGCGCCCTCACCGCTGTAACTCGCCTACAGTTTTCAAACGAATATTCCTTTACCCTACTATCGTATCAGCGGTGCTAGGCCACAACCACCCTGGCTGGGCGGGCAAACGAAATTACACACCTCGGTTAACAAGATCTAGCAAGCTTGTCTTGTTTCTGCCTACCGTTTTAAGTAAGCACTATTTCACCAATTGGGACGGCTAGACCTGACAGCTGTAATTCACCAAGTTTTTAGATTCGTATCATACCTCTATATCTTCTCTCCATGTCTTATGGACATTGTAGGCATTGCCTGAGCCAGTGCGGTCATCATGAGCCTCCTCCACCCACAGCTAAGCACTTTCCAGAGTACAAAGAGTGAGATTAAAGCTCCCTACTTTCCCAAATTGCGCCACTGGTGCCCTGTGACTAACATCCGCTTACCAGCTTTCTGTCTAGCGGAAATGTTATATTGTACGTCGGACCAGATAGCAAAAAAATGGAGATGCATAAAAATCTCCTCGCGAGCATATCCCCAGAGCTCAACAAGCACGTCAACAACCATATGAGAGAGGGTATCGAGGGTGAAATACATTTACCAGAGGAGGAGGAAGAGGCACTCACTCTCTTCATCGAATGGGCATACAGTGGAAACTATGACCACAAGAAAGTCACACCAGAAAGCACCCTAGAGCAGGATGATTTATGGCAGCGCCTTCACAAGCACCTTCAGCTCTGTGTATTCGCTGATAAGTTCAACATACCGATCTTAAGGGAGCTCGCAGAATCGAAATTTCACACCGAGATCACCCTCATTGAGCCGAGTAGCAGGAGCGATGCGATTAGTCTAGTTATGGTTATAGGTTATGCGTATAATAACCTCCCCGGATCGCATCCAATTCTGAAACTTTTCGCGCAATACGCTTCTTGGAAGCTCGCCTTGCTGCGGGGAACAACTGGATTTAGTCAGTTAATTTTGGCCCAGCCGACCTTCTTGGAGGAATTCCTTAGGCATTTAAGCGGGTTAACATCCAAGCCCAGAACACCCTAAACACCTGACGCACGATAAGCCCACCTATAGACAATATATCACCAACCAGCAACAGCCCAGGATGCAACAAAATCCTACCAGAGGTTGTCATACCATTTGCGCCTCGAGCACACTGGACCGGTTCTCGCTTAATGGCAGATCTGAATTGTGGACATGAGTTCTTATTTTCTGTCTCTTTGATTTTATTAATACATTTAATACACTCTTTCTTCCCACAACCTTCCATATGTTAGAAGGATATAGTTAACTTTAGAAGATGCGGGAGAGTCTGAAAGATTGGATAGAGGCTTGCAGGTGATTTGAGAGATTGAGATAGAATGGTTAATGGTTTATGAAAGAGATTAGATAGACATGTCTTTCCTTTGTGTATCACGGGAGTGTACGGAGGAATAAAGGCATGGCCGGGAGAGAGAGATAGGTGTGGTGATCGACGGAATGATCATGAAGTGCTACTTATGTTTTACTTATACACTTGTTTCTGTCATGAGTTTTTTTTGTTTTAGTTAGAGCGAATTTGAAGAGCTGAGCGACGTGTTTAAGTTCCTTGTAAATTCTCTTTCTATCGTCTACCACTGTGCCAAACATAACCTGCCAACGTTAATACCATGACCTAGGTGAGAACACAAAATTTACTAATTCTAAAATTATATAGAGCAGCGAATCGTAAGCTATACGGTAGTTATTGTGCATTTTTACTACAGCAATACCCCTTCGCCTTATAACTGGCATCAGTGTAGAGATTGACGCCGCCTCCATAAAGAATATAATCTCTAGCCTACCACATACCAGCTGAAACCCTCCCATCACATCCTTTGCCTTCATACATTCTTATTCCCTTCTTCAACCTAGAACCTCAATAATGAAAATCAACAAGCCACACCCTACCATAATGCCTCCAAAGCTCCACTTTCCCAACCTAAGGCTTCATACCATATAAAGCTCCGCTGCCGGTAACAGTGAACTCTATTCCTATGTCTTCAGCACTGAAAAAAGGCCCAATTTCAGGTCCCGTACTATACCATCTGATTTACCGCTTATCTCTCACCTCAGGCTAAGCGTCCCCCTTAGGCTCAGAGTGTAGCTCGTCCCAGCCTGGATTGATAGCCAATCCCAATATCAACCAACGCCGTCCTATGCTCCGCAACTCATCTTAGTAGTTCTAAACCAAAGCATAGACGGCAATACACCAATCACATATAAGCACGCCTATAAACCATTTGATATTCATGGCGTGTTCCATCGTTAGGTTAGATTCAAGGCATTACAAATAGTGGAATGAATGCACTGGTATCATAACATTATAGAATTCTCCATCCCAGAATATACCATGCAGCGTCACTGGATAATTGTGGCTGCGGCTAGAAAGTAGTCTCATAATCAGTGAATATCCAACACCAGCGGTCTGGAAATCTTGTAAGTGCTATCATTGATCGCAACACCAGTATCGCACTCTGCGCCGTTAGTAGTCATACTATTGTCCAAACCGGAATACGCACCGTCATGATAACCTAATTCATCAACACTTTAATAAGTGTAATTGGATTTGCAAGACAAGTGAATAGGGTGGGTTTTTCCCCTGAAAAGCGTTAACGTAGTCAGCTATCTCCCGACATCGCTTGACTAAATGATCCGTAAATTCATAAATCTCTTCTCTCGCCAATCGAATGGACCAGCCTTCCCGGGAATCTATAGCAGCCAGCCTACCTACTCCACGCAATGCAGAAAACCACTCCAAATTCCAAGCCCCAACACATGCGGACCGAGCTATCATACAGATTTCCCGGTTTCACCCACTGGGAAGCCTTGGGCCCACCCCGTTCCATGCTTTCTTCCATATCTACGATTTACAGCTGAGTCTCCTCGTAACATACCATAGAGTAGGCCGGATGGATAAAGCATGATACCTGAGCCTGTCAAGCATCGATATTTGAAATGTCTTGCTGCTATGATAAGTTGATGGTAAATACGGTATTACAAAATCTCGAGTTATGCAGTTTGTTTAGCTAAGACAATGTATTGCTTAGGGTTCTGTGGTTCTTGGTATTTGAAAAGGACCCTGTAAGCAATTTGTCCAATACTCATAATACTGTCAAAATTAGCCTTGGGTACACCTCAGGGTAAACGTAATAACCGAGGAAAACACTCCATTGGACCGCCTAACAATTGCTCTTCTCCGATCCTGACAGCTCTAGTTTTGTCAAGTGTCGAGAGACGGTGCGGATTGAGCATGTGCCCTGAGCAAACAAGAGCAGTTTTACTTGTTCGGTACAGTGGGGCTGAGTTGCTGGCGAGCGCTCCATTACAGGGCCTGATACCTGCGTATTTCGAAAGCTTCCCAAAATGTGAACTTTGACTTGACGTTAACTTACTCGAGTCGGTGTGGCTGCTTAAAAAAAACCCCAGCGCGAAGAGCGTTAGGAAAGAATATCTTTTGTGTAGTTCTGTGGAGAGTTTTCCCCACTCACTGTCAATTTTAGGTCCATCCCAGATTCCTGTCCATAAATCTAGAGCCCAAAGTAACGCCTTGTTTTGGCGAAAAACTATAGCTCGAGCGAACAGGTCAAAACTTTACCCTATTTAGACCCAGTTTTGTAGTTAAACTGCCAGACCAACCCAACTTACTAGCCCCGGTACTGTACCATACAACACCGTATTCCATGGACCAATAAGACACCCCAGATTCCCGGCTTTCCTAATATCGGCACAGGTGTGGCCTAATAGCCACGCTTCACAAAACTCGTGAAATATCAGGATTCAGGAGTCTTTTTGCGGAAAAGTCTCCTCGCAGTACTCTAACAGAGAGTCATCCTTTCCGAAAGGCGAGGAATTTGGCACACTCCTTATCAGTCGATAGGATAGCCAGGACGGTATCGCTAGAGTAAATTTGGATTAAAAACAGTATTTAAGTTGAGGCCTATTGCAGTACAGTACCCAGCACATACCCTTTGATGGTAGCATAATCCCAAAAGTGAAAAATTGTACTAGGAGCATAAAGGAGTGCAGGTAATAGGAAGCGCACATGCGATGGAGGAACATCGAAGTGTGGACGAGTGAACGTTCTAGGGGATGGACGGAGGTATAGGGTTACTCATGTAGAGTTTGCACTACTTAAGGTGAAACAGTCGCTAGCAACCTCCCTAGAGAGTACACAACACCCCCTCCTACAACACCCTTCTTTTACCATCACGCTTACGCGATCGTACCATCACCTGCGTCACCCTTCTCCGTACATAAATTGAAATTCAATCTCACTGTCTGCCCACAGCTCTTTTGCTAGTGCTCCTATTGCATCCTTTCCACTATAACTCGCCCACAGTTTTCCAACGAATATTCCTCTACCCTGCTATCGTATCAGCGGTTCTAGGCCACAACCACCCTGGCTGGACAGGCTAAGGAAATTACACACCCCGGTTGACAATATCCAGCGAGCTTAGCCTGTTTGAGCCTACCGTGTTAGGTAAGCACTATTCCTCCAATTACGACGGTTAGGCCTGACCGCAGTAGTTTACCAAGTTTTCGATACGCACCTCTAGATCTTCTCTCCATGTCTTATGCAGAGTTTGAATACTACGGGGAAGAGTTTTCTGATGAGCTATCTCCTCCACCCCCCAGCGAACCCACAGCTAAGCACTTCCCGGAGTACAAAGAGTAAGATTAAAGCTCCCTACCCTCTCGGATTATGCCGCTCGTGCCCTGTGATTGACATCTTTCTACCAGCTTTCTGTCTAGCGGAAATGTTATATTTTACGTCGGGCCAAGTGGCAAAAAAATGGAGATGCATAAAAAACTTCTCGAGAGCATTTCCCCAGCGCTCAACAAGCACGTCAAAAACGACATGAAAGAGGGTATCGAGGGCAAAATACATTTACCACAAGAAAAAGAAGAGACACTCACTCTCTTCATTGAATGGGCCTACACCGGAGGCTATGCCTACAAAAATCCCACACCGAAAAGCCCCCTGAAGCCGGAGGATCCATGGCAGAGCCTTGGCAAACACCTTCAGCTCTGCGCATTCGCCGTTAAATTCAACATACCGATCTTAAAAGAGCTCGCAGAATCGAAATTTCACACGGAGATTAACCTCATTAAGCCAAGTAGCAAGAGCGATGTGGTTGGCATTGCTATGGTGATAGGTTATGCATATAATAACCTTCCCAGAGAGCATCCGATTCTGAAATTTTTGGCACAATACGCTTCCTGGAAGCTCGTGCTGCTGCGGGGGACAACCGAATTCAATCAGTTGACTTTGACCCAGCCCGCCTTCTTGCAGGAATTACTCAAGCACTTGAACGGATTGAAGGCAAAGCCTAAAGGATCCTATAAAAAACCTCGCACACGATGAGCCCACATATAGACAGTATATCACGAACCTGCCAGAGTCCAGGATACAACAAAAAGCCTACCCGAGGCTGTCATATACCATTTGCGCCTCGAGCACACTAGACCGGTTCTCGCTTGATGTTGGATCTGAATTGTGGGCGTGGGTTCTTATTTGCTGTCACTTTACTGTAGGGGATACAATTTTCTTTCACTTGGTTAGAAGGTTTTAGCTAGGGGCGGAGGTTTAGGGAGCGCAAACAGCTGTTCAAAAGACGACTTTGCTTGGGAGGAAAATATGCAGTACTTGCGTTTCATATGAGGTGGTGGGCTGGGCGGTATCATGTTTGCTACAGGGTGGTTGTTTGCTAAGTCTTGTCTGATAGGGGGGGGACAGAGTGCATATAAGGGAATGATTTTTCTTTTCTTTCTTTCCTCACGACAACAACAGCAGCGGTTTTTTTCTTCCGGACAACGGACGAAGGAAAAGGGTTCCTCATAGCGTGCAACAAGAAAGAGTCTTGAGAGAAGTACCGTCTGTGCATAGATATTTTGACAACCGGGTAAGGTTGGGCTTCCTTTTTCGCTCACATTTTTTTCCCTTTCTCTGGGTTCTGCTTGGGTGAGAGGTTTGTCGATTAGCTTAGGAGAGTTGAATTTATCGCGACTTGTGTGGTTTCTCTTTCTCGGCCGGATTTCCTGATAGTGGCGATCGTTGGCTTGTACCTCTTGTGCTTCAGAATGTAGAAAAACTAAGCGGAATTTCTTTATTTCGATACTCTCTTTCTTCCCACAACCTTCCACGACCTAGGTGAGGACACAAAACTTATTAATCCTAAAATTATATAAAGCAGCGGATCATAAGCTATACGATAGCCATTGTGCACCTTTACTAAAGCAACACCCCTTCGCCTTATAACTGGCACGGGTGTAGGGTTGGCCCTGTCTCTGTAAAGCATATGATACAATCTCTACCGTAGCCTACTACACCTCAGCGGAAACACCTCATCACATCCCCTGCCTTCATATATCCTCACTCGCTCTTCAACCCGGAACCCCTGTTGGAAATAGCAGTTGATGGCCGCACTTGTTGCGGGATGTGCCCGCTCTCTGTGGCCGCAGAGGCAGACGTACGCACTAGCTGAAGGACGCGCAAGCTCTCAAAATGTTTTTCACCCCACTTGTTTTTCCTTCCTTCTTACCTTCTCCTCGCTTCACACCTTCCTTCCTGTACACAACTTTCCTCAAGTCTTTCCTTCCACCAAGTTGTCATCAATCAATCATGATTCTCATCTCCACCTAAGCGGTTTCAGTCCACTGCGTAAAATCCTCACCGTAAATCATTACCTCCACAACCAAGATTTTCAACAACCCCGATGGTTAGAATTGGCAGGTTGGGCCCTGACTTGCGGTGCCTCCAAAACTGCGTTTTTTCAACCTAAAGTCTCATACCACATCAAGTCATTTGCCAGGGGCGGTGAACACTGAACCCATGCCTTCCGCGCAGAAAAAGAGCCTAATTCTAGGTCTTGTACTATAACATTTGATCTGCTATGATAATAATATCATAATATTATTATACTTATTCCTCACCTTAGGTTAAGCATGCCCTTTGGACTGCAGTTCGTCCAAGCCTCGTTTGATAAGCAACCCCAATACAAACCAACTCTATCCTATGTTACTCAACCCATCTTATGGTAGCAGTTCTAAACCAAAGTATCAACAATGAGATACCAATCACGTATACACCTATACACCATTTGATATCCACTGGGTGCTCCATCGTTAGGTTAGATTCCGGGCGTCACCAATGAGTGAACGAATGCACTATTATCATATTATAGAATTCTCCATCTCGGAATGTATCATGTATTGTCACTAGATAATTGTTGCCGAGGCCAGTTTCATAATCAGTGAATACCCAACACCAGCGGTCCGGAAACCTCGTATGATAAGTACTATCATTGATCGAAACCAGTGTTCCCAACCGTCCCGTCCGGACTGCAGGGCCCTGGCGTCCAATAGTCCCGTCCGTCCCGGGCGGGGTTGGTATGGACGGCCGGGCAAGGCGTCCGTCCTCACCACTTCCAGAAAGACTGCA
>Ga0307517_10014294_pt1 | contig 10677 bp, 8 predicted proteins | sample 23_EM_MG_FD_194515 | JGI IMG/M metagenome (GOLD analysis project Ga0307517, IMG submission 194515) | Populus trichocarpa ectomycorrhiza microbial communities from riparian zone in the Pacific Northwest, United States - 23_EM | ecosystem: Host-associated > Plants > Roots > Unclassified | place...
CAGATATTTTTGTTTTTTCACGAAATGATGCTTCTCCTGGATCCGGGTCGTATGGACCCAACCCGAATTGAGTGTCGAAGGAACACGGTAAATAATTCAAGTCCAAGCCACGTATCGCAAGATGGGGAGGACCGGAGACCCCTATCACCGTGTGACGTCAAAAACAGGAGTCGGCCGAGGCTAATAGCCGGAAGAGTTTACTCGTGTTTGGATCTGGGGTAAAAGTTAATTGATGATCTGATTTAAAGGGGGGGACAGCGTTCTCATCGCCATCGATGGAAATGAACGCCCACTACAAGGACTTTAACGACGAGCTCGCCTCTCTCATCGACTCACAGGACTACTTCCAGCCACCCCCCTCCTCCTACCACTTCGCCACCAACCCCAGACAGTCCCCGTCGCCCCTCCAGCAGCAGCAGTACCAGCATGCCCTTGCCTCCCGCTCCCGCTCCCACTCCCGCCCCCCGTCTGCGAGCGAGAGTGCACCTCCAGGCTGCATTGGCCCAGCCCGTAGGAGCAGGAGGAACAACAGCGTGAGCAGCACCTCCCCGCCTCCGTATGCCCGACCCCATGCCATCGTGATCCCAGCTAACGGCAGCGGATGGTTCACCCAGAGCTCGTGCGTATTCTCCTCCTCCTCCCTGAATCCCGTTCACATCCCACAGCGCATCCGACTTTTCTTTGCCCACACCCTCCTCAGAACCGCTCTCCTACACCCCCTTTTCGATCCCAGATCAGCCTCAAAAACACAATTCTATTGATTTCGCTCTCTACAGCCACGCCTCTCCCCCTCCCTCCGCCTACCCCTACTCCCCCTCCTCCTCCGTCCCCCTCCTCCACCACCCCAACTCTCTCGCAGGTGCCCTCTCCTCCAGTCTCCCCATCCAGTCCTCCCCCATACACCAGCCAGGGAGTCCCGCTTCCACCCCCACAATAGGTCCCTTTGGTCCTTATCCCGTCCCTGCCTCGCCTACCACTGCGTCCGCAGCCCCTCCGCCTCGCACCCACTCCCACTCCCATCCCCCACCCGCAAACCCCATCTCTCCCCAGGACAAACAGGCCCTCATCGCAAACGAAAAACGAAGACGACGACGAGAGAGCCACAATGCCGTCGAGCGGCGAAGGAGAGACAACATCAACGAAAAAATCACCGAACTCGCCACTCTCATCCCAGAGTGCATGCTCGAAGGCGCCCACAACGGGGGAAGCGTCTCTCCCAGTACCGATGGCCACTCTCACTTCTTGGACGCGGCTGATCCCCTATTACCCGCTTCCATGAAGAAGGACGATATCGTCAAAGAAGAAGGTGATCCGACTTCTTCGACCCCCACCGCTGCCGATAATGGCGTCGTCAAAGCAAACAAAGGCATGATATTAAGAAAAAGTGTCGAGTACATTCGGTCCGTCTTTTACCCCCCTCATTTTACTTTTCAATTCATGTCTCTCTCTAGATACCTCCAACAACTCGTAACTGCCCAAGGTGCTCGGAACCGCGAACTAGAACAAGAACTCAAAGCTTATCGCTCAGGAGGCACCTCAAGCTCAGACTCCATTTCCATTTCCTCCCCAGCATCCACCGCTCCCTCCAACTCGGCTATAGGGGCCTGTGATTCGTCATCTACCGTGACCCCAAACTCTGCAAATCCGCATGCTACCAAAAGAAGAAGGAATTCAACTCAGTCTTCGATAAAACGTCGTCCCCAATCTAAACGGAGCTCGTCTGACCACGGTGACGAATACGACGAAAAAGATCTACCACTACTACCTGATGAACACGAACACGACGAGTCTTCCGAAGGGGAATACGATGACGATCTAGGTGAAAATGGTCATTTCGGAGGGATGCTAGGCGGTATGGCCGGCATGAGCGGATTAGTCCTCGCTGACGAAGGGATGAGGATCGAGTTTCCGACCACCACACAGCATGGCCAAGCAACGCGGCCTGCCAGAGGAAGACGGACAGCTCGCGGCACCTCCACTTCCCTAGGCAACCTGAACCAACAACACCTCCACCACCAGCCATCATCACATCATCACAACACGATGCAAAACGTCCAGGGGATGAACATGAATAATATGAATCTAGGGATGTTCCCGGACGGTTTGGGCATGTCTGTGCCCGTATCGATGGAGATGGAAGTCGATCCTCGTGACGCTGCTGCTGCTGCTGCTGCTGCTCAAGCTGCGGCAATCGAGAGGGGAAGACCGTCCACACGTCCTGGGTCAGGGCCTGTAGTGCTGACCCAGAAGAGGAGTTTTATGGGTAGCGGCGGCGGTCGCCACCCGAACGGGAGTAGCAGTAGTAATAATAATACCGCCGTCACTCTGTCGACCGGGAACCCGAACGGGGTGAGGCTAAAAGAAGAGATGGTGGACGTTGGCGTCGCGATGAGTCTTGCGTCGAATATGGGAATGGCGATGGGAATGATGCCTATGGGGATGTCGACGTGAGTCGGCCTGGGTTCCTTTTTTTTTTTTTCAAAATGATTTTGGATGATGTTCACTCCCATTATCAAAAAAATTGTTTTTTTGGTCTTGAATGGAGGCCGAAACTATAAACTGTGTATTAACAGCTTGCTCTCCTGTTTTACTTTTTTGACAATCTTTCCTTCTCCAAAAACGACTTGTTCATCCATCGTTTCGTTTTCTTTTTCTTTTTTTTAAGTACAGGGGCCAACTACATTCATGCAACGTCTTTGCTCTTGATGCAATACTACTCTTTTTCTTTAAAAAAAAAGACTTTCTCATGAAATTGCAGCATCGACATCGTACACAATGTGAACTTGGGGCTGATAGAAAGGGTATTTTTGTGTATCATAGGGGCCAGGACACCTGGTTGGATTTTTATTATATGTCGTGTGTCGTGTATTATTACAATAAGTGTTGTTGAAAAACCTTGCATGCTTGGCATTCCCAATCCACGAATATATATATATATACATCCACGGAAGCCGAAACGTCAAAACGATGTACCTTTGTTGTCTGTCAGTCAATCAGTTTCCTGTTGGATCCGTAAGGAAGGGGTAATAGGGGATCGATTATTAGGCACAGTTGCGGGTAGGGTAGGGTAGGGTAGGGGGCATCTTTTACAGTGACACGATTCGAAACTTTGAGGGGGCGGTGGGTGTGGTGCCTCCACCTTTGTATTAGTTGAAAGGCTAAAGGTTGCATAATGGAAACACTCGCGTCACTTTTGACAACGGGTTCTTTGACCTAGTTGGATTTTACCGTGTTGTGTAAAGATGTATTACTATCAGTGTATGTTGATGCTTGGCATCCCAATCCGAATCGTTACGCATATTTACCTCCTGTTGGATCCATAGGGAAGGTCCAGGGGTAGGGGGATATATCGATCAGGCACAGTTGCGGTAGAATCTTTGAGGGGCAGTACAGTGAGGTGTGGTGTGGTGCCACTTTTGTATTTGAAGTATGAAAGGCTAAAGTTGCGTTATGGAAACACTCGCGTCACCGTTTGACAAATGAGTTCTTTTTCCCGATTACATATTAGATAAAAGATGCGTATAAGGGAGAGAAAAGTTGAACTGCGCAACTGCGCGACGGGTCGGCTCCACTTGCTCCAAAGTATTCATGCCAGAAAGTCTTTTTTATTTTCAAAAAAGGGTTGGAATGGAAGAATGTTGGAACTTCCAGGACTGGATTAAGAAGGTTGAGTACTTACCGCCATCATGGGTCGAGAACTTCCAAAACTAGAAGTGATTAACCTTTGACTGTTTTTGGTAATTGTTCAAGTTGGAAACTCAACCTCGAGGCTAGGTTCTTAGAGGGTGTGTTTTTTTGTATTTTGTTTTCGAAAGGGAATATTCCCGATTTGTGGTGTTGACGATCGGAAACATGTTTCGTTTTGAGATCTGATCGTATGTGGTAAAAGACCACATTGAAAGGGTCGTCTTTTGCCTTTTTTCTCTTCTTGACGGGACGGATCCTGGAAAAAAACCTTTTTTTGATTTGTTTTTTTTTGGTGAGGGTTTGAATCCGGTTACCTACTTATCTTGCAAGTCCTTTTAAAAATAATTATTGTACACTCGGGTCCGAGTTTACTTGACTTGGGCCGCCTTACATTCACCATCTAGCGGCTGGCATGCTTACAGAGATTCAGACACCATACGCGGATGAGAAACTTTTTTTTTTTTTTGCCGACGTCAAAGGCGCTCGAAAGGGCAATTTTTCAAGATCCTGCCGCCTGACCTCGTGGAAACAAGCAGGTTTATAAAGCAAGGTTTTCTTGAAATGAAATCTTGAGCATGCTGGTGTGCCTTTTACAATTAGCGCAATTTAATTGAGGTGGTGATTATCACAGATCAAAAATAAGCGCCCGTATTACCTACAGATTTCAAACCACATGGCTGTGAGAACGAATGTGGATATTTTAGCAAAGGGTCCAGTTACCCACTACGACGAGTCCTTACCGGTACCGATAAAACCTCATGAAGTTAATCATTTTTTGTTTGGATACACACCCACCCATCTCATCATTGACCAACTTCATCCGTAGTTGCAACAACAACAACCAGTTCGTTTTCATGACGGGTCATGCAGCGCAACCATCATGATCCATCCACGCGCATGGACCGCTGTGACTTTCCCTGGTGTGGGTTCATCATCCCTTGGCCTCGTCAAAGATGGATTCTTTTTGGTAATCCGGGAAGTTTTTTGGTAAATCTTTGACCCGGCCGACGTGGTACACCGTACACACGTTTTTCTCACCTCGCTAAATTTATAACTTTGAATCTGGGACCTAAATCGTATGGTCCATTGATTCTGTCACTGTAACGATTGCTGTTGGATCAACCCATCAGGGATACGATGGAAACTAGCATGGGCAATGCCAACCAACGGGATCTAGAGGCTTAAGTAAACCGCCTCCGACTCGGTGGGTGTTCGTGAGTTGATAAATTTGGAAAAATTGTGCTTCTTGGAACGTTTGAAGAAAAAGGCACTTTATTAATAAGTTTTCAGCTGGCCGCTGTACCCACGTTGTTTTTCTCTTGGGTATCGTTTTAGAAAATGCTAGTTTCGGAGCAAAGTTGCTCACAGACAAGGAACTCGGGAGTTGTTCTTGAAATTGGAGACGTTCCCTTTTTTAGCACAAGTCAAATCACCGATTATGTATACGTATCGTTGTGCTACCATCACGATGTGAGAGGCATTCCGAGTTAGAGGGGTATGGTTACCAGGTTGGGGAAACCAAAGTTCTAACCGTTCCCTGTTCAGTGGTTTAAGCGACTTTGCCAGTGTAGATGACCGTAGATCTGAAGTAGGAGTGTGGGAATTTTGATGATGTCGGGGAGACCGAGTAGCGACTCCCGGTTCCCAAAGTCATGACCACGCCCACGACGTCTTTATCGAGGTCTGAATCCTCATCTCCAGCGCCAAATGTGTCGACAGCCCATGGCTACCAAGGTCACCATAAAAAAATATCTTCATCCGACAGTGATGACGCACTGGTGTTCCAGAGAGATGATGTATACGAGCGAACGATGTCTTGGTGGAGAGTTGGGATTCGTAGGAAGTTAGTGGAGTATGTTAGGGCGGAATCAGAGGTTATTGCGAGGATGCAGGTGAGAATGATCTTTTTACAGCTCCTTCCGTTGTATTTAGACTTGATGCTAACGAAAATATCTTTAAGAATAAGATTCGTTCTCCATGGCTGGATGCGTACTTTGTTTACACCTCGTCTCTTGGGACGCATACGTTTTTCATGATTCTCCTACCTGCTTTTTTCTTCTTCGGGTATGGAGAACTGGCCCGAGGGTGAGTTGAATTCCGTTCAACTCATTCCCTTATCCACTTATAAATTGAAACAGATTAATCACTCTTCTAGCATTTGGCATTTATTTCTCTTCCTTCATAAAGGACCTTATTTGTTCTCCACGACCCTTTGCTCCCCCTGTTACTCGGATGAGTAAGCGATTGACTTTTGTTTTTTTTCCTTTCGAGATTTACTTAACGCCTTTGCAGCCATTGGCACCCACCATCTAGAATATGGATTCCCATCTACACATTCAACAAATAGTGTTTCCATCGCCCTGTTTTTCTTTGCAATATTTCATCGACTTGCATCATCTCCGACGTCATTAGACAACTCTACGACATTTATAATCTCACCTGAATCCTACTACACTCTATGTTCCATTCTTATTATCTACGCATTCTCCATCGTATTCGGTCGACTATACACCGCGATGCACTCTTTCACAGATTGTCTGGTGGGCGTTGTATTAGGCGCAGGTCTTTGGTGGGTCCATACCGATTGGTTGGGCTTCCAGCTCGTCATCCATTCATCGAGTCTACTCTATCAACCCATCCTACGCTTTGGTCTCGAAACGATCCACTTTCCTGATTCAGAGTCCCTCATTCTCTACATAGGAGGAGGCTTCCATCTTGGTCAAAAACTCGAACAATGGGTCCAATTCGGAGGATGGGAAGTCCCTCTGATCCTCATTCCCCTCACTCTCTTGGCTGTTCACAAGCACCCTCAACCGGTAGATGATTGTCCTTGCTTTGAAGATGCCATCGCGATTCTGAGCGTCTTAATGGGCGTGTTTCTTTCACATTGGATAGTGTGTTTCACGGGTGGCGTGGCGTGGGCCAAGGAGATGGTTATTATGCCCGGAAGTGGTTGGCTATTTGAATCTGGGAAGTGGATACAAGTAGAGAGAAATTGGGATGATGTTTTGGTTTGGTGGAGCGTAGCTGCTTTCAAGATGTTTATTGGTTCGTTCATTCTTTTTCGGAAAATATCATGTCCTGACCGTTCCTTCATAGGTATCTTGACCATATTCGCCTGGCGACTATTTGCAAAAACAGCATTGCATCTCATCCTACCACCTACCTTTCGATTCCTAGCGCGCTTTTTCCGCTTACCAAAGCGTCGTTTCTATACCCCCGCTACGGAATATAAATCCGTTCCGTCCGACTTTCACTCTGATGGTTCGGGAGGGTTTTATTTGCATCCTATCCCTTCTGTGATTGATCTTCCGACTTCGATTGGAGTGGGAGTCGAAGTTGGTGGTATTGGGAGCAGTGTGAAAGGTGTTAATGTTGGGAATGGGATGTTAAAGATGAGGAGTAGTGTGGCTATGGCTAGTGGACTGACTGGAGGGCCAATTATGCCAAGCGGTCCACTACAAAGGACGAGACTTGGTGATAAGGAGAGCAGAGGTAGGGGTGGCGAGAGCGAGCGCGTCAAGCATTATGATGCGGATGGTAATTAATTTTTTACCAGCTACTTTGAATGGTACTAATATTAAGTCTCGCCTATTTTCTCTAGTTCTTACCAAGGTCATTGTATACGCAGGTATAGCCATCCTCGCATCGGAGGTGATTCCTTCGATTTTTGATGTCCTCGGCTTCGGAGTGAAGTATTGGGTGGATGTCTGAGCCTTTAAATGTTCTCCTGGCCTCTCGTCAGACTTTTGTTCCTTTATTTTTCTTTAATTTGACATAACGACGGCAGATTTAGCATGTGCTACATAAATCTGATGACATTGTTAAAAATGATCTCTTATGATTGAGACTATGATTTGTTCCGTATGGTTGGACGAGATTGCCTTCAGTTGTCATTAGGAACCAAGTGTAGTCCCTGTTACAACCTACTTGGAAACATAAGGATCAGATTTGATACACAAGTGGCTTGTCGGTCAGCGAGGACATTGAGAGTAGAAACGTCACTTGGTGCTGGGATGTCTTGTATCGAAAACAAGCAATTTTTTCGGGGCCGAAGTAAAGCCCCGACAAAGCGATAACACGCGAAACGGTCTTGAAGATAACAAGAAATGGCGCTGTTGATAGTTGATGTTGATGTGTGAGATCCGCTTTACCAACCCTCGCTAATATCCGATTTCCTGTTGTCGACCGTTCGCCGACCAGCCGAGTTAGCAGCAAAGTGGATCGATAAGTACTGTGGGCTGTCATGGAGTAGGACAATGTATTGTTTGGTCATGTTTGGCTGTCATTGATCATTGTGACCAAATAAGGTAACTCATCCTGCCTTTGTTCTGCGTGGACAATGATACGACCTTTTTATTTAAGTACAAGGACGGGAATAGACACACCCCGGTTATTCGAGGTTGTCTTGTTCAAGAACCATCCAACGCCTTCATGACTTGTAAGCATTTGATTTCTCTTAAAAGTATAGCCTTTGATTGTTCTTCCTCAAGTGCTCATTTCGAGACCCCTCAATATCATCATGGAGGAAGATGAACTATCTTCCCGGTCACCGTCGCCGTATCCATCGAGCATCAAAGCCACACGACGACATGCTAGGATTACGGGTAACGACCTCGCTGATTTGGACACTGCCTTCCCATCAAACAGACCGGTCTACCCATCACTCAGTCCTGCGAGCTCATCAGACTCTCTGAAACTCTCATTAAGAGACTTACTAAAGTTCCCCTATCCGCCTACATCATACTTATCTTCTAGTCCTCATTCACCTGGAATGCCCATCACGCCTGACTCGGACGTCGATTTCACTCTGCCCTCTCCTTGTTTCAGACCAGCGAATCCTGTCATGCTCAATTTCAGTCGTGAATCCATTGACTTGGATGCGGATTCAGACTCGGAATGGTACCACAACGAATTCTCCAAACTCATCGAGACACCTTACACTTCTCCACTGCCACCCTCGAGACCAGACTCCATTTTCATTTCCACGGACGATTTTAGTCTTGCGAAATGCCGTTCAATAACCAGTGATATGGTCTATCCTCGCAGCAAATCTAGAAGCATCATTCTCCCATCATACCGTCCTCTCCCTCCCCTCCCTCAACACCCGCCTCCAAGGGCCCTTCTCAACATCTCACGCCCACCCCCGAGATCTACCCTTCCTGCAGACTGTGTGGTTGATCTATTTGCGGATGGTGACGATAGGGACGCAGATTCCGACTCATCCTCCTTGTTCTCTTTCACGATGTACGACATCGACTTGGGGGATCGTCGGCTCGTCGACTATACTTCTCCAAACAGCCAGTCAACCCCTCAAAGCCCTGTTAAATCAAGAATCTCATTTGATTTGGAATTGGGCCAAGAAATTGAAGTCGATCTCGATGATGCTCGTTTTGAGCTTGATTACCAGCTTCCGCTACCTTTCTCTATCCCCGCCACTCCTCTCGATCTCGAGTTTGACATTACGAAGAGCTTTGAAAGGCTCGGAGATTCGGAACGTGTTTTCAATGAACCGAAACCACCCTATACACCTTGTGCTTCCGGCAAGGAATTTCCGCGCACTCCTGTCAAAGCAGCCACTCTCCCAGCGCACGCCCGAGACCATACCATCTCGCCATTCGTCTTCCCCACGTCTTCTTCTCCCGGACTGTCCCCGGGTTTGAACAGGGAAGAAAGAGTCCTCAAATCCAAGTGGAGCTCATCTACAATCGGTTCGGTGCGGGAAGAACATGCTAGAACCAAGACCAAGCCAGGAAGGACCGCTTCATCTAAATTGAAATTATACTTTGGCGGAGGGAGTTCAACTCCTCCAAAAACGCCATCTAAACACTCGAAAACCCCATCTTCCTCTACAAAATCTTTCAGTCAACCATCATCACCATTGTCCTCAACACCCTCTCGAAAAACCAAGACACACTCTCCTTCCCTCTCCCCCTCTCCCTTGCCCCTGCGTTGGCCTTCCACTCGAGGGCACAAACGAAAACCCTCGGCCTCCCAACAAACACAACACACGTCGCCCACGCACCGACCGACCAACTCGTCGGACCTCATCATTATCGGGTATGGTCAGGGTGCACGCGGTCTGAAAAGGCGAGGAAGCAGCGCCACGGTGAGCAGTGAGGGGGCCATGAGTGAAACGAGCAATTCGAGTTCTTCGAGTATTGGGATGAGAAGGAAACCCATTCCCATTGAGATGTTTCTTAGGAATGCGACTTGTCCTCCCCGTTACCTCAATCCTGTTTGATTTTTTGTTCTATTTTTATTCGTTTTTAAAAACATTCTTCCACCCCTTTTACCACACATTAGCATTCCCTACATACCAAGTATATTGTTTCGATACTTGGGTTATTATCAATTGTATTATTATACTCAGTTTAGATTGTAGAATTCACTTGCCTCCAAATTCTTCGCACCAACTAAAGTAGAAGAATCGGACGAATTCAAAGAGACGAGAATGAGAAGGAAGACACATTAATTCTGCTAAGATCAAATATTATACATTCCTTTCAAGTAAATCCGTTTCAGAAGACATTCTGTTTGTATGGGGGAGGGACTTGATTACCTAAGTGCCGAGGATCCGAACATTCAGAGCGGAGGTCGCTGGCGGCGGCGTCGAAATTTCGCAAAGAATTTTGCAAAATTCATCAAAAAGGAGCAAGTCACGTGACTCCTTCAAGTGAAGTCAACAACGCGAATATTTGCTTGCAGAAGTTGACACCGCCAGACGACCTGAGCGCTTTGGAAACATGGAGGGCTGACCAAGCCGAAAGCCCAGTGGCTGTACCAAAACACTAAAGGGAGTAGGAGGGTGGGTAAAAAAGGAAGAAGACAAGGAGAGCAACGAGCCCAAACACAAACGACGAGCACTTGCAGAAAGGAAGAGAAAAGGTTTGGGGATAATCGATCATTGTTGATGCATTTGTATGTATTTGGCTACAATCCCCATCTTATCCTATGATGAGTCCGCCCTTTGGGCAGCCTCATCTCGGA
>Ga0307517_10014295_pt1 | contig 10677 bp, 6 predicted proteins | sample 23_EM_MG_FD_194515 | JGI IMG/M metagenome (GOLD analysis project Ga0307517, IMG submission 194515) | Populus trichocarpa ectomycorrhiza microbial communities from riparian zone in the Pacific Northwest, United States - 23_EM | ecosystem: Host-associated > Plants > Roots > Unclassified | place...
GCTAGAGGTGTATGTTTATATAATTGTTATGTATGATATCTCACTAATGTCATGGAATAAGACTTAACTAAAATAATAAATCCCTCATTAATATATTAAGTATATTTTGGGAACATGATTTGTTGCCTTTTGATTTTATATGTATAAAACCAGAGTTTTATTCATGGATAACTTGTTGAGCTATTCAAAGTTAACGTTAATTGAATATGTTTAATGTTATAGAATTGGGTCCTACTTAACTAACTTAAGTGATTTAGATGAGTTTTTTTTTATCATATAAGATTAGAGGTAATAGTTGTGAAATATATTTAAACAAAGAGTTGTCACCTAACTAATTTAGAAGTCAAATAAAGATGCAATTGATAAGCTATATTATCTGCCTAAAAACCAGCAATCAAAACTAAAAGGTTTGAATTTGAAAAAAAATAACAATAAAGACCATAGTGTATTTATCAGGGTAGGAGAGAGAAATCAAAGAGGGGAAATGGTCACTGACAATACACTAGCCACATTTGAAATACACACGCCGCCTATAATAGAAGAGGAGACAGAGAAGAATCGATTAAGATAGCAAAAGAGATTTTTTGACTACCCCAAGTACTGCCCAAAATGTGTGGTGGTTCCAATACATTGGTGATTACTCTGCATGTGCCAACAATTTCTCAATTAAAAAATCATTATTTTAAAGGGAAATTATGTTACTACCCTCAACCAAACTTACAATTTACAACAAAATCTAAGGTAAATGACCCAAATACCCCTAACTCAATGAACTAAATGTCTTACATCCAATGGTACATGCACAATTTTACTACATATAAGAAATAAAAAATACCTAAATACCCCTACCCGAGACCACTATTTTTTTTTAACTTTTGGAGGGCATTTTGGTTATTTTACTATTCATAAAACATTGAATAGACACAAATACCCCCAAACAAATCAATAATGACTAATAAAGCACTTCATGAAAATACCAAAATAACCTTAATCCAAAGACATGTAGTTTTTATAGGAATGAGAAAATAGTCATTACAATGTAGCTGTGAACAATAAATTATGAGAAGGACTATAGTGAATTCTCCAACTATTTTAGTTGTTTGCTAATACTTTTATGCACTACAAAATATAATCATTTTATAATTTTTTTTGCAAATAATTTTTTTTCCAATAACTTTATTTTTATTCTAGACTTATTAATCAAATATAAATAAATATAAAAATAAAAAATAATTTTATTAATAATAAATATATTTTTATATGAATAAGATCGGTGTCACATATAATCACTCAATTAACTATAAAGTATATACAATAACACTTTTATCATTAAAAAGGAAAATAAAACATGGTTTTGAGAAAACATATGATTTTGACCAACTTATATAAGTTTCTAAATATAAAAAAGTTAAGAGTTTTTTTTCTTGGCAAACAAACAAAAACATTTGTGAGAAAAAGGTATTCTTCCAATCAATTTTGTTTTGCTCAATTGCTCGAAACTTGAAAGATGAAACTAGAAAATTGGAAAAAAAAAAAAGGAAATATTATAGAAGGAACAATAACATCACTGCCTTGTAGAGCTCTCTCTGTATCCCTAAATTCTCATCTATTCTTACAAAGCTTGAACATCATAACTCCAACTAAAAAATCAATGTATTTGAATTTGCATTGATAGTTAGTGGCGCAAATAAAAACAATATAAAAAAAACATCAATCAAATGAACATAAAATTCACTTAATAAAATTACCACACAAAATTCTAATTTAAAATTTTATTATTTGTTATTTTTTTTTAAGTAATTTATCTTTATAAAAGGTTTAAAACTCTTTAAATAAATCTAAAACTTACCTAAATCAACAAGATGCATCTGAAAGTAAAGCAAAAGCAATAAAAATCCTCAAAAAAAAATATAAAAAACATAGTAAATAAAGTTGAAAAAATAATAAGAGGGTTTTAAACTCAATAGAAAAATAAATTACAAATAAACTAAAAAAATATTATAAACCCTGAACATTAATTTTTGAGCTTTATTTAAAGATTTTCTCGATTTCTAATTATTATCAAATTTTAATACTATAAAAAAATAACCTTTGGAATTTTCTAGGCCAACAATAATGTTGCCTTTTCTAGCTTATTGATGGATAAAATTTAAAAAGTTGATGAAGTTAATAAATTAATGCTTGGATTGGCAATGTGGTGCATGGTTTGGTAACTCAGATGCATCACTTTGCTAAATATACTATTATATGATTGATATTGTGATGTAAAATGTTTTAAAAAAATATTATTAACTTGAAAATATATTAAAACATTAAAATTAAAAAAATAAATTAAAAAAACATCAATTTAATATTTTTCTTGAAAAAAAACTAAAAACATCATTTAAATTAAAATGAGTTGCATGATCCAATACTGTAAAAGGATGTTTGAGAAAGGATGTTTGAGAATGTAATAGCGGTTTTTTTTCAAAGTATTTTTTTATTTTAAAATATATTAAAATAATATTTTTTTTATTTTTAAAAATACATTAATATATTTAATCTAAAAACATTAAAAATATATTAATTTAAAATAAAAAAAAATTAAATTTTTAGTGCCAGACACAGCCTAAAGTAATGAACAAAACGGCGTTCATTTTGATTCATCTAGAAAAAGGCCGCTTCATGGCATTTTTCTTCAGGACAAGCGTGCTGTTGAACTTGGGACAGAAATCATAACCGAAACTATACATGAATTTCACATTCAAGAAACAAGTCACCTTTCATAAACTCAACGAAATTATTAGTTTTGTACTTTTAAATCAGATCAAAAGACATTACAAGACAACTCGCACACACTTTAATATGATAGATCAACAACACTGGAGCGAAACCCTAATGGAAAACCTCCATAACCTTTCAAACACATGCTGCCCTCCATATGTGCTCTGGACATGGATAATTTTTCCATCTATAGGTGGGTTTACTTTTCCAGGCTTCAGTCACATTCCGCATCTACTCAAAAGGATTCCTATCTATATACAGAACACTAATTACCAATACTTTCTTTATCCTAAATACAGTTCTTTTCTCAGGGTAATAGCCGCTTCACATCATGCTCTTGGTCACCATTCTTGGCTTGGTTGTATAGCGATTCAAAAGCATTCATACACACACTCGAAAATCCTACCATTGCCTGAAAAACATGTGGGAATCCCATCTGGAGATTGTTCATTGTCATTGACCTGGTTACGCTAATTGACTTTTCATGCTTACTCTTTTCTTCCTCTGCCTTTGCCCGCGAGATCTCAGCCTTTGCTCTTTTCTCCATAACTGGGTCTTTTTTCCTTGTAGTGCTAGGAGTTTCAGGCATCGAGTATGGACCATACTTGCTCTCCAAGGATCTAAGCTCAGCAGCCTTCTTCTCAAACTCCTTGAATGCAGATTCTGACTTCTTCTTTTGCTTATGCTCTTCTGCTTGTTGAACTACAATAGCATGAATTACTGCTAAGAAGCTCTTGATTCCTTCAGAAGCCACTTTGTCAGGAATCCGATCAACTGCATGGTGCCATTCTTCACAAAGGGAATAAATTCTTGATTCCTGACTGGTTCTTGAAATTGGGTTTTTGCTGAACTGGAAAAGGCTAAGTCGCAGCCAGCCTGTGAGGGACTGAATGTAATCCCGCTGAGCCTTGACTACATTGCAGAATGATTGGTGCCATTGGTGGACCTCAAGCTCAAGCTGGAGAGTCGACTGCCTATGAATCTCAGATGTCGGCTCAGTAGATGGGATTGTGTTGAGATATTTGAGCTGCTGAACAATGTGTGTCTGGACCTGGTGCAACTCGTACATGCTTCTCCACATGCACATTGACCTGCAAAGGAAAAGAAGGTTTTATTTAAGCACGAGCATCATCACAAATCTTATACTTTATCTCATAAGCCATGTCTGCCTGCATGTCTAGTAATGTGTAAAGAATTATTTGGCACGATATTTATCAGATTTAGGCTCATACCCTCTACTGTCTTCAAAACTGAAATTGTTCGTCGCTATTTTATTTGTATTCCTTGCACTATATTTGCTAATGGTAAAATTCTGATTTCCAAATGGAAATAATTTTGCGAGATGGCCAGGATACAACACAGTGAAAAAGACTACCAAATTTCAATTAATTCAACCTGCCACCAGAGTCCGCCACAGTAAAGTTATAATTACACACTGACTCAAGCCCACATCTACCAGAGTCCGCCAACGTAAAGCTATAATTACACACTATTGACTCCAGCCCACATCTAACAATGCCTCACTAGCACACCGTGCCTTAAGATTCTACCTTAGCAACACACAAAACTCCAATGGATGCAAAGAGAGATTCACAAGCTAAACTGAGGTCTCATAGCCCTTAGCACAGCTGGATTCCTATCACTTCGAAACAAAAGCAAGCAAGAGAGACAAAACAAGCCAATAAAGGCAGACAAAAGTAAAATTATGTACTGTATATATACGATCAAAAATAAAAAAAATTCCAAAGTTGACTTTCCCTGGGTATTTTTATTATTATCTTCCAGTTCTTTATGTCTACTCCATCCTTCGAATCTTGCAAGGCTTAAAACAAGACTAGGGCTGCAACAATACTAAGCTATGACCACAACAGAGCCAAGATTCAAATGCAAGTGTGGGCCAAGGTCAATTTTCCATGTTGTGCTTGTAATAATTATGAGAATTCAAGGTGCCAAAAGCTTTGGCCCTAAAACCCAGTAGCCGTTTGGACTCTCTCTAGGAAAGGAAAATGATGCGATATGGGTCACGTGAAAACTTAGGGGTTACTTGTTACTTGCTTCAGCTCTTAAATGAAATGTAGCTAGGTCATGGGCCCTACGAAAAGTACTATTGAAAAAACAAAAAAGACCGACCCTTTTACAAGCTCAAGGAGTTGAGGGTAAAGCTCTGTCTCCCTTAATTTGATGATTTCCGTGGATATGGACTCGATGCCCTGAGTGGCGACCATCATTTGGGACTGCAACTTCTCTACTTCTTTCTTGGTCTTCTCGGTCTTTACATACTCAACCCTCTTCACCTCTAGCTTCCTCAGCAATGCCAACTTCTTCTCATGCTCAATTTTCAAACTCTCAGCATTCTACAGCACAGCAGCATAATCTCTCGATTAAAATTTAAAAAAGGGAAAAAAAGTACTTATAAATAACATAAGAATATCATCTTTAATTAGATAGATAGATTGATAGAGACAGGACAGCCTATGACTCCCTTTTTTACTCTTTTTGACCCATCAAGTACAATTAGAGATAATCCAATATGTAAACAACAAAACATGTCTACAAACAAGATATGGTCCATCAAGGCCATACCTTGACCTCCAGGAAGAGCTTCTTCTCCCAGGCATATAGTCTCTCCACCGTTGAACAATGACTAACATGAGCTGCGCCCCCGCTTCCTCCATGACTAACAACCATTTCCTCACTAATCTTTCCAAACCCATTAAGCTTTGGACTTGAACCCCATGTCCACAATGATGGACTGGTCAAACGGCATCCATAATTATAACCTTTACCTGCAACATCAACAAACAAAATGAACATGACCCAAGAAAACGAAACAAATCAAACATCTGAATAAAAGACAAAGAACCCATTTTTGATTCCCTAGTTTTCTCATTAACCAAACAAAGTCAAAACAAGAAAATGGGACTATAATAAAACAAATGTATAAAACTACAAGATCAAAGACTGCTAACCTCCTTTGCTTTGACTTGCTGACAAGTTAGGGCTTGAAACTTCCAAAACACAAGAAAGTTGACCACCAGCATCAGCAGCTTTAAGAAAATATTCATCGACTTCTTTAATGATCTCCACCAAATCTTTACTATTTCTTGAAACCACCATAGCAAGCTCACTCCCACTTCCACTAGCAGTCTCTTTCGAAAACCCACTAACCACCGAAGGTGGGACCACCGCTACCATCTCCGATGCAGTGGTGGTGGTGGTCACCTCCTCCCACTCCTCCTCCTCCTCCTCCATTGACCTCGGCGGAGGAGGGACAAAGGGGTCCCAGAAATCCCAACTCGACGCCGCCACTGGTGGAGGCGGTGGAGGAGGGGGCGGAAGCGGGGAGGCAGCGGTTGCGGTGGTTGTGGTTGTCCATGTGTCTGAGCTTGGGCTCATGGGAGGTGGGGGAGGTGGTAGTGGGGTGGGTGGTAGTGGTGGCGGGGAGGGATGGATGGGGGGGAGGCGGCGGTGATGGTGGTGGTGGTGGAGGTGGAGGTCGGTTTCAGTGTTGGAGAACTGAAGAAGGGCTGATCCAGTACTGCGAAGTGAACGGATGTACATTGCATGTGAAGCAGAAAGAGATTGTCTTGCTTTGACAAGTTGTTTCATGTATCTCTTCCTTGCTTTGCATCTTGACACCATCTCCTCTCTCTCTATTCTTGAGTAACAACAACCCATGCTGTTGCTGTTGCTGTTGCTGTTGCTGTTGCTGTTGTTGTCTCTCTACACGCTCTAGATCAAGCCTGTACTTTGGTTGCGTTTTGGTGATTTGGAGCCAAAAGGAAAAGCGAAACACTCTTTGCAAGCGTGAGAGTGAGAGAACTTACAGTACTTAGATCAGTGTTCGAGGGGGTTTCATGGTCATTGATTACTTGCTTCCTTGGAACCAAACAAAAGAAACAAAGATCACACAAAAAATAAGGTTATTAGCTACTACAAAAACATGGCCACCGTTTAAGCTTTTTTTCCTTCGCTAAAAAAAAATGTTTCTGGGTTTTCCAAAATGACATTTGTTTTGCCTATCTCTCTATCTAGGCGTCTTTCTAGGTCTGGGATATGTTTTGGTTTTGGTAGGGGTGATGGTGGTAGTGTTGATGGAGTAACAGTCTTTTGAGAGGTACGTACCAAGACAATGTGCATTGGGCAGAGAGCTAGGCAAGTCATTTTATATTTGAAATTTAGAGTCGAAAATACCCCTATTAAAAATAAAATTAAGTTAAAATTAATTTTTTTAAAAAAAAACCTATTAATTTATAAAAAAATAAAAAATTTAAGTATTATTGATTATTAATATTTCATGTTTTACTCTTAATATTTTGATTTTGATTTTTTTATTTTTAAAATTTTTTTATATATATCTATAATCTTATTTTTAATTTTTTTCAAATTTAATTCTTTAAATTTTTTTTAATTGAATCCTTATACTCTTAATTTTTTTTATTTTTTTATGAATTTGAATTTTCGTTTCAATTTTTTTCTTGAATTCAAAATTTAATGATATTTCAAGTTTAACCCTTAATATTTTGATTTTAAATTTTAATTCTTAATCTTTTTATCAAATTTTAATTTGTTTTCAATTTCATCTTTAAATCCATAATCTTGATTTTGTTTTCAAATTTAATTCTCATTCTATTTATTTTCATTTTTTTAATTTTGGATTCTTTTATTAATTTGATTTTGTTTTTTGATTTTGCCATTCAATTCAAGATTTTAAATTGTCCTCTCATTTTGTTTTTCAAATGAGGTCCATATTCTCTTAATTGCTATTTTTTTTTATCATTTTGTATAATTGAATTTTTTTTATTTTATCATTTGACATTTGATTTATTGGGATCTGGTCTCCATGGTTTTTCTCATAGTTTTTAGATCCGACTCGAGACAAGTATCAGGTCATGGGTTGAGCTGGCTAACCCGAGTTAACCCAAGTCAATCAAATCTTTTGATTTGATAAAAAAACAAAAATGATATTATTTTTTTAAAAAAATAATCAACGATTTTGACCCGATTTTGACTAGAGTTGCCCCGAGGTAACCAGACATGGGTCAACCCGGGTTTTTTTACCATTTCACACTGGATCAATTCTTCCCAAATTTCTTATAAAATTCAGCTCGGCCTAAGCCCCGGGTCACATGTCAATCTATTAGGTGAGCCAAGTTTTTTAGATGGGGTACTTCCAGTTTAATTATTGGCTAGGGTCATGAATTTGAAAAGTTAATAAGGGTTGACATTTTTTTTTTCCGATTACATCCTTCAAATTTGTTCGTTTTGAAAAATGAAATTTGTTATTTTCTTCGATTTACATTCAATTAGGTTATCCTCGTCTTATGATCTACGCATGAGGTTTGGTCGGGTAGCCCAGGTTTGTTTAGGTCGATTTTTATTATTCCTGTCGATTTTCTCCTTCAAAATTCAATTCTTTTTAATATTAAGCTTTGTCTTTTTTTTTTTCACGTTATGTCTTCTACTAGATTATCTTATTTTCATGACTTACTCGCAAGTTTTTGCAATGTTATCCGAGTTTGCTAGTACTTTGTTTTTTTAGAATTTTTTGTTCAATGATTTTTTTTTTATTTTATCATTCTATATTTGGATTCTTATGATTGGTAATAGTTATTTTTTTAATTTTGTTTCTATACCGTGAAATTGTGATTTTTTTTCTTTTTTAAAATACACTAATATCGTTTAAACATTATTTTATTAAAAAAAAAAAAAACAAATTAGCTGGACTGCAGAGCCGCGTGTCACATATACAGTAACTACAACATGCAGGGCATAATCCGAATTTGTTTGTTGGGTTTGGAAGGTAGAGGCCATGTTGAGGTTGAGGAGATTCCTGGTGGGGTAAATAAGTTGATCTTGAAGGATTTGAATTACCAATTTGCCACATGGTTTGTGAAAGAGAATGGAGGGTGTTTTGGTAACTTGAGATTTCAAGGCCCACAAAATCGGATAAAAAATTGGAGAGAGTAGCGGTAATAATTAATTAAAGAGATTAATTACGCTGCCAAAGCCGTAATTACCAATTAGATGTTACAATTTACAAAGGGTTGGATGGCTGGGCATTGGAATGACGAAATTTTTTGGGTCTGTTTAACAATAAAGTATTATTTTAATTTTCCAAGAAAGATAAGAGTTTTTGTTTAAATAAACTATTTTCTAATTCTTTTCATTCATTGAAAGAGAAGTCTCGTAATTTTTAACTAATAACAATTATATTATTACCCTTTTACTTTATCTTTTGTAGTGTCTTTATTTTTTATTCCCCCACCCATCATTTTGATGCTCTTACCTTGTAGTTCTTATTTTTTAATTTTTTTATTAGGGTTTTAAAAAAATTTCAAATCTTATTTAAAGAATTAATAATTATTTTATTGATAATAAATATGATTTGACAGAGTAACCACTCTCTGTACTCAAATATAAAAATCATAACATTATAGACGAATGGATAATAGTTACATTAAAAACTAGTCACTAAAAAGTTAAATCATATCACATATGATTTTTTTAATATTTAAAAATTCATGACACATAATTACATATTACACTTAATCTTCAAATATAAATAAATCAATTTGTTGAATTGATAATAAATTAAATTATTTAATTTATATAATATGCTTTAATTGGGTTATTTCATTTACATGATCTAGCTCACGGGGCATAATAACCTTGCCCGAGCTGGCTTTTTTTTTTATCTTTTTGTTAATTGGTTTTTTTTTTTTATCCTCGTACATTGGATTGTTGGAAATTGGGTATTATAATTTTTTTTTATTTGCTTTATATAAGGTTATCTCAACCTCACGACTTGAAACTTATGTGTCTTAGTCCTATCAAATCATTGGCTGCTTATGAGTTCATCTCCTATACCTAGGTTAGAATCTAGTAACACCATGGTCATTTTTGGAAAACATCTTGACAATGACCTTAGGGTTTATTTTCTTCAGGTGTGCCATTTGATATTCACCTTTTAAATTTACTTATCTTGCTTTGGCTAGCCTTCATCAGTGTAGATACACAACTGAACAATTTTTATTCTCATTTTGTTTGTTAGATTTTTTTTGTAAGTTTATTTTAGAAATCAATACTTTCAACTATTCGGTAAATATTGGACTTAAATATTTTAAGAATCATTTTATTACCTTAAAAGAAAAACAAAGACTATTGCTCTTCTTAAAATCCAAATTCATGGACCATGTAGAGTCCATATACTTTGAACATCCAAAAGTAACAACCAAGCATTTTTAGAAAGCCTAAAGAAAAGTTACTTCCTTTTAATAAGTCCATTTACCTTAGATAGTTGAAGTGATATTTTGAATAACTAAAATAATTTGAAGTGATATTTTGAATACAACAAAAATGGGTATTTATTTTAAAATATAGAATGTCGGCCCATTAGGCCTTTTAATGTTAATGTTGGCTAAAACTTGATAGGCCTTACCATATGTTCCAAGGCCTAAAAATATATGAGTGAAAGGTTTTGTTGATTTTGAGGTTGAAAACCCAGAGTAAACAACTTGGAAGCCTCCACTATTTTAGACAAAACTCAATTTGAAATAAAAGTTTGATGCTGTAATAGTAAGTAGATGGCCAAGATCATATTAAGTGCAAGATAAGAACTATTCTGAGGGTCTCGACAAAAAATGCATGAACATTTTCAAAAGAACAGTACTTGGATATGGATAGGTATTTTAAAAGACTTAATTTGGTTTAGGTTAGACTCAACTAACTCATAAAAGCTAAATTGAGAGCTACATATGCATTTCAATATGATATAAACATCAACAGAAGATTATTCATTAAATTATAGCAAACTTTTTAGAGCAAGAGTATCAAAAAGTAACACCAAATCTTAGAACATGCTCACACTACATCAAAGGGAATAATAAAATTGTTGACCAAATGTTTGTCTAT
>Ga0307517_10014296_pt1 | contig 10675 bp, 10 predicted proteins | sample 23_EM_MG_FD_194515 | JGI IMG/M metagenome (GOLD analysis project Ga0307517, IMG submission 194515) | Populus trichocarpa ectomycorrhiza microbial communities from riparian zone in the Pacific Northwest, United States - 23_EM | ecosystem: Host-associated > Plants > Roots > Unclassified | place...
GAAGATCCTACCAAAGAAACTAAGAATAACTCTTACCTCTACCTATGCCCTTAAAACAGATATAAGTAAAATTACTAAGCATAAATCATGTGGCCCATCTTCTATATCCACCACTAAAACCTCCCTCCCGAATTGGTACAAGCCAGAGCTAACTTATGAGTATCATGATGGGAATCCTAGTCATAGTATTGATACTTGCTCAACGTTTAAGAGGAAACTTTTGGAATTATTCAAAGTAGGGTGGATAACCTTTGAAAATGCCCTCAATATCAATTCAAACCCCCTACCTAATCATGCTTCTAGTAGTGGGGGAGTAAATGTTGTTGAGTTTGGGAGGAAGAACGAGAAAGGTTTAAGGGTAATCATAGATAGGTTGTATGACATGCTAGTACAAGTCAAGTGCTTGCCAACAAAAAATAAATCAAGTTTAAAGAAAAGTGACAACTTTTATAAGTTCCATAAAGAAATGGGACACAACATCAATGAATGTGAGGAGTTTCACCAGGAGGTGACACAAATGATGACTTGTGGTCTGCTACAAATAGAGAAGGAAGAAAAAGACGATGTTGTAGGCTTAATAAGCTTTTAAAGGAAGCAAGTAGTGGTATATAAGCTCCAACATACCGAGAGTGGTCTACCAAAGCTCATCCTAACAAGGCCTACCTTTACCCATAATGAGAACTATCATGCATTGCCTCATAACTATGGTAATCCTCCCAATGTTGAGGGACTTTCTCCTATGTTCCAGATCGAGATTGATGGATTAACTCAAAGTGGCAGGTGTTTTACGCTTGAAGAACTAGAAAAATAACGAAAAGCCAAAGACAAAAAGGTTGTAGATGCCATTAAAGGTATAAAAGTAAACAAACTCATGAGTAAAGAAGCTGATGAAGCACATTGAGTACAATATGGTAGAACAACTATATAAAACCCTTGCTAGGATATCCCTGATGTCTCTTATCCTAAGCTCTGAACCCCAATGTAATACGCTGTAAAAATTTTTGAACGAGGAATGTGAGCCCTAAGACATGGCCTAAAGGACTATGAAGCATATAATTGGAAGAATCCATACGATGGATTACCTATACTTCACTAAAGACGAGCTCGATGCTGGGGGAACAAATCACAATAAACCTCTATACATCATTGTAAGGTGCAAGGATTGCACCATTGGCAAAGTATTGGTGGACAATGGTTCAACTTTAAATGTACTCCCAAAAGATGTGTTAAATGAAATGCCAATTGATTCAACACATATATTGCCAAGCACCATGATGGCTAGGGCTTATGATGGTACCCCAACGAAAGTGGTGGGGACCATTAAAATAGAGTTATGCATTGGCCCGCAGGGTTTTTTAGTAACTTTACAAGTGATGAACATCCACCTGTCATACAATATTTTATTATGAAGGTTTTGGATACATGATGTTGGCACCGTGGCATCATCCTTGCATCATCCTTACATCAGTGTTTGAAGTACATTGTGAATGGAACATTGGTGATAGTTAAGGCTAAAGAGACCATGAAAATAGTGCAGAATGTGGTAGTTCCTTACACAGAAGCCGAGGGAGCAAAGATGGAAATCTTCATGCTTTTAAGATTGTTAATGTAGAATGGGTTCTAGAAAACATGGTATTGAGAAAACCAATAATTTCTAAAGCCACAAGAATGACAACCAAATATTTCTTAAAGAATAGATTTCCTTTATAGTATAATCCTATCTTTATGAATCCTGAAAGGATGAGTCCGATAAGGTTAAAGATTATTAATCAAAGATTTAGGCTTAGCTCTAAGCCTGGAAGGGATTGTCATCCCCCGATCCATGTATCATTCCCTAAAATTGCTTATATAATGCACTCCAAAGATATGACAGATGTCCTTACCTAAGGCTTGGCTTATATGGGCATCAACACATTGAAACAAGATGACTTAAATGTTAAGAGCTACAACGAGAAAGGAAAGGCCGTGGAAGGAGAAGAGTTGCTACTGCAACTAATTGTCCACGTCATAGAGGAAATGATAACAAAGACCTTTATGTGAAAGCTGGAAAATGGAGAAAAATTCTATAGTCTTAAAAAATGTAAATGAAGATGTTGTTCTAGTGTGCCTTTTGTGTTTATCTATGTGTTTCTCTTTGCTTTCATACTAAGTTGGCAATCTTGGCTTAAGATGTCAACATATGGATTTCATTGTAGTCAAGCCTTTTTTTTATCAATAAGATTATACATTTTCACATATTTTTCTATCTCTTTGCAAAATACACACATACACTGAAACACCTTCCGCTTCAAGAAATCTAAAAATGGATTATCCATAAAATCACAAGCACATTACACTAAGAATGAATGGTCAAATTTTGATTAGTACATAATTGTAATGGAAGAAAATGAATGGGAAGAAAATGATGTAAAAGAATTCAATAAGCTATTAGAGCAATTAGAACGAGCTTGGAAACTGATAAAAGAATAATTGTAAACAATTAATGTCGGTATAAGGAAGGATGAAAGAGAATTAAAAATATCCCTAAGTTGTTTGAAATGTTGAGGAAGTATCAGATGAAGCTAAACCCCGCAAAATGCTCATTTGGGGTAAAATCCAAAAAGCTGCTAGGATATGTGGTAAGTAGCCAATGTATTAAAGTCGATCCTGATAAAGTAAAAGTAATTCATGTCGGCGCCTAAAATAGAAAAAGAAGTAAGAGGGTTCTTAAGTCATTTGAATTACATTGCTCGGTTTATATCTCAAATGACAGTAACTTGTTAGCCAATCTTCTAACTCTTTTAAAAGAAAAATCTTGGGGTATGGGACGAAGAATGCCAAGAAACTTTCAATAAAATCAAGCAGTATTTACAAAATATATCTTTGCTAGTGCTTCCCATTCCTGGCAGACCGTTGATTTTATATTTGACAACAACCAAAAAGGCAATAGGATGTGTACTTGGGCAACATGATGAGTTTGGAAGAAAGGAGAGAGCGATTTAATATCTAAGTAAGAAGTTTATAAATTACGAGTCCAAATACATAATGGTAGAGAAGCTTTGTTGTGCACTTGTATGGGCTACAAAACGACTTCTACAGTACATGTTATATTACACAACATGGATGATTTCAAAACTGGATCCTCTTAGATATATATTTGAAAAACCTTATTTATCAAGTAGGATAACAATATGGCAGCTATTGTTGGTTAAATATGATATAATGTACATGACAAAAAAAAACCATGAAAGGAAGTATTATTGTTGAGAAGCTTTGTTGTGCACTTGAATGGGCTACAAAACGACTTCTACAGTACATGTTGTATTACACTTCATGGATGATTTCAAAATTGGATCCTCTCATATATATATTTGAAAAGCCTTATTTATCAAGTAGGATAACAATATGGTAGCTATTGTTGGTTGAATATGATATAATGTACATGACAACAAAAAAACCATGAAAGGAAGTGTTATTGTTGATCATTTGGCAGACAATGCAATTAAAGGTTATAAGCCTTTAAATTTTAATTTTCCAAATAAAGATATGCTGGTAGTAGAAAAAGAAAAAGAACTAAACTAGTGGAGAATGAATTTTGATGGATTAGTAAATATATATGAAAATGGAGCAGGATTAGTGACAAATTCCCTTAAAAGAAAGCAATACCCTATTTTGATCAAGTTGCAATTTGAATGCACCAATAATACGATTGAGTATGAAGTTTGCATCCTCGAATTAGAAGCTGTATTAGAGTTGAATATAAAGAAACTTGATATCCATAGAGACTCAATGTCGATAATCTGCCAAGTGAAAGAACAATGACAGACAAAAATGAGAAATTTAGGTTATATGAAAAATATATGTCCAAACTAGCAAAAGAATTTAATGAGATAAAATTCACTCGTATGGGAAGAGACAAAAACCAATTTGTTGATGTTCTAGCCAATTTAGCTTCCATGGCCAAAATCGATTATGCGAATAGAGTGCAACTCATAAATATTGAAGTCAGGAATTCTCTAGCCCATTACTACTCAATCAAAGGAGAAGTGGATGAGAATTCATGGTATTATGATATCAAACAATTTATCCAACACCGGAAGTAATCCCCTAGGGCATCCAATATAGATATGAAAACCTTACAAAGGTTAGCCATGGACTATTACCTTGACGTAGAAGTGTTATACAAGAGGTCGTCTGACGGAACATTATTGAGATGTTTGGATGAGAGAAAAGCAAAAAAGATGCTCCAAGAAGCTCATGAAAGGATTTGTGACTCTCATATTATTGGATATATGATGGCTAGACAAATACAGCGGTCAAGGTATTTTTGAATGACCATGAAAAGGGATAGAATATGTAAGAAAATGCCATAAATGTCAGGTGTACAGTGATAAGATAAATATGCCTCTAACTCTCTTCTATTCAATTTGACATCTCCATGACCATTTGCAATGTGGGGAATCAATGTAATTGGGTATGTCAATCCAAAGTCTAGCAATAGATATTGTTTTATCCCCGTGGCCATTGACTACTTCACAAAATGAGTAGAAGTCAGTAACCTAGAAGGTAGTGAAGAGATTCACTAAACAAGATTTAATTTGTTGATATGGAGCGTCTGAAAAATAGTGACTGATAATGCTCAGAACTTCAATGGAAGATGATAGTATAGCTTTGCACAAAATAGAAAATCAAGCATCCAAATTCATCTCCATATAAGCCAGAGATGAACAGTGTTGTAGAAGCTGCCAACAAGAATATCAAGAAAATTATGCAGAAGATGGTAGTCACATACAAAGACTGGCATGAAATGCTCTCTTTTGCTCTGCATGTATATCACATCACAATAAGGATGTCTACAAGAGCTACACATTATCATTAGTTTACAGGATGGAAGCAGTAATGTCATTAGAAGCATAAATCTCATCTATAAGGGTACTAATGGAAACAATACTTGAGGAAGTTGATTAGGTCAAAATGAGATACAAACAGTTAAATCTGATTAGTGAAAATAGGTTAGTTGCAATTTGTTATCACTAGTTGTATGAACAAATGATGGCTAAAGTATATGATAAGAAGGTCAAACCCAAGGTATTTTGGGAAGGAGATTTAGTGTTGAGAAAGATCTTAACTCTACCCGACAAAGATCAAAGTAAGTGGGCACCCAACTATGAAGGCCTATATGTAGTGAAGAAAACTTTCTCTAGGGGAGCTCTGTTATTAACAAGAATGGATGAAGACAACTTGTTTATGCTTGTGAACTCTGATTCTATAAAAAAATATTATGCATAGTGTACTCATCTTTTTAAATCAATAAAGTTCGGTTATTTATTCTCATTACATCTTGTGTATTCCAAATGATCTTAAAAGGATCAACAAAAATCTTTTTCTAAAATCTTTTTCTCTTAAACAAAGGTTTTTAAGATTTGACTTTGGCTAATGATTTCAAGAAAAATCAATTATATGTCAAGAGTAATGATTCACCAATCAACTCCCTACGAGATAACTAATATAAACACAAAAAAAAAAGTAAATTAAAGCTGGAAATGACTTTACCATCACTATCAATTTCTGAATCAGCAGGTACACAATTCTTCATTGCTGATTTCTGAATCGACAACGACACAGTTTGGCCGCTGATTTCTGAATCAACAATATCACAGTGTTTGGCTACTGATTTCTAAATCGACAGCGACATAATTTGGCTGCTGATTTTTGAATCAGTAGCGTCACAATTTTGGCTGCCGATTTCTGAATCGGTATAGTCATAGTTTTTTGCCGTCAATTTGTAAATCAGCAGCTGCACAGTTCTTCATTGCCGATTTTTGAATCAGCAGCTACACAGTTTTTGCTGCCGATTTTTGAATCGGCAGCAACACTGTAAAAGCCAACAAAAATTAGTGTTGGATCGCCTATCCTAGAGGAGAATTGGAATAGAAACTAGCCTAAGATAACACAAAAGGGGGATAATGACAACCTTGATCTAGTGCCCAAACACCCCAACACACTTATAAGGGCTATAAATACAAGGAGAGAGAAAGAGTGACTCTTCCTGTCCCCCATAAATAGTTGCAGCCATTGCTGCAATTGAACCTCTCTCCCCCCAAGAAAAACCGACCAGACCACTTACATGCAAGCTCTTTTGAGTGAAGAGTGAGTAGAAAGTTAAGAAGAAGAGAGAAGGGACCCTTCTCTTCCCAAAACCGACCCCAATAGCTGCACCAAACCCTTCCCTCTATCCAGAGAAAAACACACAACCCAACTGTATGTGTGAGTAAAAAGGAGACCTAGGGGTAGGATTAATAACTGAAAGCTATGGAGGGATAGGGACTGTGACAGACGGTTGAATAGAAGAAGAAAGGGGAGGAAGAAAACCGACAGTAGAGGGGAAGAAAGACCATTACATCCTTTCTTAAAACCACTTAAAATTGTAAGGTATGAACTGAAACCTTTCTCCTCCTGTTCTTGTGACCTTGGGACCAAAAGGGAGAAGGAAACCCCAAGTAAATGGCCTAGGATTCTTGCACCAACTATTAAGGAAAAACTGGACTAGGAAGAGGGACGAAAATGGGACTGAATGGGGGCCAAATTTCAGAATATTTAACAAAGGAAATGAACAGATTTTGAATGCATGAACTTGTAAGGATGACCGACCATAGTGGGGGGCTGAACAGAACATGTTGTGTGATGAAATGCATGTAAATGACATTGTTGAACTCCTAATACCATCTTTAAACTAAAACAAAATGAATGTGGATGATTGCTGTTAAGATTTTTTCACATATAGTTGAGGGACTTACATGAAATGTGTAAGAAATGATGTTGATGCACATGCTTGAGATTGTGTGACTCTGCTGGAATTTCAAGAACATTCTATGTGCTGGAACCAAAATGTTATTGATGTTCTTGCTTTCATTCTGAAATGGAAATAGATTGCAGCATGGTTTTGTGGCTATACTTGTGTTGAAAATGGAATAAAACCTTTTTGTTGTAAAATTATTATCATGTGTGTTGATACATTGCCATAATACAAATGTGAATGTGAGAATGCATGTAATAGCAATGTTAGATGCTGATATTAGAAATGACGATATGAGAAAGACCTTGGTAGATGAACATGTGAAGTCGCTTTTGTGTTGGTTGATAATGTGTGATGAACGGAGGGTGTTCGTCTAGGTCCTATGTCTGAATAGGTTAAGAAATGTTGGAAGGGGAAAGCCTAACATAAACCATACGATTGACTGAAAGAAAGAAGTAGAACCAGAAACAACCTCATCACCGCTGCCGATTTGAAAATTAGCAACGACATAGATTATGTTAATGATTTCTGAGTTGGCGATGACTCAGTTTTCATCAACGATACCTACGCCAACAGTAAAATATTTAAGTTGATGATTCCAACGTCAGTTGCAAAACTGTGTTGTGTTGATGATTTCTCAGTCGGCAACGACTCAGTTTTGTCAATGATTTTTTAGTCAGCTATCGCCTATGTGCACTGTGTTTGCTGCCAAACTTGCTTTATAGCAAATTAGTTCACTGACGAGTTTGTGTTGTAGTGAAACAGTTCGTTGATGAATCTGTGTTCCAGCGAATCAATTTGCTGACGAGTCCGTGTCACTAGATTCACTAACGAACCTGGGTTGTAGCGAATCTGTTCGTTGATGATTTTGTGCTTCAGTGAATCAGTTCGCTTACGAGGTTGTGTTGCAACAAATCAGTTTGCTGATGAATCTATGTTCCAGTGAATCAGTTGCGCTGACAAGTCCATGCCACCAGTTTTGTTGTCGAACCTGCATTGCAGCGAATTAGTTCGCTGACGAGGTTGTGGTGCAATGAATCAGTTTGCTGATGAGTTTGTGTTACAGCGAATTAGTTCATTGAAGAATCTATGTTCCAGCGAATCAGTTCACTTACGAGTTTGTGTTGTAGTGAAGTAGTTCACTGATGAATCTGTGTTCCGGCGAATCAGTTTGCTGACAAGTCCGTGTCACCAGATTCGCTGACAAGCCTGAGTTACAGTGAATCAATTCGCTGACTAGTTTGTGTTGCAGCGAATCAGTTCGCTGATGAATATGTGTTCCAGTGAATCAGTTGCGCTGACAAATACATGTCACCAGTTTCGCTGATGAACCTGCATTGCAGCAAATCAGTCTCTGACGAGTCTATGCTTCAGCAAATCAGTTCGCTGACGAGTCCATGTCACTAGTTTCGCTGACGAACCTGCATTGCAGTAAATCAGTTCCCTGACGAGTCTGTGTTTCAGCGAATCAGTTCGCTCACCAGGTTGTGGTGCAGCGAAGTGGTTCGCTGACGAGTTTGTGTTGCAGCGAATCAGTTTGCTGATGAATCTATGTTCCAACGAATCAGTTCGCTGATGATTCTGTGTCACTAGTTTCACTGATAAACCTGTGATGCATCGAATTTGTTCGTTAATGAGTATATATGCAGCGAATCAGTTCACTAATGAATATGTGTTCCAGCGAATTTGTTTGCTAACGAGTCCGTGTCATCAGTTTTGCTGACGAATCTGTGTTCCAGCGAATCAGTTCACGTGTTCCAGCGAATCAGTTCGTTGATGAGTCTGTATTTCAACAAATCAGTTTTGCAGACGAGTCCATGTCACTAATTTTCGCTGATGAATTGTATGTCACCAACGAGTTAGTTTTTACTGAAGAATTGCATGTCACTAGCGAATCAGTTTCGCTGCCGAATTCTGCATCACCAGCGAAGCAATTTCACTACCAATTTTCTACGGCAGACTCCTATGTCAAAAATGACGTAAACGTTTATAACAATCTCATTGTATGATTGTGTATTATGCGGAACACTTGAATGTGAACATGTGTATTTTTGGAAAATGTATGGTAACGAGTTATGTGATTATCAAATACAAATGTGTCGATCGTGATCATTGATGTGTTAGGTAGTACGACCGGGATCGAACCTTCGACCAGACAAGGACACCCCACTAGAGGAATGGGTAGGTGGTTTCCACATTTTTCTTGTATAACATTAATGTTCTGAAATAACTTGTTTTGAGGATGATATATTATTGTGTTGTGATGAATGTTAAACCGAGTATGAAATATTGATTGAGTTGTTGATGAAATTGAGTTGTTGACGTATATTAAACTGATTATGAAATGTTGATCAAGTTGATGATGAAATTGAGTTGTTGATGTATATTAAACTGATTATGAAATGTCGATTAAATTATTGACGAATATTAAAGCGATTACAAAATGTTGATTGAGTTATTGATTAGCTTCGGCTAATGGCATCCGATACGGATGACCGAGTTGTGATTGATGATTAGCTGCGGCTAATGGCATCCGAGAAGGATGATCAGGTTGTGCTTGTTGATTAGCTTCGGCTAATGGCATCCGAGATGGATGACTGGGTTGTGGTTGATGATTAGTTTTGGTAAATAACATCCTAGATAGATGGCCGAGTTGATTATGACGATTGGTTTCGGCTAATGGTATCCATAAGAGATGACGGGTATGACTTTTGTTATTAGTTTTGGTTAATGGCATCCAAGACGGATGACAGAGTTTAGATATTGCGATTAGTTACAGTTAAAAGTGTCCAAGGTGGATGACCGAGTTAAGGTGAAGTAATTAACCCCGACCAAAGATTTAACGTCGGCCCCACCACTCCTATGGAGAGGTTGGGGCATATGATTGTACATTGTATATAAGAAGTGAATGAAAGAATGTACTCACCTTCAGTTGATAACAGAAAGTAATGATAACGTCCTTCTCCATGTTGTTTTTGTAACAGGGACATCACACAATCAAGGTGCGTAGGAAAACTGTTCCACATGTTCTCATATTTTAAAAGGTGTTATGTAATAATATGTATTAAGTGTTATGTTGAATATTTGTCATTCGACACTTTTATAAGGACTTGTAATGAAATATGGATGTGGATGTGCACACATGTAGATACGATGTTATGAATATATTTATGTGGTATTCTCATTTATGAGGATGTTGTGTTGAGAAACCACATGAGGATCGTATGAAAGGAGGTATTAATTGTGTAAGATTGTTGTCCGGCACTCGTGTATAAACTCATGTTGATAACGAGACTAGAACATGAATGTAAATTCATAAGTATGTCAATATGATGTAATGTAAATTTATGAATATGAAAATATAATATTATGGGCATTTGTATTGAGTATTCGTCTTATGAGAATGTTGATTTACGAAAACTATATCCATATTCTGCCATGATAAGGAAGGGAACCTAATTACTAATTCACTGAATGTCACTATGAAAAGTATCGAGAACAAAAGAGAAAAAAAAAATTCCACCATTTTTGGCTTAAAAAAGCAGGGTCATTACACCTAAATACCCAGAAACCCAAATAGATGACCCAAACATCAAAGTTTGTCATCCACAAGCTACTTGAAACAAAGATGATAAAGTTTTCATGAATCATAAACTCGCAAGACAATTCCATGCAAATCATTAAGGTGATGAGGTCAAAATTTATTACTTTTGATCAATCTTGCTTGAAATGAGAAAAGGTCTGTAACACCATCAAATTATAATATCATGAAATCTCCCAACATTTCTTTACCAATGTCAAGTATTGGGTAATATGTCTAAAATTATGGGATTTTTTTTTTAAAAAATTTCAGCAGAGTTTCCTCTATTTTTGTTGGTACCAAGTTATCGACAACACTTC
>Ga0307517_10014297_pt1 | contig 10674 bp, 8 predicted proteins | sample 23_EM_MG_FD_194515 | JGI IMG/M metagenome (GOLD analysis project Ga0307517, IMG submission 194515) | Populus trichocarpa ectomycorrhiza microbial communities from riparian zone in the Pacific Northwest, United States - 23_EM | ecosystem: Host-associated > Plants > Roots > Unclassified | place...
ATTCATAAATCCTCTCAAAACATCTCCGCTGCACCTAACCATTCGTCCTTACATGCCATCGCTTCAACGTCCATACTTCCAAACACTTTCCAAACAAAAACTATCCTGATCCAAACCTTCCGTGTAGAAACAACTGTCGTAGATATGGAACCTTCGTGAATATTCTAACATTTTCACCATCCACGTTTTCGCCACTGGCCAATAATATCGATTTGCCACGCTCGCGATAGTTTACAAAGTCTTTAACTTCATTCCCGGTGGTGTTGCTTTGCCTTCGGGCCCTTTTGTGTTGCTTTGCCTTCGGGCGCTTTTGTGCTGCTTTGCCTTTCGGCACCTTTGCTTTGCCTCCCCTTCGGGCGGTGAGCTGTGTTATTTTCTCCTTGTGGTGGCTCGCCTGGCCTTTTGCTACAGGTGAACTTCACGATGGGTGACTCTGTTGCCCCCAGTATTCCTCCTCGCTCTCCCTCCCCCGCCCCGGGAACCCCGATTGTCCCGGGCAGGATGCCCACTTCTGATGGCCGTGGTCTTATCCCGGCTGTCAAACTGTCATACGCCGCGCCGGGTGGGGCCTACCAAGGTCTCTACTTTGAGCATGTTTCGGGATGTCGAAATGACTCCCTATTCTTTACTTCTGATGTTCGTACTATTGTTGCTCACCTCGACCTCCGCTCGTTCGACTCCGTCGAGCCTGTTTGCACTGGTATCATGGCTGCTCGCGGCTGTTGCATTACTGGTGACACCTCCTCTGCGCGTTGCCACATCGACCGCACCACTTCTTTGGGTTTTTACGCCCGTTTTCACACTCCCGAGGGCTCCTCCCAGTCCTTCGCCCCGTCCAGCTCCCGTGTGGTGAGCTCGGATTTTCATTCGACTATGGCGTCAGATCCTATGGTCCCCTCTGCATCCTGGCCGTCTATTGATGAGGACCGATCCCAGGACCCCTTGTACGTTCCTTCTGTGGTCGAGGTTGATGATAGCCACTGGCGTTTTCCCTCCCCTGTTGAGCGACTTTCCTCTGGTAAGCGGAAGCTGTATAGCAACTTCCGATTGGACCGATTGTCGGACAAGGACTATGCGCCTCCTGCAGGTTGCATCAGCTCTGAGGATCGGATCACTCAGGTTTCGTCCCCTCCCCCCTTTGTCCCCCCCTCGTCGTGCTCTGGTGCTGGTTCTGGTTTCGCCCCGGATTCCACCATTCCCTCTGACCGCCGTGCCTTTGTTCCTGTGTCGAAGAGACACCATGAGTTTATCGCTCATACCAAGGCGCTACGGGGCAACACCCCCCCCAAGACAGACTCCCCTTCCCCCCTTCCTTTGACCACTAGTCAGGTGGTTCCTTCGTCGGTGGTTATCGTTCGCGATACCCCTATGGATTTGGGTGGTGGGTCTAACACTGATGGCACAGGCATTGGTGACTCTAGGTACGCCACCGATGCTCAGCCACGATCGGTTACCCACAGCCTTTCGCCGTTGGATACCCCGACCTTTTCGTCGCTTCCAGCCCTCCCGCTTACCATGAGCTATCGGTCGCCCTCCGGGGTTAACGCGGCCTTATTGAGTGGTCTGGAGGATATCCGTTCCGGTAACGCGGTTCCCCTGTCATCCTCGCCGTCCTCCTCCCATGGCTTGGTTACATCGTCCTCCGATTCTGATGACGCCTCCATGATCGATGGCTGCCATGTCTACGGGCTGGTTGGGGGGAAGGAGGTGTATAGTTCCCTTGAGGAGGTTGCTGCTGACATTCAGCGTTTGGGCAAGCAACAGAACAACTGCTTGGATGAAATCATCTCTCTGAAAGGGGAGATCAAGCTGTTGAAGGCTGTTATTGCCCGGTTGGAAGGGGATACGGTTGCCCTAGAGGCTGAGCTGACGATTGGCAGGGGTGAACCTGTCTGGAGCTCACGGGAGAACATTCGGGGATCGGTTCGTGCTGAAGCTGCTAAGCGCATGAACGGTGTTGTGACTCCTTCCCCCCCTCCTGCTGATGTTGGTGTTGCGTCTTCTTCCGGTTCTAGAAAGGTCGCCTTTGATGAATCGCCCGATACTGGCTTTGTCATGGTTGATAGAAGGAATGCTCGTGGTGGTAAGGCGAGTCGGCGAAGACGAAGAAGAAATCCGGTTGCCGGCCCGGCTGCTGCTTCGGCCCCTGCCCCTGTTCCCATTGTTGTTCCGGTGTCGTCACCCCCGAACGGGGCGGCGATGTATAGCAGGATTGCTGCTGCCCCTCCCCCTCCTCCCGTGCCGTACACGACTAGGCCAGGCCGTCAAGTTCGGTCGCGATTGGTGCCTCCTCCGGCCCCTGAAGTCGTTGTTCCAGGTCCTTCCCGTGCCAGGGTTCCTACCTCCTCCCCCTCCTCCAATGCCCGCGAGCGCCATATTACTATGCGCTTCAATGCCGGCAAGCGGACACAACTTCCTGTTACTCCGGAGGCCGTCCGCATCCGAATGAACCAGACCTTGAGCAATCTTGGGAAGGTTTGTGACAAGACCCCGTACATTCGGGAAGCCCGCTCCAAGCTTGAGATTGGATGCATTTACTTGACTCTGGCGGAGCATACTGCCACCAAGGTCTGGGATAGACTGGAACGATGCCGATCGACTCTCCTTCGGGAACTCGGCCCCTCCGGTCTTACTAACTTTGTCTTCCATAAGGATGTGGCAAAGGTTAAGATTTTGGTTTCCGGCGTTCCCCTGGCTCCCACTGGTAGGGGCTCGATATGGAAACCCGAAGACTGGTCTGGTGATAGGGCTTTCGATGGCCTCCGGACCGATATCGAGGGTTCGAACCCAGGTGTTGTTACTGCCAGTCGACCCAATATGCGCGGCTCTGTTTATGCTATGAAGCAGACGGGCGCTACCTCTTGCCGCATTCGGTTCACTCTTGAGCGTAATGATGCCAGTGATAAGGTCCTTTCCTCCGGCCGTGTGTTTTTGTTTGGCAAGTCCAGGAATGCTCGGTTCTTTGAGGAACACCGATCGGCCCCGGTGTGCAACAAGTGCCTACAGGTTGGCCATGTTGAGATGTTGTGTGCGTTTCCTCCCCGCTGTCGTTTTTGTTTGGGGGATCACTTGTCGAAGTCCCACCGGTGTGGGCAACTTAACTGCCCTGGCGAGGACGGTCAATCGTGTTGCCACACTGTGCGTAGGTGTATGCTGTGCGAACGATCGGACCACTTCACGGGCTATAACAGGTGCCCGGTGGTAGTTGCTTCCGGTTCTTCTCAGGCCCCTGCTGGTGCTGGGTCCCCAATCGTCGCCGATGACACATCTGTTACGGGTGTGTCTGACCGATCCTTGAATCGTCAACGTCGTCGTCGTCGTGGTGTCCATGTTGAGATTACCTCGGAGGTGATGGTTCAGAAGGAGGTCTTTGCTAAGGGACTGACGGTTGAGGTGGAAGGGATGAGTTATGCTGCTAGACGTGCTGACCACCGAAGGGGCATGACTGACAGCGCTCTGCCTAAGGCCAAGGTTGTTCGGCCTAAGGTTGACAGGAAAGGTAAGGGTAAGGCTATCGACGCTTACGAGCAGGCTGGCCCCTCCCGTTTTACCGAGATTGGGGAACCGGCCCCCTCCGGCAGAGTTAATAAGGCCTTTAGGCCATCTAGTTCGACTGACTCATCGGTTGAACCCCCCATTAAGACCATCGATGACGATGAGACTATGGGTTTTTCCTTGGGCCTGGATGCACCCCCAAAAAGCATTCTGAAGAGGCGCGCCTCTGCCTCCGATATCACCTCGTCGGCCATTCAGGCCTAATGTTTATTACAACATTATCGATCAATGTTGGACGGAGCAGGGCTAACCGTTCGTTGGTGATGGATGTTTTTTCATTTGTTGATTTATTGTTTATACTTGAACCTCCAAGTGATGGAGATGGCGGTTGTATTATACATGATCATGTGGATTTTGATTTGTTTTCTTTTGTTTTGGGGTCTGGAGTTGAGGTGTTTGTTCGGTCATCTGTGTCTGGCTTGATGGAGGTGGTTAGCGATGATCGTATGACTGCTTGTGTTTCGTATGTTGATTGTGGGAAGACGAGGATGATTGGTGGTGTTTATGTTCATCCACAGATTGTTATGGAGGATTGGTCGGTAGGTGTGTTGGCCTGGAATGGCTGCCAGTTACTTTGTGGTGACTTCAATGCCAGACATCCTCGATGGGACATGGGCTGCGGGCAGCCAAATAGTCTTGGACGATGGCTTGATGGATATTGTGGGAGAGAGGGGTATGACGTTTGGACTCCGCCGGGTCCTACCTTTCGATCAGTCAGCGCTATCGATTTGGTCATCGGACGAGGATTGTCTAAAATATCGTACTCTGATAAGACCGGCCTTGAACACTTGGGCATTGTCATCCGTATACGGATGGATGATCCTGTCGACCTTGTGAGATCCAGACCGGACTGGCGCCGAGTTGACACCTCTCTATGTGATGATATCTTGGATTCGGCGATGGGTGGAGATGATGGCGGAATGTGGGGTAGGCTGAGGCATGGGGTTGATGCGCTACCGAGATCGAGGCCGGGTTTGAGGGGTTGTACCTTTTGGAATGAGGACCTCTCGCGCATCCGGAAGGACTTGATTCGGGTACGACGAATGCGATCATTTACCATGTCCTGTGAATACAACATGATTCGATGTGTTTACAGGGCTATGTTGTTGAAAGCCCGACGGGACCATATCCGGATGGTTATCGAGAAAGCTGCGGACCCCGGGGTTTTTAGGTTGGTCAGGCAGCTTGAGGCGAAGCGTACGCTCCCTTCTATGAGAAACTCGGCCGGCGATCTTGTTACCCGACATGCAGATATCAGTGACCTTATCGCTGCCCGGCTGGGTCCTGGCGATGAACGGCCATGGCAACCATCTATTATCGAGATGGGCCCTGCCTACGAGTTGGACTCTGCGATTAAGAGGAGCCCGACGAATACTGGTCCTGGTCTTGACGACATCGGGTATCCCTTCATAAGATATTGGTGGAAGGAGAGACCTGACTCTCTGAAACGGCTTATTGACTATGGATTGACGAACGATATTCCTGACTGGCACTCTGCTGAGGTTGTACTCATACTGAAAGCGGACAAACCCCGTTACGACATTGTGAAGAGCTGGCGTATGATTCACCTACTGCCGACTATTGCCAAGGTGGTGGAGAGGATCGTACTGCTGAGGATTGCCGAGCATGTGGTTCTGGGCCAAACTCAGTTTGGGTCTAGGCGCAAGCGAGGTGTCCATGACGCTATGTCCGTTGTGTTTGAGTTCTTGCGACACAACGAAGGTTTTAAATGTGCCATGCTTTCAATGGATGTGGAAGGAGGTTTTGACAATATTGACATTGACCTGCTGTGTGATTATTTGGCCGCCCGGGAATGCCCTGCCAACTTGATACATTGGGTTAGGAGGTGGGCCGGAAACTGCGTGGTCAGATTCAGGTTCAACGGTCGGGTGTCGAAACCATATTTCGTCAACTGTGGCATCCCTCAGGGATCCCCATTATCCCCCTTTTTGTTCGGTGCATACGTTGCAGATATTTTCGAGCCTCGCCTCAGATACTCCCCTTCGGTTCGCACTGTGATTAGCAGTTATGTGGACGATGGAGTTATCCTTGTTGCTTCCGATAGCAGGGATCTCACGAGGTACACGATGGCTGAGTTATTCAAAGACTGTGACAGAATAGCTAGGGGTAGAAAGATGGGGTTTAGCGCGATCAAGACTAAGTGGATCGGTTTTGGTGGAACTACGTGGGAGGATTTGGATATTGATGGACAGATACTGATGCCTGTGAAGGATCTTAGGGTTCTTGGTTATAGGTTTAATGTTTTTCTTAATATGTCTTCTCATGTATCTTATTGGTTGGAGAGAGGTTTGGGTGTTAGGAGGAGGATATCCGCGTTGGGGAGGAGGTTTGGGAGTGATGGAGGGCTGGATGCATGGTGCACTTACCGTTTGTTTCAGGCTGCCTACCTGCCGACCGTCTACTTTGGGCTTGAATTCGTAACTGACTTTTCGTCGTACGTGAAGCGAATTCAGGTCCACGTCAACGATTGTCTTCGGTCCCTGTTCAGGTGTCCTATCAAGCTTGCCAATAATATTCTCCTGGCAGAGTTCGGGACGCCTCCAGTACATATACAGGGTCGATATCTTCAAAGACGATGCTATAGTCGCATGATCAACTACCGGTATTGCGATGACCATCCTTGGTTCGGAGCGATTCAGGGCGACTGGGAGGTAGAAGGTATGATGGCTTACCCGATGTCGTCTGACAAGACTGCAACGACGGTGCCGAGCTTCAATGTGTCTGAGGATAAGGAACTGGCTGCAAGAAAGTTTTATGAAGCCTATGAGGATGCAGTTCTAGTTCCTGATCTCCTTATGATCTACACTGATGGTTCGAAGAGTGACAAGGGTACAGCAGTGGCATGGACGACTGAGGAGTGCGGGATGACCGAGGGCGCGAGAGCCTTTGCCACGCCTTCAACGTGGAGCATCGTGGAGTGCGAGATCTTCGCCATTGTCGCTGCATTGCGAGATGTACGCTTGGACTTCAACGGCATGATCATCATCTTTTCTGACTGCATCCCGGCCATTATGTGTATTGCACAAATGGAGCCTGAGGGTGAGTCCGCTTGGATGTGGGAGGTCTTGGCACCCCTGTTCAATCGCTTTAGCACGGTCCGCATTTGCTGGATCCCTGGTCACTATGGGATTGCTGGTAACGAGATGTCGGATGCCAAGGCCAAGGAGGCGGTTGGCAGTGTTTTACATGCTCGGAACTGGGCTGGTGTTGTGCTCGGCCTCGGCCATGCCATGATTGCCAGAGAACTGCGGGCGGCTGAATGGTCCCATTGGCACACGTCGGAGGGCCACGGGTACTATGATCGAACCCCGAAGAAGCCCAGACACCTACGCGGTCTCAGCAGACTTGATCATTATATCTTGTTGAGAATTCGCAGCGGTACCGGTGTTGTTGGACACGATGACTGTCTGTGTGCGGACGATCGTTTCCACCTGACGACTTGCGACAAGTACCTGGTCAAACGGCCCCGCTTTCCGACTTTGTTCAATGATAAGCGGATTCCGGATTGGCGCGACTGGTGGCAGTCCCACTTTAATCTGGGCATGGGTATCCCGAGTGAACACAGAGACAATGATGGTGTGATCACGATGTGCGGGAATCCCTTCCAGAGGACTGTTACACAGCTTGTTAACGGCACTTTGACGTTGGTTCACTTGTCCGAGAATTGCCTGAGATGTCTCAGAGTGAAGTGTCTCAGTGATGGTGCTTGCCGATTGCCGCTCACATACATCCCCTCGAAGTGGTACTGGGATGGTGGTGACACGGTCTGCGGTGCATGCAGTGCCCGAGTGGTGGAGATGGGTGGTCATTGGAGCAGGAAGCCGGTATGCGCAAGTACTACCAAGACCTTGTTTTGGGATCGGATGCGTCGAGATTGGGACTCTATGGATGACATATGGAGGCGATCATTGACGATCCGATGGTGGCTTGCTGAGATGTGTTGTGTTTCTTGTGTGTGCGGGAAGGTTTTTTCGCCAGTGAAAGCTGGCATCATTGCACACCTACGCACCTCCTTTGGAGACCGGTGTTTGACGACCATCAGGATGAGGATGGAAGATTGGATGTTTGGAGACGCGGATTAGTTTGTTGGGCTGCGAGATGGATGGTGGTCCATGTGTTGTGATTTGTTGGATTTATGTTTTGGGAGGAGGGATGCGAGACCGGTTTGCCGGAATGTAGACTTGGTTGTGGCTATGACCTTGCTTACGGTAGTGTTTGATGGATGGCTATGGGAGGTGGATTTACTTTGTTTGTACCCTAGTTGGGTGGTTTATTTTGTGACTCCCGTGTGCTGGCCGGATACTCGAACTTCGGTTTACGAATCGCGCGGGTGGTACTTTTCCAGATGTACTGCGGGCTAGGCGGGTTGGACTGGCGTACTCCTTGGAACGTACTGCCGTATGGTTCTGCAAGCCCGGATAGGTAGTCGCTCCATTAGCTGTTTTGTTATAAATAAAGACATTGAAACTAATGTCAACGTTTCCTTTTTCTACTTTGATTGGGTCAAGCACTTCTCTCCTACTATCCTCTATCCGGTGAATTAAGTGGGTCAGCATCGAGTCAATCCTCTACCCAACTATCTTACGGTATAGAAGAAGGTCACGCCGCGGGCGACAGGAGTGGAATACAGCTTGCGCGACACACCATCCACACAAGGGCAGAAGTGAGAGAGCCCGACACCGGGACGCCGCGCTATGCCTTTGGGCCTCCCTCTCTTAGCATGGTCAAGAAGAATAATAATTCTGCCCCGGCGCGAAGTGGGCTGTGTTTTTGCTGTGTTTTTGCTCCATTTCCAGAGAAGGGAATCTTAGACTTCATAGCACACGATTGAGTTGAAAAATTTACGGTGCTTTTAAGTATAAGTACAAGTAGTAATCAGGGTTAGGGTTTCAACTAATAAACCTCCTTATCCAACTGTCCCCTCAAGCGCGAAAATCTGGAAAGCGAATGGACTGAAAACAGGTCCCAAAATAAGCAAACAAGATGTCCTCTGCATCAGCATCAATGATTTCAAGAGAGCCAACGCCATTGGCAATCATTAGAAGAATTAACTAAAAATGTTTCCCCCACATAAGGAATTCTAGCAAAGGGAGATGGAGCAGAAAAACAAGATCCTATATATAGGTGTGGTGAGAGATTTATTACTAGTCCAATGCGGGAAGATGTGGTTTAGAATTTGAAATTTAATAATATCATACACAAATCTGTGGGGCAGGAGTAGTTCACCTCCGTCCAGACACTTGATCTACTAAGCCACAGACTTATATCTGTGACTCGGGGAGTGACTCGGGCACGGGCCGGAATTTTTTTTATCTACAGTACTATACCATATGTTCCAAGCAATCCACTGGTTCAGGCTGCACCACGAAATGACACCCTCTCAATGTCTTGGCATGTCATGGCACAACTCCTACTGGTGTCAGCTAAACTCTTGCCCCATCAAGAGCGGAGAGGTATTTAAGAACAATGTCTAAAAGCTAAAACACAAGTCAGATGGCAATGGTTGAAGGTGTTCCAATTCTTTCGTTAAACTGATGGAGGCACAGACTAAAGGCAAACCGGTAAAGCAACATTAAGTCGCTAGAACATAATTTGTCATAGAAATGTAATGGCACTTTACCCTCTGGCTCAGGTTTGAGAATGGGAAGGGAGAGTGGGGGTTGAAAGAGTACCTTGAAGGACATGCCTAATTGGTAGAAAGTCAAGTATAAGGTTAAATGGGTCAGTAAGTCGGGATGAGTGACCTGGTGTATCTTTTCCGAAAGAGAATCTGGTTCGCTAGATTGCTGGGAGAAGGTATGGATGAATAATGTGCCTTCTTTGAGAATTTTCTTGCTTAACTTCCTCCCTTTCACCTCTGTATTACCCAGTGTCGGTTTCAAGGCCCCGTGTCCATCTCCCTCGCCACTTCCTCCGCCGGCAATTCCCAAACGCACTCCGCGGGCAATTCCAAAACGCACTCAGCCGGCGGTTCGCAAGCGTACACCCTGGGGTGATTGACCCGATTATGCCCCATGAGTTCATCCGGGCTACCGTCCTCTCCCGGGCCCCTAATAGAGGTTGATGGGGATATCAGGCGGGAGAAAAGCTGCAATATCCCCTGGCGGCGCCCACTGAGCATAGCTGCGCCAAAGAAAAAAAGTGCCACAGCTACTACACCTGCGACTGCACGCCCTACAATGGCCCCAAGGTTCGTTTTAGATGAATCTGCGGTTTGGGTCTTTAGTATCATTATGGTTTTAAGATCTGGGTCTCTCCAGCCTTCTAGGACAGAAGAAAAAACAAAATTTGGTAGACCTTACCCGGAGAGGAAAGCCCAACGACATCCAGCATCACACCGTTCAATTATTCAAGTCTTGTTTATGTTGGAAAGAAGTTGAGCTTCCTTGCGAATAAGCTGTGCAGCGAATTCCCTTCACAAGCGAGTGGAATCGTCACCTCCAGGACCGGAAGTGCTAACTTAATCCAATTCGTATTCTTAAACATTCAATAATTTTTATCACTCGAGTAGTGGGGGCACCGCCCGTCCAACCTACAGCCCAAACCGTATTACACCGGAGCAAGCCAATCTGATACCACCTATCTTGCAGTACATTTACAAAGTGCGATACTGTCCTAGTACCCCTTAGGAAGCCGTGGGGTTGGAGCCTCGCTGTTCTCGCTTCCGCTGCTGCTCCCGATTGTTGTGACCCCTCCTTCGGTTTTTGGAACCCCTGTTCATATGGTGCGTGGACAAAACTAGCCACACACCGACGATTGAGAGAAAGGCAGCACTCCTCATCACCTAGGTCGTTCAACACCACCTAATGAAATATCTCTAGATCAAATATCAGTTTCTACTATGGTCCTACTGTGAATTTTTATTTTTATTTTTAATTCATTTGTTTTTTTGTTTTCATGATATTGGGACTGGTGGGTGAGTGCTGTTATGACCGGGTTTGCACCCCCCGATGTGCGGATAATTTTGTATATGGGGTTGGAACAACCCATTGCCAATGGGGCAAAGCGCACAGTCTTGCCCGGGGGTGGTAGAAAACAGGTTAGTCTAAGTCGACGCGTCCTCCCCCGGGGGCCATAGCTCCAGCTCATATAGGGCGA
>Ga0307517_10014298_pt1 | contig 10674 bp, 10 predicted proteins | sample 23_EM_MG_FD_194515 | JGI IMG/M metagenome (GOLD analysis project Ga0307517, IMG submission 194515) | Populus trichocarpa ectomycorrhiza microbial communities from riparian zone in the Pacific Northwest, United States - 23_EM | ecosystem: Host-associated > Plants > Roots > Unclassified | place...
CAATATCTTGCGCCACCGAGGCGGTTCGTGTATCATTGCCAGGCAGAAAGTGGTGCTACAGATGGTGTTGAAATCATTACTGAACGTGAGTGGGGGGGCTGAGTGCTGAGAGGCGTGAAGAAAGGGAGAGAGAAAACAAACGAAGTTCTAGTGCTACATCCACGACCAAGAGACTGACCAGTCTGACCCTTGCGAGCCTAAAACCCAAAATAAACCGTTTTAGAGAGCGGAAATAGAGACGACCGCGGAAAGGGCGGAGCGATGACCCGAAGAAAATAATAAAAACCCAGGAAGGAGAAACGGGAGAGCAAGCAATGAACGCGCGTGTATGCGAGGGGAAAGTTATGGCGAAAGGGGGGTGGGTGTCGCCATAAGGAGTCATTCGGTAGCGAAAATACGCGCGCGCGCGGCGACACAGTAGACGAAGAATTATCTATGCGAGAAGAGACAGCGATGGCGATAACAATTCTAGGGATGACGACCGGCGCAGTGGGACGAAAGAGCTGAAGTGAGGAATCCGAAATGGGGTGTAAGATTTAGGAAAGGCACAATACCATAGTCAGAAAGGAAGGAAAGAACAGATACGATTGAAAACAATGGGCGACCAAGGTGAAGAGATGCGAGAAGAAGGCATCCACCACCTCCAGCCCGCGGACGGGCGGGAAAGGTGAACTGGGACGAGATACGACTCGAGATGGAAAAGGATACCTTGTCTCGGAATGCGACGTGAATGGCCAGCGAGACAAGGGTTCCGGAAGGCAAAAAACACTCCCCTCCCCCTACTCCCTCCCGAGAGGAGAAGTATTACAACGGGTTGTAAGCTAATGGATATTGTTTTCATGATGCGGTTGGCGTAATTCGTGTGTATGTGTGCGTGCGTTTCAACAGGGACAAATGGACGGTGACGACCCCAGAACCCGTGGTAAAGACGAGGCGGGTTGTATCCCCCTATCGCCAATACCTGGGGGACTGGGAGCAACAGCGACCATGGGCGTCCGTTTTCGGGCTACAAGAACGATTTTAGTGAACGAAAGGTTGCAGAAGAAATCACGATACATTTTTCTTCCGAATCCGTCTCCACCTTCCTGCTTCTTCCTACCTCTTACCCCTCTGAACGCTTCCACCGGCACCTCCTCCCTTACCTCTTCCCTGCTGCCTGCCACCACCACCCGCCCCCCCTTGACCAGGCTGCTGAGACGTCTTCTCCGCCGAAGGCATCTCTACCGCCCTATCCCACTCTTCCAACAATGCCTGCCCCACATTCGGCTCCAACTCCGTTCCGTCCCGCGAGACCTTGATCTCCCGATCGTGGTTCCACGGGTTTCTGAGGTGCCTCGTCCTGTAGAATGGAAGCCTCTCTGCCTTAATCCACTCCAGCCTGAACGGTTCTCCCCAAGTCGGAGGCTCCTCTGCTCGCTTATCGATCGCACCCTCTACCTGGCCGGGTGAGGGCACACGCTCGGGCTCGTCCTCGGCATCGACTTCGGGAGGTTCGCCTTTTTTCGTAGTATCCAGCGGGGACTCGGGAGTTCCACTTTGCCCTCGTTGCTCTTCGATGGTGCGCATCAATGAACTGCCGGACTGTCCTCCGGCCCCAGAGGAAGCGCTCGCTGGGGGGTGCCTCAGAGCGCGAATGGGGGCAGTCCTGTCCAAATGGAACTCGTGTGATTCCTGTTGCCATTTCTCCACCGCCGCCTGTTGAACCTTCTGAATTGGTGTTGAATGAGTCCTCATCTTGGTCAACTGCCGGTTTCGGGATTCGTGACGACCTGAGACCACATCCGCACTGAATTTAGTTTCTGGTGTGCCCAAAGTGATCTTTCTGTGAATTTGGTGGAGCTCGGCGGGTGCAGAGACTGTTCCCTGATTCAAGGTCTGGAGGCCATCCCCATCGTTGCTTACGCCAGGGATGTACATCCCATCGACGTCAACGGGACCTTCATGAGTACCCAAAGACAAAGGGGTGACGCCTTCAGTGATGGGAAACGGAGATTGGCTGTATGGGGTGCGACCGGGGGCTGGGCTAGAAGTAGGGTACGGAGAGGGGGAGCTTTCAGCAAATCTTTGTTCAGCGAGCGGGAGGATGATCCGGGGCGACCGAGGGCCTGGCGAATCAGTAGATGAAATCGAATTGATTCGCTCGACACGCGTGAACGTAGGGGAATTGGTGCGAGACGCCCACGCAACTTTCGTTTCGCTCTGCAAGATCGGACCGGCCATCCTATTCAACGTAATAAGTCCAGGAGCCCGGCCAAAGCGAGGAAACAAAAGAGCCTTACCTGGCGTACCCGTAAAATTCTCCACTCTTGTTCACCCCAAATATCAGATAAACGTCGGTGCTAGTCCGGTACGCCTGGTCGAGGATAACTTCATTGTGCCGCTGGGTAGCCCAATAACCCTTCTCAACGCTGAGATCCAAGTCGTACTATCAGGGAGTAGATATGAGTCGAGGACATCAAACGGCTGAGGGACGAAGTGTGTGCGTTGACCTACCTGAGTCAGCGACTTGAGGATGAAATAGCGTTTGGGGAAGTGTTGTGCAAAAATACTCGAAGTTGTGGACGCGAAAGACCCCGACCCGCTGGACGGTTCGAACGAAGGATTCCCATCCCCTTCCCCACCCTCGTCACTCGTCAAAGACAGATTCGATGTACCCTGAGTCAGGTCATCCACCGCGGACTTGCCACCCATCCTCGCCTTCTGCTTCCGCTCCTGGATCCACTTCATGTGCAACCCCACGCCCCGTTGACCACCAACGCCAGCTCTCAAATCGTCCGTTTTTTTCCGCACCCTACAAACCAAGTTTGGACATTTTGGATCGTCGGGTCGGATTTTTTGACCGCTAAATCGAGTAATTGCAGCATTGAGGTGAGACTCGGTGTCGAAGTTCACGAACGCGCAATTCGATCGTGCGATAAGGAAAACGGACGACACCCCGGCATTCTCTTCTATCGCTTCCTCCGAGGGATCTGGAGGTTTATTGAAGAACTTCCAAAGCTCCTCGTTGGTGGTGTCAGAAGGCACGTTCCCCGCCCACATCACCCATTCCGATCTTTGAGGAGGAGGGTTTGGATGATACGGCTGGCGGATCGGTTCCTTACCAGTGCTGGGCGGTGGCGATTGGACCAACGGGTCTGATTTTGGGGAAGATAATTGTGGGGGTGACGAACTCGAGGCAGCGGGTTGGGGTTGGGGTTGGGTTGGCGTAAACCTAGCTTGTGGCTGGGAAACGCGAGGCGATCGCAACTGAACGTCCGAAGAAGGACCCGATTGTAGCCTTTGTTGCTGATGACGTTCCGCGGGCAACTGTTGCTGCTGAGGCTGGTATGGTACATGGTAGGGCTGTTGATGCAAATATTGTGGACCCTCATACTGCCTCGAATACCACCACTGACCGTCCTGGTCGGGCTGATAGGGTGAATGAAATGGCGGTTGGATGTACGTCGGCTGGTAGTTGGGGCTTGGGTAAGACTGGGTGGATGCATACCCGAAGTGGGTAGGGGGCTGGGAAGAGTACGACATGGCATGATAGCCTGGGGTGCTCGGGAAGTGAGGCGGGCCAGATGCCACAGGAGGGGGAGACGATGGTTGGTGGCCAAAGGTGGGTGGTGTATGTACGTGCTGCGGGAATGGAGAGGGGCGGGGAGACGGCAGGTTCGAGGAGGAAGGGTCTTGCTGCTGTGAATGCATGTAAACAGGGAGACCCATCGCGCCCTGCATGTCGATGGGCGATTGCAGATTATATGCGTAGGTGGGGGTGGGGATCATGGGTTGGGAGGCGTAAGGGGTGACATAACTGGTGTGTGGAGGATAGTGTGGTTGGGGCGGGGCATAATGGAGGTACTGTGAGTGGCTTTCCACCGTAGGTGAGGCGCGAGGGTAGATCATTGCATTAGAAGAGGATGCGGACGCAGAGAGGGATGGGGGCTGAGGGCGGGATGAGGGATGTGGGGGGTATCTACGGGAAGAAGAGCGAGACCTCGGACGGCCTCTTGCAGGGAATGGGGGTCTGTTATCCGACATGTTCAGAGGGGTTTCGATGTCAGGCAAGAGAAGATCAACATCAGGGTTCGGAGGAGGGAATTCGGATGACGGTTTGTCGCTGGCGGGAGATGGGGGTTCGTCTGGTCAATAGAGGGGAAGAATCAGCATAATCAAAAAGAGAAAATAGTGTGCTTAAAGGTGGGAAATGAAAAAAAAGAGCGCGTGGGGACAGGGGGAAGGGCCACGACAAGCATCGCGGTGTTTAATTTCGCGGGTGAAATTCTGAGGTACAAGCAGTCGTGGGAATCAATGCCACACATCAATCCTGCCGGTGCCGGTAAATCAGATCACCGCCGCAGGGGGAGGGACTGCGTGGAAGACAACCGGAGAGAGAGGAAATGGTATGGGAGGCGAATTAGAACATAGAGAGGGCTGCGGCAGAGGTAACTTACCCCGCTTGGTCGTGTGAGGAGTGGGCGTTCGCTGGCGAGAGATCGCAGCAGCGGAAGGCATGATTGGAGTGTCTCCGTTGGGGTTATTATAGATGTTTGGGTTGGTCGTCGTTGCGAAAGACATTGCGAGAGACGTCAGTGTTTAAGAACAAATCGGAGAGGTCACACCCAGTCCCCTCTTAGGGGTTCATGACCTTGGAGGACTCGTGGGAACCATGACGTGAGGTGTCCACGTCCAGCACAACCGTATCCTTGCTCCAGCTGCTGGAGTTGCGATCAGTTCCTTGGAGCGAATACCACCAGCAGAGGAACAGAAAAGAACCGCCCAAAATATTCCAGAACTTACCGGTCATATGTCTACGCCGTCAACGCTTCAACCGCCCTCGAATCGCACAGACTATCCTCGATCAAGCATTCCCACGTGACCCTCATCTGCTTTTTTTCATCCGGATCCCCGTCGATAACACTCTCGAGTTGACATGGTTCGTGGATGATTGGCTGTGTCGCACGCTGCATCCACTCACAGCCTCACCCATAGCGGCCAATATTACTACAAGGTTCTTATCCTTCGATCCAATCCGCACAGCCCAGACCCATCTTCGAATTCCAGGCCACGAACGATCTCTGACCCAGATAAAGTTCAACAGAGAGGGAGACCTGCTCTTCTCCTGCTCCAAGGACCACGTTATTAACGTCTGGTTCTCACACAATGGCGAGCGTCTCGGAACTTACGATGGTCACAGTGGGGCGGTCTGGACGATTGATGTCGACTGTATGTCTCCCACAATCCCCCCATTTGTTCTCAAGAAATCTAATGAACCGTCTGGACCAGCGCAATCCAGGTTTCTCATGTCTGGTTCGGCCGATAACACCCTCAGGCTGTGGTCCGTTCAGGCAGGCAAATGCCTGTACAAGTGGGAATTTCCCACAGCCGTCAAGAGTGTGGCCTTTAACGAAACTGATGACCAAGTCGTTTGCATAACGGAACAGCGTATGGGCTACCAGGGCGCCATCCGTGTATTCAACATCAACCGAGACGGTGACGGAACAAGACGTTTGTCACCGAATTAACACCACCACACAGCCGTATTGATTATTCCTGTTTATTCACGCAGAGGCGAGCGAACCGACTCACATGTTCAACCCTATCGGGTCAAAAGCCACCGTCTGTGCGTTTTCGTATGTCCAAAACCGCATCGTAACCGGTCACATGTCCGGCAAAGTCGCAATCTTTGACTACAAAACTGGCGAAGAAGTTGACAACAACGAGCGAGCCCACGGAGACGAAGTTACAGATCTGCAGATGTCCCCAGATCGTACCTACTTCATCACCAGTTCAAAAGACAAAGCCGCGAGAGTAAGCGATTCCCCCGTCTCACGATAGAACATCGACGGTGCAAGGAAATCGATCGTTTACTGATCTCAAACCATCCCAAAGTTGCACCAAACAAAGGATCTCAAAGTCCTGAAAACGTACACGACAGAAACTCCGCTGAATAGCGCAGCAATCGCGTTCGGTAAACCATACGTGAGTAGATCTCGAATGAATACCTCGGCGCCGATTCTGGCACCAATCAGCGGGGTCGTGTTTTCTTTTGTTGATTGAATTTGATCTCAGATCCTACTCGGTGGTGGCCAAGAAGCCATGAGTGTGACGACCACATCCATTCGTCAGGGTAAATTCGAGACCAGATTCTGGCACAAAATCTTTGAAGAAGAAGTTGGTCGAGTTAAAGGGCATTTCGGTCCGGTCAACACGTTAGTCACGCCTTGACCCCGATGTGCCTCTCCCCTTAACGGCCGCTGATCGCCCGTTGGTATTCGAATAGTATCGCTGTATCGCCCACCGGCACGTGTTACGCCTCTGGCGGAGAAGATGGTTTTGTGAGGGTACATCATTACGATGAAACCTACTTCAAGGCGAAACCATACGGCGACTCGGAAATCCTGGACTAATGGTCCAGGCGTTCAACGGTCACCCTCTCCCTGGGTATTCGCACGAGTGGGTATGGAGGGTTAAAAGTGGGGATCCAAAATTTCAATAACTCAACAACGCTTCTTGGACCGCCTTCTATCCTCTACGTCTCACGACCACACCATCCTGTCGTCCCCGACCGTCGCTGTATCATGCCATGCAACTGCTACACATCATACGATTCGCCCTAAAATCTGCATTTCCTTACGTCAAACGCGAGATGGTTACAGACTGTCATCCCCCCACGACAGTCGGATTCGCCGGGTGGTCCCTCTTCCCGCCTCATACGTGAGAACCGGCAGGATTAAGGTGATATGCTCCGCTATATGCCGACCCGGGTGGTTATCGCGGAGGGGTTTCAGCTCTGATCAGTCAGCCATTTTTCACTCACCTGACACATGACCCCCGTTGCCACACCCCTCGGCCAGCGAAGCACCATCGCTGTTCACACACAGGCGCCGTGTTGGCAGCTCACGGGAACGCTTAACGATTGCCTGTCCTTTCCGCTCCCTATGCCGGTGACTAATCCTAGCGATTCGGTCGGTTCACGTCCGGGCCCATGAGGGCACCCCGGAACGCGAACCTGGCGGATTAGGTCAACGGTAAATGCACATGCGTGCCTGCGACATGCATAACCGTAGATCCGTGAGAAAAACTGGGGCAGATGCCGCTCGATTTGGATCTAGAAATTTATCCGTGTCAGCATTTTCTCAAATGTTCTGAAGTGGTCCAGGAAAGTGCAAAAACTTTGAGAAATGGCGCAGAGGTAAAGTTGACGCCGTGGACTTTCGAGCAATGACGTCGGCCGGAGTCGTGGGACGATTGCATCATTGGTCGAAATTTCAAGACGCCAGCCTCGCGTATGATGCGGATATGATGTATGCGGTGCGGGACTTGAGAGAGGGTGGTGGGCAAGCGGGGGGAATTGCTCGCGGATGTTTAGTGCGACTCCACAACCCCCCCTGCGTGGATCCATTCCATACTTACCCCCTGGCATGATTGGACAACGAGATGGAGATCGGGGTCGTCGATGAATGGGGTGGGGCCATGACGGCGTCTTCCGAGCCCCACAAGATCACGCATTAAAATTACGCAGCGACCTCCGCCCAGGTGAGGTACGGAGAGGCTCGCTATTCTTCGTGAGAGCGAGTTGTTGTGGTGTGTCCCTTCGGATATGTTGATGGAGCGCCCGAGTCCAAGTTCAGACTACCCCGGATCCGGAACCGCAGCGTCACGGGTTCATTCGCACCCTTCTAGACCCACCAACCCGCAACCCGAACGAAAGAATGCCTCACGGGTTTGGTTGCAGCGGTAACATAGGTCCCTGATAACCGGTGTGGAGTCCGGCAGATCCCCTTCAAGTTCCAGTTGACGTTGAGGGCGCGGTATCTTTGAACAGTTCCGCAGCAAATCTCGGGTCCTGTGACTGTAAACCCGTGCTCCGTAGGCGTTTACAAACCTGAGTCGCGGCCCAGTCGTGGGTGGAGAGTTGTGTAGCCTGGGCGAGTGAACCTGTCCGGTTCAACACGAGAACTCAGATCTCAAGGAGGTTAAAAAAGTCCGACGCAGTCAATCTGGATAAGTATCTCACAGCGACAGCCGGTAAATTTACTCCCGATGGCCGCCATGTCAGATCCGGGGGATTCGATGCGTGCGGAACCGCTTGAGGAAAGGGAACCTTGTGCACCATCTTTTGCGAAAGTCAGCGGCATCCGGTATACGATCCCGCCAAAGTAGCATATCAGCGAAGGCTGGTGGTGCTCGTCCGCGCCACACCCTTTCCGAATGACACCGTTTCGACATCAGTGTCAAGGTAACTGGCGGAGATGAAGGAGGTAGAAAGGAGCGGATGGTCGAGGCTCTGTACATAACGAATACCGATGCAATCTACAGATCCACCTCTCTTCTCATTCCATGCGGTTCCCCTCAAGCGTGGCAGATTGCACCACACCGCAAAACGCCGGTGGAGTAATATCGTGTGCGTCCTGAGATCAGGGGGGAGAAATGAATTCGCCATCACAGCACCCCGGGGTTAGTGTTCTTTCATTGCTCCCCCCGAGGCTATACTCTAGGTGTACATGAAGATCTCGATTCTCGATTTTTGGGGTAGTGGCGCAGAAAATGCAGACAGACGTTGACGACCGCTCACGGTTGCCACGGGATACTCCCCGCGATAGGGGGTAGCAATCGCAGCACGATCAACGAGGAGGAGAGCCCCACCGTTGTTCGGCTTGTATCCCAGCTCATCACTGCGAGAAAGAAAAGAGTTGAGATAATCAAGATCTTGCGGCCGGAACGATATCCGCGCTACAAGTTTCAAAATTTCAAGTTTGATCGGCGTGGGAGGTGAAACCTTCGCGGTGATCGGGCGGCTCCGCTGAAGTTGCTCTCTCCTTCCTTCCTCAGTTCTGAAATGGAGAAACACCCATCAGTAAGTGACACAAAACTTGAACAAAAGGGCAATGGAATGGGGGGGGGGGACACACCGCATTTTTACGTCTTCGAAACTCGGCTCTTGGGCTTTGGTCTGAATCGGGGTGTGGTTTCGTAGTTCTCGGCTGTCTCGCACCTCCTGAAAAAGTATCCAAACGTTGGAGGGGCGTTATTCCAGACGTACAATGACCTGTCGTTGGGTAATTCCGTCTCCTCTCGCCATCTCATCGCCCGGGCTTACGTGACTTTCATAATCGGGTTAGGGCAAGGGTGGAAAGATGTCCAGGTCCTCGACCTTCAAACCTGCTCCAGACCCGCTCTCAGGGGAACCCGTCCAGGATCGGTAAGCGTCCCACCCTGCCCTGCGAATATCCAACGGTCTGGCTTGGGCTGAAACTCTGGATCTGCTTGCTAGAACGCCAGCGCGTACGTCCTACCCTGTCGGCTATCGGAAAATCTGACCATGTCGCTGTGCGTTATCGAATCCTTGACCCACATGGGCTTACAATGTAGCGTGCTTCGTTATTCGGGTGCTGACGTGTCACGAGCAGAATCCATGGCGCGTTCGAGGAGATGGGAGACGTGTCAGAGCTTTACATGGCCATCACCGCAGAGGATTCATCGATCGTGTATTACAAACTCAGCAAGGGGTTGGTGAAGCCGCAATTGTGAAATGAAATGAAGGTAATCTGCGTAAAAGCAACCTGTCAACCTAAGAGCCCTGGAATGTGTGGCGACTATCGTCTCCGTCGGCCATCGTCAGATGGATCTTCACTCGAGTAACGTCTCCGCCGATCCGAGGCTCCACGTCGACTATCGCGACTACCCGCCGACAAAGTGCTCCTTCCACGTTTCCTTTTACGGTCGGGCGAACGAGTGCGCGCCCTTGAGCGCGAACGCGAAGATCCAGATGATGAGTTGGAGTAGGACCCAGAGGAAGAGGAATCCGAGTCCGATCCCGAGTCTGAATCAGTATCAGAGTTGGACTCTGATCCGGACGACGAGGACACGCTGAAGGAGCCGGGCGAGGGTCGTAAACTTCTAGCACCGCCGGGGTGGAAGAGAGGGTAAACTCACCTCCTCCGCCTTTTTCCTGACTTTGCGTTTGTGGATGAATCTCCTGGTTTGTCTTTCGCACGTTCTTTCTCCTTAGCTTCAAGCAACTTGTTGGCTGTCCCTGTCCTGACAGCAGCGAAGAGAATCAGAACGTGGAAATGAGTAGTCAAAGTTTTGAATGCGCACTTTGTCTTGAACTCGTCTGGCAAATCGACGGAAGGCTTCCCCTCCAGCTTCAACTTATCCAACGTGCTGACTTTTGCGAGTTGCTGCGTCCTCGATGGACGTGAAACGTACGGCCGCGTCGATTTGCATTCGAAGATGAAGTGGCCTGCGTCGAGAAATCGTCGGCCGAGAGAAAGGAAGGTTAAACGATCTGCGAGCCCACCTGTTCCCAAGCATTTTTGACACACAGTGGTGGACGTTGCGCCTGGGTTGTTCCCTGATCGTCTGTGAGGGGCGTATTTGGACATGACGGAGAGCGTGAAGAGTGATCTAACAGGAAGGTTCAACTGGGAGGTAGCCAGGTGTGGGAAATTCCGGCAAGTCGTGACTGCGGACCAACACGTCGAGGCGCAGACCACGACGCCACTCCATCCCTGGCAGGTGTTTGTCAGTTTCCCCAGCGATGTCCACCAACGACCCCGGTACGACGAACCCAGACCCCGCTCAACAAGCTGGTCACGATACTGAACCGGCGAGCGCAGGTCCCAGTCGAAAGGCTGGCATCGAGACTACCCCTCCAGGCGCAAAGGATGTTCGACAGACTGGCCC
>Ga0307517_10014301_pt1 | contig 10673 bp, 4 predicted proteins | sample 23_EM_MG_FD_194515 | JGI IMG/M metagenome (GOLD analysis project Ga0307517, IMG submission 194515) | Populus trichocarpa ectomycorrhiza microbial communities from riparian zone in the Pacific Northwest, United States - 23_EM | ecosystem: Host-associated > Plants > Roots > Unclassified | place...
CAACTTGTTCAATCTAAAGGTAATATGGCTGACCAGTAAAAAAAAGATTTGAGGATGAAATTGAGAAGAAAATGATGAGATTGACAGGAAAAAAAAACCTTTTAAACCCTGCTCCTTGTTGAAATCAGATTTAAAATTAAATTATATGAGAATTAACTCAATGTCATCAAATCGACTTGGTCTCAAATGATTATAAGAAATTTTTTTGAGAATGGAATTGAGAAAAAAAATGAAATGAAAAGGAGATGAAATGAAAAAAAAAATAGAGGTTGAATTAATAATAATAAAAAAAAAGCTTCAGTTTCATACATTTTTATTAAACTTGACCAAATGGGTTAACCTTGAAACCTTTTGATCCAACCACTCGTCTAACCTGGGTTTAAAATTAAACCGTGTGAAAATTATCCCGATGTGACCCATTCGACTTAGCCAGTCCAAAGACATCTCAACTAATTGATAGAAAAAGTTATGAGGATGAAATTGAGATAAAATGATGAAAATAACATAAAACCTCCTGACCCAACTTCTTTTCTTAGCTTAGGTTTAACAGTAAATTGTGTGGGAGTTACCTTGCTATGACCTAGTTGACTTGGTCGGGGTAAAGGTAACTTGACTGACCAATAAAACAAAAGTATGAGTATGAAATTGAGAAGGAAATGGTGAAATTGACAGGAAAAAAAATGAAACTACGTGAGAGTTATTTTAACATGATTCAATTGACTTGGTCGATCCAAATGTAATTTGAATGACTTTAAAAATATCTAAAAATGAAATTGAGGATAAAATTTGAAATAAATAAGAGATAAAATGGAAAAAATAGAGGCTGAATTAAAAAAAGATTAAAAAAATAGATAAAGTAGCGCTTCAGTGTTCCATAATCTTCAATTCTTTTAGTCAAGGTTGTCGATTCGATTTCATTTCGTCTGAAATGGCTAGTATGTCTTGTTCCAGTTTAAAAAACAAAACAAATCAGAACAATTTTCATATCGCTCAGAATCACGACATGTTCCATAAATTCTGCCCTAATTCCGGTCAAGACATTCCAGTTCCGTTCCAGCCAAATAATGTTTTTTTGCTTTTTTTTTAAATATTGTCTAGTTTTACGGTATCAATCATATCTCTTAATCCGACCATTGGATTAGGCGAAAAGTTTACGAGAAGTCTCCTAATATATTGTTATATCTTAGGTTAAAATTTTAGAGCAATCGGAGTTTAAAAAGGCCTTGCGAGATTACAAATGACATTTTTTAAATTTTGTTCAAATTCATAATTTTGTTTAAAAATGTTATTTTTTGTGTTCTTTTTTTCATTGAATTTTTTTCAATTTAATAATTCAAAAATATATTTATTGAGAATTGAGTTTCATAATTTATTTTGATTTACTTTATTTAAGGATTCTTATGATCTCATAACTCGAGTCAAGGATTTGAAAAGCTAACCCACATTAACCCGGGTCGATGCAATATGTTATTGTCTTAATATTGTTTTTAGAAAATATGTCATCTTGAACTTTCTTTAGTCAAAATATATTTTTAGCAATCTTCCAGGTTATTTTTGGACTCATCGAGTCGATCGGGTCATATCAGTTCAACTCTCACTTTTTTACTTGTGTTTGAAATTTGAATTGAATAATTTCAAGTTATTTTATCTTTAGATTGAAATTATATTTGTTAAATTAATATTTTAATTATATATACATATATAAAATTAAATTTTATAATTTGGTTTGATTTGCTTTATTTGGGGTTATTATGATCTCATGACCTGGATCACAGATTTTGAAAGTTAACCCAAGTTGACCCAAGTCGATTCAATATATTATTGTTTCAATATTTTTTTTAAAAAAAAATATGTTATCTTGAACTTTTTTTAGTCCAACTATATTTTTACCTGTCATACAAGTTATCTTTGGACTCATTGAGTCGATCAAGTCATATTGATTCAACTCCCATTTTTTTAGTTGTGTTTGAAATTTAAATTATATAATTTTAAATTAGTTTATCTTTAAATTTAAATTTAAATTATATTTTTTAAAATTAATATTTTAATATATATATATATATATATATAATACAATCTCAAAAACAGCACACTAAAACGGTACATTACCAAAATATACCCTTCTAATTGAAAAAACATAACCTACCTTGCAGTATAGAAAGTAATAAGAGCGACGACGTTCTTCAACGCGTGCGGGGATTGTGCCCTGATTCAACAGCACTCCCAAAAAAGATATTATAGAAATGTCAAAAGGTCAAAACCGGAAGACAGGAAAAGGAAAGAAAAATGGAGAGCGGGAAAAGGAGCCGTTGATAATCAAAGCACGAAAATTTGGCGCCAAAATCAATTTCACTCGGTTTTATCTGCCCGTAATAATTCCGGGCAGCCGCCCTTTCTCCTCGCTTTATTTTGGGCTAGTCAAATGAAGTATATAAAATCACTCCTTTTCTCTTTCTTAGTATTAATTTTCCCTGAAAAATCTCTTTTTCCCTCTTTCTTTCAAAGCCAATTTTCTCTTCATTTCTCTCTCTCTCTCTAAAAAAATAGTAGTATCCAAAGACCCTTTTCTCTTATTCCTCTTCTACTTACCATCTCTCCCTTTGTTGGTTTTGGTTCTAATCAGACATGGGTTTTTCAAAGAAGACACAGGTGGATTCAGGTTTGGACTCTGAAGGGAAGAAATGGGTGATCGCCGGAATAGCAATAAGGACTTCACTGAAGCCGGTAAACACGAAATCAAGAGTGAAAGATTGCGATGGTGACGAAGAGGAGTTTTCTACTACGCCAACAGCCAAAGAGGCAAGAATACCGGAGAGATTGCCATGCCCGCCTGCTCCAAGGAAGCGGCGGCCGTCTTCAAGGTGTAACTACAGTGGTGTTAGGGAGTTCTTTACTCCTCCTGATTTGGAAACAGTGTTTAAATGCTATGTTGAGAAAGCAAATTGAGAGGTCGACTTCAAGAATTAGGGATTTTGTAGTGTTATGCTCTATTTAATGGGTTTGTTTTTTGGTGTATTAGTTGCTCTTATTTTCCTTGTACTTGGGTAGTGATTAGGAGTTGAAGATGTACAAAAGTTATGGTATTTATGAAATGGTTAGTTCCCTTTTATTTTCTTTTTTTATTATTTATTATTGATTTTTCGTTAATGGCAAGTTTGGTGTCTCTTTTTTCTAAGCTAGTTGATTTAGGAACTATTTTTATGTTCAAGAGTGCTTGTACTGGAACCGGAATGGATTGCAATTGCTGTTCTAAGTATTTATTTGAGACTTGAAGTTTTGCTCTGCTGTAATGGTGGTTTTGTTGTGAAAGCACGTTTGAAGATTTCAGGCACAGGATGTTCGATTTTTTGTACTTGGTAAACTCAGTCGTATATAGTAAAAAGACAGCACTTCCATGTTTGCTCTGCCCATGTTCTGCTTTGCTAATCAACCCTTCACTAATCTCTCTAATTGTCTAAATAATTAGCTTTGTACTGTGCTCTACCTTCATTCACCTCCAAGGCTACCTTGCAAGTGGCAACTACTACTGTGCTCTACCTTCATTCACCTCCAATGCTACCTTGCAAGTGGCAAGTACTCTCTCTCTCTCCATGCAAATGCACACGTGTATATTTCAGATAAGCTACCATGCCTTGAGAGAATTTCAAGGTACTTCGGCTGTGAAGCCAAAAGCTGCCCAAGAAATGCATAAAAGAAAGAAAATCTTTTTCATGGCTGAGATGCTGCACGGATGCTTCGCTCAATTCATTTGACTATGACCCCATGAGCGTAGAGCCTCAAGTACCTCTTTACGCTCTGCCAATCCCTTCCTTAATCTTCCTATATACTACCCCACACCTATGTGACCCATCCTACCTCGAAGCCAAGTTCCTCTCTGAATATAAAATGACAAATTAAGGCATATAATGTGGTGATAGGTTAGAATCCTATGTGGGGCTGATGGGTTCTTTGTTTGATTCCACTTCGAAGCACTTGATGACAAGGACATTTTGTACAACTTTGGTGTTTTATATGGTAAATTAGTGTGTTTGCGGATAAGATTGCAGGCATGTTTATCATTTACAGGACAGCCAATTCGTAATGGAGTGGATAAAGAAATATTGTAGAGCCGCATGATCATCAGGGGATTTGCTTAAAAGGTGACGAGGGGGGGTTTACCTAATTCAACGCTATGGCAAATGTTTGGATATTATATAACAAGCCAAAGTTTCTGGGGATTAGGATACTTTATGAAAGCACACAGTAAAGCCTGTACTAAAAATTAAGATCTAACTTTGACTGGTTTAGTTCTTATCTGTTTTACCCCCTATAATGGTGCTGTTGATGCTACAATACAATGTGATGGGTTGTTTTCATTGTTTGTTTTTTATATTTATAATTTCGAGCTCTTCCATTGTTGCCGTCGAGGAAGCAATGGATACTGCAAGCCGAATTTCATGTGCCACCAATATTTCTGCTGATTCTTCAGAGAATCTAGTGTATTTGGGTCTACGATATCAAGGAAAGATTGGGATTTTATTTAGTGCATCCATATTCGACTATATATATACAATGATCATATCCCATTCATATTTATCAAAAACTAGTTGTAAATACTCGGTAATCTAATTAATCACATATATAGCCGTGCATGGTGATTAATAAGCTAAAATTAACAAACTCTCTTTTATTGTAAACCTGCACGAGGAACACACTCACGACTGAACAGGAGATCAAGCATTCAATGACCTTTAAGACATGTTTTGATCAGTAACCTGCATGCTAGATCGATCGAATGGTTACAGGGCACTTTTTAATGAGCTTGATAGATTGGGTTGTTTGTGGGGACCAGAAGGAGATCGTCAAATCGACAGACAATATGAAAGCTACATGTTAATTATAATACCTCTCATTCCATTTATATAAATATGGATTCAAACAAATGAATATATTATCCATTTTTAGATTAAGAATTACTCAATTAATGATAGAATATTGCTAATTAAACTAGTCATTCAAAGTTTGCATTTGTTTTCTAGCATGGTTTAAATCAATAGCATTTACCTGCTATTATAATATATTTCTTATTTGGGGACTATAAAAAAAACCATAAAATATAGCTAGCCTCTTTACCAGCAATTGCACTAAAAATATAACTTGACCAAGTCCTTAATCGTCTAGATCATTACTTTATCCATGATCATGCAAAGGTGTCATAATTGGCTACACAAATCTTGTATATTCGGTAGATGTAATATCAAAAAGTGCTTTTCAAAGTGGTTGTGGTTGCTTTTCAAAGTGTTTTTTACTCAGAAAAGTGTGCCAATAATATTTTTTTATTTTTTAAAAATCATGGAGTTGCATCAATTTTAATAACTCAATTATCTATAAATAAGTAAACTTTTAGTAATTTTACTAGATAGGTGGCTCTAGCTTCGCCGAGAGCCAAACAATTTTTTTTTGTAATGTTAAAAAGTGATGTTGAAGCATTGTCAATGAATTTTAAAGAATAAAAAAAAATCCACAACTTGAAATCATAAAAAAATTTAAAAAAAATAACGATTGTCAATCCCTGAGAATCCAAACATAGAAGTATGAAATAAAAATAAATAGTAATTAAAAAGAAGTCTAAAAAAACAAAGAACCAGCAAACAAGGGTGAGATCGCCAAAACTCACGAGTGAGATCATGCGAACGAAATACTCAATAGGAGGGAAACATGAAAAAGATGAAGCTTAATTTTTTTTTTTAAATAAATATTGAAAGACAAAACTAAAAAAGATAAAAAAGAGTGACCTTAAAAAATACATGGGCTACACGGCCAAACCTACCACCAAGATCATAATATGGGGATAACATAATTAAAAGGAAATCGAAGAAAATAATGAAGTTCATTTTTCAAAATGAACAACTTCAAAGAATGTAACTCGGGGCAAACCCAGTTAAAATAAGACTAAAACTCGTTGACTATTTTGCTTTATATTTTTCAAAATGATGTCATTTTAACTTTTTATAAAATAAAAATATTTGGTTGAATTGGGTTACTTGGGTCTAAAAACTATGGGAAACACCACGAAGACCAGCTCCTAATAAATCAAATGTCGAATGATAAAATAAAAAAAAATAATTATACAAAAAAAATAACAATTAAAAAAATAAGGACCTAATTTAAAAAAAAAAGTGAGAGGACAACCTAAGATTTTGAATTAAAGGGAAAAATTAAAAAAAAATTAACAAATGAATCCAAAACAAAAAATAAAAATCAAGAGAATGAGGACCAAATTTAAAAAAACAAAAATCAAGATTATGGATCCAATGATGAAATTGAGAAAAAAAAATTTGATAATAGGGCTAAGAATCAAAATTAAAAATCAAAACATTGAGGGCTAAACCTTAAATATTATCAAACTTTGAATTGAAAAGAAAAATCAAATTTACAAAAGAATTCAAAACAAAAACAAAAATCAAAAGAATTAGGATCAAATTTGAAAAAAAAATCAAGATTATGGATCCAATGATGAAATTGAAAACAAATTAAATTTTTATAAAATAGCTAAGAATCAAAATAAAAAATCAAAACATTGAGGGTCAAACTTGAAATGTCATAAAATAAGAGGACAAACCTTAATTTTTTTTTAATAGCCAACACAAAATTCAAGGGGAAAAAGAGATAGAATAAAAAAAGAAAATGAAGGAATGGATGGCGACAAACTGTCACTATAACCACCACCACACACGCCGCCTCATGTGGGAATTGCATAGCTTCCAACGCCATAATGGAAGCGGGTGTTCCTCCACCGGACAACATCTCACACGCCACTTGAAGAGCGTGGAGCTGCCCCCCACACACACGCCAATAAATTTTTTTAATAATTTAAAAAAAAAAGATTGGATTGCTTCTAACTCAATTTAATAATAACAAAAAACATAGAAATAACAGAAACACTCCTAGACACGAGGGTTAGAAAATTTAATTCTAGGAGCAATTTAGTTAATCTAGATTTTAAAATAAAGTAAAAAACTAAAAATACCCTGCTAATTTAATGAAAATATTTTTTAAGGAAAATTTAATAATTTTAATAACTTAATGGACCTATGGTGGAGTTGATTTAAAATTAAAATATATTCACAAAAGGAAAAGTGGTAACCTCTAAAGAATGTATTTAAACTAACATGTCACTTAGCTCTTGTATCATCAAAAAGTCTGGAAATAAATTAATGCACCTATGGTGGAGTTGATTTAAAATTAATAACTTATTTAGTTCTTATTATCTCACCATGTTAATAAAAAATATATATGCAATATGCATATCAAATTAAAACTTATAATATAAGCTTTTAATTGTTTTAATTAAACACAATATATATATATAAAAGGTGTTTTGATTCAAAGTTTTGGTTAAAAGCTTTTATCTTACACAAAAAAAATAATCTATTTTTACATTATTATTTTTTAACATACGTTATATTATCGATTAATATTTAAGGGTCTTGTATATATGGCTAGTTCGTATATCAATTCATTGAGAAGTGCATTTAATTTATTTTTGTTTTGTTTTTATTTAGATTTAAAATTAGATAATTAATATCCTTAGTTACTAATAGATAATTAATAGCAGCTATGGGTAAAATGAATTTTTTTTAATACAAAAAATATTTTGGTATTATTAATAATTTTTTTAATAAAAAGTAACGTATTAATCACCCTACCAGGTGTAAAGGTTCCAAAACAAGTCGTCACTGTTCAGCCAATTCTCGGGACAGCCTTGTTGTGCGCATCTCGAATCTGCTCCAAAGAGCAGCAGCAGCACTACTTTTGACATCAGGAGGAACTTCAGGACCCTGGGCTTTTCCCAGCTCGTTGTCATCTACAGAAAGATTATCGGACTGATATATGTCCTCACTCAATTAAGACTTCCTGACAGAGATCAGCAGATTTTGTGGATCACCACCACCGTGATCCTGAACTTCAGGGGATCCCTCCTTTCTGACTTCCATCTTATTTTTAAGAAAGATTGAGGCACGATAATTCAAATGCCTTTCTTTAGCATCTCTCTCCCCAATCTCCATCCTGGTGACTTCATCTCCTTGAGCAGCGAGACTATCTTCATCACTCCTATTTACTTTGACATTGGACTCAATCTGCTCAGAGGTGGCAGGTCCCAATGCCTGATCTGTTTCCTTTTCAGATCAGAGACGAAGGCATAGTCATCAGCATTCTTGTCCTCTATCTCCCCTGACGCCGCAGTGGTGTCTCCCGGCAGATCAACAGGCACTTTGACTCTTTCTTTCCACTCAGGTGCATCCCCAGGTTAATACGTAAGAATTGATTTGATATCAATCTATCACCTAATACACTAATACAGAGATAACTCACTTAAAAATATAATCTATCTCAAATAGATATTTTAGATAATTATTTTTTAATAAATATTAAAACAATAATATATTATATTAATTCGAGTTAATCCGACTTAACATGACAATTCGCGTATGAAGTCATGAGATTATAATAGTCTCATAAAAAACAAATCAAAATAAATTATGAAATATAATTTTTAATAAACTCAATGTTGCTATATATAATTGAAAAAAATATTATTTGAAAAAATGAACCAAAAATATAATCCTAGTCAACCTAAATTAACTTCTAATCCCAAGATCTAGATCATGAAACTGAGATAACCCAATATAAAACAAATTAAAATAAATTATAAAGTTTAATTTTTAATCAATTTAGTGTTGAAAAATATAATTAAAAAATAGATTAAAAAAGGCATAAAATAATGACTCGCCAAACTTATGACTCAATTCATGAGATAGAAATAACTTTATAAAAACAGATAGAAATAAATCACAAAACTTAATTATCAATTAATCAAATATTCAAGGATTAAATTGAGAAAAAAAATCAATTAAAAAAAAACTCAAGTCAACTATATTAACCCATGAAACTAGCGATTTGAGTCATGATTATGGGATAACCTTATAAAAAGTAAATTGAAAACAATTATAAAGCTCAATCATAATAAACCTAATGTTAAACGAAGAAATTAAAATGAAAAAAATATATAAATTAAAAAAAAACAAAAAACAAAGTTAAAAAATATATTTTTTTAGTAAATAGTATTATGTAAAGAGAGGACATAAAGCTCTCTCCTCCTTTAGTTTTTTTTATTAACTAGTCAAGTGCTTGTATTTATTATGGATTGTCCTCAAATTATTTTTGTTGACGTAAAAGAAAAATGTAGGCATCGGTAATGCCTTTTACACCATAAGAAAAAATTTTAATTACAAATAAAAAAGATAATGCTAACAAATGTAAAAAAAAAAAAAAAAAAAAAAACGAAAAGATTATGATACTAGCTAAAGGTTGAACTGATAAATTAAAATACAGATGAATATTAAAATATTTTATTACAATCATGCAAGGAGCTTTTCAAATTTTATTTATTTAATTGCATAACAATAATACTGTGTCTTGTAAGAAAAGTAATTATTTCAACTCTATTGAAAAAAAAAAAAACATTTCTAGCATGATTCCTTCAGCTTTTCATATTAACATAGGTTTTTCCAATTTTTTTTTTCATGGATTATTAATTTGATACAAATCATAAGAAATTAGAATCAACAAAAACAAAATCTAAGATAATCTGAAAAAAGGATAAAAAAAAGTTTCCATTTAGTTAAAACCTAGTTATCTAACTAATGCTCTTAATTTTTGTATTTAGCTTCACCAAAATAACTATTTTTTTTTAAATAACAGCTTATTGAAACAATAAAAACAAGTTTCAGTATATATATATTTGACACGAATATATTAAAAAATAAAAGAATGATATATCCCTTGCATACTACAATAGAAAACTTTTCAGAATCTTTTTTTTTTAACTAATTATAGGATTATAAAAACAAATTCACAAAAAATGAATAAAATCATAGAGAAAAATGTATTTTTTAAAAAAACTTTTTTTTAAGATTCATATAACATTCTCTCTTTTTTTTTTTTTTAACATTTATACAAGTTTTAGTTCAAAGTGGATTGCATAGTAAATTTACCACACCCTATATATTTCCATTTAATTCTAATTTTGATATGTGTGCTAATATATTTTATACTCTCGAATTTCTAACCCAAAGCAAAACATAATCAACAAAATACTAAAAAAATAGTGCTTACAACACCTCACAAAACACTATTTATTTTAATAATGCATCGTGTTTTTTTCTTAATCTATAGTTTTTAAAAAGATTTCAATTTCGTTTCTCATCACTTGATTTGTTTGGAATTGAACTTTATGATTTGATTTTTATGAGATTATTTCTTTTTTGATTTAATTTTTTTTCCCGATTTCATCAGCTCACATTTTATTGGTTGAGAATTAAATTTTGTGATTTATTTTGGTTTGCTTTCTAAGAAGTTATTTCAGTCTCATGACCCAAGTTAAAGATTTGATGAGTTAACTCGAGTTGACTTGAGTTATTTTTTTGTTCTATTTTTAATTTGATTTTTATTTTTATTTTTATCCTTCAACATTGGATTGATTGAAAATTGTGATTTATATTATGTTTTGATTTGTTTTCTATGGAGTTATCTTAGTTTCATGACTCAAGTTTCTAGTTTCATAGGTTAGCCCAAATTGACTTGAGTCATTCTTTGATTTGCTTTATATGAGGTTATTCAAATCTCATAAC
>Ga0307517_10014302_pt1 | contig 10672 bp, 14 predicted proteins | sample 23_EM_MG_FD_194515 | JGI IMG/M metagenome (GOLD analysis project Ga0307517, IMG submission 194515) | Populus trichocarpa ectomycorrhiza microbial communities from riparian zone in the Pacific Northwest, United States - 23_EM | ecosystem: Host-associated > Plants > Roots > Unclassified | place...
CCCCGCCTAGCACCTAAGATAATATACCCCAGACACGTAAGGAAACAATACATAGAAACGTACAGGTAGAGAGACCCAAACCCTTCAGCAGGCTCCCCAAAACAAAAGAAACGACGGCTGTTCTAAGGCCCTTTCGGGGCCTGGGGGAGAGGATAGATGATCGCCGACACGGGAAAACTCATAGGCTGAGGGCCCACCAAAAACCATGATGTACGGTCGGGCAGGTCATTACATCGTTCCCAAGCGTTGGACAAAGCCACGGAGGCAGTGCTATACCACGACTAGGCGTAACCGAGGAGAGGCCGAACGATCGGAGGGGGAGAGGGGCGAGCGGAGCCACCGAGCAGAGGGGATGCCAGCCAACGATGATGAGCAGTAGGGTGCCAGCCGGTGAGTAGCAGTAGGGTGCCAGCCGGTGGGGGGAGAGCAGTAGGGTGCCAGCCTGGAGAGGAGTTTTTAGCAGTAAGGTGCCAGCTTATGGGGCAGTACGGTGCCAGCGGACAGAACCGGGAGGGGGGTAGAGGAAGGATCGCGAGCAGGCTAGCCACAACCGACAAACGGGCCATAGCAAGGGCTTTTGGGACGACGACGAGACCGGGACGAGACTGTGATGTTACTAACCGAGGCTTTCCCCATCAGAGGTACAAGCCCAGCAAGCCGGGGCCTACTTTGACCGAGAGTCCGACACCGTAACGCCGACCGTGGGCGAAGCGAGAAGCTTTCCGACCGTGCAAAATGCTAAGCGAGGTGCAAAGCAAGTGCGGGGTAAGGGGGAGGACCGAACTTCATGAGCGGGTGTCAACGACGAACAGGAACGAGAACCCCAAGGAGGGGAGGCATGCGTGCCTCAGGAGAGGAGGGTAGATGGCTTAACGTCAACCCCTAGGCAGTAGCCATGATGGGGGAAGAGAGGTGGGTGGGGGATAGTGACGATGATTTCCCGTGGTGTTGAGATTTCAATCGCCGGAGGTGGAGGAGAGATGGTTCGTGTGTATCTCCTTGGGCGATCCCAAGCCCCTTATATAGGCATCTTCCCACAACCCTAACCCTGGTGACTCATCACCTCGCGCTACATAAATCTCTATGACTCGTAGTGAGTCATAGCGGGAAAACCCATGACTCATAATGTGAGTCATGTGCGAAAGTTATTACATCATCTGACATCACCATCGTGAGTCATAAAATAATCAACCAATCATAACATAACGATGACTCGCAAGTGCGCAGTCATGTAAACACTATGAGTCAAACGACGTCATAGCGTAAAACATAAACAGGGGATGACTAATAACTGATTAGTCATGTGAAAACAAATTGGCTAAGTCAAAATTTGTGACAGACGTCACCGAACACTCTTGTGTTTTTGGCAATTGTGGCTTATTGGATCTCAGATTGCTAGCAGATGGAGGAGGTGCTGATGGGGTTCGAGGAAACCAGGGGTTCTCATACGGTGGTTAATATGGGAGAGATAATTAATAATAGTCTAGCCAGATACGGGATTCAGGATAGAATTCTGGGTATCACCACCGATAGTGCCAGCAATAACCGAACGCTCACCAAAACGTTAAACAATGCTTGTAGTTTACTATCTGTTCAATGGTGTCAATTGGAAAATAATATTCCCTGTATGGCCCATGTTGTTCAGCTTGTCCTTGGTGCATTTATGAGTTCAATCAAGGTGAAATCGTGGGATGGTCCTATGCCGTTAGGCTTTACGGCGCGCTCTATCAAGATAGTTATGTGATTGCATAATGGCTTTCACAAAACAGTAGAAAAGGTAATGTGTCTAAGATCTCATACCCTAGCACCTATATTACAATTTAATACACACAAATTCATACACCCAAATTCATACATCCAAATTCATACACCCAAATTCATACGCACAAATTGATACGCACAAGGGTATATGTACAAATTCATTGTTCCAAATTGAATGCGTGCCAATGTGAAAGTAGAAGCAAGTGTTTTCCCCATTCTTGCCACCTAAGATAGCTTAAGTCAGAGATGATGTTAATAATGGTGTATAGTATCAGAAAATGAGTATTGTGGTGGGTGCTTCACCTCAACGGCGTCAACACTTCATCGAGATATAGAATAACCAGGTTAAGCTCCCTACTACACTACTTTATGAAGTGCAAATACCGTGGAACTCAACAGTAAATATGTTGCAGAGATCTGTACCGCTATGGCAATTCACCTAGGACTCCTTACAAACCTATGCCAAGTTTACGCCTTACTCTTGAACACCGGAAGAGCGAAGGCAGATTGCATACATTTTGGACGTACTTCAAGGGATACGCTTTTAGACTTTATGGATTTCACAAACACGTGGGGTCACCATTCATGAAGTGTTTCAAGTGTATCAAGATATCGTTGATCATTTGGAAATGCAAATTTTCTAGTTAGAACAGAAGCCGATGCAATGGAAGGTTGATATTCATGAGGGTCCAGTGAAAGCTAAATTGAAGGCAGCCTCTTACTATGGTAAAAGGGAAAGTCCAAGAGGTCTTCTGTTCGGCATTGGAACTTGCCTAAATCCCGATTGCAAACTCAACCTTTTTCGAGAATTGGATCTGCATGCCAGTAGGGAGACTGAGTATGTGAAGTCATATAAAAAGGAGTTCATAGCGTATTATGATCCTTACCATGCACCAATAAATAATCAGGGACCGGACATGTCAATTCCACAGAGTGGTTTGAAAAGTCAATCCAAACACCTTTAGTCTTCAAGAGACAGAGCCGTTATCCTGAATGAGGCACTAGCGTACCTCGAAACCGATTCTGAGATTGAGCTACCCGAGGCAGACGCTGAGGTTACACATGTCACACATGAGGCGTGCCCAGCCGGGACTTTTTACGAGACAAATATGCTGGAGTGGTGGAAGGTCAATGCAGGAAGATTCCCTCATTTAGCTCGGATGGCTAGGGTTATTGTCGCTATTCAAGTGGGTACTGATGGAGTAGAGTGTGTGTTTAGAATGGCAAGAGATGTGATTCCCTATCCGCGGTCACAACTCAAAAGCAGTACAATTCGATCTTCAATGCTGGTGAAATCCTACGACAACCAAGAATTACAAAGACAGCTAGCAGGTTACAATTGTGAACGGGAGGCAGAAACCCTTACAGAAATGGCTGCTGCAGAGGATTATCGTTATTGGGCTGATAGGAAGGAAGAATGTATAGAGAACGATAATGGCTGTATCTCCGATGATGATGAATCACACAAGAAGGACACCGAATAGTCTTTCATTGATCAGGATGCCAGGCGAGCAGTTGGAAGAGAGCCAAAGGCTATACTACCTGAGCGTGGACTGGTTGAATCTGAATATGCACGGCCTGGACCACCTCGAAATTACGGCGTAGCTCAAGTCAGAGGCTTCAAGGAATCAGATGCTTAAGAAAGAATCTGGGATAGTACAATAAACATGTATATTGCATCCAACACTGATGAGAAGCAAGGATCACAAGAGGGTGAGGCGGACATTCGCGGTAAAAGAGTGAGCCATCTTGAAAGTATCAATCAACGGACTGACGAAAATTCCAGTTGCATACCAGCCTCAAGGGGCCACCTGGAAGAGGATTGAGCCAAGGAGGAGGCTCTATCGGAAACCACTGATTCACTACGGGTCATATGTGTAACCCGCGGAAGAGATCAGACATGAACTAATACCAGGATTCGAGTCCCACCCAGGAAGCGTGCCGGAACTGGGGGGAAAGAAAAGACAAGATCCCGTTTCCACTAAGTTAATTTCCTGTAAAATAATTATAAACTTATAGAATTGGACTGAGTAGTTGCGAAGGCGTTTTTACTATCGCCTAAGGTATCCTAGTGGCCAAGACATGCAGAGAAGGTGTCAATTCAACAATATATATTGTAGTGGATGATGAGCCACCATGGATTGTTTGGAAAATGCCCTATCTAATCTCGGGAGTGCATGTGCGATTGGGCGGACGGGTCCGTTTTGTGACCCTCATCCGATCTCACATGCACACACCCAAGTAAATCTAACAGCGAGTAGAAGGATTCTATGTTTTCAGAGGCGGAAATTCAAGAAGTCTGAATACATTGTCCATCTATTCGAGTTCTTACGATAAGCAACAGGAACAGGAGCATTGTCATTAAAATCATAGGCACTGAGAAATCATACGCATACAAATCATACATACACAAAGATCATACGCACACAAATCATGTGCTCAGAAAAAATCATACCCCCAGAAAGATCCTACAAACAGAAATCATACGCACACAAAATCATACACTCAGAAAGATTATAGGCTCAAAATAATAGACTAGTAATGATACCGTAGATAATATGCACTAGTGCAATGGCCACGGGCATTGGCTCTAGTTAGTCGAGGTTGTCAGGTCAAAGCGTGATTTGTCTTCCCCTATATGCTTTCTTTTCCCCCTTCTCTCCCCTAGACACAGAAACCATTCACCCCTCCGCCTTCTGCATGTATGTCTTGCCCTGCACGCTCTTAAACTCAAGTTCCTCCTTGCGCGAGTTTCTCCACACCCAAGTCTCTCCATACCTGCCATTCACTCGAGCTCATTTGGCTACCTTTATCGTCACTCTATACCAACCGCACTTCCTTCTATCCTTTTTGGAGCGGGAGGGACGCTTGCTTTGAGCGAGTTCGTGTGTCTGCAGAAGATTATGACAAGGCTATGAAAAATGAAGAAGAGGGGTGCTGAGAAGAGCAAGCGGCAGCGTGAACGAAGCAAATCAGCGAATCACCTCGACAACTGTGAACACGGGACTCAAGATATTGCAAATTCTACCAGGGATGCCAAAGATGTGTAATTCTCGGCTATTTAACCGATCTCTCTGCATCGGCTTCAAATTAGCAATTGTTGCATTCAGCTTTCAACTGGGTCGCATATCTATATTCAGGACATATACTAATCTCCTCGTCGCTTGTATTAGATTCGCGGGAACCATGTCTATGGCGGAATATGGATACGGTTAATTCAATGAACAGGAATATTTCCCACATGTTGAAAGCCCCCAATCATCCAGGCATCAGATACCACCAATGTGGCGATTTTGACGTTCTGGACTCAATCCTTTCGCGACCTGAACGGCAGCCAGATAGCAACTTGAAGGAGCGTTTCAACGAGGAAAATGAGCCTCAATTGTCCCTGATCACTGGTGACATTGTTATAATAAGGGACAAGTAAGTCATTCATCCTTTAGGCTAAAACTAGGCTTATATACTAAACGATCTTTAGGCAAGGTATCCCATGGGTGATCAATGCTGGGAATAGCAAGGCATGTTGCCTATTACCGCAAGTTAAACAGGCGGTATACAAATATGTTGCGTCACAGAATATAGCGGCAGATCATACCTGAGATGGTGCAAGCGGCACGTGGAAGCAGTATAGGCCAAGCGAGATTGAAGGCACTCACACCACTCATAACTCTCCGAGTGCTAGTATATAGGATGCTACAACCCTGAATTCTCCTGGAGGAAACGGCAGCAGCGAGCATGACCCTGACGCCACTTTGAGAACAAAAGGCTGTGTCATTGGACACCGTGCCCTGATTCCACGACAGGGATCACCAATGCAGAATATTGAACTTGGACCAGGGCCAGCCCAGTCATATAACACCAAATCACCAATTCACGCACTAAAAGAATTCGGCCAACAGCTTGAACTAATGACTTAAACCGTTGAGACCCTATTTCAGACTTTCCTCCCGGAGGAGCATTCCAAATACACAGCAGTCTATGAGAGCATTTACGATGCGAAAGCGGAGAATATTGACGAGGCATTTGGAATATGGACATCCCGCTCACTTGTCATCAACGCGAATACTAATAAGCATAAGGATCTGGAGGAAGTATGCCATGGGTGGTGTGCGCATCAGCAAAGGATTTATTCCTCTTCCTCTGCGTTAGACGCACAGGACACACAGGACGTAAACTCAGATTCTGGATGCGACATCGATCCGACGGCACATCCAGAAGATTCGCTCTACGTCCCCTTGCGTCCTGACACCATCCTGAAACGCGCCCCATGTCCTGTGGGTCCTGACGTCTTCCGACTCTAGCCTATCTTGTCCTGACGTCTTCCGAGGCTCAGGTATCGTGTCCTGACACCTTCCGAGCTAGCCCATCGTGTCCTGATGCCATCCTAGCCTCTGTTGTATGCCCCTTCCCCGTCCCGATACCTATACCCTCTGCACTATTTACCTGATCCTTCCAGACGCCAGTTACCTCTTGTTGCGCCTTCCAGATGCACTATAGTCCCGCCCTCCATCTGGATGCGCAAATCCCCAAGGCACTATTCTGGACCTCTTTCTCACACTCTCCCATGTTCTAGATTCAAGTTCTTTTTCCCAAAATTATTGTGATATTGCCCATAAATTATTGCAGTCATCCCGACACTGTATACTCCAGTATTTACTATAATACTATATGACTATTGCATATGACCTTTATGAACCCCGCTTGTTCGCGTCCCATCACTAGAAAAAAAATTAAATCTACCCAGATGAACCACCTCCCCTTAAGAACCCTCCGCGGTATTCGCACCATCCTGCCGGCAACTGTTTTCCTCCAGCGCGCCGGGCGCCCCTGGCCAAGCTTCTCCACTCTGGGAATCCTCCAGGCTGAGCGATAAGCGATTGCACATTTGAGAGTCGACAGCCCCCTCTGCGTTGTCAAGACTCCCATAATTCGACCCATCCAAATCAAGAAACTTTAGCTCACAGTCAATCGACGTTTGACAGAGATCCATTGATGTTGCCATCTCCTGCGACCGATTTTGACAATCCTCCAGCTACCATAGGCCAGCGACGTGGGTGTCAATCGGCATCTGTCTCAGTAGGGCAGGATCTCCCCAAGTCTGTTTGCCTGGCTGACAATTGAGTTCTGCTTAAACCCCCTCGTTTTCTTCTGTAAAGCCCACTCTCCGCTCTTGCCGGATTCTATGCTGTTTCTCGTGCCTCTGGGCGACCTTCTGGCGAAGGTTTAATATAAACATGTCCTGCGTCGCTCAGGTGAACCCCCGCCACGTGTTCTTCTGCCGGATAAAAAGCTCTTTTGTTTTTCACGCTTAGTGGACTTGGTTATCAAAAAACAGGCAATGATTGGGACTCTCCCACCTCCTACTACTTCAGGATTGAAGTTGGGGGGTTTCTGATATATTTGCAATGCCCGTAGTGAATGGAACAGTATTGCACATGTCAGACAGACAATCGTACCGTTTATGCGCTTCAGAAGTTTAGGGTCCAGCATGCCTTGCATTTTGATTCTGTCGAAATACTTGCTGTATATAGCGTCAGCAATCTGGTGGGCAAGGAACTTGATGGTTAAGTCCTACCTTCATGCTCCAATTACTCATGTCCGCCCAAACCCAATGGCTGGAACCAACCGTATATCCATGGGGTGGGCACATGAACCTGTCCCGTTCTAGCAGATAATCAACCCTGCGCGTCATGAGGGTAGGATTATCTGGCGGCAGATCGTATAGGTGTCGGATATTATGCTTCACATGAGACAAGAATTATGCTCTCACTGCAGTATGTTTTTGACACAGCTGTGACAGTGAGTGACCATCTCTACATCGTATCACGTCCGGCTGAGTAAACCTAGCTGCTTCACACTCTCCTCCGCTTGCTCAATATTCCCAGCATCCGATTTCGTCTACAGCGCCCCTCCCCATACTATGTATGTCTGTGATGTCAAACCAACTAGGTTCGGCTGTGGGTTATGAAAAAGTGTTAACCGGAGCATCAGCGCCATCGCCTGCACTAATATGTTCCTCTCATCCCCTGTAACGGTATTTCGCCGTGAATCTGTCGCCGGCTGGGGCCACCCCGGTTGTGCGATACCTTGTTCACCTACCGGATTCGAGGATTTGACACCAGATGTAGTACCACTATGGGTGGCTAGCGGAGACGAATATCCCACCCTTGATGACAGAAACCTCGGCGGACTGTAGGCTCTACCACGGATTATGCGTCTACGATTTCCTAGTGTCCGTGTAACCAGAGGTAGCCCCTGTGATCTGGAGGTGGTTGAGATTTGCACTATGGGTCGTTGACTGTTTCCCTATTGGCTAGATGCCTGCGACCTATGACGCCGTCCGGATTTTGTTCCCGCTGAAATGTCGAAGGCTGTAACATTTCCTTTTCCGTTCTCGGTACACTGAGAACCTTTAAGAAACCGTCCCGGGTTGCGCACTTGAAATCCTAGCCAAAGAGTGGCCAGGCGGATTGATCAAGCGGAGGCTCCGAAAGGTTGTTAGATAAAACCTTTTACTATATCCCTAGGTCTTGAAGTGTATTGCTGCTGCTCACTATTGTGGCGAACTGAAGAGGTAACTATCCAACCAAGTATATTGAAAACTCTGTCTGTCGGAGTCGGCTCTTTCTAAGTCCGAAAGATGCAGCCTTTAAATACATGGGGGGCTTTCCTAAAGCCTTACTCCTACGAGAACAGCTCATATCCTAAAACAACTATGGTATAAAATCGATACCATCAAACAATAAATAAAACATGCATGGTATTAAACGATCCCTTGAAACAAAACTTCCAACAACCGGAGTAACAACTGATACTTCCGCAACACAATTAGGAAGAGATACAGCCTCGTATCCCGAAACCAAACATAAAACAACTTAGGTATCAAACGATACCTCCTGCATAACATAAAAAGGCTAAAGCCACAAGGCTCGTGTCCAGAAACCAAACTAATTCTAAAGAAAATCCATCAGTAACCATAGTACCTGTACCAGTTACACCCCAGAAACAAAACATCTATTTCCATCAATCAAAATAAACCTAAATCCCACTCGTAATAACTCTACAATCCTCAGATCCAGAGTCATCATACTCGCTTGCGAAACAGGGCTTAAAAAAGTCACTATCAATCGGCCTTTCTTGCTCGAATTGGGTCCAGCTAGGTGTCGTCGGGGTATAGGACATGGTAATAAATCCTGATTCAACAGGAAACTCATCTCCAGGCATGTTGTCAGTCCACCAAGCCTGCACAAGGTCCATTGCATTCTCGAGACACTCTAACGGTTCCCAACTATTATCGCTATTAGGGTATCCTCTCCATTTTTCAAGAGACTGGGCCTTGCCATAGCGTTCACGGTAGTCCAGCACTTCCACAACCTCCCATTCAGGCATCTCCTCAATCACTATGGGTGCGGGTTTGGCATGAGTCCGTCCAGGGCATCTGCCATTATCGTTGGTGAAGGACTTCTTCCCCATCGAACAGTCAAAAACTGCCTCCTTCCGGCGGTAGATTTTCAAGTCCATCTTGACCATATAGTTCTGCCTTTATTCATCGTAATCAAGGACCTGGAAAGGCCCTTGCCATCGTGGCTCGAGTTTCTTACTCCTTTCAGATTGCGTCGCAAATCTGTCGCCATACACAATTAGGAATTCTCAAATCGTGATGGGTTTGTGGGTTGTCCTCCTCTAAACTGCAACTCTGGTGCTGCGGATCCTAGCTGGGTTGAGCACTTGATATGCGTCATTCCTCAGCTCCTGGTGTGGATTAGGATAATCCTCAGATGCTGGGACAGCTGTGCCTTCGATCATATAGGTCACCAATAAGGGGTAGTCTCGTCCATACACCACTTTGTATGGTGACATGTTAATGGTATCAGAATGTCCAGCATTCATATATGCAGCCATATCCTGCAATGAATTCACCCAATTATTCTGCCGCTTGTTCGTGATGTTTCTCAAGGTAGTCTTGAGTTCCCTAATCTTGCGTTCCACTGGCACATTTGTTTCATGATGTCTAGGCACTGCCTTAATATGTTCGATTCCCTGTCACAAATTGTGACTAAGCAAGGCAGATTTCACATGACTCATACTTATGAGTCATAAGGTATGTTGGATTTCACACTATGACGTCACTTGACTCATAGCTCTCACATGACTACGCACTCGCGAGTCATTGTTATATTTTGATTGGTTGATTGTTTCATGACTCACGATAGTGACGTCATATGATGTAATGACTTTCGCACATGACTCACTATGAGTCATGGGTTTCGCGCGTGTGACTCGTTTGAGCACATGACTTGGTTTATGAGTTTTGATTGGTTAACGGAATGTTGGGTGATGACTCGTATGAGTCATTGATGAATTTCGCGCTATGACTCACTATGAGTCATAGAGGTTTATGTAGCGCGAGGTGATGAGTCACCAGGGTTAGGGTTGTGAGAAGATGTCTATATAAGGCGCTTGGTTCCGACGAAGGGGTAGGACACGAACCATCTCTCCTCCACCTCCGGCGATTGAAATCTCAACACCACGGGAAATCATCGTCACTATCCCCCACCCACCTCTCTTCCCCCATCATGGCTACTGCCTAGGGGTTGACGTTAAGCCATCTACCCTCCTCTCCTGAGGCACGCATGCCTCCCCTCCTTGGGGTTCTCGTTCCTGTTCGTCGTTGACACCCGCTCATGAAGTTCGGTTCTCCCCCTTACCCCGCACTTGCTTTGCACCTCGCTTAGCATTTTGCGCGGTCGGAAAGCTTCTCGCTTCGCCCAAGGTCGGCGTTAGGGTGTCGGACTCTCGGTCAAAGTAGGCCCCGGCTTGCTGGGCTTGTACCTCTGATGGGGAAAGCCTCGGTTAGTAACATCACAGTCTCGTCCCGGTCTCGTCGTCGTCCCAAAAGCCCTTGCTATGG
>Ga0307517_10014303_pt1 | contig 10672 bp, 10 predicted proteins | sample 23_EM_MG_FD_194515 | JGI IMG/M metagenome (GOLD analysis project Ga0307517, IMG submission 194515) | Populus trichocarpa ectomycorrhiza microbial communities from riparian zone in the Pacific Northwest, United States - 23_EM | ecosystem: Host-associated > Plants > Roots > Unclassified | place...
TGTATTTATTGGATGTAATCTCTCATGTACCTTCTTAAGAAATCTACATGCTCTTATATATATATTCTTATTTTCTTCAATATGTCTTTTTTTGTCATGTTTAGATCAAAATGCCCTACAACCGTTTAAAAGAAAAATAGATTTTGAAAAGCCTAAAAAACATTTTAAAAAAAATACTTTAAGATATTTTGAAAAACATTAAAAAACCTAGAAAACCCATAAAAACCTAAAACTAATTAAAAATCTTAAAAGGAAAAACTTTAAAAAAAATTATACTAAGTTATCAAATCTAAAAAAAAATTCATAATATATATATGAGTACACGATCTTGTTTTTTTAAAAAAAAAAAATCTCTCAAAAAAAGTTCACTTTTACTACACAATCCATAGTTCTAGATCTTATCTTAATCTTTTTGGAATTAGGTATTGTCACCTTTGCTAAACACACTTGCTCTTTGAGATATTTGTAAGAAGATCTTTAATCTTTTTATAATTCATATGATGATCTCTCAAGCTTCTTATAAGGTACTTTATTAAATATATAATTGATAGTTAAAATTTCCCTTCATAAGTAAATAAGTGGTTCCTGAACTTATCAATATAGCATTCCTTATTATTATTTTTTAATGTTCGGTTCTTACATTTCATAATGTCATTTTATTAAGGTGAACAAGAAGCGGTTATTTGATGGATAATGTCATTTTAGGAACAGAATTCACCAAATAGTTCCTTGTATTCTCCACATCTATCATTTCTTATTACCTTTATTTTCTTATCAAGTTGATTTTCAACTTCATTATTGTAATTTTTCAACATTTTAAGACTCTCATCTTTGCTTCTAAAAAAATAAGTATAACAATATCTCATGCAATCATCTATGAAAGTAATGTATTATTTTTTCTCATCTCCAGTTTCCACAAACTTTAAATCATCGATGTATAAGTGAATTAAATCTAGAGGTTCACTATTTTTTTATTTGAATGAAAAGAAGTTTTTGTAAATTTTAATTCTACACAAACCTAGAGGTTCACTGCAACAGTAATCCTCCGTGTCTCCATCTTTCCAGCCTAAATATATTCAAACTACTCGGTAAAAAAATAAAAAATAGCTAGTAGAGCTCAATATATCCCCTTGTGGTTCATTCCTTTCCTCTACAATATAGTATTCAACTTGACCATTCAAAAGTACTTACAAACTTAAATCATAAAAATGTGTGCTCTTATCATGAATCTTTGTGAGCAAACTAAACTGGGGGGTGCTGGTGTCATGACTATATCAAGTTGGTTTATAGTCATTGGAGACTTTGTCTATATCTTTGATGGCTGGTGTTCTGAAACATGGAATGGCTTCTCTTTTTTTGCTTTCTCTGATTTGATACCCCTCTATTATAGCTCTCAGTAGCCTCAGGCTTCATGCTTTGGGAAGTCCTAATTTTTTCAGTTTTCTCCTTGAGAACAAACTCCTTGTTGGAAAAGAAGACGAGTCATGCCATTCATGTTTTTAGTAAGACATCTATTTGACAAGGAAATAGCACAATCTACAACTTCAGCCCAAAACTCTTTAGGTGTCTTCTTGGTTTTGAGCATGTTTCTCGCCATATTGAGGATGCTTATATTCTTTCTCTCCACCATGTCATTTTGTTGTGGGGATCTAGGCATCGTTAGGAGTCTTTTTATACCATGATCTTTACAAAACTCATTAAAATCATTAGAACAAAATTCACCCTCACTATTCGTCCTAAGTGATTTTATAGAATAATCACTTTCTTTTTCAACTAATGTCTTAAACTTCTTAAAGCAACTAAACACATTAAACTTTTCTTTTAAAAAGTATACCCAAGTCTTTCTACTATAATCATCAATAAAAAGTAGAAAATATAATATTTTTTTACCAAATAAACATGGTTTCATAGGACCACAAACATCGGCGTGTATTTCTTGTAGGGGTTGATTTGCTCTTAATGTAGACTCCTTCAAAAAACTCTTGTGAAATTGTTTGCCCATTAAACATCCTTCACATAATTGATTTGGATGTATAATGGATGGTAGACCCTTCAACATCTCTTTTGTGCCATCATCTTCAAGCTATCAAAGTTTACATGTCATCAAATTTTACATGCTCAAGTCTCATATGCCAAAGCCAAGTTTCATCTTTCACACACGCATTTAGGTATTTAGGCACATCCATTTCTATGTTTAGCAAGAACATTATATTATTTTCCATGGCTACCTTTCAAATCATATCTCTTTTAGTGTCAAGTAATGTCAAAGTACGATCTTTCATCTTAATCTCATACCCCTTCTACAACAATTGTTCTAAGCTCAATATGTTGTTTTTCATCGTTGGTATATAATAGACATCACCAATAAATTGATGACTTCCATCTTTCAATTTAATTAAAATCGTATATTTTTCTTTGATGGCAACCTTTGAATGATCTGCAAAGATAACATTACCTCTAATTGTTTCATCAAGCTTCATGAACTTGTCTTAGTCTCCATATATGTGGTTATTAGCTCCATTATTTAGGTACCATATGTTCTCTTTATCTTGCATTCTCTCATTATGCACTGCTAGTAAAGTGGCTTCCTTCTCTTCTTATATCACAAGATTTGTATTCTCCTCAACTCTCTTGGTTGGACTCTAACAATCCCTAGCATAATGACCTGTCTTTTAACAATTATAGCATTTAACTTTTGATTTGTCAAACCTGCTGTTAAATTTAGATCTTGTGTTACTACTGCCAGTTGAACCAGTTTATCACAAGATTTGTATTTCCTTTATTTGATCGACCGTTTGATCTGTTGAGGTTGTCTCGACCTCCTCTTCCAAATCTTCATCTTCCTCCTTGGGAATATCCAAAATCATATTGCTTTGAAAAAAGTGTTTGTGCACCCACATCCTCTTGAATCTCATTGACTCTTTTCTCATGGGCTTCTAATTTTCCCATGAGACCTTATATTGGAAAAAAATCATATTTTACAACTCCTCTATCACAACCACCACAAAATGGAACTTTTTTTGCAGTGAGCGTAGGATCTGCTCTACCACACGTCTCTTATATCTTCTCCCTATATCTCTTTATTTGATTGTATATAGTTAAACTCTTGTAAAGTATTCTAAAATATTATTTGATTCAAGCATATGTAACTTTTCAAAGTCGCCATATAGTTTTTATAGACGTACCTTTCTCACATTGTCAGCTCCTTGATTTGATTCTTGCAAAATTTATCATGCTTACTTGGCGGTGGTTGTGTTGGCCACTATCTCAAAAGTGATGTCATTCAAACATTGATGGATAATTATTAGTGCTAGTTGATCCTTTTTTCGTGGCTTTTGCACAGCCTTCTTTTGAGCTAAAGTCAACGTTGCTCCATCTATAGGCTCCTCAAAGCCTTTTTCAACCGTCTCCTATACATCTTGAGAACTTAGCCAAGCTTTTACTCGAATACACCAAGTTTCATAGTTGTTTTTTGTCAACCTGGAACATTAAAGTGGAAAGTTTGAATTGGTCATGTTAAATAATCAAACCTAAGCTCTGATACTACTTGTTGGAAAAGAAGATAGGGTGTGGTAGCTAATTTATAAGAACAAACACAAGAACAAAACTAAGGAACAAGAAGAATAATGAGAGGATTGATGTTTTTTAGTAAGAGTTTTTCTCAAAAGATACATCTTTTTATCTCTTCTTTATATCTCTCTATTTTTGTGTATTATACTTTTAATTACAAGCCTATTTATAGGCCTCAAGTCCTAAATAATCAAGAAATTAAACTACTAAATCCTAACCTAATAAAGAATCTAACATTCTAATTAAATAAGGATTTTAATAAACTATTTTATTACAAATATTTATTCATCAAGGATTTTCACATTAACTAGGATTTTTACTTTACCTAATATTAAAACTCTTACAAACTCTAAATTCTAGTTGACATTGAACTTCAACACTCTCCATGTTTTTTTCTACCACATTGATTCATTCAGAACAATTCACAGCAACAACCCTTTTTTTTTTTGGATTATTGGATCCATAGCTTCGAGTTATGGTACTATGCCGTTCTAATCCTATTGACTGGATACATGAAAAATGTCAAAAACCGCAATATCTGCCCTCTCCATTTGGTAAGATTGTATTTTTTTCATTTTCTTTCTTCTCTTTTGTGTTTATTTCCGATTATCTAGTAGAAAAGAAATCTGAAAATGAATCTTTTTTCATTATTTTTTTGTAGCATCAATGTCGTACCTTGGGATGCAATGCTGTGCACTAGCTACTATAGTCTCTCGAAGACAAATTATAATGCCCTGTGATTAAATTACTATATCTATTAATATGTAGGGTCTATAGCAAGGAAAATTAATTTATGCTTAATAAATGGTTTCGTTTGTGTAGTGTGCCGGTTGCAAATGAGTTGGAGAGATGAGATACAAAGGCTGAGAATCTCTCTATTAAAGTTAGCAGCTTGACTGATTGAGTTTCAGCTGGAGTTTTCTTTTGCATTCTGTGTTTAGCATTTGGCAACAAAACTGCTTCCTTGTCTGGTGGTGATAAGGAGGTGCCAGGCTTCTACCAGCTTTCTCAGTTTTACTCAACAGTGTTCACTCCACACTTTTCAGGGATGTTTTTCACTTGAAAATACTCATGCCCTAAAGTGTATTAACTTGGGAATTAAACTCACTTGCTTGCTTAATTAAGAGAGTTTCTTGTACTTCATGGGCATGTTTTTTTCCTAACAATTGCATATTCCATTACTGCGCAGGGCGCTGGTATTCAATGTGAGGCTGCAAGTGAAGGTGAGAGGTAAGAACTGCAGTATCTCTCTCTTTTTCATGTCTCTTTAATGGATGAGTACTTAGATTACTCAATGTTAATGAGAAATTATGGTGTGCAAAGATTACTTATTTAATAATCATTTGACTTAGTTCATTCAATTTTATAGCTAGGGCATTTGGATTGGAATGATTCTGGGAGTTGTACTGCAATTGCTTGCACTTTGCTGCATGACCATAATTAAGAACTGATTGGGATGGCCAGGTAAGTGAGAGAGCGAGAGAGAAAATGCGTCTCCTTTTCCAAGCCTTTTTTCTATTAAATATGTGAGACCAGGAGCAAAACTACATGCATGGTATACCAGAAGTCATTGGCGCGTCTAAATCGGTTCCTGAGACCATCGGAAGAACGCAGTGGAGGTTCTAATCAAGAAAAAGTGCATGGATGCCTATCATTTCCCATCTTTAATCTCTTTGTTCCATGCAACAACCATCCATTATGGTGATGGGATGCATGCTTTAATTGTTGATTTTGGAAGAGTTGAGCATAGCCACACTTCCTTGACCTCGATCATCCATGATGTAGTCAAGTTTAGCAAATTAATCGCAATTCTCTTCATTGTTTCTTAGCAATGGCTGCCCCTCAAGCTTGTTTTGAAACCCAGCATCTTATTGCTTGTATTTAAGGCATAAGAACACTAACTGAGAGCAACACAAAGCACTCGCAATCATTTAATATATGATCGGTTTCATCTCCTGAAGAACACGTTTTAGCTTTCAAGCGACAAAATTCGTTTTCCATAACAATGCTCTACAATGAAATCTATGTTCTCTTTATCCCAGTCATATATTAACATAACATAATAGCATCGAACCCGCCATGCTGGCCACTCATGCCCTCTGTATACTCCTAAAGGTTCTAGCAGGAAACAAGTTTACAACACATGATCATCGTCTGAGGAGACATAAGAAAATAGGGCCGCTGCGAAAAACCAGCAGACATCAAGACGAAGCATTGCATGTATCAGTTTGAAAGGAATGGCGTAATCCAATTCAAAGTTGTACCATTAGGAAGGGAAGGTGTTACTATTGGAAACTGTAATTGGTTTTCATGATTATGAATAAAAAGGGTTTCTTCTTACAGATTTGATTGGAACGCTACATGTATCAATTCCACAGATGGACAGGGAAACTTTTCATTTATTTTTACACTGTATTGTCGTATTACCCCGTCAGCATATTGTATGCCGGTAAATCTTTCACGGTATAGACATCTTCAAGGGAAAGCTCCCGCTCTAACTGCGTCCTTGTAGACTTCAAAACATCCTGGAAAAAGGTAATAATATAAGACAATGTGTGCAAGATTGCATGGAGCAGATAGATAGAATCACAGTTGAATTGAAAATTATTTATGAAATGATTGGACAGCAGAAAGATTTTGAAAACAAATTTACATTAAATTCCATATATGAAGCCCGCTTTGCAAGCCACTGAGCATCCATCATTTGAAATGCTATGCAATAAAGGTTGTCAAATGCCATTTCATCGTCTGCTAGTAGTTCTAAGAATCTGACTCCTGCCAGAGTGGATGGCTTCCCTGCAAATGAAATTTTACATCAAGTTTTCAATCCATGGTTGGAGCATTTGAATTTGCAAAGGAAAGAAAGAAGATAGAGAGCATCAGAACTGTACAAGGAAAATAACAAAACTTAGCAATTCATTATTAACCCACAAAATTGTTGGGAATATCATTGCTCTAATGCTGACTGGCATTTAATCAAATCACCTTTCCAGAACTGTGTAACTATTAAAGAGACATCAGATATCCCCTAAATTCAGATGTCAATTACCTGTCTGAAGATCCAACATTTGTGCCAGCATAAAAGAAATGTTAACGCCAGCCACAGCAAAGGGATACTCCCACTCAGCTCTAGTTCCATCTCTTTTGTTCAACAATCTCTGGAATGAGTCCTGTCAACCAAAGAGCAGATTAATAAGCATGCCAGTTTTAGAACTAACAACCAAAATCATTTTCACAACATCAAATCATCACACACAAAGAAAAAGCAACATGCTTGCTCAATCAACAATTTCTTATGGAGCTCAAACATGTTAAATGGAACCAACAAGTAATGGCCACCTCAGAGCCCATAGAATCCAGAAAACCTTTATAGAAAATGTATGCACTTCCAGGAAGTCCCATATCAAGCATGATGGCAATTTGGATATTTTTCATTCAAGAACCATCCAAAATCAAACACTTAACGACTACACACACAACACAATTTTTTATGCCTTTCAAGGCCATAAAACATAAGGAGCAGGCTAGAATTCCCAAGCATCCAAACATGTACAAAGAGGCATACAAGACACACCATGCACCAAATATTATTTCTCCACGCAGGTATGCAAAACAAATTAGAACAAAAGGAGGCCACAATTTCTTTTAATGTGAGAAAGGATAAAATGCAACACTCAGAAAAGGAAACAACACAGAAAAATAAGAGAAAGTGAATGGGGAGGCAATACATACTAAATTTCATTTTTCACAGCCTCTCATTTGCAGAACTCATATATGTCAGGAAAGAAAAAAATCAAAATCACACTTATCAACTACCAATGAAACTGAATAACATAGTTTTTTTCCTTAGAACAAGAGATCACAATGTTAGGATCGCCATCCAACAGCCAATACTAAATGTTGAGATGCACATTGTGGCAGATGCCAGATAGCAGTTACTAGTTTACAGTACAAACTCAAATCCATTGATGGACACTAGAACCTTTACCCAAAATATGAATAGTTTACAGTAGAAACTCAAATCCATTGACTGTGAGCGTTCTCAATATTAAAGAATAACATCCAGTTTGGAATCTGGAAATGATGAGCACTCTTTTTGAGGTATGTACTTCAGAGTTTCAGACTTCAAACAAAAAACCAGTGCCAGAATGCATTCCCAACAAACATGATCATATCATGTGCATGCTGATGGAGTTATACTCGTATACAATACACGGCATGGGTCATTTATCAATCACTTTAAATAGCATCAGACACTGTATGAAAGAAAATAATACCTAACCTATGTCATTCAAAGTTAAGGACAAACCGGATATTTCTTGGCAAAAAAGATCAGATTCTCCAGTGATATAAACCCTCCACCCCTTCAAATATCATGGAAAAGAGTTGCATAAGTATACTTTTAAAGGAATAAATCCGACCATATATTACATCTAAAGCCAGTTTCCACACATCTTCTACATACCGAAAATCAGTTGATGGGTCTGAGCCTTGCCAACCCATATCTTTCCAAAGCTCAGACTTTAAAGACGGGAGCTCTCTATCGGGGTAAGCAAGCCTCCATAATTGTTTAAGTGCATCCTGCAAAGTAAAAGAAAAATGATCCAGCACTTCAAATGCAATTCAACTGCATGATTTCCAATCCATTTTTATTGAATAAACTAAAATCCAGATTTCATATATATTCCCTTAAATGTTAACAACTAAACAGAAAATAAATTAAGAATAAGAGGGGCCAGAAGTAAATAAAATAAGGAAACTGATGTGCCGTGAATGATTCGAAAGATTATAATCCCCATGATGCACATCACAAACAGAAGAAGACTTACTTGATGCTCTGCCTGAGAACCATCAAAGGGAACTCCCAACCTTTGCTGCAGATCTCGAAGTCTTGCTTCCTTCAAAGAAGCCAATTTACAGAATCAAAATCCAAGCTCTTCTATAACAATGCATAAAATTGATTGAATTCAAAGAAAAATGGCCACGTCATTGTAAAATATCAAAATCTGAAAATACAAAGACAAGATTCCACATGTATAGCTTAAACGAGGAAGTAAATTGATAATCCTTGCAAAATATGAAGAGATTAGAGGAAAGTGCAACATTTGATGGTTTTCCTGTAGGATCATATTAGAAGACAACAAATGTTTTTTTAAAAAGAAAGATAGCAAGTTAAGCAGTTTGCACTGATATACTCCACATGCACACAACCGTATCCAGCACTTCAATCTAGGAGGAATGTCATACAATGTTGTGTTTAGAGGAAAAAACTGACTGGACAGAACTATATATAACTATGTGATACAGAGTGTTTAACTTGATTTAACAGAAAGCATACACAAGAGAAGCAACATAAAAATGTAGACTGTTATGTTTCTAGACAAAACAGCACACTGAGGACAGAATAAAAGAAAATCCACGATGCTCAAAAAATTATCAAGCATGTGAAATGAGTAGCTTTAGAATATATGGATATTATCCGGATAACTAAATATACCTGTAAAGGACTAAGAGAAGGTTGAAGAAGCTTCCTGTTTGATCCATTTTGACTGAGAGAAGAAAGAGGCAAAAGCCGTGCAATAAGTGATCCAGAACCTAGCACAATATTTGCTACAGAAACCAACATAAAGTTGTCAGTCACCTACAGTAAACAGGTCTAACAATCTGCAATGTAATCAAAGACCACAAAGAACTTTAAATCTCAAAGGTCATGCAGAGTAATTTCAATGAATAGGAATTTATCCTTCAGAAGAAAGATGGAGAGGGGCTAATAAGCAGAAAAATCCTGCTTAAACTTCACAATGCAATGATTACAGGAAATCCCAATAAGCCAAAACAAGCTTGCAAGCCCTGCCACGCTTTAGATCCGAATTATTCTTGTTACAAGATTCTGACACTTTTGAAATTTAAAAAAATAAATAAATAAACTTCCTCCTAAACATGACATGGCCATGCCTAACAGCTGATCATCAACAAAATTCAATAAACAATTCATGATAAATGCTAGGTTAGTAATACAAAAAATTGTTTCTATAAGGAACAAAAAATACATAACCAAGTATGAACAGATGAAACAAAGGAGCAACAACTTCAGTTCTATTCACAATTTGAGAAGAAACAATACTATACATTCTCCTAAAACGAGGCTGCTCAACACAGTCTCCATAAATCATAGAAAAGCAAGACAGAAAAAAGAGTGAAAAAAGAAATATCACACACCTAACCATTGCGCCCACTGCGCAATCAATTGCGAAAACACAAAAGTCCAGTGAATGTGCTGCTTCCTCCGTTCATCGTCCCATAGATCTTCAAGTATGGGTACCTATAACATTAGTTTAATTCTTAATTTTATTTAAATAGCATAACAATTAAAATAAAAGAAAAGAAAATAAAAGGTGGCTACTGACGGGAACTGAAGAATCATCAATGTGATTGCCGAGTAAAGGTTCGCTTAAACCATCAACCTCAGAAGAATCAAAAAGTTCGTCGTTCCTTTTTCCATCAACGTCACCATGATGTAGTCTCCTCCTCATTGTTCTTGTCGTCATTTTAATTAATTAAGCCTAGAATTGATCAAATCAAATTAAATCACATAAAACATGTTAAAACCCTAAACCCAATTTTTATATAAAAAAAAAAATTAAGTCTGTAACTGCTGCGAAATCAAAATAAAAATAAAAGGAAGAGAAGAGAAAGAACGTACCACAGCAGGTGTTGGCATAAGGAAGGAAGGGAAGCTTGGAATGGAAAGGGTATAAAAAGAAGGAAAACCTCGCAGTTAAGAAAGCTTATGACCAATATTCTATATTATTATTATCATCCTATTAATAACAAACTGCCGAAATTATATTCTTTAAAAGAGAAGAAGAAGAAGAAGGTGTCCTGTCCTGTCCTGTTGTCACGATGACTTGACCCTTACAACCACCATTTCTCCTCTCCTCTCCACGGTGTCCTCCCTGGAAGCACGGGGAGAGACAATACACTTACAGATCTGTCACGATTTTTCCTTTTTCTTTTTTTATTCAAATTTCTGCTTCAATATGTTACTAATAAAAAAATATGTTACTAATAAAAAATATTAGATATATAAATATATATATAT
>Ga0307517_10014304_pt1 | contig 10672 bp, 8 predicted proteins | sample 23_EM_MG_FD_194515 | JGI IMG/M metagenome (GOLD analysis project Ga0307517, IMG submission 194515) | Populus trichocarpa ectomycorrhiza microbial communities from riparian zone in the Pacific Northwest, United States - 23_EM | ecosystem: Host-associated > Plants > Roots > Unclassified | place...
ACATATTCAGTTTGTAATGAATATTATTTAACTTTGTTTTTTTTTTATGTTTAATATAAATTTTATTTGCATAATTGGTTTGTATTACAATTAATTTATGTAGTTTTATATTATATATCCTAAATAATTTTTTAAAAACAAAATTTAAAAAAACTATTACCAAGGATTTTACCGACGGATTCATTTGGTCGGTATTATGAAAACTCACCGACCGACTTACCGACGGAACTAATCCGTCGGCATTTAATAGTAGCTGCCACACTTACTGATGAATTTACAAACGGATATATTCGGTTGGTATTTCATAAACTCACCGACAGCTTTACCAACGGTTAGTAGCCGTCGGTAAATCACGATATCACCGACGGACTAAAAATCCGTCGGTATATTTCAAGCGGGAATCTTTTTTTTTTGCGCGCAAATTCCGTCTGTAAAACCATCGGCAAATGGTTTTTTTGTTTTGCCGACCGATATAGCGACGGAATGGGGAATCACCGACGAAAGGAAAGCCGACGGACGTAATCCGTCGGTGATGACGTCGGTAAAAAAATCACCAACGAACTTCTAATCACACACCGACGGAATTGTTCCGTCGGTAAAACTGTGAAATCTTGTAGTGTAAGCTAAAGTTTTAATTTAGCAAATATGAGAATCAACCAAGAAACGAAAATTTCTCTCGATATTGCGAGATCCCTATATCAAGGCAACCAAAATAAAATACCAAGTGAAATCCCAAATAAAGCTAATGCAAAGGGATCAAGTTGAAATAATTAAAAGTTGAGGGATCAAAATAAAAAAAAATAAACATGACTTCTCCTTTGACCATGCAAATCAGTCATTAAATTTGGCAAAAAGAAAACGCTTGAATATTTTTTAAACTGCAAATTCAGTCCTAAAGCTCTAATTATTCTACATCAAATAATTAAATTTTGTTTTGCAAACCGAGAATTAACCGAGAGGCAAGACATTTTCTTCGTGTAAACCCTCGCATAAGAAAAAGAAGTAATTGTAAACCCCTGGATAGAATTCACAAAATTAATAAGGGGAATACTATGTTAAACGTGTAAAGTGAATTTGAAATAAATTATAGGGATGATGACACACTTAAGAATTTAAAATGAAATGTTCATGTGTTAATTTTAAATAAAAATACAAAAAAATGGTGGAAAAAAATATAAAAAAACAAATAAAAAACAAATAAAAACCAAATGGAAAAGATAAAAGAGGAAAGCAATGTTTTGAGATGTAATGTAATTAAATTTGAAGTAGTTAGTTTAAACTCGATATCAAAATGCATCTAAACCTATGAAATATTACTTGACGAACATAAAAGATACCATGTAAACTCATAGACCAAAAATTGATAAAATAGTGATAAATATAAAGATTTTTTTTATAAATTTAAGGTGAAAATATTTTGAAATTTTAAAATAAATTAATATATGGTTTTACATGAGAATGACCTTGACTATCAGTAAAAATCCTGCGTACAATTGTACAATTTTTAACCAGAAAAAGAACAAACTTTGAGTACAATTTGTATTATAAATATGGAACAAAGTACTCAATGAATAAGTTTGGAAATATTGATGATTTAAGCAATAAAACAACACGCAAATTTGGATTTTGGTGTAAATATTATATGTTGACCTGTTTTATGCTATTGAGCATAATTTTTAATCTGATCGTTGATTTGAGTTGAAATTTTATAATTAACCTCTTAATATGTTGTTTTATATTGGATTAAATGTTTTGTGTTAATCGGAATTCAAGAAGGCCATACAAATTCACTATTGGCCAAGAGAAATTACAAGAGGAAAAAACAATCAAGCTAGTAAAATAAGGGTGTTTTTGTAAACATGATAAAAAGTCACCTTCCTCTTCCTTATAAGTTGAACATGATAAAAAGTCACCTTCCTCTTCCTTATAAGTTGAACGACAACAACTAGGGATCAGAGGAGAAAAACATGACTTTTTCATTCTTTCAAAACCTTATGATTCCTTTCTAAATTAGAGTTGAGATATATAGGGGGTTGTGAAAACATGCTATAGTTTTCTTTGCTTACATGAAATGCAAATATGTTGTTTTCTACCCATGTAAGCCAGTGAAGTGAGCCGGATACAGATACAACAAGTTTGCGAGAAAGTGACTCCTGATTTTGCAACTTTACTTCATCAAATTGCTTCCACGTCTAAGTCTTTGAATCAAACAACTCACATCTAACCTAGTAATATTGATAGAATTCTTTATCATGACATCGAGCTTTCGGCTGCGAGAACCTGACTATCTTGTAATGCAAAAGGTTCGATCTTATCACAATCATGCTAGTAGCTAAAGTATGGTATCGGGTCTTCGGATTTGGGATTCTTCGCCATTGTTTGGTAGTAGGCTTGCACATATAATATCGTGGATGATGTGTTCGACAAAGCAAAATACCTTGGTTTAAAGAAAAGAAAAAGGCAAACCCAAATAATTACAGAGAGAGAGAGAGAGAAAGGGATGAGTTTAACAAGGATGAACAGAGAAAGCAAATAAATTAAAGGTATTGAAGGGAAGAAGAAGAAGCGACGAGAATCTTGCAAATTGAGCATCAATTGAACATAAAATCTAAAGGTAATATGTTCTCCAACCATGAAGACTAGTATTAATTCAAGTTTCTTAGCATTTTATTTAGGAAACTCATAATTTGAAGAATTAGGGTTCTTAGGCAAAGTTCAAGGGAAAAGAAGAATTAGTTCTAAAATTGTTAATAGTGTATAAATGGGTCAAATTATCAAAGAGAAATAAAAGAAATATATTTCTTTGGATATTTTGTTGATTTTTGCTATTTTTTGGGAATTTTTTTTTTTAAAAAAAAGGGTAAAAAATTGGATTATCACATGAATGATGAACTAAATCGAATATGTAAATTCATTAAATTATATAGATTATTAATGACCGAAGGAAATTAGTGCGGGGCCAATATTGTGGAATCCTAAATGTAATGGACGGTTTGATAATTGTTTGTATCTATAGGATAAACACGGGGAGTTAAACCATTGGTTAGAGATGCAGGATCCTCAATGAGAACAAGTAGATGCCCTGCATGCTTCTTTTTTTTTTCATGTTAAGAGTGTTCTTTTAAGTTTTAGTAACTGCAATTTCTTTAAATATATTATGCATCTATTTTAATTATAATATGTGCCATGAAAGAAAAAGATAAGGATGGAACTAGTTATTTAGTAATGAAACTAATATCCAATAATAGAGTTAATGCCCGGTAATGGTCTATGTTGCAGAACTAGTTACCCGATAATAGGCAAGTGGCATCATTTGTATGATGACTGGAATATGTTGTGGAACTAATTACCTAGTAATAAAGCTAGTGATTGGTATTGAGCTAGTGATATCCTTTTGTTTAATGATCATAATATGTAATTTGATTAAATGGACTTGTGTGATGTTAATATTGTCTGGATGACCGACTTATCAGATTGTTAATGAAATGTTTGATGAAACCCTACAGTTAAATAAAGTGGTAAATTATGTTTATGGTATTTAGCGTTGGATTGATAAGAATTTTATTATTGAGTTCATACCCAATCATTATGAATAATGAAGAAATAGATTGTATCACCCGAGAAGAATACATGAAAGGATAGATAATCAAGCAAATTCAAATAGTGATAATAAGATGATCTTATATAGATCATTGATTTTTTATATTCTAGCTTAATGAAGAAAGATAAATAATATAAAGAATAGATCATAATAGTCTTTTATTTTATAAAAAAAAACAACCCTAATTTTCTGAATTGAAGTTCCTATGAAGCCTTTTTCTTACGTGTAGTAAAACTTATGGGGTGTTATACTCGGCACCTCAAGATCCTTTACCTCTTTGAAACCACTACCGCCACCTTTTTTTGCTACGTGTCATGAAGCAATTCATGCATTGAATTCTCATCGACGAACCCTAGCTAGTTGCTAGTGCTTGTTTACACGGGTTGTTTGATACCTTAGAGAGTGTGTTTACACAGTTGAAGCACTCGTCATTGCCTAAGTCATTTGGACATTGATAGAAAGCAGAAATGCTAATATTTTTGTCGCCAGCTATGGTTTTAAAGAACTTGGAAGTAGAGGATTGTGGTAAGAGTTCTTGAAAAAGAGAGGAAAGGATTTGTAAATGAGATTCAATGGAACTTGCAGTGAATGTTTGAATATATTATTGTGTATAAAAATTTATAGAGCTATTCGAAAACAAAATAATATTGTAATTTTTTTAAAAAAAATTGAAGTTTGAAATATATATTTTTTGAAATTTTCTATTAAAATAAAATATTTCTTCATCTAAAGTTATTTTGAGAAAAAAGTGTGGATTCTCTCTACTATTAAATTGAAATTTTTTAATAGCAACTTTAAGAGAGTGATTTTGAGAAACATTGTGATGGTATATCTACTCCGTTAAAAAAGCATTTCCCATCGCTTATTGTTGTTACACTTATTTTGTGTCATTTATTTTACTATAAAAGTAATTACAAAACTATTCCGATAGCAATGATATATTTTAACCGACAACTTTCAAACAATTTGCACAAAATAATTATCTATTCTGGAAATTTATTGTGAAATTTGCTGAAGTTTTAACCAGGTGACAATGTTTTCGCATCAAATTTCTTTTTTTAAAAAAATGTTTTGGGTAGGAGCGAGCAATTAATTGTACCGTTAACTAGATAAGTGGTTTGTGCAATGTCACGGGACAACCCAATAGTTTTTCAATATAAAAAAGATGCTAAGACAATGAAAGTATTCATAAAAAAAAACAAAAAAAATCTAAGACTCGGGTTATTGACTTGATTGAGTTTAATAAACTCAACTAATTTAATAACACAAATAAAAAAACTATAAAAATGGTAAATAAAGTGAAAAAAAACTGACAACGAAAAAGTTTAGAAACACCCGACCCGAGTCCATCCGTGTTAGCACACTAAATATACAACTTTGTTGAGACATCGAGGTAACCTTGTCGAAAACAAATTGAATAAAATCATGAATTTCAATTATCAAATAATTCAATGTTAAATAGTGAAACTAAAAAAAAAAAACAGCCTGAGTCAAACTAAGTTAACCTAGTAACCCCGCTATCATGGACATAAAATTGAGATAACCCCATAGAAAGAAAAAAACAAAAAATATGAAGACCAATTTTCAATCAATCAAATGACGAATGATAAAATTAAAATAAAAAACTAGTTTTTAAAAAATCAAATGTTGAAAAATCTTGATTGATAATGAAGAAAAAATTAACTAAATGAGAACTTGATAACCCCATAAAAAGTAAAATGAAAAAAAAAATTCAAAGCTCAATTTCTAACAACTAAAATATTGAAGAACAAAATTAAAGAAAAAAAAACTAAAAAAAACAAAAAAAAACCCAACCCGAGTCCACATGAACGCACGCAAAATCTATAACCTGATTATGATATCGGGGTTACCCCGTCAAAAGCAAATTAAATAAGACTATAAAACTTAATTATCAAACAACCTAATGTTAAAAAGCGAGACAACCTATATCATTTTTAAAATCAATGAAAAATCCAATAGAAAACAAAGAAAAAAAATGAAGTTCAATTTCCAATTTAATAAATGTTGAATGATAAAACTAAAAAAATATGAGTTTAAAAAAAAAAGAAAATTTAGGCGAAACTCTTACACTTGAGTTAATCTCTAAATTCACAACTAATGAAATCTTAAGCCTTGTTAAATCAAAAAGCTCAATTCCTGATCAATTTAATGTTAAAAGATGAAACCAGAAAAATAATATTATTTTAAAACATTTATCAAGAATGAAGATCAAATTTGATAGGAAAAAAAAAGAGGAAGAAGTTGCAAAAATAATTCAATTCTAAAATTTATGTCAAGTAAAACAAATAAAATCAAAAGAATTAAACCAAATATGATATATGAAAATAGTTAAAGGAGAATGAAATTGAAAAAAAAATTAAATTTTGTAAATTATTTCATAAAAATAAATAGTAATAATAAAAATTGAGATCAAATCTAAAATAAAAAAAATTAAAGTATTGCTTTTAAATTTCAAAGTGTAAGGAGTGAAAATTAAGGATAAAAAAAAGAAAGTAAGAAAAAGATAATGTCATCGTGCCAAACTCTCCACTACGTCACGGAGTGTGGTTACCAAGATGATTTAAATGAAATTAATTGTGCATCTCATTGTTCTCTTCTTGTTTCGTCCATTGTCTTTCATCATCATCGTAGAAAATTCAGTTTTTAGAACTTTAATTATTTTAAATAAACTAAATTTTATTTTATCAATTTAAGCATTAATTAATTTATGATTATTTTTCTTGATACTGTAAGAATCCAGAATCCAATGCAAAGTCAGCTAAAACAAATCACCAAGTTTAATTATACATAAACTCAATGTAAATATCAAATTGTAAAAAAAAAAGTAAAGTAACTGAAAAAAAAAACCTACTGATACATAATATTTTATGTGTTTAGGTACAATAAAACCTCGAAACATTTTAATTGCTTTTTAATAATTTAATTTAATTTTTTTTTTTAGTTTAACGTGGGTGTCCGGGCCAGCTTGCGCGTACCTCGACTAATCCCACGGGCCCTAAAGTTAATGACCATGTAAGCCTCCAATGGTCATCATATGAGCAACCACAGGACTTGAACCTGAGACCATAGAGAAAGTAAATTTTTTGATTCCAAGCTCTTATCACTGACCACCACCTAGATGGTTAATAATTTAATTTAATTGATCCATGTTGAGAACGGGCCGAGGACCTATCTAGACTTTATGAGGCAACCCCAAACAAAGGGATGGGCACGTGGAAAAATAGCTCCATGATAGAAAACTTTAACACCTCTTATTTTTATTAATTTTTTAATTAATAAATAAATAAATAAAATATCCCTTTCTGTAGTCGAGCCCATGGAAGTACAAGGGAACCATATGTAATTTATTTGCTTGAAGATTCAGTGATATGAGTGGTGGCTGATAGAACAAGTGAAAGCAATGCTTGGAATCAGATTTTATTTACCACTAACAATACGACAAAACATTTTATGTACCATAGCAATCTGTTAAAGAAGAAGGAATAAAAGATATATGCTCTGCTTTTTCAAAAGAGTATATACTCAACATCTTACACAAATTCTGTGTTTTTAGTGCTTACTGATCTAAGCAACCAACCAATTCAGTGGAGAAAAATCTCCCTCTTGTACAACAGCAGCAATGTTGCTGCTAGTAGCTAAGCTGAAACCTGTGCCATGGATTCTGATGCAAGAACATCTCTGGTAATAAAGGTAGAGCCAGTAGTGCCAAGACTTTCTTCTGGATCATCTGACCAAGATGAGAGAGAAGAAACCTCCTCTTCTGAGGTGAAATTCCATTCTTTAGAACAGGACGAAGGACTGAATTCATCGTCTGCCACCCCTTCCGCATCTGAAAGGCCCGCCAATTCTTTGTTATCAATTCCTGACACAAAAGGAGGAATTTTCGGCAATCTTTCTCAGAAGTTCTTCTGTGGTGGTTTCAGGATTGAAATCCCAAACTGGATTCCCTGTAAGCATCCACATACAAAGCAGCCCCCCTGAGATAAGGAAGAAGATACTTGCTTTTTTTGTTGTTCTCCGCTTTCTTTGCCAAGCCAAAATCTCTGATCTTTGCCACAAGTTCAACACTCCTAATGCCAACAACACGAGCAAGATGTACTCAGATTTCAATTCACAATGAACATAACCCTGCCTATGAATATGATCAATGCCTTCAAGAATACACCTTGTAAGACTAGCTACTGTTCCTCCAGACGATACTCTAACAACAAATTGTAAATCATCATACCATTCTTGTTGATGGTAGTTTATTTACCAAAACACATGATAATAAAAGGGCAGCCATTCCTAAAGCATCTCCCAAATTAACTGTGCTTCTCATTGTTCTCCGTCTCCCTTCCTCATCAATGCAGTTAATTCACCATAGTCTATTTCTCCTTCCTGCAACAAATTTCCATGAATACATTTATCCCAAAACAAACAGAATAAGCTTCTGAATTATTTATCAGAGTGGAAAATATGGATTGAAATGACAGTAAAGAATGGGTTTACATTAAGCCAAGCTCTTCGTAGGCTTGTTGAAGCTCATCAATACTTATGTAACCACTACCATCTTTATCAAAGAATGAGAAAGCAGATGCTAAATTCTCCTCTCTCCAATTTATTCAAGTGAAATTCACCACAATCAATTGCTCCACTGTGGTCAATATCAGCCTGCCAAAAACACCCACAAAGCATGCAATTGTTCAATTTCAAATCAACTGAATGGTTGGGAAAAAAAAACTAGAGAGGACTTGAGCAAGCTCTCTTACAGCATCCATCGTATCCTTCATCTCAGACTCCATTAGTTCAGAGCTACTCATTTTAAGTCGTCTTTTAATTCATCAAAATTATTGTTTCACTGTTGTCTGTGTCTATCATTTTGAACAAGCCTTTCCAACCACCCATCTCTTCTTCAGAAAGCCTCTCTGCTATGACCTAAAACTCATTACGAGAAACAGAATGCATCAATTCACTTGAGGTCAGCATTACAGCATATAAACTTAGCTACAGACATAGATACGCCCACATGTGTGAGCAAGTTGGTCCACGTGCATCTGTACTCTATTAGCATGAACAGCTTCATCTATATCAAAATTAATAAAGATAACTGAGTTATCAAACAAATGAAAAATTAAAATCTCATCCAATATGATATGCAACTAAGATTTAAAACTCAAGCAAATAGAGTACTGTACTATATACCCAGTATCCATCTCTTTATATTTTGTCTTCATGTTCATTTTGAGTCCATTACAAGTGAGATAATTAGTTTGATAAGTAATCTAATGATCATTTGGAGAATGATTTCGATACCATGTTAAACCAAGATACAAGGATCGTACAAGAAGCATGCCTCCCAACCAAGAACAAAAACCATTAGAAAGAAAAACAAATTAGGGTGGAAAAAGTTGTTATTAAAAGAAGCAAGAACAAAAACCAAGAACAAGCCATGCTTTTGGTATTTTCCTATAAAGGCAGCTTGTAAAATGCCCACGTCATGTTATTACAGGAAGCACAAAACTTACGAAAGGACTTTTAACATTAAGAATCTTATTTAGTCATCACATAAACAAGCAAAGAATATCGAAAAGCAAAGAATCTTATTAAGAATCTGATAAATAATTTATGGACATTTTGTTATAAGGACTGATGACAGGCAAAGAAGTTACTAAAGGGAGCACCAGATAAAGCAGTTGGCATGCAAATAGCTGAATTAAGAGTTTATCGGCCCTGTTTTTTTAGAGGTAACACTATCAGATCATTCAACAATCAAACTAGTTCATATATATTCCATAATTTTTCCAAAGGAACCAGTAATATAATCAAAGAAAACTACTACATATCTGCAAGAATCTTACATGCAAATCCATCTTCTTAAGCTTGTTCGTTTCAGAGAACTGCTTCAGGTGCGATAAAATAGCAGAATCAAGAGGTTTATCTAGGGAAATCCTGTCATCCACGATCCATGGGTGGCCTGCACAAAAGATCACATAGGCACTGTACTGGAACTTAATTAAGCCTAAGAATCTGAAATACCAACAAGGGGCTAAGATGTCCATGTATAGATGAGGTGAGAGAGATATATTAATAATCAGATTTGAGAAAACTTTAGATGAGATACTGAAAAAACATCGAGGCAATATAGCTACAGAAAGAAAAAAGAAAAAAAATCAACTTTGTGCAAACATGTTAAAGGATTGCAGAGATTAATTTCTAAGCAATTATCTCATCCTAGAGTAATATGGAATGGAGTCGTGGAAAAAGAAACAAAATATAATTACACTATAGGCTATAATAAACATCACGGTGACTACTGAATCTGAACATTTAGCATATCATCGCTGCGTTGAGGAGATTCTTGAGGAGGTTCGGAAATATCCACTTATTTTATCATGCTCACAAATGAACACATAAAGGGTTAGGAGTTCTTTTATTTTATTCTTTTTTAAAGATTTGCAATGAACTTGAGAAGGTGGGAATTCGTACGTGTTTTTTCTTTCTTGGGTTTACTTTTAGAAAGAAAGATCTTAATTTACTTAACGACAGGCCAAAGCCCACGGGCGGGACAAGCTTTAAGCCTTGGATAGAAGCTCGTATATCCTGAAGCCCGGCAATTTGTTACTGCCATAAAACCTAAAAGTCCATGAAGAAAATCCTAGACCTAAAATAGCAACCGGTGGCGAGCTTGCTGTTCGCCGCATAACAGGTTATTAGATTAACTTTGAAAGGTATAAATTAATTAGTTAGATTTTAGATTTAATTTTTTTTTTAAGATTATCAGTTTGAATCTTAGAAGTCCTAGAATTATTAGAAACTTATATGTTTTTTAATTTCAGGGTTTATAAAATTAGTCGAGTTGTAGATAAATTTATATTAATAAATGAAAAAACAATTCATTAGATCTTTGCAATGGAATCACCAACAATCTTTATATACTCCTTGTAAAATACCCCTGCCACCAACACATTGTTGCCGCACATTTCCACAATAAATCTAATGTGGTAATAGCCTTCCTCTCTTGTTATTTTCTCATATTTGGAACTCTTTGATTCAATCTGAACTAAGTGA
>Ga0307517_10014305_pt1 | contig 10672 bp, 5 predicted proteins | sample 23_EM_MG_FD_194515 | JGI IMG/M metagenome (GOLD analysis project Ga0307517, IMG submission 194515) | Populus trichocarpa ectomycorrhiza microbial communities from riparian zone in the Pacific Northwest, United States - 23_EM | ecosystem: Host-associated > Plants > Roots > Unclassified | place...
CAAACACCAACACCAAACCAACACCAATCTCAAAAACACAAATCACACGTTCTAATAGTGTGAGGGGAGACTTCTGGGGTATGCACAGAATAGATCTCAAAAGACTAGATATCTTAGGTTTTGTAACTGCTTGATAGAGTTGCAAATAAATGTTTTATTGCTTGTAAGACAAAGTGCAAGCACAATTGTAATACATATTTGTTTTATGGGACTTCGAAATGTATCAAGGATACAATGGACAACGTGCGAGAATCACAAGTGTGGACACTTTGATTATGAAACAACGATGAGTACGAGCGCGTGCGTGAACGATCAAAGACTACACCTACGTCTAGTGAGTCTGTACGTGATGTGAGGCTGGCACCTGCGCCTAGTGCGCCTATGAGAACGAAAGACTAGTCTATTAAGCTAAGTCTTGAAATGTAACAAGACGGACGAAACGCGAGCATTCGGGACTTTCAATCACAATTCGCAACTACAACTCTAACTGTTTTCTGATCACACGAAAAGCTTGCGCTTTTATAGTATCAACACTACACTTCAACGGCTAGAGTTTATTAACACTGCGTGCTAGGCTTTGCAGGGCAATTCACTACTGTACCACCTAGTTTACGAGTGTATTTGTACTGTTTACGAGCCAAGACTTTACAAATGAACGTGAAATAAAATGGTAAATGTGAAATAAGACGGAACGGAAACGGAGAAACAGGAACAATACAAAACGGTTATCACGAGCATAGTTAACCAGTTCAATAGAATGGTTATTGGTATAGGCACATGGCTGTTGAACCCATGTGGGTATCTTTTTGATCGGTTGCAATCATTATTTGTCTGATGTGATCTGTCTTCAACTTTCAGATCAATCATTGATTCTTGCGAGGCGCGCAACCTCTATTAGTGTAAAGGTGCGCCCGTTCTCTCCTTTACTTGATAACAGATGTTATTGCTTGCATAGAGCTGGTTCCTTAGTTTTAATCAAGGATCCGTTTATCGGTTATCTCCTATTTGAACAGCCCCTAGGTCTGTCAGGGTCTGGCACTAATCTTGCTCACAGTTCTAGTTTCGCCCCCATTCCCTTTTGTTACGTGCTCACATATGTAGTAACACCCATTGGTATGTTTTGTAGTTACTTGTTGACGTGGCCACACTTCATTATTGATAGCAGGACTTAAGGTTTTATGACATATTGTGAATGCGCGCATATTAAGTACACTTGTCCGGACTTAGTAATAAGTCATGAATAAGTTCCTTTAGTGCTTGCAGTTCGTCATTATTGATGTACGTGCACGTTCACTTGATCAACTAGTCTGGGTCTCACTAATGATACTTATTAAGTCTTAGTTCTACTTGTAAGATCGTAAATAATAAGGTAAAATCGCAAAGTTTCGTGTATGAACCAATACAACCCTTATCACTGTTCTATTGAACCAGTAAACTATGTTCGCAATAACAGTTTTGTATGGTTCCTGTTTCTCCATCTCTGTTCTGTCTTATTTCACATTGATTTGTAAAAGTCTTGGCTCGCAAACAGTATAGATACGCTCATAAACTAGGTGGTACAGTAGTGAATTGCCCTGCAAAGCCTAGTGTGCAGTGTTAATAAACTCTAGCTGTTGAAATGTAGTGTTGATACTATAAAAGTGTAAGCTTTTCGTGTGATCAGAAAACAGTTAGAGTTGTAGTCGTGAATTGTGATTAAAGTCCCGAACACTTGTGTGTTGTCCGTTTTGTTATGTTTCAAGACTTTAGCTTAATAGGCTAGTCTTTCGTTCTCATAGGCGCACTAGATGCAGGTGCTGGCCTCACGTCACATACAGACTCACTAGACGTAGGTGTAGTCTTCAATCGTTCACGCATGCGCTCGTACTTGTTGTTGTTTCATAATCAAAGTGCTCACACTTGTGATTCTCGCATGTTGTCCATTGTATCCTTGATACATTTCAGAGTCCCATAAAACAAATATGTATTACAATTGTGCTCGCACTTTGTCTTACAAGCAATAAAACATTTATTTGCAACTCTATCAAACAGTTTACAAAAACCTAAGATACCTAGTCTTTTGAGATCTATTCTGTGCATACCCCAGAAGTCTCCCCTCATACTATTAGAATGTGTGATTTGTGTTTTTGAGATTGGTGTTAGTTTGGTGTTGGTGTTTGTGGGTTTTGGCTTGTTCCAGATCTGCTTGTGCTTCTCCTTTTCACCCTATAGCAAAGATCATGCTCTTCACCGCTATAGAGTCTCATCTGACTCTTCCCCCTCTGCTTGCTCTCACTCCGGAAGTCCCTTCCTAGAATTCCACTCAGCTATGCCCTCTCCCTCCCCAATGGCTCAAGATCTTCCACCCTCTAATGAGGAACGCATCTCCCATTTGGAGGCAACCATAGATGACTTGAGAAGTCAAGGTGATATCACCAAAACCATGCTCCAGTCCATCTTGGACAAACTTGGTGCACCGGCGTTTTATATCCTGGCCCCATCACCAGTTCTCCCCAGGTCACAGATTGAACTGATCACACCCCTCTCCCCCATCTCCCCTTTCACCCCTCCTTCCACCAGTCAGAAGAAGCCCGTCCTCAAGGCGTCACCCCTACCGAGTTCAACAGTGACCACGCCAAAGGAAAAGCCTTCCTTATGTCATGCTGAACCTATATGTGGCTGTGCCCCAAGGCTTTTCTGGATGACATGACCCGGATCATCTGGGCATTGTCGTTCATGAAGGCTGACCTAGCCTCCCAGTGGGCACAGAGAGAGCTGGAATTGGAAGCTCAGCGGGACACACTGCAGTTCATGGACTGGCAGGAGTTCGAAATGGAGTTCCGGAAGGACTTCACCCTGCTAAATGCTGAAGCCACAGCAGTTAACACCTTGGAAGGGAATCTACACTTCCAAGGGAAGCATTCGGTCAATGACTACCTGGACCAGTTCTGTGACCTCATCTATGACTCCAGATACACAGACCAGAAGACCATTGTGGTCAAGTTTCAGCGAGGACTAGATCACTGCATCTCATCTGCAATTGGCATGATGGCTGCTGGCTGCCCCACTGACGCAGATTCTGAGGGTTGGTTCTCCCTGGCAATACAGCTGGACCAAAACCAAGCTGCCGACAAGGCATTCCAGGCAGCCTTAGTGGTCATATTTATATATCAGTACATGGTAGCTGCCTACCAAGATTCATAAATCCACAGTGGTACTTGCCCACCACCCAAAAAAACTTGTGTTAATGGGCCATTGCATTCACATGGCAGTTACAAGTCTAAATGCTTTGACATTTCTGGGTCTTGGCATATGTCATTAGCCTACAGGTTATCATGATCCCTGTGACTAGGGTACACCAGTGCAGGTGATCCACAGGTATTAACAGGTTACCTCAGATTACCTGCCAGATTTGGGCAGGCATACCAGAATTTTGCAGATACCTGCAGATTATCTGCGTGGCCAAATAAATACCCAAAATATGAATTATATTCAGTAAATATATGTTCAGTTGTTGCCAAAAAAAAAATGAGGTGAAGGCATTTAATATTGCCTCCAGGAGTGTTGCAGAAAATTTGCCACATCATCAGGATTTTGCTAAATCTCACTAAATACCACAAATTTCCATTAGATTTTTTATATTTGAGGTCTCCTAAATGTTCATCAAAAATGTTATCAATGTGACAAATATTTCCACTATTTCCAGCTGATACCTGGGTTGGCATCAATGATTAGTGTTTGAAGGTCCGGTCTCAAGACTGGAAAAGACCACAACTGGAACAGGACCAAGACCGGAAAAGACCAGACCTATAGTCTGGTTTTTTTTATTTTTGAGATCTCAAGACCAGAAAAAGACTGGTTTTCATGGACCAGTCTCATTGGTTAAGACTGGTATTTGATAGCCCTATAATTACCCTTCAAAACGCACCCAGGAACCTAATATTTAGTCCAAAACTGAAAAGGATATGATTAAAACCGTAAACTACTTCAAATAATTGTGGATGTCCAAGAATATTTTTTTAAATCCACCAATTCTCAACCTACATTGATGTTCTTGGGCTTGTTTGAAAGCTTAAATGTGTGTCAACAATTTCACTGATTCATAATATTGAAATATTTTACATACTTAAGTCTTAAACCAGTTTAGACCAAGACTGGTCCAAAGACCACAAAAAATTGTGGCCTTTGGTCTTCTGCAGTCTAGTCCAGTCTTTGGAAGGTCTAGAAAAAAGGTAGAGCAGCCTCAGTCTCAGTCCATGCCCTCAGGGACCCAAAGACCAGACTGGACTGGACCTTTAAACACTATCAATGATGCAGAAGGAAAAGTCCAACTAATCACTTTTTTTCTCCACTTTTAGTAGGCCATTTGCAGAGCTCATGAGTGCATTAGAAAGGTATAAATTACAGGTCTTAGGACGAAGTTAGACCTTACAAATGTGGCCAGTATTGGTTGAGTAATTCAATTTCAGCTTTTTGATCAATGATACTAGAAGAGAGGTACAACTAATCACTTCATTTCTCCACTTCCTCTGGGCCATTCTTCATGTTTTTGGTCTGTATTGGATGAGTAATTCAATTTCGACTTTTTGATCAATGATATTAAAGGAGAGGTTCAACTAATCCCTTCATTTCTCCACTTCCTCCTGCCCATTTTGAGCATTCTTATATTCATTATAAAGCTATAGATTACCACTCTTATCACGAAGTTAGACCTAGTAAAAGTGGCCAGTATTGGTTGAGTAATTCAATTTCGACTTTTTGATTAATGATACTAGAGGAGAGGTTCATCTAATCCCTTCATTTCTCCACTTCCTCTGGGCCATTCTTCATGTTATTGGTCTCATTAGAAAGCTATAAATTACAGCCCTTAGGGCGAAGTTAGACCTTACAAATGTGGCCAGTATTGGCTGAGTAATTCAATTTCGACTTTTTGATCAATGATGCAGGAGAAGGGGTACAACTAATCACTTCATTTCTTCACTTCCTCTGGGCCAATCTTGGAGTTTTTATATTTATTAGAAAGGTATAAATTACCAGTCTTAGGACAAACTTAGACCTTGTAAATGTGGCCAGTATTGGATGAGTAATTCAATTTCGACTTTTTGATCAATGATACTAGAGGAGAGATACAACTGATCACTTCATTTCTCCATTTCCTCCTGCCCATTTTGAGTGTTCTTAAATTCATTGGAAAGCTATAGAGGACTACCTTTAGGACAAAGTTAGCCCTTGTAAATCCACCTAGTATTTGTTGAGTAATTTAATTTTGAGTTTTTAATGAACATTTTAAACTACCATTGTCAATCGGCGATTTTAATCATGATTGACTATGACGCATGGACACCTCACAATTCTGAAAATCATGAGGTGTCCATGTGTCATAGTTGATCAGTTCCAGTGGCATGGTAATTGATTAGCCACCATTTATTTTTAGATCAGAAACCCAAAATTGAATTATTCAATGAATAGTAGATGGATTTACAAGATCTAACTTTATCCTAACAGTGGTAATTTATCTCTTTCCAATGAACTTAAGGCCACCCAAAAGGGAGGAAGTGGAAAAATGAAGTGATTAATTGTACCTCCCTTTTTGCATTATTAATCAAAAACCCAAAATTGAATTACTCAACCAATACTGGCCACATTTACAAGGTCTAAGTAATTGAATTACTTAGTCGATACTGGCCACATTTACAAAGTCTAACTTTGTCCTAAGAGCTGTAATTTATACTTTTCTAATGACTCTAAGAACACCATGATTGGCCAGGGTATTATTTTGGAAAATATAAAGCTTAGAATTTAGACTCGCACCTGCCATGCATATGCAATGGCCCACTACCCCAAGTTGGATATGTATATATGAATAGTATATTATACAGGCACAATATTGCCTGTGGATAGCATATGTGGACCTTCCAAAGCAGGCTACCCACCACTTAAATACTATACCAACATTGTGCCAGCTTTGTGTTGTACCAGCATTGTACCGGCATTGTACTGGCACCCAGTAATGATGGTTCAACATTAACTGGTCACATATATTAGGCTTGCTGGGACAAATATAAAAAGTGAGATACATGGCATACATGGTTACGAGTCTAAATTTATTTTAGACTTGTTTATTAGTGTGTGTCTACTGTACTGATACGACCAACTCTTTGCCCTATGTGACGTGTGACTTCCTGAAGGGTTAGACAACTCTTCGAAATTGGGTGGGACAAGTGACATTTCCCAAATCTCTTCTCTTCAGCCCCATATTCTGGGAAGATATAGGCAGACAGTGACAATATTGTAGTATAGTTCTAAGTATTTCAAGCAAATGTAAGCTATTTTTGAAGTTCTGCAGCATCTGGAGCAGCCCTAAAAAATTTTGAGAAAAAAACATACAAAAAACATATGTCACACTCTTCGAAATGTTCTGGAGGGCGTGATGTCCTCCTTGATCTTTTCTCTTTGAGGGTGCCTGTGACATGTGACACGAAGACTAGGTCATATCAGTACAGTATAGCCAAAAAATTAAGACACTTGGCCACTATTATTGATTTATTCCCACAGTTACATCTTTTGTAATGCTAAAACCCTTCCATTACACTTGTTACTGACTTTTGTGATTTTTTGGGTTGACCATGATCCACTTTTATATACAATGTATGACCAATTGTACAACCTATGTAGCTGACATTAAATATATATTATGAGTCTGAATGAGAAGAATCCATTTTCATCACATAATTTGTGTGAGAAGACAATCTCTGCAGACAAATACTGTATTTTTGATTTTACACTAGGTTAATAATACTGGAGTTACATTATCGCAGTGTCCTTTTGAAGGATATGAAATTCTAAATTTAACAGTACCAGTTTCATGTCAACCTGAGCAGAACTGATGGAGGAATGAATATTTTACCTGTTTTTTTAAATATAACACTCCATGCAAGATCCTATATTTTAATTAAAATATGGAAAGAATATTAAAGGAATATTGGATTTTTTTCTTTAGTATTTGTTAAAAAAATATTGGAAGAATATTCAAAAAACATGCAAATATTTTAAATAAAATATGAGATCTTGCATCCTGTGTAAACAAGGGTAAAATATTTATATCTCTGTGTATTCTTCTCAGAAAAATATGATCTTAGTACTGTTAGATTCAGAATTTTATTCTTATTAATGCTGTGTATGGATTATATAAATATATCCCCTCTGTGCAAGGTAGAACATTGTATTTCATAGTATTTCCAGAATTACAACATATAAACAGGGGCATAATTATATAATCAGACCATAGAGTAAAAGTAAAATTTTTTTTGAATCTAACAGTACCAAGAACATGTCAATCCAAACAAGTTATGATGTTTTTGAGAAAAGATGTTCTGGTCCTTGGTGCAATCACATGACCCGATGCATCTATCGCTGGTGCATCACTGGTGCATCGCACATAACTTGATGAGTTTTTCTTGGATTGACATGTTCTTGGTACTGTTAGATTCAGAATTTTTTCTACTTTCACTCTATGCTCTGATTATATAATTATGCCCCTGTTTATATGTTGTAATTCTGGAAATACTATGAAATACAATGTTCTACCTTGCACAGAGGGGATATATTTATATAATCCATACACAGCATTAATGAGAATAAAATTCTGAATCTAACAGTACAAAGATCATATCTTTCTGAGAAGAATCCACAGAGATATGAATATTTTACCCTTGTTTATATTTAAAAAAACAGGTAAAATATTCATTCCTCCATCAGTTCTGCTCGGGTTGACATGAAACTGGTACCGTTAGATTCACAATTTCATATCCTTTAAAAGGACACTGCGATTATATAACTCCGGCATCATGATCATAGTGTAAAATCAAAAATGCGATATTTGCCTGCAGAGATTGTCTTCCCACGCGAATTAAGTAATGGAAATAGGATGGTTGGATTCTCCTCATTCAGATGAATCTAATGGTATATAATATGTCATGAAAAAATACATTTAAAGCTATAAAATGCTGCTTTTCATTAAATCATGTGCCAGGCACAATGCCAAGTCTTTTTATTTTTTTGTAAGTACATAGGATGAAAGTGGAGAAAAATGTGGTCGTATTGGTACAAGAAACATGTGAATCCAAGCAAAACTCATTAAGTTATGATTTTTTCAAAATAAGGTGTTTTGGTGCATGACTTGGTGGAGTGACCTGAAATTTTTCAAAGATCATGTGCAACCAAGGATAAGCCCTTCTATTTTTACATATTCGGGATCTGCTCATTTTTCTGAATTTTTCAATGTATCATACATTATGATGAGGGTACTACAAGCCAAGAAACTTTTCAATATGGCTTGGATGAAAACACAAAAATAGTAGTGGCCAATCACTGTGGGCAGTTATGATGCATGCCAAGTGTAGTTTTTCAGAAAAACTACACTTGGCATGCATCATAACTGCCCACAGTGATTGGCCAAGACATTGATCATGATCAAAGATCAGACACTTCTAGATTTACTTGGCAATCAAAGGTGAAATTAATAAAACTAGAAAAATGCCCAAAAACCCGAAATTGATATTGCAAACTAAATACTGGCCACATTCACATGATCAAGGGTTCGTTTGAAAGCTATTAATTATAGCTTTTAAACGAGCCCAGGAATGTCAAGAATGAGCAAGAATTGGTAAATCTACAAAGTGATTAGTTCTGCCTCTCCTGCTGCATGCTTGCTCAAAAACCCAAAATTGGATTGCAAGCTGAATACTGGCCACATTTGCATGATAAAATATGCGTCTGAAAGCTATAATTCATAGCTTTCAAATGAGCCCAAGAACATTAATAATGGGCAAGAACTGGTAAATCCATACACTGATTAGTTCTATCTCTCCTGCTGTATGATTGCCCCAAAACCCAACATTGAATTGCAAGCTGAATACTGGCCACATTTACAAGATTAAAAATGGGTCTGAAAGGTATAATTTATAGCTTTTAAACAAGCCCAAGAATGCTAACAATAGGCCAGAATTGGTAAATATATCAACTGATTAGTTCTACCACTCCTGCTGTATGTAGGGATTATCACAGGTAACCCTGGGGTATTCCAGGGCTACCCGTACCCGCACCCATGAAAACCCACACCCGCACATAAGGGTAGGGGTTTCGACGGGTTAGGGTAAGGGTTTTGCAAAACCCAGGGGTATGTCAACCCATGAGCGGGTAGGTGCCTCCAAAACCGACCAAAAACCTCGCAACGGCAATGCGGGTGTCAATTGACACCGCTGTGCAGTGCTACGAGGTTACAAAGGTGGTTCCAACTGAACAGACATAGCCACCATTGACAGCGGCACTGATCTGCCCGGTTTCAGAATATGCCAACGGCAGTGGAGGACGCATTCAAGTGTATGGACCTCTGGTAGATAACATGTGCTGGCATTGTCACGCAGTAGTAGGGGGGCTGACGTGGCACAAGAGTGGGAGTTGGGGACGGGGTGACGGTGGGGTTTGTAGAGGAAGGCATGTTATGTGGGGTGTGTAACGTGTTGCCTAAAATATTTTGATGTTAATATGCAGCAGGGAAGGTAGGTAAGTGAATAGAGGCGAACTGTCTACAGCTTGCCTCCACACATACCTTGTGGGTCTCCCCTCTTGTTTCTTCATTTCCCTCCAATTATACACTCCTAATATCTGTCGGCGTTGTGTAGAGTGGCCTACATCCCTCATGGAAGGGGAGAGGCCAGGTGGCGGCGAGTTGTGGAGGTGGAGAGTGAGATCAACAATGACCAACACGGTGTTGATCCCAATTCAAACTCTGCAAAAAACCCGCCTGGAAACCCTGAGCAAACCCGCCAACCCGCGCCTAGGGTACGGGTTTGGCGAGGGTTGAGAAAACACAACCCGTACCCTTACCCCACCATACCCTACCCATAACCTGCACGGGTTACGAAACCCTTGATAATCCCTAGCTGTATAATTGCCCAAAAACCCGAAATTGAATTGCAAGCTGAATACTGGCCACATTTACAAAATTAAAAATGCATCTGAAAGGTATAATTTATCTCTTTCAAACCAGCCCAAGAATGTTAAGAATGGGCAAGAATTGGTAAATATATACACTGATTAGTGAAGGATTAAATTGGTTGAGACCTGGTTTATCGACAATATCATTGCTAACCGCTACACCATAGAGCTGCTTTGAAGTCCATATTGTTAAATAAATTTATCGCTAAAATTCACACTGCAGACAACTTTATCCAAGTCCAAGTCCATTCAAACTTTGCTTTGCAAAGCTCCACCTCCTCAATCAATTCCGATTTGCACTCTTGTTCTCTCACCACAACTATCTCCACTTCCTCTTGCTGGCAGTCTTACCAATATTTATGCCCACAATGTCCAAACAGTCACATTGGTATTGCCGTGGGTATCTGCAGCTGCAGGTGAAGTAATGTTTGCAGATGGAGGCCATGGATAAGGTAAATTCAGCTAGGCTGGACCAGTGCTAGTAGAGTATGCCACTACACTATATTCTTTGCTGTTTGAATTAGTTCTATTATCAGTGCATTGCACCAGTAAGTTTTATCCACTCTAACTTGTGCCACTTCAGTGACCCCTTTTGACCTTGCATCTAGCAAGGTTTAACTCTTAGGTTAAACCTTGCTAGATGCAAGCCTAAAATCTTTTTGTACATTATTATATGTTGTGAAAGCTTTTCTTT
>Ga0307517_10014306_pt1 | contig 10671 bp, 4 predicted proteins | sample 23_EM_MG_FD_194515 | JGI IMG/M metagenome (GOLD analysis project Ga0307517, IMG submission 194515) | Populus trichocarpa ectomycorrhiza microbial communities from riparian zone in the Pacific Northwest, United States - 23_EM | ecosystem: Host-associated > Plants > Roots > Unclassified | place...
TTAACCAGAGCCTTGGTCTTTGTTTTTAGCTCGGTCAACCTGAAATTCCAATCTAGTGATTCCATTTAACTAGAACCAAAATTTTGCATGCAGGTCGATTAACTTGAAATCTTAATTTAGAGACCGCTTTTAACTAGAACCTTGGTCTTTATCTTTAGCTCGGTCAACCTGAGATCCCAATCCGGCGATTCCCTTTAACTAGAACCAAAGTGTTGCCTTCAGTTTGGTTAACCTGAAATCTCAATCTAGAGACCCCTTTTAACTAGAACTTTGGTCTTTATCTTCAGCTCGGTCAACCTCAAATCTTAATTTGACGATTCCCTTTAACTAGAACCAAAGTGTTGCCTTCAACTCAGTTAACCTGAAATCTCAATCTAGAGACCCCTTTTAACTAGAACCTTGGTCTTTGTTTTTAGCTCAGTCTACCTAAAATCTCAATCTAGAGACCCTTTTCCATTAGAACCTTGGTCTTTGTCTTCAGCTCGATCAACCTGAAATTCCAATATGGCGATTCCCTTTAACTAGAACCAATTTTTTGCATGCAGGTCGATGAACTTGAAATCTTAATTTAGAGACCGCTTTTAAACAGAACCTTGGTCTTTGTCTTTAGCTCGGTCAACTTGAGATCCCAATCTGATGATTCCCTTTAACTAGAACCAAAGTGTTGCCTTCAGCTTGGTTAACCAGAAATCTCAATCTAGAAATCCCTTTTAACTAGAACTTTGGTCTTTGTATTCAGCTCGATTAACCTGGAATTCCAATTCGATAATTCCCTTAACCAGAACCAAAGTGTTGCCTTTAGCTCGGTTAACCTGAAATCTCAATCTAGAGACCTCTTTTAACCAGAACCTTGGTCTTTGTTTTTAACTCAATCTACCTAAAATCTCAATCTAGAGACCCTTTTCAACTAGAACCTTGGTCTTTGTCTTCAGCTCGGTCAACCTGAAATTCCAATCTGGCGATTCCCTTTAACTAAAACCAAAATTTTGCATGCAGGTCAATTAACTTAAAATCTTAATTTAGAGACCACTTTTAACTAGAACCTTGGTCTTTGTCTTTTGCTCGGTTAACTTGAGATCCTAATTTGGTGATTCTATTTAACTAGAACCAAAGTGTTGCCTTCAGCTTGGTTAACCTGAAATCTTAATCTAGAGACCTTTTTAACTAGAACTTTGGTCTTTGTCTTCAGCTCGGTCAACCTGAAATCTCAATTCGACGATTCCCTTTAACTAGAACCAAAGTGTTGCCTTCAACTCGGTTAACTTGAAATCTCAATTTAGAGACCCTTTTTAATCAGAACCTTGATCTTTTTCTTTAGCTCAGTCTACCTAAAATCTCAATCTAAATACCCCTTTTAACTAGAACCTTAGTCTTTGTCTTCAGGTTGGTCAACCTGAAATTTTAATTTGGAAATTCCTTTTAACTAGAACCAAAATTTCACATGCAGGTCAATTAACTTGAAATCTCAATTTAGAGACCGCATTTAACCAGAACCTTTGTCTTTGTTTTTAGCTTGGTCAACCTGAGATCCCAATTTGACGATTCCCTTTAACTAGAACTAAAATATGAAAAACAGCTCGGCTAACTTGAAATCTCAATCTGAAAATTTCTTTTAACAAGAACTAAAATCTTTGTTAATCTTTGTCTTTAGCTCAGTATACCTAAAATCTCAATCTAAATACCCCTTTTAACTAGAACCTTAGTCTTTGTCTTCAGGTTGGTCAACCTGAAATTTTAATCTGGTAATTCCTTTTAACTAGAACCAAAATTTTGCATGCATGTCGATTAACTTGAAATCTCAATTTAGAGACCGCATTTAACCCGAACCTTTGTCTTTATTTTTAGCTCGGTCAACCTTAGATCCCAATCTGACGATTCCCTTTAACTAGAACTAAAATATGAAAAACAGCTCGGCTAACTTGAAATCTCAATCTGAAAATTTCTTTTAACTAGAACTAAAATCTTTGTTACTTCTCAATCGCAGGGTTTGAAAACTCGATACTTCTTGATTGCAGGGTTAACATGAAGATTCTTCATGATGACAGGGTTGATCTTTCTATAGAAAATTTTCTAATAATAGGGTTCATCTCACTTTTCTTCCTGATTGCAGGGTTTAATTTCTTGGTGTTTTTTTATTGTAGGGTTGACCTAAAATTTCCTGATCGTGGAGTTTGAAAACGTGGTGCTTCCTGATTATAGAGTTGACTTGAAATTTCCTGATCATGGAGTTTGAAAATGTTGTGCTTCTTGATTGCAGGGCTGACCTGAAGATTCTTCTTGATGTAGGGTTCTTCTCACTGTAGGGTTCTTTTTAAATATGGCAGGGTTGATCTTCTCTTTTTCTTGAGAATTTTCTAATAGTAGGTTTCTTCTCAGTTTTCTTTTTAATTTTAAAAGATTGAGATTCCTTACCATCATAGCTCAAGGATTCTTTCTTTATCAACTAAAATTCATCAAAATCTTGCTAGATTTTAATAAGGATCTTCTTGAAATATTCAAAAACATATATCCAATGCTTTGGGGTTAGATGACATGCATGTATCCTTACCTATTTGAAATATAAGCCCTCCCTCTTCGATGCTCTATCGCTATAGGGTGCCTTAACTTACTATCCAAACCTTCTTAGTTCTCTGATTCACCAACTCATTCAAGTTTATCATATGTCAATCATCCACTCAAATATAAGTGCAATGCCTATCTTGGGTTATTCGCAATGATTACTACTCTCATTGTTTATCAAACCTGACCATGTCACCAAGTATGGTGTTGTTTGATTCATCATAAAGGAGTTTAACTAATCATTCACTTCTTAGATTCTCTCAATAATTGCCCTCTGATTAGTTATGTGCATCTTGACATTAATCATCAAAAGATTTTCTAGTGTCGACCTTATCTTATATTGTCAATCAGCCATAAAGTTACCTTCAATTGAACCATACTCTTCAAGCATATGTTATCATCAACCTCCATGGAATTGCTAAGTCATCTAGACATGCATCTTTTAGTTTGCAGTAAAGGCTGATCGTTGTATGCTTAATGTTCTTCTCAATAAAATTCCTCTCAACCTATCTAATCAGATCATGAAAAGAAATTCATTATCATCATTAATGATGTTCATTTTATCAACCACATTCATGTGGTGGAATGCATCTTGAATCGATGAACTTCAAAACAAATTGTCTCACGATCAGTCTAGGTGGCGTGCATTCTTTCAAAATTTATTAAAATGCACCCATGCAATAACTTTTTTTATGATTCATAACCATATTTCAGAGGATAAACTAAAATTTCAGATATAAAGATGCCCCTCAAAAGTAGTGTTACTCTCAACTGTTGTTAGAGTTCATTAAATCATAGACTATCTTTGAGAAACATTGCCCTTAGTTAATTTGATCGTGCTCATTCTTCTGTTTATCATTAAGAGGCATTTGTCATAACTAGATACTAAACATAACTTTGATGGATTTCATTGAATCATTATTTGATTTTGTCTGCTAGCTAATATGAATATTGTTTATTTTCTCTCCCAAGGTCCACTATATTGCCCCCGACTACTCAACTTAAGAAGTATTAATGTCATTTCTGTCAATTACTTTGCAAACTCAGTCAATGATCTTTTCGTTTGAAAGTCTTTCTTATTCTAGAATCAACTTGTAAATTTCAAGGATCATATCCATTAAAGTCTAATTGTTGAAATGAAATCATAGAGATGTCAGTTTTTTTAAAAAGTATTTTTGAAAATCAAGTTTCTTTGGTCAAATACCTAACACACGCCATTCAATACGTGCAATCCTTTGATTATTTTTCATTTTGAAAACAAAAATTGACTCGATGTAAGATTAAAACAATTTGTTTAGCTCTTCTATGGTTCTTTGTGTCCATTTTAATCTCTTATTTTAGGTATATCATTTGATGGTACGTGACGAGATGACCTTCTGTATATTTCAACAATAGGAGGTTCGAGTAAAGACTCGAGGTTCCATTGAAAATTTATCTCATTTACAATACATACTTTATCAACATGTATAATAATCAGTTGTGAAGCCGCAACCCTTATGGAAAAGCTTTTCAAGTTTTGAAAGTGTCATTTATCGATTCAAATCGCTTACTTGATTAGAAAGGGTTTTTAAAAACATGTAACACAAGCTATGGCTCATAACTATGAAAAAAAAAGGAAATTCACAGGCTTAAAAGGTATTTGAGTGTTTCAAAGACCTATGATCACCATCAACTATTCATTAACTCCTTTTCTCTTGCTATCTTTGTAGAAGAAATGATGTATAACCATGTCATATATTTTATCAATAAATCTTGTTTTCTAAAACTGGATAGGAAACTCCATCATAATTAAACAATAACTATACCTTATTCTTAATATGATTTTTCATCAATAAAAAACTTTCAGTGTTATCAATCAAGGTCAAACATTAGCATATAACCATGTCACTCCTTTCATTGTCAATCTCAAACTTAAAGAGAATATTGAAGCTCATTAACCATCATTTATCACTTGATACTCCTTTATCTCAAATTTAAATTCAAAAAAAAGGCCTAGGTTATCTACCAATTATTAGTCTTATTATTTCTTTATTTTTATTTCATTATCTTTGTAAAAGAATGGCATATAATTATGCCACACATTTCATGTCCACCTAAAAGATCAATATTCTTTTAACAAAAGCCATAAAGCAAATCCGACTTTTGCTTTGATGGATAACCAATTTAATCATTTGAAGACACCAAGGGCTTTATCATAGATATCAAAAGACATGTTCATAGTTCAATATCTTTTTTTTTACTATTTTCCTTGGCATCGACTTTTGGCATTTGTTATTTCTTTCCTCAATTATAACTTTTTTTTCCTTCCTAGATGTGATAGGCATTTTCCTACTTTTAATCTTATCATGACATTCCATCATCAAAAACTTGATTTGCCTTTAAATGCTGACAATTTCTACTTTTGGCATTCTCACTGTCTTTCTTAGGGTGTCCCTAGATACCTTATAGTCTAGGTTTTTTTAATACTTTCAGTCATTTCTCAATTGTTGGACTTTCATTCTTAACATTCCTTTTACCATTAATTCTATTGTTGTATTCATCTTTTCAACCAAAAAAACCCTCATTTACCCCCAATATGGAGTGTGGTCCATGTCAGGATTTCTTTTTTAAAGAAAGATTCTATCAAACTTAAATTGGGATTGCAAGGGAATTATATTTTAAGAACTGTGAAAGGAATAAACAAAGATGATATTTTTTTTCATTTCAAGGAAGGTCGATTAGAACTAATGAATTTTGATCTCATCCAAGATAATGATTTGGACATGCAAAGAATTATGATTTGCGAGTGCATAATTACCAAATCCATTACATGTCATTATGCATACTGGTAAAACTTAGCTCTATGATGTGTGGTTCAATTTTGTATGTGAGTTTAAAATTTGTTTTGTCACCCCATACTGTTCGTCATGTTATTTTAATGAATGTTGAGTCATTTTTGTAATTAAAACACTTTAATCTTTCAGAATTGATTGACCTTAATTTCGTATGTTGGAGTTTGATCAAAATATTATGTTAAAATAAAATGCTAGACATCTCCTGATTTCAGAACAACATAGAGACAAAGAAAAGATACATCTCATTAAAGGATGAGATGTGACCCAAAACAAAGTGAACATACTAAACAAAATAGCAAAGTCTCATAACAACATGATTGACAATTCAACACCTTTCTTGGATCAACTTCTCTAGCAATATATGTGTTTTGCCAAGCATTTTTTATTACTTGTTATGTTGAGGATGTTCTGGTGTACCACCTAGAAGATAGTGGCTTGGGGTAATTGTTCTTGAAGGCTGGACAATTCCAATACTTTTATCCAACTGTGTTTCTTTCTTGGTAATAAATGTGAATTGAAATGGAAAGCATCCATAGAGTAAACCCCTCCTTAATCTTAGCATATCAATGTTTTTGGTCTTGAAGTTATAGAATGTCACATTAGGAAAATATTCTCTCATAAGCATAATGTTAGCATTAAAGAAGGCTAAAGGATTTAAATGGGGTTCTTTCCTTGTTAAAACCCTATGTTTATTGAATGCCTTTTGTTCCATTATTTTCTATTGTAACTCTTCATGATCCATACTTCCATGAAATCGTTCCTCCTATCAATACAAGTCATTACAAGTTTTTCTTTATATTTGACAAGCTCAATATCTTTGTTATTACTGCCCTTGTAGACTGGTGAAGAAAGTAGAAACAAATAATAACTCTCCCTTTTCACATCAAATGCAAATATATTTCTCTTCCAAGTAAGCCAATTAAGTGAACCATTCACATATATTTTTGTCATACGTTAAAGAAACTCCTCTTACAACTTTACTTCATCCAATAACTTCCATCTCCAAGTCTTTGAGTAAAACAAACTTAACTCTAATACAGAGATATATATAGAATTCTATATCATGTGAGCGAAACTTGGGCTTCGAGAATCTTACTATCTTGTAGTGTAAAGGCTTTGATCTTTCAACTATTAGGCTAAATTTTATAGTATCATATCATGTCTTTGGATTCAGGATTTTTTTGTCATTGTTTGATAGCAGGGTTACACATATAATAACATGGTCCATTGTATGCACGGCAAAGTAAAACTCCTTGATTTATTGATGCCACAATTTCCATGTGGTCAGGAAGGAAATCAAATGATATTTGAGGATGGGGCTTCAGAGTGTCGGTTCAAATAAAGAAAACTGATATTCATTTCTTATCATTCTTTGTATAAGTACCTAGAGACAGTGTTGGGTTTTTGGTTGTGTAGCTTCTTGAAAGTGGATTCATTTGGGAACTTGTTGCACTCCTTGGAAAGAAGTCTAAATTTCCATATAGTCTCTATTGATGAATGTATCAGAACTTCATAGATGACATCTGAGCATAGGTCACAAGTTGTGTTAATGGTAAAACAGAGGCTCTTGTTACCGGCTTGTAGAAAACCATAAACAATGCTTTAAGATTGGAAAATGAGTAAATTCTCCTTAACACCGTCAGAAGTCGGTGACTCTTAACTTATTAGGGGAAAAACCAAATTTGGGAGACCTATATTTTAACCTATGAGCATGTATATTATGTGTATGAGTATGTTTTTATATGATGAACTCACCCTTCAAAGGGTGACACACAATCATAACTCTTGTATGATGAACAAGAATTTTGATTTTTGCCCAAACTCTACAACAAAAATTTCTTAAGTGATGGCTATTGTGTCACCTATAAATCCTAAACTCAAGATGCTTCAAGAAGGGCTTTCCTTGATTTAAAACATGTGTAGGGAGCATACACCCTAAAGCCAAGTTCTAATCCTTTTATGAGAGACAAAGAGTAGATTTACTACTTGGTCTTTAAAAAAGGGTCTCGCTATCCTAATGATCACCCTTGTAAAGGAAATATAGGGGCTCAATAGGTAATAGAATGTAACGTATATCAATCACTACCAATCCAAGTACTCAGGAAAGAGTTGAATGGTTTTACGAACTTAAACCCTGACTGAAAGTCATAGGGTAAACCGTTACTCCCCCACCTAACCTAAAGTTTCCATGTGTGTGCATTCTGAAGTGATATATCACAAAGAAACTACTAATGCATGAAGCCATTTATCTGTATTCAAACATATATGTATGGGCAAGATAAAATATGTTAAATCATGAATAAATTAAAATACGTTAAATGTGAAAATCTAAACACATCAAATAAAAAAAAACCACATCAAACACATAAATCTTAGTCTAATACTGTAAGAAACAATATCTTCCCTCGTTGAGTCGTCATTCTATCTCATATAGATGCATGATATCAGGGGTCCAGGGAGTCGTCACCTAGTTGTTTGGTTTAGGGTCGCCAGGAAACCTGGGTATACTAGTTTTATCAGAGATTTCAAGGGTAAGAGACTGGTTGTGGCTAGGGAAGATATTAGCATTCCTAGCGCACTCTACCTGAGGTAAGCTGCATTGTGTGGTTTAAAGGGTTTGATGGATTTCTAACTAATGAAGTCTATGACTTAGAGTAAAGATTCACTCATGCGAATAAATATGGTATTTCAAATTTATTATGGGCTTGTGTGCCCAAATGAATTCTTATGGAAAAGGTCCATGTAGGTGTCTTGATAAGGTTCACCTATCGTGAAAGGCGGAAAGGTTTTCCACAACTCGTATGTTGTGGTGAAAAATACTCCCAAATAAAATTTATGAATATTGAGAATAATTCTAAAAATTTTCTAGTCAATTTCTAATATTTAAATACCAGTACCATAATATTAACCATTAATTCTCTTGAATTAAAATTTAGAGGTTATTGAAATATTGATCAAATTTTCATGGATTTAGTAAACTGATAATTAAATTCAAAATGCATGTGTATTTTTGTAAAAAAAAAAAAAAGCTAAAACACACAATGTATATATATAATCAAAAATATGATTTTTATTTTATTTTTGAGAGACTTGATCTTATGCAATTCAAATAAAAAATGTATTTTCTAAAAAAAATATATTTTTTTTATTTTTGTAAAAGAAAAAATGATTCGTTTAATATAAAAAAAACTCCTTAGATGTAGATCACAATTCCAAATATTAAACAAAAATAATAACCATTTGGTTTTAAAATTTTACAATTTTAGTAATTTATCTAAAAATAATTTAAGTTTATAAATCCACCTTTCAAAACATTTGAAATATCCAGGATATACTAGAATATACTCTAGAATACCGCTTTGGTGGCGCGTGTACCAAGAGCCACCAACACTCTTGGAGTGTGGATTCATGCATCGTCATTAAAGGAGCGTGAATTGGTAGATTCGAAGCACCCTAGTCTCCTCTCCGCTCCTATATCGGCGATGAGGTAAACAAACGTCTGAGGTAGGAGATCTGTTTAATCAAAGGTTCAATCTTCCTTGGTGTTTAAATCCTTCTCTCTTTTGGTTTGTTCTCTTTTCACCAAGTTATTGCTTGTATCCCATCAATTGTTGTCGATTGCTGGTGGTTGTCAAAGAAGAAGGGTGGTTGTAGGGGTGGTCTTGAAGCTACTAGTGATGGATGTTTAGTCTTTGAAGCTAGTTCACGGTGGGTCTTCACTGAAAAAGCTCATAGTGGGTCTTCCCTAGTGGTGAAGGCGTTGATTCCTGGTCAGGTTTTGGTCGAAACAAGGTAGCGCTTTTTTCTGTGGTGGCGATGCCTCTTTTTATGGCCAGAAGGTGAAGAACTAGCAGTAAGAAGTGACGCCGTCAATAATGAGAAACATGAAGTGGGTTAGATCATGTGCGGTCGATTGTATGGTATTGATGTGAACTCACATTACTTGACAATCCAGATCATTTAATATCTGATCTAACAATCACGATCAAATTGACCTTAAATTAATCTGATAGCCATGACTTCTTGGGTAGTGACCATATATCACCCAAGCTATCGCAAATCTGTGAGCCTGTTTTTAGTAGACGGTATGATCGTTTTTTATATGATCAACGGTCTGGATCTAATCAAACAAAAATAATCAATGGCCCTGATATGTTAGATCTTTGATCTAATAATTTGTTATAATGTAATTATAGGCATCCCGTTATAAACTCTATCATCTAGAACATCTCACAACCAATCTCCAGTACCATAAGTAAGTTTACATCTTTCAAATCCTACCTATGATAAATGGGAATCTTCTTCAATTTAAAGTACAATTCCAACTTTAATAACCATCTTTTCTTTTCTTTTTTCAAAAAGTCTCCATCAAAGAAATCAAAATTAGGAACGCGTTTACAAAAATATTAACTATGAGTTAATTCTTCAGTGTATCGTTTGTCATAAACACCACTCTTTCATATTGACATGATGCCTACGTAGGTTTGCATGAATAGATCTAGGACTCGGTCTTCTTCGAGGTAAGTTTTTAGGCACATCTCTCTCCTCGTCACTTTCTCTAATTATGCATCCCTTTATCAGTTGATCCAACTAATCAAATTTGTAGGCTTCTTCATTTTGCTTCTTGATGCAACCATATTATTTGATAGTTTCACCTATATTTAATTAGTGTTTTGCCTATATTTTATATGTAAAATGCCTTGATATTCTTTATTTTATGTTTTGAAGGCACTTTTGGATGAAAGATGCAAAAAGGAGTTAATTGGAGGTCATTGACAGATTTGACCTTCAATCAATGTTTTATGCAGAGCGTGAGCTCTAGAAGTCAAAATGAAGTGATTCTAGTGGCATTAAAAAGCTAACATCCATACCTTTCTGGAAATCTAAGGCAAGAAAATAAAATAAGGAAGAGCATGGAAAGCGCAGCCTTCAAAGTCAAATCTCGCAATCTGCCAGTGTTGACTTTCGGCCATTCCACTTGAATATCTGGAGCTACAGAAGTCCAATTGATGCAAACTCAATTGTTTTGGATTCCTGACTCAAAGGGCTATCAACTCTCCAAATTTCATCAAAAACCGATGTCATATGAGGGATATATGAGTTTTCAAAGACGACAACTGAATTCTACCAGCAAATAGGTTTCGTGAAGAAACGAGCCCAAATTACGTTCCGAAGCATCTAAACCGATATCCAAGTTTTTATTTCAGCAATTTAGCTCCTCTAAGTCAAAGCTTGAAGATTTCATGCAAGGCTATTTCTCTTTTTTTAGGAAATAGTT
>Ga0307517_10014307_pt1 | contig 10671 bp, 4 predicted proteins | sample 23_EM_MG_FD_194515 | JGI IMG/M metagenome (GOLD analysis project Ga0307517, IMG submission 194515) | Populus trichocarpa ectomycorrhiza microbial communities from riparian zone in the Pacific Northwest, United States - 23_EM | ecosystem: Host-associated > Plants > Roots > Unclassified | place...
GTTTAAAAAAAACTAGAAATTATACATTTTTTTATAACCAAGGTTTTAAGATAAAGTTTACTTATGCAAAACTATAATGATTGTTGATTAACCCAAAACTTTCAAAAATATAATTAAGACAAAACACTATTTCAACCACTTCTCATCATACTAGCAAATGGACCCATAAAATAGTGAAGTATTTTTTGCCTAACCACGGAGAAAAATTATTAGGTTAGTCAAATAGCTTCTGCTTTTCATTGAGCCTTATTCATAATAGTATTTCAAATTTAGTTTTGAAGTAGCTAAAATAATATGTTTTTTATTCATGTGTAACAGTTTTAACTTTAGTTTTATAAAAGCTAAAATATATTTTTTTAAACTTATTTTTTTAAAAAGTACAATTAAAATATTTTTTTAAATCTATTTTTAAACCCCGAACACGAAAACTATTATAATTTAAAACACACATCCTAAAGAAACTTGGTTAAACATGTTGTTAAAAGTATGTTAGTATTATTATATGAAGCAAGTGTCGCAGAAAACAATGGAAGACGTGGACATTAATAACGAGAGTCGACCATTCCAAATTCAATGAATGAATTTTATAGATATATGGTCCAATTTAGGTCTCATTAATTTAGAAACTTTAAACAGCATTAATTGATAATTAATGTTAACAATGCTTAATTCAACACAAGCGGTTAGTTCAATTGGAATGGAATTAAATTTTATATATAATTTAAATTTAATTTGATAACATATTATAATTTTTATATTTAAAATAAAATATTAAATTACATAATTAAATTTAATTATATTACTTGAAATATTTATAAAAATAAAATAAATTAACAATTTTAAAACACAAAATCAGGATGACCTACTTAGAAACAGTGGAGGGAAATCTTATATCACTTTTAAGGTAATTATAGGTCCGTTTGTGAATGTGGTGTAAATCATGTTTTTTTAAATTTTAAATTTATTTTATTAAAAAAAAATTTATATATATTTTTAAATCATTTGACATGCTTATCAAGGTTATGAAGGTTCCTTCTTTGATTTGTTTTTGGTAATTTTTCCTTCTTTGACATGCATAATTATCAAGGTTCTGCAAGTGGGGATCTTGACAGGGATGCCCATTCAATCCGATTTTTTTATTGAAAATGGGCACCTAATAGCTTGTGCAAATTCTTTGAGCGAATCGGAGGTCTCTTCTTTGATTTGTTTTTGGTAATTTTTCTAATTTAATTTTTTTAAAAAAATTAAATCAATATAGTTAAAAAGTAATAGCTTTCAACATGCTATGAACTAAATTCAATTAAGAAATCTTAAAAATATATAATATTTGGAATCATTTTAAATATCAAGAATTGAAAACATAAAAATTGAGTCCTAAATAGAATTTAATCTTTAAAATGATGCAAAAATAAATCAGAGATCAACCTCTTTGATTTACAAGTTTAAAAAGGAAAAAAATTAATATTAAAACTAGTTTTTTTTAAAGTTCTCATTTATCTGCATCTTTTTTATTTTGAACCTTTAATGAAATAAAATGAAGATGATGAGATAATATAAAAAAACAAAATAAATTAAATTATATCTGTTCTAAACATACAAACTCAACTTTAATTCAAAATGAATATTATAGTTAAATTAAAAGTAAAAAATGGTTTGTGTTTTTAAATTATACTAAATTTCTTTTATTAAGATCTTTTTAATTGAATAACATGAAATTTATTATAGGAGAAAAGAACCAAATCATAAAATATAAATTTTATCATGTTTAATAAGATAATTATAATTATAAATAGGGATTGATTATGATATCGTATCACTTAGGCTATGTTTGTTTCCTGGAAAGTGGTTTCCGGGAAACCACTTTCCAAACTTTCATGTGTTTGTTTGCCATTAGAAAAGTTGGTCAACGGAAAATATTTTCCAGTCAAAGGAAAATTTGGCTTGGTTTACAGGAAAGTGTTTTCCTGGAAAATTTGGGCAGAAAACATTTTCCGGAAGTTGTGAAAAATTTAGAAATGTCATATTATTTGTTGATTATATCAAATTTGGTTCTCAAACTTTTGATTGATATATATATATATATATATATTTTTTGTTTTGAATATTTATTTTTCAATTTCATCTCTTAAAAATTAATTTTTATATTAACTTTGGTCCTTATTTTTATAATTGTTATTTGCTTTTTCCTTATCATTTTCTTATTGAAATTTTTTATCTATCAAATTTGATCTTTATTCTTTTGATTGTTACTTATTTTATTTGAAATAATTTATGAAATGTTAATTATTATTATTTTAATTTCTTCATCTTTTATTTTTATTTTATTTTTTAGATTTAATTTCTATTATTTTGATTATTATTTATTTTATTTGAGATAATTATGAAATTATATTTTTTTTCAATTTCATCCTCATTTAATTTTTTAATTTATAAGATTTGTTCCTCATTATTTTAATAAACTTGAGAAAATAAAACATTATTAAATTATTTTCCAGCTTATTTTCCATGACATAACCAAATACTGGAAAGTGTTTTCCAACTTATTTTCCATTATACTACTAAACATCGGAAAATAATTCACTTTCCTGGAATTCACTTTCCAAAAGAAACTACTTTCCAGCAAACAAACGGGGCCTTAATAAATATTATTTAAGAAAACTTAAGAATCTTTAATGTTATTCTTCTCTATTATTATAATAATCTTTTATTCATTAATAAAAAGTCAATAAATTATGATAACTATAATCTACTATTCCAATCTAAGTGATTCACAAGGCATGAAGTTCTTTTAAATTAATTTTTTAATTTAATTATACAATAATAAAATCTTATATAAATTTTATGAAGTTCAAATACACAACCTGTGAAACACAATATAGGTTAGATTTAGGTCGACTTGCTGGGTCAAACTAAGTTTAATAATTATAACAAGAACTGTTGCATCACTATTTTTGACAGTGTTTTACACTGATTGAAAAGTATTGGAAAGTGCTTTTAAAATATTTTGAATTTCTTTTATTTTTTTATTTTAAATTAATATGTTTTTTTATATTTTCATATCACTCTGATGTGCTATATCAAAAATAATTTTTAAAAAATAAAAATATTAAAAATATTATTTTAATGTGTTTTAAAATAAAAAACACTTTGAAAAGCAACCACTTCCACACTTCCAACCACCCTCTTTGTTCTATATAACTACTAGTGCCTCAAAGATCCTGAACAAACTGGTATGGCAACAAAGATCCTGAATTGGATACTTTCAGGGGGAAATAAACAGAAAACAAAAGTTTCAGGCAGAAAAGACATGGCATTTAATGTTCTGATCTTGTTTTGCTCTATCAAAATTACGGACTTTTCCTTATCTTCTGTTGCTATTTTCCTTCCAATGTACCTTGCAATTAGTCAACAATTTTACTATACAGCATAACATATAGTTGAAGAACAAGAACATTTTCTGTTCCCTACATCGAGCATCATTGACGTGTAAGAAAATGAATGAACACCTGGTTGACCAGCCATCGGAAAACGGCATAAACGAAATTAACATGGTCACCAGTGCATACTTGACATGGAAACTGGGTGATGCGCCTTATTGTGAGCTACTAGAGCCATTTTCAACCAAGGGAATGTCATCTTGAACTACATTCTGAACTGGGTTCTCCTCAGCCCACACAGCAGCATCTAAATATCCGAGCTCGAAAAGCCTGTCAAGAATATGATCTTCTGCTGGCTCTAATGCCCAGTTGAAAAGCTGGAATAGTTGACAACAAAGATGTTCATTGGCTTATCAAAAAAAATGAAAGAGACATAAATCCTAGTGCTGCACTTACCTCCCTTGGGGTAGCCCTATTTTCAGGATTGCAATCTGGACTAATCCCGATCCCTTGCAGTCCCAAACCGCTGGCCGAGAAAGCACAAACACGAACCTGCATGGTAGCATGTGAACAATCATACCATCCAGAAAGATAGCCCATTCACATAGCAATTAGTCACAACTTTTACAAAATGAAACAAGGTACTTGTACAAACTACCCTTGGGTGCTGAAAAAACCATTGATCAGGTTATCATTGTTTTAAACAATGACTATTACATAACTGTTGGCCGTTGTACGTTGTTAACAGCCATTGTAGGAAGCCATGGGCAGTCCTCTGCCATTATTTTTCACGTTACTGAACACTTTTCATATTAAAATTTTGTTAAGAGTTGCCAATATTTCACGACGATTGTGGCCGTGACAGTTAATGCATTGATAGGCTTTAATCTGCAATCACGACCAAGACCAGGACGCAATTTAAAACCACAGAGGTTATGCGGAGTTTCAGTTCCTAAAATATATCAGGCTGCAGGATGTACAGAACCATTAACCCGAGTAAAGACCCATGCAAGATGCCATGATGTAGAAACACAACCATAAAGTATTTCATAAATTGTTGAAAAGATCTGATTTCAATAAACAATGAGTCCTGGAACCCTAAATTTCCTTGCACTGCCTAAATTTATTGAATGGCAATTCAAAGCCGCATTCAATCAAGATGACAAAATTAGCGGAATTATATGAGGCGAAAAGCGTGCTAAAGATAGGATGGGTTAAGCTCTTGAGCCTATTTGGAAATACATAGAATGGAAATTAAAAGCTACACCCAAATCAAAGATGTTAAGGTTGCAGATTATGTGAGGTGAAGAGCGTAAGGTGCAAACTCTTGATATCAAGCTGTTTGAGCTGGGTCCAGAGCAGACTGCTGAATTTGGCATGCATAAACTATTCTAGCTCATTTTACTCACAAAGAGTTAAGAAGAAAAGTATTGCTTCTATCTCATCTTAACAAGTACTCTTCAACAATATATTCTAAGAAAAGTACGCATCAACAATAGCTGCCTTTTCACTTACAAAAAAGTTGTGTACTGACAAAGGGATCATCATCAAAACTTCCTTAACTCAATTATGACACATGAAAAGTAAGCAAGGACTATTTGCAGCCAAGCAACAATTGATAAGGTTTCGACAGATTTTTCCACATACCGTCTGAGCAGCAGATGTTGGTGGCATAAACAATGTCAAACCACCATCAATACAAAGTCGATTCCGGAACATCGTGGCAGGCCTTGGTGCAAGATATCTGCACTGAATTTCACTTTAGTTCAATGCCATTAAATGAACTCACATGACAAATATTGTCGTCAAATAGCATATTAATTATTCACCCTGGAATGAAGGAAGAAGTCACAACTGCATTTATGAGATCTTCCTTGGAGTCAAACTGATCCACTAGCAAACCCCTAGGCCTCCACAGGATCTGAGTAACAGCGACTGTAGCAGAAGAGCATAAACAATTGAGTGCGCGTCAATATTATAACAACAACGAAAAGCAAGACACAAAAGAAAGAAAAACAGTGCATATGGGAATTTATGACCAGTCATAACTGGCATATAACACGTATGAGAAAGTAAAATCGACAGTACATATCCACTTGGAGGTTCCTTGAATCCATCCACATAGAAAAAGAGGAATCCATCTCAAACAAGATCAAATTCACCTCTTTAATCAAAACTCAAAATACAAAATATGTGTGCGCTTATGCAGAAGATAAAATTGCAATTAGATTTTAACCAAATAATAACTCATAGTAATAACAAAATCATGCTTAAAACATATTAAAATATAAAATTCCTAAATAATAACACATTACAAAATCAACAAAATGTCTTGACAACAAGGAAATACCAATTCCCTTATCCACACAAGCAGAAGGCTAACATTTTCCCAAAACTCATGAGCACACAAATGAAATATAGTTCCTACAAGCACAATTATTAACTGTCCTAAAACTAACCAGAATGAAGCATGGCTAAGCCAAAATCAAATCTTAAATAGAGTGCAGCACCATAAAGACTCCCAACAGCCTGAGAAGTAACACTGACCTATCTGCATATTTTTTTATGCTTGGTAAGAATCAAACATCCAAGGCAATGCAACCGGCCTTTTACCAGTTAAGCTAAAGCCAACAGCTAAACCAAACAGTTTTTATTTGAGCTGTGCAAGTATATAAATATTTTTTTATATATGTTGTCAGATAAATACTCCTATTATTTGTTATTTCTGTTTCCAGGTGGCCAATAGGATTCTTTAGAGGATTTGTGACAGGTTTCTAAAGTTGGTCAGAGATCAGTGGGACATCTTTGGAAGAATTGGCTTGGTTCAATAGGATTAGGATTCAGGAAGAAGGCTTACACATCCATATCCCACTAAAAAAGGCTCCAACATCAACCATGTCATCCATGCTACAAGTCACACTAATATTTGATTAAATCAAGACCACTTGTCATCATCCTATTGGTCCATATCCAGATCATTCTTCACCACATTACTGGAAAACCTCAATTTTTCTGCTCAGACCACTAAAAAAGGCTCCAATCTCAACCGTGTCATCCACTGCACATTTAAACCAAGTACCAAGTACCACTCTACTATCACTCCTGCTCAGTTCTCCCCATGCATGTCTTGGCATATTCACCTGCCACAAAGTTTGAGCTCTGTTCGTATTTCCTGATCCTCCTTCCTCTGTTCTTTCAATCTCTATCCCATTGTGTGCAACCCTAGCTCCCATTTAACAATTCAGGAAAATAACACCCACGTTTACAAGCAGTAAATCTTGGGTTTGACTTTTTGGGTAATTCAATCTCACCATGGTTATGTGATACACCTACATTATATGAGAAGAGTACAAACAGATTAAATAAAAAACAAGTGCCTTAGGCTATGAAATTTCTCCCCATGTCATATTTTACGAATCTCCAAAACTTAAACTCATAGTAGTCTCCTTTGCTTCATCTTCAATATAAAAAGAGGAGTGTGACCAATGTGAGGATTGAGGTGAACATCAACCCAGGTAAGCCTTGGAATGGACACAACTTAGAACATACAACATCTATAGCAGCATAGATTTATCACTATTCATAAGCCAAGGTCATAGTCCTAGAAACTGGATTATCCAAATCGCAGCAGAGAATGGTGGCCTACAGCATTAAATTATCAGCACACAACCTCTTTGGAATACCCAGCACATAAAAAAAATCTCTGCATAATTTCATTCATAGTGTCTTTTTGCCTGAGTAATTGCACCAATCCTTTATACCATTCTAAATCAACTAGACATATATTTGCATAAAATGAAATATTTTCTACTAGAAAGCATCTTCTAACTCAGAGCACTACTAAAAATCATAAGGGTGGAGGAAAGACAATTGTTCTCACTTCGAACCCTCCCATTGCACCTAACATGAACATCATCTGGCAGAAACTTTTCAAGAATATCCCGCAGAACAGCCTACGGAAAAGAAAGTACAATCAATGGTTATTTCACATTGCAAGACAAATTGTAGCAGAAACATATAGGAAATCCTAGCTTGTTTATTAATTTGCAAAAGGTTTACTGTTCACAGAGCTAACATAAAGTTGCATAATGGCCAAAATCTCACGCTAAACCCAATATCATGTTTATTCTTTGTACATTATAAACATTCCCTTAAGGGTACTTACTTATGAAACTTGCCCTTGAAGGTATTTTACATTGCATGACAAATTGTTTCGAAGTAGTGAGATAAGCATGCTGTTAATTGCAAGTTTAGAATCAGCATCTGCAAAAGCATCCTGCTCAGTCTAAGCTATGCAAATGATCACTACTTTCAGCAAATGATGACCAAGGATCATACGAGACAGCACGGTGCACAGCAATCAAAGCAGCAAAAGAGAATAACTTTATTTGCAAGCATGATATTTCATGGCCCGCAGAGGTTCTTCAGACATTGTTAACTAGTTGCTTGAGTTAATATCTCTTATTCATATGCCTTCCATTTTCTAGACATTCCTTCCCATTTGTTTCATCTCATAAAAACAATTACTTCATACTGTAAAGCCAACTTTATAGTGTACAATGCATTGTTACACTGCCCTCAAAATGGCATATGATGAAGGTCAAAACACTAGAAGGATTGACTCAGGTATTGAAACATGGACTCATAGCCGAATGGCATTAAAAGAATAAGTCACTGACAGTGAAAATTCTTTAGAATGAAAGGCAGACACAACAAATCTTAAAGATTAAATGCCACAATTCAATTCAGATATTAACTGTTGGTAAGTTAAGAAAAGCAGACACAGCAAATCTTAAAGATTGAATGCCACAATTCAATTCAGATATTAACTGTTGGTAAGTTAAGAAAAATTGCATGCAAGCTCTGATAACCCTACTAAAGTATTGGAGTAGAAACATACCCCAAGCCGAAAGGCAGTCCCTCTTAGCCGACAATCTTCAGCCAGCACTTTGGTAGCTGTTAGAGCCTCCTGCATACCAGCCCCAGAGGCAATCACAGCACAGACTATAGCACCAGCAGAGGAACCAGCCAATGGTGTGGTTTCCTGTTCAGAACATAAGAAAAATAATCTTCAAATGGAAAGAGAAAAACGAAAGAAAGAAAGAAAGAAACAGAGGCTTAAGCTAAAGATCAGAATTATTGATCCCCAGTTTGACTAAACAACCTAAATACAGCAGAAAAGAAAAATCATATACGAGGACATGAAGAGAAGTGGATTCATTTTTGCTTTCCACTTCTTGTCTATTTCTTGCATGATGCACAAATTTCAAATACGAGAACATCTTGGACGACAGTGCAATCTAATTTAAAATTTTAATGATGTAAATACAATACATGGATTGATCAAATTAGCAGTTTCTAAACAATATCCATGACAAGAACCAAGAACCAGTCGAGGTCACAAACGTTTCTAATTCCAATGAAAAAAAGAAGAAGTGCAAAACTAGACCAACATGAACAATTATGAAAATCAAGTAAGAAAATCCAAAACATGATGAAGTAACATCGCACAGACACAAAACAAATTCCAACAAAAAGAGAACGAACGCACACAGTACTCTATCAAACCCACAAAGAAATCGAAAAACAAAGAGAGAGAGAAAAGAGACCTTGATATAACCCTTTTCAATAAGCAAGTGAGCAACTCCAAGATGATAAGGAAACAACAAACCAGCAGCAGAGAAACAAAAACCAGGACTGGTAACAACAGGCCGTTCTTTCTCCGCTTCAATATCTTTAACTCTTTGTTCCCATATAACCACAGGCTCAACCTCATCCTCCATCACAGCCCGAATCCTCTCCTCATAATCCACATTCCCATCATCAGATTTCTCAAGCAAAGACAGCCCAGAAACTTTATTGTTATTATAACTATTCTTATTCCTGCTCCTCAAAACCCTTGACGCGATTCCCAAGAAAAGCTCACCGGTGGCAACAGCAAACGATTTCTTCTCCTGCTGCGGGGGCGGTGGCGGTGGCGGGTACGTGATCTTGTCGTCGTTTAGCTTGTTGTCGGGAGAAAATCTCGTAGTGAAAGATAAAGAATGAGAGGGGCGGGGAGAGGGCATGTAACGGTGGGTGAGATGAGGGTTTTGGGGAGGAAGGAAAGAATGAGAGTGGGGGAGAAGAGAAGAGAGGGAGGGAGGAGGTGGAGCCATTGAAGAATACTTTGGTGGTCGTCTTCTTGGTTTTGAAGAGAAAAACCATCCCATCTCTTACTACATTTTGTCTTCGTAGAACTTAACGTTGGCGGCCGTGCTGCTTAGATTTTGTTTTGTTTTTTTGTGAAGCGGTTGTTTTCGATCACGAGAGAGGGAGCGGTATTTTATTTTTTTACTGGTTTGTATTTAAAAATCTATTAAAATAATATTTTATTTTATTTTTTAAAATTTATATTTGATATTAATATATTAAAATGATATAAAAACATTAATAAAATAAATAAACTCCTGGGTGAAAAAAAATTGTGTTGTCTGTGGTGGGGTTTTGCCGAAGGGAGAGAGAAAGGGTTTTGTTTTTGTTTTCTTTTTCATGTGTTTAGTGACAATGAAAGGCCATGAAAGGGAAATTAACATAGGAAAAGAGGTGGAGTCGGTCATTATCATTTATGATTTTTTATTATTATTAATATAGATGATTGAATTTTTATATGCATCTTGATTAATTTTATAAACTCTGAAATTAACGATTATATAAGTTTTCAATAGTTATGAAAGGACTCGAATTCGTGATAATTAAAAAGCAAATCCAAGACTTGACCAGTTAAGCTACCTCTTGGGATTATGGTTTTTACTTTATTGAATGGCTTCATTGCCAATTATCCTATACAATGTTTTTTTTAATCAAGTTTTTGTGTATATTTAGAAACTGTTTGGGAACGCGGTGCAAACCGCGTTTCTAAAAAATTCAATTTTTTTTTTCTAAAATTTAATATGGTTTGTATGTTTTGGATCGTTTTGATATGCTGATGTCAAAAATAATTTTTAAAAAATAATAAAAAAATCATTGGCATGCATTTCGGTACAAAAAGTTATTTGAAAAGCAACCACTACCACACTGCTAAACATACTCTTAATAACATAGTGCATAGTAAATTTTTATAAAGTATTTTTTAATTAAAAATACATTAAAACAATTAGCTCATCAAAATTATTAAAAATCACCAAAGAACATTAAATTTAATATTACTATTTTGACAAACAAAAACAACTACAACGTCAGTTGGACTCATATAAAATTACAGCGCAAAACATTGATCTCATCTCATAAACAAACACTGCCTTAATATTTTGAA
>Ga0307517_10014308_pt1 | contig 10671 bp, 4 predicted proteins | sample 23_EM_MG_FD_194515 | JGI IMG/M metagenome (GOLD analysis project Ga0307517, IMG submission 194515) | Populus trichocarpa ectomycorrhiza microbial communities from riparian zone in the Pacific Northwest, United States - 23_EM | ecosystem: Host-associated > Plants > Roots > Unclassified | place...
GCACGCAACAACATCAGGTAAAATATAATCAGGAACAAAATTGGGATTGCGATCAAATTCTGCAAATGCTACATCATCAAGCGATCTTTGTCTAATTTATGTAGTGTCATTAAATAATGTTAAACACTAGTTTTTCGAATAAAACACAATTAAAAAAATAAAAAATAATTTTTATTTTTTATTTTACTGGATCAGACTCGTTTCAATACATTTTAAGTTTTGGACCAGAACCGGTCCGGCCGGAACAGTGGAGCTGGCTACACTGTTCAGTGAACAGTGTAGCCAGCTACACTGTTCATGCTAATTAATTAGCATGATGTGCGCAAGAAGCAACAGAGAGGCAGGAACTCGACGAGAGAAGCATGTAATTTCTGCTTCAACAAAACAACGTTTTCAACGCAGATAATGGTAGGGCCCACGCATAAAAATCACGGCTGATTTCATAACCAAACACTATGTTGCCACTGTTACATAATAAACGCAGCCACAGACGCTTAGCCAAACGGGCTCTAACTATGGGTTATCATGTATTGCTATGATTAAATGACTATTTTATCCATCTACTCCTAAAAAATTGTTTAAGATGTTTGATCATCTTTTATAGAAATTCAGTGGTCATTATTGTCTTTTGTTGGTCAAATTAGACTTTTCAAACAAAAAATAACAATGCAAATACTATAATACCCTTTAAAAAAGGAAAAAAATAGCTTATATTAAAAAGTTTTTTGATTATTCTGTTTTTAATTGCACGGTATAATTACTACCAAACTTTTATAGCCAAAGTTTTTTAGAAAGCTTTTTAGATTACCATGGAAGAGTTTTTCTGTAAATTTATTTTTAATATATAGTTTAATTACCTCCATGCACTTTTTGAACAACATTTTATAGGCTACCATCTAAAGGTATTTTTGGAGTTTCTCTCTTGGTTTTTATGTTATATACAATGTGAATGAGAGTTAGTTTGGTCTTTTCAAAGGTATAAAATTTATAAAAGAAATTGTTGGGTGTCTTGGAAGAAAGCGCTAGCGCGCGCGTGGGGAGAAGCCTCCGCATTCAAGTGGCGCGTGGAACGTTCTCTGATGGCCAAAAACACTAGATTGTCGTGTCACCAAATCTGATGAGTAGTGGCATTTTCATTGGACTGACACTTGTATTGTGGTTCTCGGTAATTTGGCGGCAATCGGGTTTTATAAGCTGGCATGAGTTTGTAATTTTTTAGACTTTCTTTTTCTTTTTCGATCTCATTACTCGAAGTTGGTTTTTTTAAAAAATAGGTTTCGTGATTTTTTTTATAGAGTTATCTCGATCTTATGATCTGATTCATGGATTTAATAGGTTGATCTAGAAGGTTCACGTCTTGTTTTTGCTTTCTAATATCTTCTTTTTTATTCATTTATGTTATTTATTTTTTTTTATTTCAACTTTCAATATTTTTTAATATTAAATATATTAAGAATTGATCTTTGTGATTTTTTTTTATATTTGATGCTTTGATAAAAAGATCACGACACAAGTTTTATAAGGTAAAAGGAATGATATCATTTTGTTTTTTACTTATTTTTGTCCCATATCCTCCTGTGCTAGCTAGCTTTATCTTTCTTTCTTTTTTATTTTAATATATGACATTTCATTGATTCTACAATTAATCTCTTTTTTATATTGATGAATTTAGTTAGATAAAATATTTAGTTCTTTGTATTCGTTAATGTTATAGAAAAAATAGAGAAAACAAAAATCTCTATAACCGTGTAGTCATAAGAAAAAATATGTAACGGGAGAAACAATAATTACTTAATTAGTCCAAGAATAATAAGAAGATTTCTTGATAATCCGGGTGAAATTAATAACTAGGGGTGATTATTTTTTATTCGGTTCGGTTTTTATCAAAAAAAGTAACCGAATCAAATTTTTTAAAAAAAAAAACCGAAACCGGGTCAAACCGACCGGTTTCGGTTTGGTTCGGTTTTTTTAGGGCAAAAACCGGTTCAAACCGGTTTGGCTCGGTTTTGGCTCGGTTTTGGCTCGGTTTTTTCTGGTTTGGCTCGGTTTTTTTCCGGGTTTTTTTTTTGTTTCGGTTCGGTTCGGTTTTTTGCTTACAAAACCGAAACCGAACCGGCCGGTTTTTTCAAAATTTTAATCGGTTTTTTTTTTTTTGTTTTTTCGGTTATTTTTTTTTCCGGTTTTCTCGGTTTAACAATAATAATTAGTTTGCTCCTGTAACCTCTCTCACTTTGTTTTGTATCTTAATAGTGTTTACATGGCTAAATTAATTTTAGTGCATTAATACGGAGAGGAGTATAACCTGTAATATCAATGTTTCACAGCCAAATATTAATTTTTAATGTGATATCAATGTTTCACAAATATCATCAATAAAATATTATTTTCAAATATAATACAAGAATTGTGTTGAAATGATATAATCCAATTAAATATTATGCATTTATTTTATTATTTTATTTTATTTTAGTTTTTATAACATCCAAATACCAGCACGACACGATAGACTTTTGACTAATCTAATAGCAATATAATAGTAAATATAATAGTAAATATAATTCTATGCAGTTGAAATTTGGAAAACTTGTAAAACTGATATTTGGATAGTTGATATGTATTTTAATATTTTATTCATTTTTTTTAATTCTTATCTCTTAAGAAGAATTTGGGATTTGAAATTTGAAATTCAGTCTCAATTCACTGTCATATTAAAACTCTTTCCTCTTATCCAATTGGGGATTTATTAAAAAACAAATGAGGACATACAACAATACTATAATTAATTATTCATTTTTTGTTTTTGTTTTTTTTACAACAGTACTGTAGCCACAATAACTGTCTCTTTTCTTCCTTACTTCCACTTGTTTCTGCAAAATTGTAGCTAACTTGATAGTTCTGTAAGAAAATTTTTTTAAAAAAAAAATGATTATTTATTTTTCCTCTTCCTTTTTGAATGAGAACTTTCCTCACTTTTCTTTTCATTAGGCTTTACCGCCACTTGCATTGGGCCAACTTCACTCGAGGCAAGCTTGGCCTCATGGAAGTTTAAACAAGCGGGTGAATCTAAAGCTTTTTTCACGTAGGTCTTTGAAGTTTCTTAAACCTTGACTTCTGATTTTCTGTACTAAATTGTTTAAAAATACATCATAATCTGTTTTTTCGAAGAACTTCCTCCCTTTTGATTTGAAGACATTCGTGCTTGCTGCCCACTCAAACTATAGTGTATCTCCTCTCTTTCTTACCCTACCCTCCTCAATGGATGTATGCATGGCTAGTTCTGAGGTACAAATTAATGGCATTCGACCCCTCTCCCGGCCCCTGTATATTTGCTTTGGGAACGAAGAAACTCTCGCGTATCATTAGTAAGGCAGTGGAATTTGGAGCCTTGAAGTCAATTCTTATGGGAACAGATAGACAGAAGTTATTTCATAACTATATATTTAACAGTAAAAGTTTTATAAAAAAATAATTAAATTAAAATCTAACATATTCATAACTATATATAAAAGTTTGAATTTTTCTTATTGCACCGCTTCTTTCTTAACTATAAATTTATATAAATATATTAAAGGGATTGCATTTTCCAGGTCCTCATTTCATTTTGACACGCCATCATTTCCCCTTTACTCTTATGCCATGACAGCAAAATTCTTTATTAGTTTTTCTCTTCAAAAGAAAAGATGTCCGCCAAGAATGGAAACCACGCTTGCTATAACGTTTCGAGTTGCTCTTCCTGTGGGGTGTTTGAAATAGGGTTTTGAAGTACCCCCTTCGCTCTAAGTAATGCCTAATTAATGAGTTTAGAATAAAAATAAAATTATTAAAAAAATATTTTACAAATAAAATTATAAATTTATTATAATTATAAGATTGTATTATATTAAAGTATTATTTTTAAATGTTTATAATTAATACTCTATTAAGATTCAGCATTAATTGAAACTAATATATATTATATTTTTTTTTATTTTATGAATGTTTTTTCTTGTTTTGAAAATGATTTATTTTTATTTTTTTTCTTTGTTTATTTTATTTGATTAATTTTTAATTTTTGGATTCTCTTTCGTTGGTCGAGTTCTTTTTTTTTTTTTAACACCCCCTAATTATGCTAGCCCTAGAGACCCCATGCTTGAACCGACCGAAATCTACATGGGCTGCGCGGGCTCATTGATTGTTGATACTGATTTCCATTTTCATAGTTTCTCGAAAGCTATATTTTTTCTACTAATAAAAGAAACGAGGGCTATCATTACTCAAACTTCAAGTCATTCTCGGTTGGACTCTGCGATTTATAGTACCTTGATTGTATCATTGAGCGAAGAAACAGCTTCCCCTATAAAGTAAGCTTTGGCTTTTTTTCCTATAAATAGCTAAGAACAATTCAGTAAGAGCTAAGGAATAAAGCACATAGAATTAAAGTACTTACACGAAAGAAAAGAGCTTAAAATTAAAATCACTGGCAAATTAAGTATGCTGGTTTCCAAATATAATTCACCCAAGTTGAAAGCATTGGGAAAGTATCAAACTAATTGGCAATATTTGCTTTCTTAAAACGAAACGCAACTTCGACGATTTATTTAAGCATGTGTTCTTTTTATAGGTAACTTGGAGGCAAAGGCTTGTTTAATTTGATGTGTTAGCGGCACACAAGCAATACAAGTCTGTAGGCAAACATTTATCTTCTTGACTGGTGATTTTAGAGTACAATTTCAAAGTAAATGAAGTAAAGACGTAGCAATAAGAAGTAAGAGTATTTGTTACAACAACTATAATCACAGTCATGCACGATTATGATATATTTTCAAGGGTATGCTATTCTGAGCATTTTTGGTATAAGCTAGCGAAAGCATTTTATTGCTTGAAATGGGGAAAAAAAGAAATTAAATTGTTTTTTGGTGTTTAATTAACCAAATTTCGGTAAATATGATTTTCATAGGAAATTGGCTCTTAATTAATGTTAGATTTTGTTGAGAAGCCAAAGAGTAGCGTGGAAGGATTAGAAACAAGAGCCCAGAGAGAAGATGGGGTGAAGAGTCAAACTTAGAAGATCTAACTCATCTCAAAATGCATCTTAAGAGATGAGAATTCTCAAGGATTTATGAGTAGCTTGGTATTGCTATGTTTAGGCAATGTAGAATTCTAACCATTAATGTTATTACTTGTTCTAATTGAAGTATGTGACACTCTTTGAGTCTCCAACATTACTTGTTCCAGAAGGGGCAATAACTTTCCAAGTCAAGAAATATTAGAGAATATAATAATCATCGACTTGAAATGCCATACATTTTGCTTTCAATATATGTCATTCGAAGCTGGGATGTTTTGGACAAGAGCTCAAGATTCTAATAATATTAGTGAATGTAATAGTCATTTTATATTAAAATGTTAAAATAACAACAATCGTCAAAATTAAAATTAAAATGAATACTTAATAAAATATTAGTAAAAATGATCATTAATTTTGAGAATTTAACATGTTCTATTGGCTAAAAATGAGATTGTAGATGTTGACAAGCCACCCGTTAGAGTTAGTGCCTGATCACTAAGATGAAGGAGTAATCATCTATTAGATTAAGTCCGTCCACCAAAAAAAATAATGTGCCATGATTATATATTAGTAAATTAATGTCAAAATACAAGGCTCATCCCCGAACTTAATTTTGGGTTACCCCTTTAAATGTTTTTCTTCTGTCACACTCCATATTTCAAATGGTTGGAACAATTTTACCGACTCGTTTGGACAATTCAGCAAACCTGAAAACTCTTTGATTGGAATAGATCAAACAATATTTTTCCATATATTAATGTTTTCAAAGTAGTGCAGTCAGGTCAAGGCAATAATTCTTGTGGAAAGATTTTCTGAAATTCACGATTCGTCACTTGGTCGATCAAAGTCTTGTAGTATTATTTTATGATCCATTTAAAATAGTTAATCGAGAGAATAAGTTTCATGATTAAGGACACGAGGCAGAAGTTGATATTATTTATATACTAGAAGGAGTTAAGGTTTTCACATCTGTACTTAATTAAGGAATGCAGAAACTACCTATCCTTTGAAGGTTGTTTTGCAAGAAGAAAATGGTGGGTAGCATAGCAAAAAGATGGAAACATCTAAGTGGAGAAAATAATTGGAAGGACCTCCTGGACCCTCTTGATAACGATCTCCGGCACTACATCATTCATTACGGGGAAATGGCTCAGGCTACATATGACAGTTTCAACACACAGAAGGTATCTAAGTATGCAGGAAGCAGCCTGTATGCGAAGGATGAATTTTTTAACAGGGTTCATTTAGAGAAAGGCAATCCATTCAAGTACCGTGTGACCAAATTCTTGTATGCAACCTCACAGATGCATATCTCTGAAGCATTCATCATAAAGTCATTATCCAGGGAAGCATGGAGCAAAGAATCCAACTGGATAGGATTCGTTGCGGTGTCTACCGATGAAGGGAAGGTCGCTTTAGGGCGGAGAGATATTGTCATTGCTTGGAGAGGAACGATACAGATCTTAGAGTGGGTTAACGATTTTGAATTTAATTTAGTCTCTGCTTCTAAAATACTTGGCGAGTCCGGTAACCCTAAGGTGCACCAGGGTTGGTACTCAATCTACACTTCTGATGATTCGCGCTCACCATACAACAAGAATAGTGCTAGAGACCAGGTAATATAGTATTCAAAGTATTTTGTGCTCTCAATCTAAGAATTTTCTGTAGTAAGGCATGCATGAAGGAAATTGATGATCTAAAAAACATCTTGTGACAATGTCCTGAATTTATTAATAAAATACAGTAATTCTCTAACAAGAAATTTAATTAATGCGCGTACCCGTAAGTAAAGAAAATTCATGTATCTAATTTTTATTGGCCGGAAATTATGGTGATGTGCCTATTTTACAGTGCTTCTCTTTACCAGAGATTTTATGTATGTAACTCCCAGGTAAAGAACATTCTAGTTTTATGTATTTATGAAATAAATTTCTGCAAAGAAAAGATTTTGATTATTTACTGGTAATATATATATATATAAACTCTCCATATGAATATATGTGTTGAACAAATTCTATATAGCAATATTATTAATGTTTGGTAATTCTGATTGTTTTTATTTGTTAGGTTCTTAATGAGGTAAGGAGACTTGTGGATCAATTCAAAAATGAAGAAATCAGCATAACCATAACCGGCCACAGCTTAGGAGCTGCACTTGCAACATTGAATGCAGTGGATATAGTTGCTAATGGATTTAACAAGTCCCATGAAAACAAAGGTTGTCCTGTTACAGCCATGCTCTTTGCCAGTCCTCGTGTTGGGGACTCAAACTTTAAGAAGGTTTTCTCCAGATACATGGATCTTAAAGCATTACGCATCCATAACGTTCTAGATGTTGTTCCTAAGTATCCATTTATAGGCTATGCGGATGTGGGAGAAGAATTGATAATTGACACCGCCAAATCTAAGTACCTGAAGAGCCCTGGAAATGTATCAAGTTGGCATAACTTGGAGGCTTACCTGCATGGAGTGGCTGGAACACAAGGGTCCAAAGGAGGGTTTGAATTAGTGGTCAATCGCGATATTGCTCTTATTAACAAAACTACTGATGGTTTAAAGGATGAGTATCTTGTACCAGCATCATGGCGGATTCAAGAAAACAAGGGTATGGTGCAGCAAGCAGATGGTTCTTGGAAGTTGGTGGATCATGAAGAAGATGTTGATACCTGAAGAATCAAGGTGGTGGTTCCAAAACATTAATTAATGAAGTAGATTATAGGTTAAAATCTGTAGAAGTTATACATAAAATATCTTATTGTGTTTCTAAGATTCATGCTGTTAATTATGTAAAATTGATTAGAAGAGCATGCTATACATACTAGGGAAGCGGCTGATCAATTGTGATGTGGTAGCATATTGGTCTCTGTGTTTGTTTTCTGGAGAACCATTTCTTTCCTTGATTATTGTGTTTCGTGAATGTGTTTGATAAGGTTGTGATATTAGGAGTCATGCACGTGTTGTGAAAGCTCTCCTCTGATATTAACAATTGAAGTTTTCATGGTCGCTGTGTTGGGTTTGTATTGTTTCGCTGATTATGAGTCTTCTTGCTGCTTCCTAGTATGTCCCTTTTCTTCCTCCACTTAGGCTTTAAATGTTATGTTTTTCATTGATTGACACGTTTTGCTTTGCTTTCCTAGTATGTCCCTTTGTGATTATGATCTGCTCTCATAGCATCATATAGCTAGCACTTTTGGCTTGCTACAAGTAGTAATATCTAGCCATTTTAGTTATTGCTTGATGCTATATGAGTTAGTTTGTGTATCCAAATGTTGTGTTTAATATGCTTGTGCTTAGTTGTTTGTACCTCTTTTTAAAAAATTATATTGGTATTTGAAAGGTCAAAATCTGTCACCAAAAAAATAGTTTGCCATTTCTATATATGATCCTAAGGTAACTAGGTTTTCTTTGCTAGAGGAATTTCTGACATGGGAGGTCTTTATTTTCCATTTCATGTGAAAAGCCTTTAAATTTAGCCAAAATACAAAGAATAGACTAAGCTTCTTTTTTTCCCCTTTTCATATGCTCATATAATGGTGGAGGACAAATTATATTTTCTAAACCTCATATGACAGCTGCATCGCTCTTTGTAAAAATTCAACTTCAATTTTATACCTATTAATTAATGAGCATTATTGTACTGCAAAATTGCTCTTTTGGGTGGTTTGAAATCAATGATTTTTATGTTTGGTGAGTGAGTTTGATTTTTTTATAATCTATAACGTTTTTGAATATTGCACTCATACATGTGTTGTTAACCTTAGCTAATTGCATTGCTAACTTTGAAATTTCAGCTTCATTTCTAGAATAGCTTTTTAGAGTGGTTTTGATTCAATCACTCTAGCTTTTTTTTTATATATATATATATATAGTAATCGAGACTCTAGCTTATTTTATTTATGATTACTACTTTCAGGTTATTTTTGGTTGCTTTGCTTTGGCATTCAATAAATAATGTTTCTTTTATTTATGATTACTACTTTATTTTAACCTTATAATGTATTCTAAAATAGCTTATTTTACTTATGATTTCTACTTTCAGGTTATTTTCGGTTGCTTTGCTTTGGCATTCAACAAATCGCTTCTTGGATTTGCATTCGACCACTTTCTTGATTAATTTTTATGGGTTGCTGAACAAAGCCTTGAGGTCATTATGTTTTATTGGGATGGTTTTTTTCATTATTTTGTTTGCAAAAGATATTTTGTTCATATTGCCTTGATGTTGGTTTTTACTATTTTTTTCTAATTTGGTTTGGCTTGTTGGCTATCAAAGTGTTTCATCCTTTACACTTGTGATATGGGTTCGTTTTGAAACTATGATGCTCTATCTTTGTTGTTAAGGCTTTATAAGTGCTTTGGTTATTGTATCATGTACGATTATGCTTGTTATTCCTGAATTTACTTTGCTTAGGCTATTAAGTGAGGCCTCATACTCAATCTATGTGCTATAAAATAGATTTTAATTAGAAGAGAAAATGAGAGTGGTAAGGTTTGAACTCGTGATTATTTGGTCATCAAAACTCTAATATCATATCAAAGAAACATTTCACTCAAAAACTTAAGCACAGGGTAATGTTGGCATATGCAAGTCTCAAGTCCATAGGGCTTTCACTTGAGGGGTTTTGTTAGAGAGTAATATAAAACTATTCTTGGGACCTCACCTAATAGCTTAAGCTATTGGGTTAAGATGATTTTTTGGCATGGTATCAAAGCCTTGTTGACTAAATGGTCATGAGTTCGAATCTCACCGCCTTCATTCTATTTGATAAAAATCAAGCATAAGATAGTATGAGTATGTGCATATTTCTAACGCAAAGAGCTTTTAATTTAGAGGATATGTAAAAGAATAATATAAATCATATATTAGGGTCCCACCTCTTAAGCTATTAGGGAAGGATCAAATATATGATTTATATTTTTCTCGTACATATTGGTTGGCGAATCAGGATTTATTTTCTACTCTTAGAGTGCATTGTTATTAACAACATTACCAAAACCAAACCTTGAGAAAGAAAAACTTGAGCTCAAAACCAAACTCAAATAAAGGAAGTTGGGCTTAAAATCGAGTCCAACAACATAAAAGAAAGGTTCTGTCAAAACTGAGCAAAACAAAAAGGAAAACCTTGGGCTCAAAACCAAGCATAAAAAAAAAAAAAAAAAAAACAAGCACCCAGAAGAGGAAAATCTTCAGCTCAAAACCAAGCCCAATAATAAGGAATAAGACTCTGCCAAAACCGAGCATCTTAGGGAGGAGACTTGGGCTAAAACTTGAGCCCAACAATTAAGAAAAAAGCTGTCAAAATTGAGGAGGAAAACCTTGGGCTCAAAACTGAGCCTAGAACAAAGATAGTAGATGTTGCTAACTATTTTAAGGCCCCGCATGAATATAAAAAAAATCAAACTCACTCACCAAACTATTCGTAACTTGTGATTTCTTGTTCTTTTTTTTTTCCTACTTTTGATAGTAACTCAAATCAATGACACTTGTTTTTTTGTACTCTTTTTTTTTTTTAACTTTTACCGCAACTAGGTTTAGATGACAACAACAATGAAATAACACAAAAAATAAAAAATAAAATGATATAACATGATTTTAGAGTATTTTTCTAATACCAATTAATGTGAAT
>Ga0307517_10014309_pt1 | contig 10670 bp, 7 predicted proteins | sample 23_EM_MG_FD_194515 | JGI IMG/M metagenome (GOLD analysis project Ga0307517, IMG submission 194515) | Populus trichocarpa ectomycorrhiza microbial communities from riparian zone in the Pacific Northwest, United States - 23_EM | ecosystem: Host-associated > Plants > Roots > Unclassified | place...
TCATGAATGGACATGGCTTAGAATACCGCGACTCAGCGAAGCGCATAACAATTCCATAATTGACATCGACGACCCGGATAATTGGGGGCTTAAAACCAAGAACGCTTCTTCATAATTTGAGTCTTCGTTTCAAACGCCAATGAGATAGTTCCAACAACGCTACACGTGAGGCACAACTCGACATCGCCACCCTGGACATTTTCCCCTTCCTTAGACTTTGAAGGGAATATTCCAAGTAGTATCCTCGACACCCAAGTCGATGTTAATTCAGAAATATATCAAGGACATACGCTGGATGTACCTGAAGCCTGAGATTAAGTGCGGCAAATCCGCTTCAGAAAATGGCTGCGTTAACCATATATTCCCGTGATACAATTCGAACGGAATCTCGACATTCAAGCTGGCTACTGTAATTTCGAGTACAAGTGGGAGTCACGGGACTTGTTCGGAAATAACTGGTCATTGGTTTAAGGAATCAACCACATTCATTCTTCCCTCAGCGCTTGAGAGTCTCGAAAACATCTCGGTCAGTGAGTTCTTTGAAACTATATCAAAACGATATAAATATCTTTACTTTGGCCTCAGCGTCTTCGACAAGCTTCCTTTTCAACAGTGCGAACTCCCCTCTGAATACTCGTCACACTCGATCCTTACCAAGGATTCAGAATCAATGGACATCGTTGACTGATACTCATCTGAAAAAAGACCAAGTGAGCTCCGAACATCAATACCCACGTCATCACTTCCACAGAACAATGCCGTCTGCAATCGGGTTATTGAGTCAGGCATCGACAAGCCTTAAATCTGATGTTCCGTTCGGCGCTCGTACCCTCCACTACATCAAATCCAAGCCTTAACCTTCATCGCTTCACATCATCATCATTTTCGCGAATGCCTACCCCACTCACTCGGGAGGTATTCATTTCGTCTGACCATGTCAAGATTGCTGCGGCTCGACCGACCATGTTCGAGGTTTCGGCAGATGGTAAAAGCATCACTTAAGTCCCCGTTCATGCGAGCGTGAGGGAGACCGGCATCCTCCCTGATGGCTATGTGTTGGTTAGTCTTTCAACCCGAGAGAGACCATTTCAAGACTTTTTCCAGACTCTATTCTCGACCCGTCTCTTCTCGTCGGTTTCTTTAAAGAACAGGGAATTGTCACTGTAGAGTGAGAACATCGCAAAAGTGCCCTTACCAAACATTTCGATTGACTCATTTCAGGCAACTCCCTGCGGACATGTTGAAAGAGATGCAAGTTACCATCAACGATCCCGAAATCCTCGTGATCATTCCAACGTCAATCCATGCAGCGGTAATTTATTATTCTTCCTCATGATTGAGGTTGCTGACAACATATAATTTAGAAGCGTGAATTGGAGGCGATGGGATCAGAAGAAGAAAAGTAACTACTATAATTGGGGATACAAGTCAACGTTGTGTAGTTGAGTGAGCCGTCCCAAATCATGTAGAGCATGTAGGTTCCAACCTCACAGTACCGGCTGCATCTTTTTTCGCCTTTGGAGGAGTCTTTGCGACCGTGCTTGATATTATCCTTGAGAACAGTGCCAAGTAAGCTCCCTAAGTATAGTGGGTGCATATCCAATGTATCTCTGGCCAGCTTTGCAATTTGTGAAGGTTTGACTCCAAAAGTCTTCACTGCTAGAAAATGTTCAGATCCAGGAGCAGTTCAGAATCCACCACGGATCGGGGTTATCTTTCTTTAATCAAATGAGCTTGGTTTAGTGCAACGTCACAGCAACCACGAGAGTCCCACTTTGCCTGACTAGGATGCGAATGAGTGTTCCCGTTGAATATGGGCATGACAACATGGTTTGTGAGTACCAGATATGATGTGTTAGACCGTTATCTCCGGGAAAAAATGGGTGCACATCGCGATCCTCGCCATTTGTCCCATCCGTAGACTTTGAAGGCAATGTTCCAAGCGGAATCCTCACCACTCACGACGGTAGCGTAGAATGACTTGCTCTGGATGTACTTGGCCGGAGAGTAAGTGCCGCAAATCACTGGCAGCTCCAGAAATGGCTGTGCCAGCCACATCTGCCCTAGGCTTCGAACAGAATCTCGATACTCAAACCACGGTGACTCTGAAGCAGACAAAGAACCGGCCCCACATAGACTTGGTCGTAAGCGCTAGTTTACTCCTCAATGCATGTTTGGCACCACCACTACTTGATACACATCCTCGGATCCATCACTTACAGATGGCCTTGCTGGGAAACCGCATCCAACACACATCGCAGAAGAGGAATAACAGGAGTGGCAGAAAGCATTGATATTCCCTGATCACACTAACGCCATCGAACCGCAAGAATGTGACTCAGATGGAGCACCGGTAGAGCAGGAAAAGTAACTCTGCATTTTCCTAGTTCCTCGAGTGAGAGGCTTAAGTGGAATACAGGACCACCGCCTCGATGATAACGACGACGGTGGCGGCGACCACCACACAACCACCACTGGGACGACAACGAGGACGACGGTGGTGGTGACATAGCCACCGCCTCGACGATGACGGCTCCCTCGACGATGAGGAGATGTAGTGGTGTTAAGAGGGAATCGAGATGGCGTCGAGGCGAGGTCGAGAGGGTGTCGATGGGGTGATGTGTTGAGCCATGCGAAGGTGGCTGCGATGTGTTGATCCACCCGAAGACGGATGAAGCCCATCACCTGCATGCAGAGAGGAGGAGGCAAGGGTAAGTTTTCTTTCATTTTTTAATCTATTTACATGTTCCTAGTCACAAACCCGAGGAGGGGCTACCCGCTCATGGAAATTTGATTTGATTATTACTTATAACTTATATGTGAGAGCTTCAACGAAGGCGACGAGTGAGTGATAAGAAAATGAGATAACCGTGAACGTCATCCAACAACATCCAAAGGCATCCACCCATCCCCGCCTCTCCTGAGATATAGAAAAGGATGAAATGCATTCAGATATACTATAGCTACCTATGTACACTGTTTCTACCATTAAATACTATGCACAACACCCCAAACAGCGAATATGACCACCCAAGGCTGTTTTTGATAACGCGCGGCTTTGGCGTGGCTTTCTACCTTGCCTCGCAGGACTGGTTGCATCCACGCCGTCGGATCGGTATCGCTTCAGTTGTTCGGCCTTCGAGCAAAACAAACGTGTTCAATAGCTGTCGACAAATCCCCACGTCGCTCGCCACTATGATTGGAAGACGTTGCAGCCGTCCGATAAAATCACCAAGCTATAACCGGTCCCGTCATGACGCCGTCTGCTGTCAAAAGCCACCCAACATACAGATCGGTTGTTTTCAAAATTAATACGCATTATTGATAATGGACCTGGTCCGGCCTATGCACGTGTTCAATTCGGAAACCGATATCCAGAGGTAGAGGGCCTTTCTTACGCGAGGAATTGAACGCGATGGGGATGACGCACGAGGTATCATCCGCAAGATGTCGACATTCCTGTGCGTCCTGCTGGAACCAAAATAATTGATGTATGAATTCCGCTGCAGACGGGAAGGAGAAATTCAGGTGATGTGCATGTGGGGTTTCATCGTCGTTACTTCTGAATCTTCGACTCACCGCAGTGTCCAACGATGAAGAGGGTAATTTGACACCAACTTTCAATTTTGCCGCCGCCGTTTTGACTCGCTGAAGCAGATATCCCACTCCCAGAATGGGGCTAGAGTGACACAGGTAAGAATCCTCCGAGTCTGTCGACCTGCATGTTCTAGATTCACATTACCTTCTGATAGGCCACCGTTGTCGACATCGCCATTCTCCTTCGCTGTTACCGACTGGCGCTTAGCGCAGTTCGCACTCCTCCTCGTACAGTTTGTCGACGACCGTAACAATGGCAATACGCCATTCGCGTCCTGATTGTTGTCTTCTGTAGTGCTCCTTGTCGTTGTAGACGTTCGACGCGCCGAGTTTTCCTTGATGAAAACTTGATTTTGCCCTCTTGTCACTTGACTCGTTGATACAGATACCTCTCTCGTTTTCAACATCGTATGCCGGCCGGGGCTGTAGCAGTTGATAATAGTAAGAATCCTCCTCTTTATCTGGGGTGTTGGGGACTTACAGTATATCGCACAGCCCCCGTTGTCGACTACCCTCGTCGTTCAATGTTACCGGCGCTCGCGCAAGTCGTGGTATTCATCTAGGGAACAGCTGATGCGTGATGAGGGTGTGAAGTTGGCTGCTAATGTGCGTATGTTCCAGTTGGCTCGATTCGACTGCTGCGAGGAGGATGGGTAGGACCTAACAGGAGGAAAAGGGAGGACTATGCTGAGTATGATACTGCTCTCAATCGCGGTAATGATTCGGGACTCACCGTATTTCTCCCTCTCTCATTGTTGTCACCCCTTCCTGATCGTCGTAATGTTCATGATGGGCCCACGCTGACGGTGCGGATATCGACTCTCGTAGCTCGTGCTGCTCGTTGGCGGCTGTGTTTGATTGTTCGCTACTGTAGCAGAGATATAGTGAGTAAAGAGCAAGTATCGGAAAGGGAAATTACATACTGACCCCATTCGCCCAAGCCATACTCTGGGCCTTGTCGACGAATCCCTGGATATCCAGCTGCCTAGCCTTCGTCATCGACGCCACCCTTCTCCCCCTTCCCGTGGTACACATTTGTGATGGCCTTTGCTAACCGTACGGAAATGAACTTGTAGCCGGTGATGCTCGTTGACAGGAGTGGAGTTGAGATTTCGCTGTAGGAGTGACGAGGGTGGAAGAGGGGAAAGAATTGGTAAAAATTGGTTGAGCATCGCCAAAAGAGAGTGCTAACCTTTCTTTTCGCACCAAGCCTCTCGCTGCCGCCGCCGCTGTAGACTCGTGTTAACCTGGCAAAAAAACGGCGCATACCCACGCCCTCGCCATTTCTGTAGTACACTAGCCATGCTGTAGAGTTTTACAATGCACCATCATCGAGGATTGTCATTATATGTTGAGGTCAGGTCGCGGTATGCTGGTGAGGTCGAGAGCAGTACAGACAAATCGGGAGGAAGGGACAACGGCCCGGATTACATAATAAAGTAACTCCGAGATAAGCACCGAGGAATGGCCATAGGCAAATGCTGGGTACTTAGTCCGAGGACAAAAAATAGAAAAGTTAAGACGCCAGTAGGATTTGAACCTACGCCCTCAAAGAGGAACAGATTTCTAATCTATCGCTGTCACCACTTAGCTATAGCGCCTTCGTATTTGGTCCATGAGCTCAATTATACATAGTGCCATTTCCCCACATACCAGCCGTACCTACCGAAGATCAGAGATTAGATTTTGCTTTGCCTTCGCTTGGGGAAACTTTTGTACGAAGGTAAAGCAAAATATAATTTCTGATCATCGGTAGGTGCGGCTAGTATGTTGGGAAATGGCACTATGTGTAATTGAGGTCATCAGCCAATATTAAAGACGCTATAGCTAAGTGGTGACAGCGATAGATTAGAAATCTGTTCCTCTTTGAGGGCGTAGGTTCGAATCCTACTGGCGTCCTAACTTCTCTATTTTTTGTCCTCGGACTAAGTCTCATTTGCCTATCATCCATCTTCTCTTGGATTTTTAATACTGTCAAGCTTATATCTCACACCCGAAACAGACCAGCGTTCTGACATCTCGTGCTTCGTAGTCTCGACCCAGCCTCTCTGCTATGACAAATATATTGGGAGGGATATTTATCATAGGTTGGGTCGAGATTATGAAGCACGAGGCGTCAGCACGCAGGGTATATTCAAGATTCTAGACCTATGTACACCCGAGTAGCTCATTTTGATACGATCCCAGCTACAAAATATTCCCACAAAGTTTGAATAGTCAGATGACCCGAATATTAAGTAAAGTCGTAATTTCTAGAGCCATGTTCACTTCATCTGTTTCGTTTTAAAAAAAAGAAGGAATCGGCCTAGTTGAAAAAAATCCATCAGGAAGACTACACATTCACTAGGCTGCTGCCTTACCAAGTGGATTTCACTTAGAAGCGCCTAAAAATATAAGCACTTTAACGGGCGAAGAAATTCGGATAGATTAACGTATTCGAATCTCGAGAGTCCACATAAATCCCGCCACACACCGGTGTCAAGCCTGCGATGTTGAGACTGGCGGAAACATGGCCAAATTGCAGTCCTTGCCGGGATATGCCATTAATTGGTTTGGAGCCAATCTTTGCACAAGAATTGAAGCTCAAGAGTTCAAGTTCCATAGCGTCGTCTTCAAATTTCAATGGAAGTGCAGAACAATCCCATAATTGTCATCGACGACCCAGATGATGCCTGGAATGGGCGCTTAAAACCGAGAACGTTTCTTCATATTTTGAGTGTTCGTTTCAAATGCAAATGAGATAGCCCCAGAAACACTACGCGTGAGAGGCACAACTCGACATAGCGACCCTCGACATTTTCCCCGTTCATAGACGTTGAAGGGAATATTCCAAGTAGGATCCTCGACACCCAACTCGACGGTAGCGCAGAAATAGAAAATAGATGAATGGCCTGCTCTGGATGCACCTGCGGCCTGAGAGTAAGTACGGCAAACCCGCTCCAGAATGACTGTGCTAGCCACATTTCCCGTGATAGACTTCGAATAGAATCTCGACATTCAAGGCGACGGCGGCCCACAGACGAAGAGGAAATGCCGCCACTCAAACCTAATCGCAAGATCCTATATCTGTGCAAATTCCTGCGCTAATTAACCTCACGCGGCAGTATTAACATCGCACACCAAGAGGTTGGAGGAGAATCTCCCCTCGATGGAGCTAGAGTTAACTCAACACAGGTTTGGCACCGCCACTACTCGATGCCCATCCTCAGATCCATCACTTATAGATGATCTCGTCGGGACACCACAACCACCACACATCGCAGAAGAGGAAGCGCAGGGGCGGCAGGAGTCTTTGACATTCCCTGATTACACCATCGAAACGAAAGGATGCGCCTGATGGAGCGCCGGTAGGGCAGGAAAGGGAAAGGTGACTGCGTTTTCCTGGTTCCTCGAGCGAGAGGCTGATAAGTGGAATATAGAAATCCGGCCAGAACCCGCGACGCTAAGTCATCGCCTCGGGGGATGTCCACTTCTCCTTGGGCGGGGAAGCCGCCGCTGGCCCCAGCGGGGTGACCTTGGAATCGGAAAGGCGGCGAGATGGTCCGACGAGCAGGGAATATAGAAATCCGGCGAAACCTTCGACACCAAGTCATCGCCTTGGGAAGTGTCCGCTTCTCAATGGGCGGGAAATAGGCGTTGGCTCCAGCAGGGTTACCTTGCAATCGGAAAGTCTTCGAGATGGGTCCGACGATCAGGGAAGACTGCTGGGCCTGATAAAACAGGACAAGAACAGAGGTGCTTGCCTGAGATTCAAGGCAGTTGGTATGCTAAGTGAGAGGGGCGACTTTTCTGGTAGATTTTGGAAAATGATGACAGCGAAAAAGCCAAGGAAAAAATCGACAAGAGACACGAAAAAGATTACTGGCATTATCACAATGGCCACTAAACGACGAGCCGGGTATCGCTTGAGTTGTTCGGCCTGAGAACAAACCGGACGTGTTCAAAACACCAGCCGCCTCGAACGTTTACCAATATGTGAGGGAAGGGGCGTCTAAAGAGGCTACCGGGCTCTGTTCCTTCGAGAGCCACGATTCTTGCTCACGCAAAAAAACCTATTACTGTTTTTCCTTTACGGTTCAAGACGGCAAAACGCTATAAGTTGATCGGTGGTAGCAGGGCAAAAAATCGTTAACCTGAAAACGGATGGGAGAGATGGCGGAACTGCTTATCCGATGTCTGAATCCGGAAGGACATGAACGTTTGAACTCCGATTGGTGGCCCAGCTGCTCGAACTGCCGGTGCTTGCCCGCTCGTTGGAGGGCATCTCATGATGGCCGTCGACAAATTCCCATGTTGCTTGCCGCTATGAGAACTCGTCAATATGATTAGAAAATGCTGCAGCCATCAGATAAAATTACCAGGACGCAACCCCCTCACCACAGCGGGCCCGTCGTGACGCCTTCTGGTGTCAAAAAATACCCAACATCCAGATCGGCCGTTTTGAATTAACGTGCATTAAGATAATGGACCTGGACCGGCCTATGAGCCACTCTACCTCTGGACGTCGCATTCCGAATTGAACACACATGCGAGGTATCATCCGCGAGATGTCCACACTCCCGTGCGTCCTACAGCAACCAAAATAATTGTGCCTGACGTATGAATTCCGCGACAGCGTGGAAGCAGAAATTCAGGTACTCTGCATGTGAGGGTTTCGTCATCGTCGCCGTTTCTGGATTTTCAACTCGCCGCCGTGTCCTACAATGAAGAGGGCAAGTTATCACCATTTTTCCACCACCGTGTTGACTCGCTGAATCAGATATCCTGCTCCTCGTCGACGTGTGCTCTCGCTCCTAGGATAGATAGGGCTAGATTCATACGGGTAAGAACCCTCTCTCGATCTGCATGTTTTGGACTTACATTACCTCTCATAGCCCCCGTTGTCGATACTGCCATATTTCTGCGCCGCTCGACGCAGGTCACACTCCTCTCCCTTGAGTTCGTCGACGAACGTAACGATGGCAGTACGCTATTCTCGTCTCTGCTCGTCGTTTTCTATAGCACTCATCATCGTTGTTGTAACTCTGACGAAGACTTGATTTCTCCTGGTGCCCTCTTGACTCGCTGATGCAGATACCCTGCTCGTTCCCAACATCGTACGCCGACCGGGGATACAGTAGTTAATAACAGTAATAATTCTCCTCTGGGTCGGGGGTGTTGTGGACTCACCGTATCTCGCACAGTCCCCGTTGTTGACTGCCCAGCTCGTTTTCTGTTACCGGCGCTTGCGCAAGCCGTGGTATTCGTCTAGATAAGTCAGTTGTTGTGCGATGAAGGTGTGAGATTGACTGCTGACATATGTCTGTTCCAGTTGGCTCAATTGGATCGCTGTGAGGAGGATGGGCTAACAGGAGGAGAAGGGAGGACTACGGTGAGTATGATACTGCTCTTAATCACGGTAATGATCCGGGACTTACCGTGTTTCGCACTCCCTCATTATCGTCACCCTTCCTAATCGTCGTCGCGTCGTCGCGTTCGTGATGGCCTCCTGCTGACCGTGCGGATACCGACTCGTAGCTCATGCTGTTGGTCGACGGTTGTATTGGATTGTTCGTTACTGTAACGGAGATGTGGTAAGTATCGGTCAAATGAGAGGGTTACATACTGAGCCTTGTTGATGGATCCCTGAATATCTTGCTTCCTAACCGTCATCACGTCCATGAGAGCCCTCGCTAAGCGTGTGGAAAGGAGCTTGTGGCCAGTGAAGCTCGTCGAGATGGTGTGGTATTGTCCAGTAGTGGACTCGAGATTTGGCTGCAGGTGTGACGAGGGTGGAAGAGGGGGAAGACCTTGGTAAGTATTGGTTGAGTATAGGCAAAAAAAAAGTGCTAACCTTTCTTTTGAGATCACGCCTCTCGTCGTCGCCGCTGTATGCCAAGGAGAGCGTGAACTTGGCAAAAAGGCCGCCCACACCCACGTCCTCTCCACCTCGGTAGTCCGCTAGCCATGTTGTAGAGGTCGAAAATGCCCCGAGGATTGTCATTATATGTGGAGGTCAGGTCGAGGTATGCTGGTAGATGCATGTGAGGTCGAGAACAGTACAGACAAATCGGGAATGGGATGCAATCTTCATCAAATCTTGCGCGAGCTGGCTCTGGGGGGATGAATTCAGTGTGATCGAGGCCTTATCTGGATATCAAGCCATGGATCGTAAGTGGACATGCAGACCCGTACCAAACGAGTACTTGGCGCGTCCAAATTACATAAACCGCCCATATCTGGCATATCAGATAACATGAATAGAAGGCTTAGAATAACGCGAAGCGTAGAACAATCCCATAATTTACATCGACGACCCGGATGATGGCTTGAATGGGGGTTGATTAAAACCGAGGACGTTTCTCTTGCGGATTTTCGCGCGATCGCAAGTAGATTTTGTATTGCTTAACCAAGCCGGTAGTCTACAGGGGGCGTGGAAGCAGGCGACTAGACGTCGACTGCTCCACGGGGCGAAGGCCGATGGAGAGGGCGGATGAACCACCCCCTCCGCCAATCCTCCTCTACCGGGTTGGGTTTGGGTGCATATTAAAGGTGGTGGTGTAGGAGTGGGTGGGTGCGGAAAAGAAAAGACCTGAGGCGAGGCATGCAGAGGCGAGGCGAGGGGAAGTCTTGTGGATCATGTTAACGATAGTGTAAGAAAGTAATTAACGATGGCGCTGTCCGCAAGAAGACACGCCCACGTGACAAGTCACCTGTTTCCATTCATACTTTCGGAATGGAAGGTATGGAACACAATACATCGCGGCCTAATCCAGGAATCAGTCAATACAATTGCTCTGAGCCACAAGGACCAGAGAAATAAGGAGTTTAGAAAAGACAGCCTGGGAATCGAGGCCGGCGGGCACAGGAAAATCTGCGAGTCACCTGCGAGTCACCTGCGAGTTCACTTGCGGTCATTTGCGAGCCACTTGCGAGCTGCCTGCGTGACTTGCGAGTACTTGCGAGCCCCCTGCGCTATCTGTCTAAGACTATAAGTTTACGACTCATGAATAGTCTAAGTGCATCCTACCGTCTCTTATCCCATTATTTGCGATGCTATTTCATCCTGGGAGCTCTAAACAGGAGGGAAGGAA
>Ga0307517_10014310_pt1 | contig 10670 bp, 7 predicted proteins | sample 23_EM_MG_FD_194515 | JGI IMG/M metagenome (GOLD analysis project Ga0307517, IMG submission 194515) | Populus trichocarpa ectomycorrhiza microbial communities from riparian zone in the Pacific Northwest, United States - 23_EM | ecosystem: Host-associated > Plants > Roots > Unclassified | place...
ATGTAAACTTCCTTGCCGGTAAACTGGTTATTTTTTGCAGAATCGGGATACACATCGATCACCTTTACCACCCAATCAGCATCCGTTCCTGTGATGGACACCTTCAGGTCAGCCCAGACATTACCGGCAAGGGTAAGATCCTTATCTAATACATCAGTCTGATAAGTCAATACATCCGGGCGGCGGGCGGCAAAACGCTGATCGCCGGTCATGTATTCGCGCTGCATATCGAGAGTAATATTATTATAGAACGGAACAGGTTTGTTTGGGTCAGAAATAAACTCGTCAAAACTATCAGTTGTGGCGGGTGCATCAAATGATAGCTTTCCACCAGGCAATAGATAAAGGTTCTTTTCCTCAGCCTCCTTTGGCGGCCATGTGTTATAAGTTTTCCATTTGTTAACACCCGTTTCGAAAGTTGACACCTTTGGCAGATCAAGATCGGTTCCTTTTAAATAATGGCTAAAGAATGCAAACTCTATCTTTTCGCGATAGAAAGGCCCGGTCTGTCCGCCAAAATCCACATCGCCTAAATGGTCACCATTGCCGCGCGACCAGCCACCATGCACCCAGGGGCCCATTGTAAAGTAGATGGGCGTGTTGGGGTTTTCTTTTATCAGCGTCTTATAGGTATTGATGGCCCCGTACAAATCTTCGGCATCATACCATCCACCGGTGACTAATGTTGGGGTTTTGATATCATGCAGGTGATATAATATGTTGCGGTCTTTCCAGTGCTGGTCATAATTCGGGTGATCCAGCATCTCGTTCCACAACCGGATAGTGTCCCTATAATATTTATCATTAGAGTTTTTTACCGAACCCATGTCCAGGTAAAATTTGTAACCATCGCGTGTACCATAGTTTAACCTGCTTCCTCCCCGCTGGGTAGGTTTGTCATCCTGCCTGTTAGTAAAACCGGGATAAAAGCCAAAATTGGCAACTAACATAAACGCGCCATTGTGAAAAGCATCGTCGCGGTACAGGTCAGCCATAGGCGCCTGTGGCGAAGCGGCAGCTAATGCCGGATGCCTGCTCAATAAGGAAGCTGTGGTGAAGAAGCCGGGATACGATATCCCCCACACCCCTACTTTGCCATTGTTATTTGGCAGATTTTTGATCAGCCAGTCGATAGTATCATAAGTATCGGTGCCTTCGTCCACATCATTTTTGGTTTTATGCACTTCCTTTTCAGGGGTCATTTCCTCGAAAATACCCTCGCTCATCCAGCGGCCGCGAACATCCTGGTAAACAAAGATGTATCCGTCATGCAGAAACAAAGGTGATGGGCCAAGTGACCCTTTATAGGTATCAGATCCGTATGGTGCTACACTATACGGTGTCCTGTCCATCATAATGGGATATTTTTTGGATTGGTCTTTTGGCACATATACCGAAGTAAACAGCTTTTTGCCATCACGCATCGGTACCTGGTATTCGTATTTCTGGTAATTGGCTTTTACATACTCAGCATCCGAAGTATTTGGCTGAGCGCAAGAGCAGAAAGCAATAAGCATAAAGCTTATTGCCAGGAGTAAATGTTTGTTCATTAATTATTAAACGTTAATATATAAAGGTAATTAAAACAAAAAGCCCCGAAAATCCGGGGCTGTCACAATAACGTTACCTAAACAGGTTTATTCATTTATAGCTTTTACGCCAGGTAATTCTTTACCTTCCATATATTCCAGTAAGGCGCCGCCACCGGTTGATACGTAGCTTACCTCATTTGTAAAATTGAACTTGGCAACTGCAGCTGCCGAGTCACCACCGCCTATTAATGAGAATGCTCCATTTTCAGTTGCTTTAACTACTGCCTCGGCAACGGCTTTGGTTCCCTGCTCAAATTTCTCCATTTCGAATACTCCCATCGGGCCGTTCCACAAAATGGTCTTTGAATTTTCAACAACCTTGCTGAATGCCTTGATCGATGCCGGGCCGATATCCAAACCCATCCAGCCGTCTTTTATGCTGTCGTTTTGAGCGAGGTCTGTATTTGCATCATTCGAGAAGTTATCAGCGATGATGGAATCGGTTGGCAATAATAGATTAACGCCTTTTGCTTTAGCTTTTTCTATAAGGCTATTTGCCAGGTCAAGTTTATCTTCCTCCACCAATGATTTACCAATATGGCCACCTTGTGCCTTGGCAAATGTGTAAGCCATGCCTCCACCAATGATCAGGTTATCTACCTTGTCCATCAGGCGTTCTATCAGTTCGATCTTATCAGATACCTTAGCCCCGCCCATTATAGCAGTAAAAGGTTTCTCAGCTCCGTTTAAAACTTTTTCTGCATTCGCTAACTCAGAAGCCATCAAATAACCAAAGCATTTTGCCTCAGGAAAGAATTGAGCAATAACAGCGGTAGATGCGTGTGCACGATGCGCCGTACCGAATGCATCGTTTACATATACGTCGCCCAAAGCGGCTAACTTCTTAGCAAACTCCACATCGCCTTTTTCTTCCTCTTTATAAAAACGAAGGTTCTCCAATAACAATACCTGTCCTTTTGCCAATTCTTTTGCCTTTTCAACAGCCTCTTTACCGATACAGTCGTCAGCAAATTCTACTTGTTGACCTAAGAGATCAGATAGGTGCGGAACCAAATGTTTAAGGGAATATTTTTCTTCCGGACCACCTTTTGGCCTGCCCAGGTGCGACATCAGGATCACCTCGCCGCCATCTTTCAATATTTTCTTGATAGTAGGGAGTGCAGCCGTCATCCGGTTATCGTCTGTTATATTATAGTCCTTATCCAGGGGAACATTAAAATCGACCCTGACGAGGGCTTTTTTCCCTAAAAAGTTTATTTGATCTACAGTTTTCATCTTGTTTTAGAGGCGTTGTTTACGGGCAGCCAAATTCAGCATTTAATTCTAAATTCTGAACGCAAAAATGAAAAAGGTGTTTGAGTCTACTGAATTTTTAAATAAAGCACGTGATGCGGGCCAATTCCAGGCACTTCAAACTCATCAGATATGATCTCGAAACCGAGATCATGATAAAACCTGATGGCTTTTTTTCGTGCATTGCACCAAACGTAATTTACTTTTTGCCCGCGCATATATACTATGGCAAAATTAACCAGGTGGTTGCCAATGCCCTTGCAGCGATGGTTTTCAAGCGTCGCCATACCCCGTAACTGGTATGCTTTACCGGTATATTCTTTACAGTTTTGAGGATGAAAGGATGCGATACATACTAATTGATCACCATCGAAATAGCCAAGATGAAATGTACCCTCGGCATCGTCATTCGGGAAACGGCATTGATCCAAAGTTAAACGACCTTCTCGCAGTACCTCATTACGAATGGCCAGTACATCATCAGCCTGAATAAACCTGATCATGCTTTGTTACGCTTATTTTTGCTACCAGGTCGGCGAGGCGGCTGGAGTAGCCCATTTCATTATCATACCAGCCTACAATTTTCACTAATCCGCCAACTATCGAGGTCAGTTTGGCATCAAAGATGCAGCTATGCGGATTATCCAATATATCTGTAGAAACGATTGGGTCTTCGGTATATTCCAATACATTCTTCATAGGCCCTGCAGCAGCCAGTCTGAAAGCGCGGTTAATAGCCTCCACGGTCGTTTGTTTTTTCAGGCTGCAGGTAAAATCAGTTAATGAGCCATTTAAAACCGGAACGCGAATACCTGCTCCACCCAGCTTTCCATCCAAATGAGGGAAAATATTGGTGATGGCTTTTGCAGCACCGGTTGTAGTGGGAATTATAGAGGCTGATGCCGCTCTTGCGCGGCGCAGATCTTTATGAGGCGCATCATGCAGGTTTTGATCACCTGTCATAGAATGCACGGTAGTGATATAACCATCAACAATTCCCCAGTTATCATCCAATATCTTAACCATTGCAGCAACATTATTGGTGGTGCAGGATGCGTTGGAAATTATTGGCGAGTTCAGGTCGATCATCTGGTCATTTACTCCGATCACGACGGTAGGCACGCTTTTATCTGTTGATGGCGCTGAAATGATCACCTGCTTTGCCCCGGCAATTAAATGCTGACCAGCTGCATGCCTGGAGGTAAACTTACCTGTAGATTCAATTACCAGGTCGATATTAAGTTCCTTCCATGGCAGACTTGCGGGATCTTTTTCGGCCAAAGCCTTTATTTGCTTTCCATTGATATACAGATTACCCGAATCACATTTAACAGTTCCTTTGAAGGTGCGATGAACCGAATCGTACTTAAATAAATGCGCCAGTGTTTCGGTGTCAGTCAGATCATTGATTGCGACAACTTCAATATTTGGATTAGAAATTATACTTCGTAAAAATATTCTCCCTATACGTCCAAATCCGTTAATAGCTATCCTCATAACATTAGATATTTATTACAAAAATACATAAATATCAACTGCTGAGTTGACTGTCAATTGTCATATTCCAATAAGATAAAGGAGTTTTAATTATATGCCATTCTTCTTTTCTCTTTCCCCGTGGCGATTTTTTCCTTAGCCTCCCTGATCTTCTTTTGATATAAGTTCAGGATTTCTTTAAGCATATCTTTTGTTTTGACCGAAACAGCTATGTTAAGTGCATATTTATGTTCGGGCAGATAAGATTCAATACTGCTATTTGCCAGCTTATAATCAACATCAAACAGTTTGCTATAGTAATCTATCCCACATTGCATGATCGCGCGTGCCAATTTATCGGCAATAGCAGCATATCCCGGATCACTCTCACCCAGGAAGTTTCGCAGGTAAAGTATGTCTTCGCGGGTGCTCTTGACAAGCTTTTTGCCTGCATCAGCAGCGCTGGTTGCTGAACTCTTTTTTGTCGCTTTGGAAATATCAATTTCCCGCTCAATTTTCTGTATCCGGTTTGAAAAAAAGATATTGTTAAGAAGCTGTTTGGTCTCAACCGGGAAATCCGCAAATGAAGCTATAAAGTCATTAGTAGAAATACCGCCAGACTTATCAATATATTTTTTTATCGAATCTACCACCTCGGTAAGGTAAAAGTGGATCGTCTTCTCGGGATGATAAAAATATCTTTCCCCTTCAATTAGCTTTGCATAGCCTTCTTTTTGCTTAGTGGTATAAAAAACCTTTGCCAGTTCAACCCCTTTTTTGAAATGATCAATGTCAAAGCCGTTATTTTTTGTTGCCAAACCCAGGTAAAGCATGGAGAGATTCTTTATGCAGCTATAATTCTCCTTTGTAACCTTAAATTTTGCTTCCTCTTCAACAAAATTGCAGAACTTAAAATTTTTAAAAGAAACCTTTTGATTCCCCCAAACTTTAAAACCAAAACCTTTTCCGAAGAACGGCTCGCTCTGAACTGAGCCTAGGTAATTATTGTTGATATACAAGCTTACCTGGTCATCGATTTTTTTTAACAGCAAATGATTGGTTGAGCACTTGTTGATCGCAAAGGCTGTCTTCCACGGGATAATTTCTTTATAATCGCCTTTGGTCTGTTTCACAAGACTATAATGCCCATTCCCTGTGATAACAAAACAGTAATAATTGTTTTGATCCCGGCCGAAGACAATGCCGAAGCTGTACTTATCGACGCCTTCAAGCCATTGTGTAGCTACTTCAATTGTCCAGTTATCTTCGTAGTTTAAGTCGGCAAACACACATGGAACCGATGAACCTGTTTTCTTCTCCCTGGAAATGGTATACCCATCATCATTTTTTATCAAAGAGTGGTATTCGTCTTTTTCCTCTAACCAGTCGGATGATTGTGTGATTAGATCACCTATAAATTCAACCTGGGCTAACTTCCTTTTGTCTTTTGAAAAAACAGTTTTTTCCCAAATAGCCATTGCTTTTTCGGCATCACCCTCCCTGATAAACTCTAAAGCAAGTTCGTCGGCTATATTATTGTTCCAAAACCAAAATGGTGAGTAAAGAGGTTTTCCCTCGATGGTGTCCTCAAATTGCTTTGAGACTTCTTCAACACCAGAAATGTTTTTTTCAACAGGTAAAATGGTTGGCAGATCATCATCAAAAGGACGCATTTCAGAAAATTCTGATACCGCTTTGGACTGTCTTTTTAATCCTCTTTCGGCCTGGGCTTGCGGGAGACCGCGCAAACGCGGCGAATCATTACTTATAAAACTAATGCTGTGTAAAACCTTATAAAAATATCCTTTGTAAGCAATCATAATTTTCCCGTTAACCCTACCTGTACAAGCTTAAATCCTTCTTTGTGAGCCTTGTAAAAAAAGCAATACCCATCTGTGAAACAGCTCAAAACCCTGATCACTTAAATGGCTAAAAGGAACGTTACGGATATGTTAAATATACGGGGCTAATTAATGCGCGTAGCGAAAAGTTTACCACATAATTCAAAAAAAAATGTGGATATTAAATATAAAATATCAGGGGAAAAAGATTATGAGCTTATACAAACAGGTTGCGCAATGCCAGGTTTTCGCGTTCTTTTGAGCGGATAAAGAAAGATATTGCCCAGTTAAACAGCAGGCATATAGTTAAGATCAATCCAAGCAATATCGAATTCCCGTAAGACCTGAACACTAAAGCCACCATAACACAAAGCGCATTTAAAGCAATCAATATCAATGTTGTTTGCAAATGTGTAAATCCCAGTTTTAACATGCGGTGATGAATATGCTTGCGGTCAGCCTTAAATGGTGATACACCACTTGATATACGTAGTATAAAGACCCTCAGGGTATCAAATATAGGCCCTATTAAAATAGCAACAGCCAATGCCGGAGCAGAGTAAACATCCGGCGATTTTATAGTAGTGAACTTGTTCAGTTCAATAAATTTGATAGCCATTACTACTGATATTAACCCTATTAACAATGACCCGGTGTCGCCCATAAATATTTTAGCAGGGGTAATATTAAATTTCAGGAACCCCAATATGGCTCCTGCCATGGCTAGGGAAACTGCCCCCAGTTCGTATTGGCCCATATATATAAAGAGCCCCGCAAAACAGCCGTTAGCAATCACTCCCGTTGCACCGGCTAAACTATCAATGCCATCTATCAGGTTAAAAGCATTTACAATCAAAATAATAGTTAAAACAGATAATGCTACGCTTGGCCAATAAGGGAGGTCATGAATCCCAAATACACCGTACATACTGGTAAGGCGGATATTGCCCATAACCACTAATATAGATGCAACAACAAATTGTATAAAAAACTTGGTGCGTGAGTTTACACCCGAAAGATCGTCTTTTAACCCCATTGCAAATAAAATAATACATGCCGTAAGCAGGTAATTTATAGGCAATGATTTTTCGGTCATACTAAACAGCAAAGCGGTAATGGTAAAGCTAACAAAGATGGCTACACCGCCCAAACGCGGAATACCATGGTCATGCTGTTTCCGGAAATGCCCAAGGTCATCATACAGATGCCTCATGCGCGCCACGTGAAGAATTGAAGGAATAGCAATTAATGTAATCAGGACAGAGACAACAACTATAATAATATAATACATTAAGTGATAAGAATGTAAATATTCTGCCATGGAATATAGATATTAGGGGCGATCAGTTATGTTTAAAACTGGAGTCCAAGTTAATAAAATTTCTAAACGTCTTAAAAAAATTGTACTACTTTACGTAGTGGCTTAAATAATATAGTTACCATAGGCAAAAAAATATTATTATTTCTCATTGCTTTCAGGTCAAAGCGCATCGCTTGTACGCGGTTTGTTACATTTTTGTTACTTAGCCCACCGATAACCATTTTTATCATTACTTTATTTAAATAGTATGTATTTGTATTATTTAAATGAATAAATCTTAGCATTAACTCATAGTCTGCAGCGCTGCCATAATCCAGCCTGTATATACCAAAATCATCAAATAGTTTTTTTCTGCAGTAAAATGTAGGATGAGGTGGCATCCATCCCCAGTTAAACATCCCTTTTTTATACTTTCCCGATCTCCATTTGCGGATGACCTTATCGTTTGGGTCAATGTAGTCGAGATCACCATATAATATACCGGTATCTTGTTCAGTAAATACCTTTGCAATATTATACAGCACATCATCATCCGCAAAGAAATCATCTGCATTAATTGTGCCAATAATATCACCCGTAGCTACGGCAATACCCTTATTCATAGCATCATACACCCCGTTATCCGGCTCGGATATTAAAATATCGATACTATCCTTGTATTTATCGATTATTTGCAAGGTATTATCAGTTGATTTTCCATCAATCAGGATATACTGAACATTTTTGAAATTCTGCCGTAACACGGAAGTTATGCAACGTTCTATGGTATTTTGGGCATTTATTGCCACAGTGATAATAGATATTTTCAGACCCTGCATTTATGGAAAAAATACACTTTTAAAATTAGCAAATTATGGTACTTTTGGAATTGCTGCACAAATTAAACAATGTGCGGTTTAAAGTGCATATGCGTTTTTCCACATCCCTAATTCTTACAGCAATTACCCTGTTAGTAATCACCCTAAGTTCCTGCTCTACCAAGCAACAACAGCTATTATTTAAGGAGCGTACAACTAACCCCGACACTGCTAAGATCAGCCTGGCAAATAGTGGCAATGGAACAAGCGATTACCGTATCCGTTCGCAGGATATATTACAAATTAGAAACCTGCAAAATATCAAATACATTGTTGATGAGGCGCCCGCCACTACAACCAGCAGCAATAGCAATAGCAGCATTACAACGCAGGGGCAAACCTACCAGGTAGAAGATGACGGAACGGTTGCTTTACCGGTTATCGGCAGGGTTCCGGTTGTGGGCCTCACAAGAGCGGAGGCGGCGAAACACATAGAGGACCTTTACCGTAAAGATGTGCTGAAGGATCCAATAATTGATCTGAAAATAATTAACCTTAAGGTTACTATGCTCGGGGAAATACGGGCGCAGGGGAATTTCCCTTTAGTAAAAGATAAAACAAATTTAATTGAAATGATAGGCGAGGCCGGTGGGCTTACCGAAAGGGCAAATGAAAAAAATATCAAGATCATCAGGGGCGACCCTAAAAACCCCCAGATCACTGAAGTGGACTTAAGTAAAACCGGGACATTGGCAGACCCAAGGATCATACTTCAGAACAATGATATTATTTATATCGCGCAGAATAAACGGGCCGTTAAGAATGACAACTTGCAAAACATCAATACAACTTTGCAGCCTGCTCTGATCATTCTGAATACCGCACTGATTATTTATACGCTTATTCACCGTTAAATGGAAGAAACTGAGAAGATCACAAGAAAGTTACCCCATCAGGAGATTGATTATTTTAAAATTGGCAAAATATTATTAAGCCGATGGTATTGGATCGCCGGATCTGTTGTCATTTGCATGATCCTTTCTTATACTTATTTATGGTATGCCTCAAAGACCTACGCAACATCCGGTACGCTGAAATTAGAAGAAAAGAAATCAGAATTCTCTGACCTGGTCAGCGTTATAAACAGCAATGACCGCGGACCATCAAAAATACAGAGTGAAATTTTTGTCCTCCAAAGCCGCACACTCATTTTAGGTGCAATAAAAGATGTTGACTACAGGATAAGTTTCTATATATCAGGAAGAGCAAGAACAACTGATGTGTACCCTCAAAAGTTACTGAACATCCAGCTTGTAAAATTTGACAGTTTGAATTTTTTTCGCGGACGGATCACTTATCAACCTATTAATAAAACTTCATTTGAGCTGAGTTTTAAAGACGGCAATAAGGAAACCCAGAAAATATATACTTATGGCCTGCCAGTTAGTATCGGCAATATGGCTTTTAGTATCAAATATCCTGGGGAAATACCCAAGAGTTCCACTTTCATATTTAAATTTAATATACCGGAAGATTTTATCGGCCGTGTAAAAGGTGGGCTCCACACAAGCGAGGTCATAAAAAACTCGAATATTATTTCGCTTCAGGAGACTGATTCTAATCCTCAATTTGCCGCAGATATTTTAAACTCCCTGATGAGGGAATATCTCAGCTATGATAAAAACCAGAAGACCCAATCAGCGACACAGATCATCCGCTTTATTGATGATCAGCTTGAATCGCTCTCAAACCAGGTAAAAGGGTCTGAAAAACAGATAGAAAAGTTTAAACAGGGAACTAAAATAATGGATATCAGTTCTGCATCAGATCTTGAATTAAGTAAAATAAAAGAGCTGGAGTCGCAGCGTTCATTATTGAAGATCCAGATGCTTGCTATTGATCAGCTTAAAGAGCAAATAACTAAAGAAAAAGATAACATTAATCTTAACCTGAACCTCGAAGGAAATATCGACCCTTTATTATCAGGATTGATAACCAATCTTAATAATTTGCTGGTTGAAAAAAGCACACTCCAAAAAACTTATAGTAACAACTCGCAAACCATTAAGGATATCAATCAGCAAATATTGATACTAAAAAGTGCTGCGCTTGATAACATTAACGCCACAAGCTCCCGTATTAATAAAAATATCGATTACCTGGAAACCCAAATAGGATTAGTAAATCAAAAATTATCGACGTTTCCAGCAGCTGAAAGGGACCTGATAAGCTTAAAACGGGATTTTGAGATTAATGATAAAGTATATTCTTTTTTATCCGAAAAAAGGCTTGATGCGCAGATCAGCCGTTCAGCAATATTATCGGGTGCAACAATAATTGAAAATGCACAACCTAATTTTTCTCCAATATCACCTGACGAGCATACAGT
>Ga0307517_10014311_pt1 | contig 10669 bp, 11 predicted proteins | sample 23_EM_MG_FD_194515 | JGI IMG/M metagenome (GOLD analysis project Ga0307517, IMG submission 194515) | Populus trichocarpa ectomycorrhiza microbial communities from riparian zone in the Pacific Northwest, United States - 23_EM | ecosystem: Host-associated > Plants > Roots > Unclassified | place...
CCCAAGAAGAGTATGTATTTAGTTCATATGTCTTATCTTTTTGTGCGTGCACACGATCTGACGTACCTTTATTCCTCAGAGGATCGTCGAAATCCAGAAACAAACCCGGCAAATGAATTATGGACAAGAAGTAGCTTATCCGGCATAACACGAGCGTATTTGTGCATGACAGCTGGTGGGATCTTGTGTTTCGTCTTACCACTCAGAATTTAATGTATTCTTTTAAAGGACTTCGAAGATGGGTCTGTTCAGATTTTATGACAGGTCGCGACCAATAGAACTTTCTCGGCAACGCATTGCGGGAGGAATTGCAATTGCAATAATGCCGTTGACTAGCATGTCAAGTAGACACATTGGATTGTTGAGTTCACGGTAGAACGGGAATGAATTCCGTGTGAATCTAATTGAACATTGTCCCGAGTCTCAGAGAGAAATGCCTAATTCAATGGAGTGATACCAACTGATACCAAATCAACTGATCCCACTCGATTTCATCAGAAGAACGATGGCTCGAAAATTTTTTGTGTCATATCGAGCCAACTCATGCAATATCTATTAAATCGATGGCCAATCTCCCCCCCTCAATTTAGCTTTAATAGAGGGATTACAGGCATGGTAATATAATAGCACACCCACTCCAACTCCGCAGGAGGTCAGCCATACGGATCTCCCTATGTGAAGAGCTGAGCTGCGAGGTGCTTTCTCCGAATATTTGCACTTTCTAGACATTCCTTAAGAGCGTCCCGTTGCACATCATCGTCACCATCGTCCGATGATACAAATGCTGATCCGAAATGCGAAATAGTAATGACTCGGTCGTCGTCTCCTGATACTATTGAGAGAGATGTATCGAGCAGGGGCTCTTCGAACGACGTCGGATCAGCAAGAATATATTTTCTAACAGAAAGCAAAGTCGGAATCAGCTCAAGTCGACAAAAAATGACCCACGAATCAAAAATCCCAAAGGACATGCTGATCGGGGAGCTTTCCGAGAGTTGAAGAGGTACACGAGGTGCTTTCCGAGAGCAGGTAGTGCGATTTGTCTCTGGGTTATACGTAGCCTGTGGGAGGGTAGCTGCTCATCATATTCAGTAAAAAGAAAGCTTCCAGACTGTTGGACCATACGAACTGTTTCTCAGAGCAGCCACCATGGCGAGCAATGTCGCGTCGAACGCGTTTCCGTCGTAGTTTATACATGTTGCGTCGACGTAGAGCACCCATGCGGATTTTCCAGGGTGTATACAAAGGGAGGAGAGGGGTAGGAGGTTGGATCTACAGCCATTTTGTTTTTCAATTTTAACGGTATACATATATTGGCTTGGAACACACGAGATGAGGACCTGGTTCAGGCGATCTGAAAGCACCTGAGCTTCTTCTGACGGTGGCCCCGGCTTGAACTTGGGCGAACACATTGCTGGAAGATCGAGGTTGGGCACTGGGGGTTTTAGGATGAGCACATTCCATCTTACCTTCCCGCTGGGGCATTGTAAAAAAAAACGCACCTAAAAAGCCTTCACTCTCTCTATCCAGCTCTGGCTCTGATATCTCTGCTTTTACCCCACATACGACCGTGGTTGCGCCCATGCGAACGAGCGCGGACCCTTCCGCGGTAGAGATAGAGCCTACGCTTTCGCACACGTTTCAGATTGATCAATTATGTGTATTTATTCTTTTCGAGGCGCAATAACACACCCACGTTCACCGATACGTCTCTGAAGGTATCAAAGGCGCGTCCGTCGGGTCGAACATCCTCGGCGATGAATCGTTCGAGATATACTCTTGGGTGTAGTCGTTGGAAAACGGCGGCTTTGAGCGCGTCTTGTTCTTCTTGTGATATGTGGGGGCTCTGTGTGGGTTGTGGAAGAGGTGTTCTTGGTGATGCTATGGAGGCCATGGTCAACGACGATGATGGCAAGGAAATACAATCTGAAAAACATCCGATCAATTACAAAATGCCGAATCGACTTAACAAAGTCAAGAACAAAGTCGACAAATAACTTGAATGTCTTCCTCACAAGGTGTGCTACGCCTAGAATATATGTTATATGATACATCCTCAAAAGCTCCTAGACCGAAATATTATAAAAAGAGACAGAGAAGAGGACAATTTGTTCGGGCCGACATCACCCATCGGCCCGGGGTTATGTACTACACGTGACAAATTTATTACTCATTGACTTAACGCTTGCTTGACTTGCAATTGCTCCGTGCTCTGCGTATACTCGCACCGCGAAACCACTCCGCTCTATTCTGACTTAAGGGATGGTAAGACGGCGCTCTACGAAAGGGCGCGAAGGCAGATCCAAGCCTAAGCCCTTAAAAAGGGCAGACGGCAAAATAAAAAAATGGAACACCATAGCGGACATACCAATGGATGGAGAGGATCAATGTGCGTGTTGTCATTTCCAAATATGCAGGAAAACATATCTCACAGCTTTATTTGCAGTTCATCATTCTAAGGATCAAATTCTGCTTGATGGAGACAGAGGTGGTAGAGGCGAAGACGACGAAGACGACGAAGAAGTATTTGCGTTGAAAGGCTTGGATGACGATTCGGAGGACGAAGAAGAATACAACAATCAAGACGACGATGATGTTGACGACGAGGAAGCTCTTGAGGACGATGTTCCCACCTCGAAAAAGAAGAAGTCAACGAAAAGCAAGAAAGGAAAAGGAAAAGCCGTCGAGGACGAAAATTCCGACGAAGAGGAGGAGGAGGAAGGGTGGGGAAGAGGAAGGGCTGCTTATTATGCCTCTAACGCTGACCAGCTAGAGTCCGACGATGAGGAAGGGAACGAACTCGAAGAGCAAGAAGCGAAACGACTTCAGTCCAAGATGCGAGAGGAAATGCAAGATGACGACTTTGGTTTGAATGACAATCCAGAGCTGGATGAAAAAATGGAAGTCGAGTAAGTAAAGATTTCTCTCTCTCGACTGGTATTAAACTCAGTCCTCCCTGTTTAGTGACATTTTGGAACCTGCACCTTCTGTCCTACCTCCCCCTGCAACCGACAAAAAATCTCGGCTCCGCCATTTGGAGAAGACTAGCCCTGAAGCTTTGGCCCTCGCTCGGGATTGGGATGATACTGCGCGTTCTCTGCAGAAAACTCGCGATAGAATTGCTCAGTAAGTCGAAGGTTTAGAGTTCGTAAAAAAAAATCGTTGACTAATTGCCTCAGGTTAGAATCAGAGGACCCAGATTCTCTCAGCCTTGGAATGATCCATATTCATTACCGTGAGCTTTCTCTCTGTTCGCTTTATCTCATGAAAGTCACGCGATACAACAGAGGCGCTGTTATCCTATGGCACTATGCTAGCATTCTACTTGCATCTAAGATCTAGCGCCAAATATGCTCAGCGCCCAGCCCTGCTGCAATCTCATCCCATCCTTGAACGCCTCCTCACTCTCAAACAATCGCTACAGACCCTGGAGGACCTCGACTTTGCCGTCGTTGACTCCGAGAACGATGATGAAGACGAGTATATAGGAATGAGCATGGATGACATGCTAGCCGATGGGGAGAAAATGTGGAGATTCCAACCAGACGAGGGTCTGGATTCCGATGAGCTGGACGATCTCTTAAACGACGCACAAACACCCATCGTCGAAGCGCCTCGGGTGAAAACTGAAAAGCCTCCCAAAAAGAAACGTAAAACACAAGCTGAAGCGGAATCCACAATAGTGGAACCTGTCTTTGACCTCGTGGAACCAGAGTTTGTCTCTTCGAAATCATCGTCGATTCGCCATCGAACAATGGACGATACCCTTGATGCCTATGGTGAATCTACAGCCCTACATTCTGTCGATGCTGCCGACAAGACAGCAAGGAAGAAATCCCTACGTTTCCACACCTCCAAGATCGAAAGCGCCAGTGCACGTCGGCAAGGTGCACGGAACCAAGCGGCCGGCGGTGACGACGATATTCCATACCGCGAACGGAAGAAAGAAAAGGATGCAAGGCTTGTCAAGGCGGCAGCTATCCGGGCAAAGAATGAAGTCGGCGTTCCTTTGGACGGCGAAGATCCTGAACCGCAAGCTGGTCAAAAACGGTCAAGGGGCGATGACGAGGATGACGAGGGTGGGGAGAGTCCTGATGACTATTACGAACTTGTCAAAAAGCGTTCGAAAGAGGAGAAGGCCAAGAAAAAAGGAGAATATGAAGAGGCCCACGGCCGAACGCGGTCAGTGATAGTGCCTTTCATGGCCAATTCTTTTTTACTTATTCCCGGTCTAGAATACCACTCGACGGCGATGAAAGCTCCGGCCCTCGCTCACTCACAAGGGCTATCCTCAAGAACAGGGGTCTTACCCCCCATCGGCCAAAGAGTGTTCGTAATCCCAGAGTCAAGAAAAGGGAGAAATTTGAGAAGGCCAAAAAGAAAATTTCGTCCCAAAAAGCTGTTTACAAGGGTGGACTTTCCCAATCTGGTGGTAAATACGACGGCGAGAAGTCGGGTATCACCAAAGTTGTTAAGAGTGTTCGATTGGGCTAGCGCCGCCAATTTTTCTATAGCATTCGACCATAGAATTATTGCAGTTCCAGTAATCAGTCAAATTCATTCCGGCCTCTTCTCAGATACAGGTATCGACACACCCAACGGCAAGAAATGATCCTAAATAAAATTCTCTACCACTTTGGTTTCCGTTGCTTGGCACGTAAAGTATTCTTTCCCTTCGCACCCCGAACGGATTGCAGATCCTCGAATTTCTTCTTCGCGTACCGTTTAGCTTCGGCGTCATCAACTAACTCGTCCACAAGGGTTCTCTTGCGGTTGGCGCGCGTTAGGTTATCGGCACTGGCAGTACCAAACGGTGTTGATGAAGGCAGAATAGTACCAATCTAATAGCTGTGTAATGATTTGAAAATGGGCGAATTTTTGTTTCAACATACCGCAAAGTATTTGGGTAAACCCTTGATTCCTTTCCCTTCACCCTCATCCCGTTTATAAAAGCGCTTGGGGTCAAGCTGATTCCGTAATCGTAATGCTTCAACCTCTCGGTGTAGACGTGGAAGATCCGCCTCAGATGGGGCGGGAAGGTCAAACCAACCAGGTCCGGCAGTTTTGCTTCTCAACTATCACGACGATGTTAACCTGTGTCTGGAGAAAAGGAACTACGATATATATTACCTCTTTCTTTTCCTTTTTAGTTAACTGCTTCCCAGACTTTGTCAGTTCTTCGGGTCGTATTGGAGGTGCAGGCAGGGATGTAGAGCTGGTCGCCCTTTCTGCGCGTTCAACCTCAGGATCTCTCATAGATAGTGGTCCATCGAACCGTGTCTTGCCGAGTGTTATGTAGGATAGAGGTAGCAGGCCAGGGCTGAGTTTCGGTAGAGGTCTAATGGATTTGTTATCAGGAAATTTCTTTTGTCTGTTGCAAAAAGCAACCCACATTTGTCCATCGTTGTCGAGTGTGATGACTTCCTCTTCTTTGTCTTGGTCTTCTTCTGGAGCCTGAAGGAGTTTTTCGGCAGCCTCTGCATTTTTCCTGGCCTTTTCTATTAAAGCGTCGAGATTCCCTTGGGTTATTTCTGCCTCACTCTCTGAAGAAAAGTCTGAGGATTCCGAATCTGAGGAGTCAGAAACGTCAGAGTCGGATGATTCTGACAGCCCCTGTTCCTGTTCTGTGAGGCATTGAAATACGAACTAGATATAGCCAAGAATATTAACGCACCGATTGCTTTTTGCTTTCCCTTGTCTGTGCTTGTCATCTGCAACTCTCAAACAGAAAAGTGATGAAGTGATCGCCAATTTTGGAAAGACCGGAACGATCACGTCCGCCTCCGAGACGGTTCCCAACAACGATGCAAACGTTCACCAGGAGGATATCCAGAGTACAACCTCGCCTCACAACCTCGATTACTCGGTCTAATCACTCTCACGGGCCCCAGCATTCAAGTACAGATGGCCAGCAACGAACAGCGTCTTTTGGCTTCAAAACAGTTCCCGAAGACCAAAAAGAATATCTGGTCAAGAACGTGTTCGACTCTGTAGCCTCAAAATATGATCTCATGAATGACGCGACCTCATTCGGTGTGCACCGCTTGTGGAAAGACGCGTTCGTATCGAAATTGCAACCAGGTCGGAAAGGGCCTATGAAATGCATCGACGTTGCCGGGGGCACTGGGGACATCGCGCTTCGCATTCTGGACTACGCTAGGGAAAACTACTACGACCGAGAAACAAGTGTCGATGTCGTAGATATCAATGCACAAATGCTGAAGGAGGGCTTCAAGCGTTTCAAGCAGACCATGTACCACAACAGTGAGTGGTTTTCCTTCTTCTAAGACTCCAGGCGCATTTTGAAATGGTCACTTAATCCAGCACCCCAAATCTCTTTCAACGAGTCAAACGCCCAAGAACTTGGGGTAGAGAGGTTTAAAGACAACACCTATGACCTCTACACCATTGCCTTTGGCATCCGGAATTGTACCTCTATTCCCAACGTATTAAAGGAAGCACACCGCGTGCTAAAGCCAGGAGGAACCTTCGCTTGCCTGGAATTTAGTCGCGTCAACAATCCTTTTCTAAATACGTTCGTATCTACCATTGCCATTTTGCGTGATTACCTGACTGTCGGCTTTTAGGCTTTATGACCAATACTCCTTCACAGTGATACCTCTCCTGGGTACCATTCTGGCTGGTGACCGTAACTCTTATCAATATCTAGTCGAATCGATCCGCAAGTTCCCACCTCAACCTGAGTTTGCAAGCATGATTAGAGATGCTGGGTTTGCCACGGGTAAAGATGTTGACGGTGGGGCTTGGACAGACCAATGGGGTGGGATTGCTTGTATCCACACTGGTGTTAAAATATAGACCTTACAAACATATTTGGTATCATGCAAATTATTACCAATGTTGACATTGAGGCCTTCGCGAATCACGCCCCCTATGAAATCAATTTGTTTGCGCGCGTCAATCGGTGTCTCCTTGTATTCTGCCTGCATTGTGCAATGTCCAACTCTTCACCCTCTATGCCCCCTCCCTCGGCGGACCTCCAAACGACATGGGCATTCCTCGAAGAGGGCGTCGACCACATCATGACGAAGCTACAGACTGGTGTCTCTTACTCAAAGGCATTTATTTTTATAATCACCTTCGACCTCCATGCCGTTTCTAACCGATAGATCGCAGTACATGTCTCTATACACAGTGGCATACAACTATTGTACCTCGTCCAAGATGCATGGTGGACCACCATCAGAAGCAATTGGTATGCCTGGGCGATGTGAGTAAGGCAAACATATCTCCAGTTTTTCGGATTTTGAGACTCCAGAAAGCCGGTGCCAACTTGATGGGTGCCGATCTATACAACAATCTCATTCGATACTTTGTAACGCATCTGAAGGGTCTTCGAGCCGTAGGCATTGCCCTTTCCGTTGCCGTTCAATGCTTACGCGCGATCACTTCAGCAAACCGAGTCCCTGCAGGACGAAGCGCTACTGCGGTATTATGCGGCCGAATGGTCTCGATACACGACTGGGGCGAACTACATCAATCGTCTCTTCACGTATCTGAATCGCCACTGGGTCAAAAGGGAACGCGATGAGGGTCGCAAAGCCGTTTATCCCGTCTACACTGTAAACAGCCCCCATGATCATCCCTTAAAAACACTAAAACAACCCCTACTTCCTCCAGCTTGCCCTTGTTCAATGGAAAAACAACCTCTTCATTCCCATCCAACAAAAGCAAACGAAACTAGCAAGCGCGATTCTTCGATTGATTGAAGATCAACGAAACGGAAGCGTCATTGATCAGGGTCTTGTCAAAAAAGTCGTTGACTCTTTTGTATCGCTGGGTCTTGATGATACCGACACAAACAAGGCGTGTCTGGACGTCTACAAGGAACATTTCGAACTTCCATTTATCGACACGACTGAGAAATATTACAAACAGGAGGCGGAGACCTTCCTTGCATCGCATTCCATCTCAGATTACTTGAAGAAAGCTGAAGAACGCTTACGGGAAGAAGAAGATCGTGTGGAGCGTTACCTCAACACCCAGACACGAAAACCTCTCATCAGCAAATGCGAACATGTTCTCATTCGAGAATGCTCGGCGTTAATGTGGGACAGCTTCCAGGGTTTGTTGGACTTTGACCGTGATGAAGACCTTCAACGAATGTATTCGCTCTTATCGCGGATTCCGGAGGGGCTGGAACCTATGCGAAAAAAATTCGAGGAACACGTCAAAAAGGCTGGTCTAGCGGCTATTTCCAAGTTGGTCGGGGAAGCGGGTTCTAGTACGGAATCGCTGGATCCCAAGGCTTACGTCGATGCCTTATTGGAAGTCCACCAGAAGAACTCAGAGACCGTGACGAGGAGTTTCAGAGGTGAAGCAGGGTTCATTGCGAGTTTGGACAAGGCGTGTCGGGAGTTTGTCAACAGGAACGCGGCCACTGGCCAATCCAATTCTAAATCGCCCGAGTTGATTGCCAAACACGCGGATCTCCTGCTGCGCAAAAACAACAAACTGGCCGAAGAGGATGATTTGGAGGTGGCTCTGAACCGCGTGGTATGTTGCGGAATACCATCTTTGCACCACCTTAATTGTTTATTCTCCTTGCGAACTAGATGATTTTGTTCAAGTACATCGAAGACAAGGACGTCTTCCAAACTTTCTATACAACAAAGTTATCGAAGCGTCTTATTCACGGAGTGTCTGCGTCGGACGAGAGCGAGGCGAGCATGATCTCTAAATTGAAAGAGGCTTGTGGCTTTGAATACACAAATAAGCTGCAGCGCATGTTCACAGGTATGACGTCGCTTTTAATAACATCCTGTACAATTATTCAAATTATGTCAGATATGAGCCTAAGCAAGGATCTTACGGATTCTTTCAAGAGTCGGATGGAACAAAATCACGACGACATGGATATCAGTTTCAGTATCATGGTCCTCGGTACCAATTTCTGGCCATTAAATCCTCCTGCACACGAATTCATGATTCCCGCTGAAATTCTTCCAACTTACGACCGATTCCAGAAATACTACCAAATGAAGCATTCTGGGCGCAAGCTGACCTGGCTCTGGAATTACTCTAAGAACGAATTACGGACCAATTACCTGAATCAGAAGTATATTTTGATGACAAGTTCATTCCAAATGGCCGTGCTCCTACTGTACAACAACAACGACACCTTATCCCTTTCTGAACTCGTACAGGCCACCTCAATTCCGAAGGAGCTATTATCCCAAGTGTTGGCCCTTTTGGTCAAGGCTAAAGTTCTGATCAACGAGGAGTCAGACCAATACGACCTAAACCCCAGTCTGTAGCAGTTATTCCTTGCTTTAGAGTCACGCTAACTTGCATGGTTAGACTTCAAGTCGAAGAAGATTCGTGTCAACCTCAACTTGCCAATCAAGGCCGAAACAAAGGCAGAATCAACAGAAGTATTGAAGACAGTCGACGAAGATCGAAAATATGTTATTCAAGCCACCATTGTGCGGTGAGCATCATCTAGACTTCTTCCCTTATCAATTTGGTTAATGCTTTGACAGGATCATGAAGGCCAGAAAGACGATGAAAAATCAACCTCTTATCCAGGAAGTGACCTCTCAAATCTCGCAAAGATTTGCCCCCAAAATTCCTGACATCAAGAAAGTACGTCGAATTGTTTATTTTAACCGAATCGTGCATGGCTCAATTTCCGGATGTTTCCAGGCGATCGATACATTACTAGAAAAAGAATACATTGAACGGGTGGAAGGCACAAGAGACACCTTTTCCTACGTTGCGTAGGCTTGGTACGAGACTACAAGTGTAACCAGCCCATCTTTTCCGTTGTGATTTTCCTGGATTCTGTAGCATATCCCTCTTCTTCATTGCATGCTGTATATATATAATTGTTTTGTACCCTGCTCCTCACTCAAGCCTGTCACCAATTTTCCTATCCTGGGAAGTCTATCTAAAAATCTCCCTGTACTGGAAGATAGTGGCATCGAAGCGTATTTACAGACGTTATGCAGGTCGTATGAAAGCAATTTGGAGAGGGTTTGGTGACAGTGTGCATGGCCTTCGGATGAGCTAAATTTGAAAGCCAAGTTTTGTGTCCCAAGGGGATGTGCCAGTGGCGCGCTCATATCTTTACCCGGCGCGTCGACGCGTAAATATATTTAAACTTGACACTGACACAGTAAAAACGGAATTTTTACCTTAGGCAGTGACCTTATGTGACTAATGTCATTTTACTGAGCGTGACCGCAAAATGTGATATCGGTCAACAACGGTAATGATGTGCATATGCGGCGTGCGCGCGCAGTCCGCTGGGTCGTATGGCTGTCCGTTCTAGGAAATATTCCCGGAAATATATATTATGCGCGGAAAGATTTGTACAGTGCGCGGAAAAGTTGTAATCCCCCCATACATATATTATTTATGCCCCAAAACATTTATACGAGTGCGCAAACATTTTAGCTTGCGCGGAAATATTAAGTCTAGCCGCGGAAATATATTCACCTAATCACCTTGCGCGGAAACTTACTCACCTTGCGCGGAAACTTACTCACCATGCGCGGAAATTTATTTACTGTGCGCGGAAACTTATGTGCTGCGCGGAAATATTTTCAAGTCCCCGTAAATTTTTTTGTTTGTGCGCGGAAATTATTATGTTCCATGCGCGGATTTTGGGCTTCCAACCATTTTAGGAATGCCGTCGAGCCGTGAT
>Ga0307517_10014312_pt1 | contig 10669 bp, 7 predicted proteins | sample 23_EM_MG_FD_194515 | JGI IMG/M metagenome (GOLD analysis project Ga0307517, IMG submission 194515) | Populus trichocarpa ectomycorrhiza microbial communities from riparian zone in the Pacific Northwest, United States - 23_EM | ecosystem: Host-associated > Plants > Roots > Unclassified | place...
TCAATCCTATTTGGTAGAGCTCGAACTAAGGTTTAATATCCCAACTACTTTCAGGTTCATTTAACGCCTCCAAGAGTCCTAAGATATCATTACTCTTGCGGATTCCGAGATTTTGTTTAGTCCATATTTCATTTTGTCTTTGCAATGTCTTCACATCATTGCTCTTGCTGATTTTGAGATTCTAGTACAAGAAGACCGCCACCTTTCTATGGGTTGTTGGCATCATTGTCGCACCCAGACATCGCGACGGCCTTAAAAATTTTACAAGGAAAGAATAGATTTCTGGTATCTTGTTCTTTCAGGGAAAATGTTTTGTTTAAGGAGTTGCCACCTAGTATTATGGTCACTAGGAACCTTAACTGGTCAACAGAGAATCTATGGTACGAGATTAGTTACGAAAAAGAGAAGATATTATCACCCTTTAAACGTTCTGCCTGAGGCAAACTACATTGTTGCTTTTGTTTTAAATTGCTAAACATTTATTAGCTTATGCTATGATGATTTGTTTATAATATTCCTGACTCTGGCACCAGTGAATATTCGATCTCCAATACTTCCAACTCTGGCGTTGGTAAATATTCCACCACGAATAATTCCAACTCTAGCGTTGATAAAAATTCCACCACGAATAATTCCAACTCTATCGTTGGTAAAAATTCAAGCTAAAAAAATCAGTATATATTTTTTATTTTTTTTATTCCTGATCCTGATATCAGTGAATAAATTGTTAAAATATATTTTTTCTAAGACATGCAAAATTTTTATTTCTACTCTTTCTATTTTTTTTTTTTGGGCTGGGCCCAACTCAGCCCATGTGGGCTGGGCTGAGCAATACGCGTGCGCTAACGCACGCGTGGTGCTACACTGTGCAAGTGAATTAAAATTCACTTGGACAGAGCCAATGCCAATTAAATGAATAAACTGCAAGAAGGAAAGGTTCGCTTACCTGGTCTGGGAGGCGATGAAGACGATGGTGAAGTTCCTTTTGCGTGATTGAACCATGCTTGGCAAGGCACCTTTTCCACCTTTCCTTGCGTTTTTCTGGCCTTAGTTCTTCTGCTGCTAATGACTCGGAGCAGAAACTTTAGGTGAATGACCGAACTGGTTCTCTGTTTTGTTTTATTTCCTTGTGTTTTGAGACCAAGGCAGGGCTAGAAACACTGATCCCTGTTGTCTTCGATCTCCTTTCCTTCCTCCTTTCTTTCTTGTTTTTGTTTTTTTTTTGTTTTGGTTCGTGCTCTGTTTCGTCCCTCTCTGTTTTTTTTTTTTAGATTAACGTGGGTGTTCGGGTCAGCTTGCGCGCACCTCGACTAATCCCACGGGCCCTGAAGTTAACGACCATGTAAGCCTCCAGTGGCCATCATATAAGCAACCATAGAGCTCGAACCTGAGACCACAGAGGGAGCAAACCCTTTAGTCCCAAGCTCTTACCACTGAGCCACCACCTAGATGGTTCCCTCTCTGTTTTCTTGTTCTCCCTCCTTCTTGTTCTCTCTGCCAGTTCCTCCTCCAAGTTTTTTTCTTTGTTTCCCCCTCCTCCCCGTGACATTTCGTTCTCTGGCTTTTATAGCCAAAGAACAATGTCGTTTCTTCCAGCCATTAATTGCAGGTGTAATGGTAGCGGTGGGCGTCCATTGAAGAAGATGAACAGCGCCTGGCGAAACGGCGTTGTTTTGGTGTTAATGGTTATTTGCGTTTTGGCCCTTGAAGTTTTAAAAGTTTTGTAATTAAGCCCCTAGTTAAATTGTAATTGGACCCCTACATGTCGGCGCCTTTTACAAGTTAGTCCTTATCGTTTAATCTGTTGCAATTGTGCCCCCAATTAACCCCAAACTTTGATATTTCTTCAATTAAGTCCCTGATTTCATTAATTAAATTAATTCTAAGCTCAATTAAGTCTCAAAACTTATCAATTCTCCAATTAAACCATTGATTTGATTAATTAAACTAGTCAAGAGTTTAATTAAATCTTTAAACTTCCAATCATGTTGCCCTTAACTCAAATTTTAATTCATTCTTCATTTATTTCATTTTTTATTTGTTTTTCATCATCATTTTTTATTTGTTTTTTTATTATCATTTTTCAGTAAATAAAATAATAATAATAATTAAAATGAAAGGGTTAAAAATTGGGTTATGACAGTCATGTTCAACAGTAAATAGTGGTTGCTGGAGTGGTTGTAAATTGGCTTGACCTGGCCTATTAAACGAGAACCCGACCATCAATCCCACCCAATCCATATGGACTGACCCAAACTAAAGGATGATGTAAGCATGACATCATCATTCCACAACAGATGTCTAGTTAGTGTCCAATCTGTAGGTCCAGTTAATATTCGAAGGATGATCTAAAGTTCATTTCGGTGGGTGATGAAGGTGAAGAAGAAGGTGTACATGTTAACTCAACTCAATGTGAGTGCTGGATTGCCATGGGAGAAGTAATTTGAGAAGTCAACCTTATCAAAATGAATTTGGCATGATTAATTGAATGGTGGGAAATATAATAAAAATGCTAGTAAATTATATACTCTTGATTAATTTTTTGATGTTAATAAAATATTTATAATTTAAATCAGTGATAAAGGGGTTAGTTGAAAAATAAAATGAAATAGAATTGAATCATTAAAAAATAAATTTTTAAAAGAGATTTTCTCGGATGTTATTTTAAAAGTGGATTAAGAAAAGGCATTGATTAAATCAATAAGTACCCAAACATCACAAAATGGTGTTTTGGCAAATATGGATATGTTTGCTACATAAATAGCAAAATTATGCACAAAATCCTCATTATGGCCAAATGGATAAGTTTGCTACTGTCAGGTTAATTTAGCGCTTCCAAGAGTTATGAGATATCATTATTCTTGCTGATTTCGAGATTTTATTTATATGTAATGAACTGGTCGACTGGTTAATAAATTTTAGAAACCGACTCATTTTCTATTAACCGGCTGATTTCGAGATTCTGTTTATATGTTTTTCAGTCCATTAGCTAGCAGACCCTAAAATCATGTTACAAGATTAAGCCTCTAGACTACAATTACGCAAATTAGAGAAAAACAAATCTGTAGTGTTGGGATGCCATTTAGTTTTTAGCTAAATGCAAGAAACTCAACCTTATAAACAGAGCCAAAACCACCTTGCCCGAGTTTGTTAGCTGGAGAGAAATTGTTAGTGGCAGCCGTTATGGTGCTGAGCTTGAAATATTCAAATTCAGTAGAAGTGCTGTTTACCTGCAGTTCAGTACCTTTTTTTGCTCTCTTCTTGAGCCACAAATAAGCAAACAGGCTAATGAGAAACCACAATAATGCAATTGATGGAGCTAAAACGGCCAGCATCGTTTTTTCACGAGAATCATTTGACTTCCTTGTAGTGTCAGCTGCATGAGAGTGAAAAGAATAAAGATTAACTGTATAGGAAAAACCACCCCATTTTCCAATGGAAATATGACAATACATATGGCAAAGGGTAGTCCTTTGGGCACCTAAAACGTACCAATATCTATGGTTTCTTTCCTGCAGTCAAGAGCTTATTAACTACAGTCAAGAGCAGTGACAAGCATAGGAAAGCTCTTATAAATCAATATTTGTAATGACAGTCCTATGAAGTAGTTACTGAGCAGAAAAAGGGTACCTAATTCATATGCATCAACACGAACATACATATCATCACTTTCAGTGACGGAGCCAAAGTTTTTTAAATGAAAAGACAAATTATTAACAAATACTATATTATGTAAACATGCATTAAAAATCAATTCGAAACAAATATACTAACTCATATAAAGCAAAATTAACATCATAAAATGGACCAATCTCAAGCTAAAACAATTTTAATTCTGCAAATATCAATCTTTATTTTCTAACAAAAAAATACAAATGTTTAGTTTCATATCATAACCAATTCAATTGGAAATGATATAACCTTTAATTAATTCAAAACAATCAAATCAATTTCTATTATTCAAAATCTTGGAGTCTAATCCACTATCATTCATCTTTAATTGATTCAAAATATTATATATATTAAAACCTCTAAATTATTATAAATTTTAACATTTTCAATAATTATTTATAAAAAAATAAAACTAAAATTAAATAATTAAACAAATAAAAAAGATGAAAAAATAAAACTAAAATTATATATCATTTTCAATAATATATATATTAAAACCTCTAAATTATTGATTCATCTTTAATTGATTCAAAATATTATATATATTAAAACCTCTAAATTATTATAAATTTTAACATTTTCAATAATTATTTATAAAAAAATAAAATTAAAATTAAATAATTAAACAAATAAAAAGATGAAAAAAAATTCCCTAAAGTTGCTTAAGTAGACTTCAAAAAATATTTATATAAGGAAGAGAGCAGCTAAAAAAAAAGTAGAAAAACTCTTGAATAATTAGCGGGAAAAAAAAGAGAGAAAAGTTTGGGGGAAATGAGAAATAAGCCGGAGTGCTGCACACATATTATATATATTATTTATTATATTAAGATAAGTCAACAATAATAATTGTGTATATCAACCCCTCACTATATTATTATATTAATATTTTAATATAAAAAATATTTAAAAAAAATTAAAAAAGCAATTGCCCTTTTTTGTTTCTACGTGACTCCGCCATTAATCACTGTCACTCCTATCATAATTAATGTCTACTAATTCCTTGTACCATGTCAAACAGCCATAATTTTTTCCGGGAATTGCAATGATTGCGTATGCAGAGCATGAACAATTCCTCTTGCATTGCACTTCACAGTCTGCACGACTCTTGCGTCCACCCAACTCCCAAGCTGCAGCTGAAGTGTCCGGAAGAAGTACATTTTCCACCTTCACAAACCCGTCTCCATGATCGCACACCGAAGATGCTTTGTTCCTTTTCTTTCCGGGTTGCATTTGAATGGAATTTTATCAATGGGTGGTGGTGTGTTAAGAAAATCCCACATCTTAAGTTTGTGCTTAATTTTGAGTGTTGATCAAGTAATAAAACATTCAACGATAGTTATCCCCAACAAAAAAATTATAATATTCTAATGAGAATTTAATTAAAGTACTACGAATAAGATGTGTCGATCATGTTAATCTTGTTCTTAGAAGGATTATTGAATTGTTATAAGTGTTATATATTTAAGATATTCATATATTGAATTGTAGATTGAATTCTGTCAATTTAAGAATTTTTTTTTAAGTTTGATTTTAATCTATAATAAACTAGTTGGATATAATATATATTATGGTTATATCCAAGATTTTTGATGATTATTTAAGACATGAGTTCTCTAATATACCTCAAATTTACTAGAATAATGATATTATTAAAGATGATGGTTTTTGACATATATTTAGTAAGTAATTGGCCATATTCTTAGTTTATTGTGTTATGAGAGATATTGAAATTGATTTGTCCTACAAAATCATAAATCATATAATGGAGGGTATGATTAGTTTTAAATCCAAAAAATAAACTATTTAATTTTTTTATTTAATCAAGCTAACTTTCTGTTTTTTTATTTAGTTTTTTCAATCATCATTCATCTAGTTGAATTGATTTTTTTTCAAAATAAGGAGTTTTACAAGGACTAAATTGCATATATGTTAAGGGTGCAATTTCATATTTTAGATTAGGACACACTATGCTTAATTGCTAATTCCTGAGAAAGTATTTTAATTCATTGCAACCATTCGTGCTTTTCAGTCCAAGTTTTGTACAGTTGTGAGACCCTTTTGCTTACGGTAAGTGAAAATATCATAATCCCAATTATGAGTCTGATGAAAATAATATTTATTTACTATTCTAATATTTATTTTATTTTATTTTATTAGTTATGTCAACTTAATTTATTATTTAAAACAATTTTATACTTTAGTGGCATTCCATAATTGATATTCAAAATTTATTAATTTAGAATTTTTTTTATTGTTTAAGAAACTTTGATTTATTAATTTCCCAATGCACTGCATCACTTGAACTTTATTCTTTACGCTTTTCTTTCAAGTGGGCAGCATAAGAAGATGAACATGATACAAGCATCAAAACTAATCAATCATTAATGTAAGATTCAACACATATTAGAAGATACCATAGTTATTAAACCCGGTTCGAGGATTGACTCGGCCAAGAGACCAGGTCTCGGGTTTTATAGGTGAACCCAAAAATTCACTCATTTTTCTTTCTTTTGAAAGTTGTTGACAACACTTAAGAAAATTAATATTCCCACAACTTTGTAATTTACCTTTCCCAACCAAATGGCTCCAAAAGCTACGGGGAATGTCCCACATTGCAATTTAATATATTTCCTGATCAACTAAAAATTTTGAAGGAAAGACACACAAAACATAAACTTTTCCCTGTCTCTACCAAATAAAACAACAAGCCGCCGCTTGCCCTGCTTTTAGATTTTCTCTCCCAAAACCAGCCAAAGCTTCCCTTTTTGCTTAGCCAAAACAGGTGCCATGATGCGTGACTGACTATCAAAAATTGGAAGATAAAAGACATTCTCTTCCCTTCTTTCTTCACTCTCGTTCTAGAAGGCATTCCGTCAAGCAGCATGGGATGAAGACCCCGACCACAACTTCCCTCATCCCTCTCTCAGTCATCCCCCTGGTTTTTTGGCCAGAACTAGAGAGCTTCTCCTTCTTCTTTCCCAGCCACCTCCATCTCTTGGCCAAACCAGAACCGCCGCCCACTGATACAGGAGACCAGCCCGACCAGCCTCCAACGACAGCGTCCCTCACTCTCCTTTCCTCTCTGCTGCTGCTAACAATAACTCATTGTAGAGAAGATGATGAAATAAGAAGAGAGGCCGAAGGACAGAAACCACATTTGAAAAGGGAAAAAAACCCGGGTCTCGTCCGGGTTCGCCCGGGTCATGGGTCGACCGGGTTTTGCCGGGTTGTTGCACCAGCCGATCCTTTAACAAACCCGAAACCAGTCTAGGTCTTGGGTCGGCCGGGTCCCGGGTCAACCCGTCGGGCCGGTCCGAGTTTAATAACTATGGAAGATACTATTATTTTTTAATATTAAGATAATAATATATTAAAATTTATTTTTTAAATATTAAAATAACATATTAAATAGATGTGGATAAACCTGATCAATCATTTAAATTTGCAATCAATATGACAACCTCATAAATAAAAAATTGAACAAATAATTATGTTCAATCAAAAAACAATTTAATAATGAAGAATAAAATTTAAAATTTAAATATTTAATTAAAAAAAGTTAAAAAAAAAACTCAAGTAAACCCGAGTCAATTTATATTTCACTAGACTTAATAATATATTTTTTTCTCTTAAATTATTTTGTATTTAATTACACAACTAAAAAAAAATCTAAAAAATAAAAAAGATGGCATGCATGTGGGATTTTAAAAAAAGGGCATTTAACTAACAAAGGTTTTTTTTTTTTTTTTATCTTCAGGGGGCGAAAATGCGTTAAGTAAAAAAAAGGAATTTTCAAAAATTAATAATCCATCTAGGTGCATGACCACCCATACACCTACCTATAAAAATAGAAATAAAAAAAAATTATTCAATGAAAAAAAAAGTTTAAAAATAATAGAAATATACCTTAGTTAACCTATTATACCTGCGATTTGGGTCATACATCCCATTGGATTTAACAACATATTATTTATTAAGATATTTTTCATGTTGTTACACAATAATCAAGGATGCAAGAAGCTTTTTTTTTTTTGTATCAAATAAAAATAAAACAAATAGGACAAGACAGGCACATGGGACAAAACAATGGCCTATTTTTTAATGTTAAATAAGAAAAAAAAAACAAAATATCATAAAGTAAATATATCATGTTTATATTTATGCAATTCACTTAATTTAACTAAAAAAATAAAACTTCTTTTTTTTTAAGAAAAGTTAAATTTAATAAAGAGCAACAAGAAAAAAAGAACCTAAGATAACTTAAGTTATTTTTAAAATTAGTAAAAAGACCTTGTAGACAACAAATAAAAAAAAAACAAAACCCAATCTTCAATTAAATTAAATGTTGAAGGATAAAACTAAAAATCATTAGCTAAAAAAAAAACAAAATGAACCGGAGCAAATCGTCTAAATCTAGGTTATTCTCTCAAATTCATAACCTATTAAATCCTAGATCTAGGCTCAATAAAGAAGTTCAATCAATGTTGAAGGATAAAATAAAAAAATATATATTGTAAAAAATTTATCGAAACAAAACAAGCAGCAATAAAAAGATGAAGACGGATGAAATCGTAAAAAAATTAATTTTAAAAATGATCTCAAATAAAACAAATAGCAGTAAAAAAATGAGTACCAAATTTGATAGATTAAAAAAATTTAAAGGAGAATGAAATTGAAATGAAATTCTGATTTTACAAAAAATCAAATGAGAAAAAAACCAATTGTAAGAATAAGAACCAAATTAAAAGGAAGGACAAATTTAATGGCTACTATGAAATTTATGAAATTTTAGAAGGCTGGCATAAAAAAAAAGAAAAAAAAAAGAAGAAAAGTCAATTGAAGCCAAACTGAATGACCTACATCAAACTTGCTGCTTAAGGAGGTGGATCGCCCTATGATGAATAAAAATAAAAAACAAACAAACAAAGCCATTTTTGGTAGTTGTAAGCCGCCATACATACAAACTTGCTGCTTAAACATGAATGAATACATCAACCATTTTTGTTTTTTATATATATTTATATAAAAGGAAAGTATAAATTAGCTCTATAGGTGAGGTTAGAAAATTTTAATTTCAAATGCAATACAATTATTTTATTTTATTGTGCTATAAAATATATAAAACGCCCCTAAACCTAAGGAATATAGTTTTTTTTTTTTTTTGCTTGTAAAAGCATTTAAATAATTATACTATATAAAAAAATGAAAAGACCAAGAAGGCTATAATTATTTTTATAATGATAAATGGAACATGTAAAAAGATTGCATTACCCCTGAGAGATAGGCAAAGTTTTGCGGTTGAGAAGGGTAAAATAGTAAATTTATTATTATAATCTATAATAATGAAAGACATATCTATAGTAATTTTTACATGGGGTTTAGGTTTTTGTTAATTCTACATAGAAATCAGGAGGAGTTGGTGTATTTACAGTAATCATTTAACCGGCGGCTATGTATCATATATTTTTTAGAACATTATTCTGATATTTGATTTCAAACATGTTGGAAGTAAAAATGGACAAACGGGTAAAAGGGAGAAAATTGACATTGAAATTGTGGGATCGGATAATTGGTCTTTTCAATGCCTTTTTCAATTTTTTTATATATAAAATGCTTAAAAAACTGGAAAGAGAGTTTTCCATTTTCTTGGGCCATGGTCCAGACATGCTCAAATTCTTATAACTATGTAAAAGATTTCAAAAGCTTTGTTTTCTTTAGGGTAAAAAGTTCATACCCGTCAGAGTTGAGAAGGGGACCAAAAATTGTGACCGTTCTTGTTCCAACTGTGGGTTCAACATGGCTGATCATTAGCATATTTGGTTATTTGTGGCTCAGGAACAGAGGAGAAAAAGGCAAAGACAAAGCAAGCATCAAAACAGAAGGTAGATAGAGTAACTATCCGTAAAAGAATAGTTGACGAACACCACACCTATAGCATAACATATGATGATGCTGTTAGATTCTTCCTTGACACTAGGCAGAATGGATCAGTTGCTTAGAATCAGGTTGGGAGTTTTAGCAGTGCTGAAGAGCTTGATCTGTTGTGATGTACAATATATTTGTTTTCATTATAAATCTAATTGAACTTCATATTATCAATTTTTCAGACAGTACAGCTTCAGCGACAGGCAATATCAGTAATTGTCACCTCATTTAGAGAATACTGTCCATCTTCTATGTCTACTGCTATATCAGGATTATTGTCAGATTTTCTGAAGAGGAATGCAGGTTGTTTTGGAGAAGGAATCTCTGTCTCACTACTCAACATAAAAACAACCGCCAACATAGATGGTCTGTCCGTGGCATCTTCTTGCACGCACAGCAGACCAATCTGCATGCATTTCAAAGCTTCACGCGGATCATACAACTCCGTCAGTGATGGATCAACTATCTCCAATGCTTTTTCTTCTCTCCATAATTCCCACACCTGTATTGTTCATATAAATCATTAACATACAAGAAATAAGAGCAGACAACATCTAAAATTGTGAACATTGAAATTCAGCCAAGAGCACCAAAGGCTATCTTATAACTCACATATCCAATCAAGGTCAAAGGAGGATTCTGTTGATAAAATCTATTGTTCTTCCTGCCACTAACAATCTCTAGCAACATGACCCCAAAACTGAAAACATCTGATTTTGCGGAAAAGTTTCCAAACACAACATATTCTGGTGACATATAGCCACTGCATCAGAAAAACAATAGTAGTTTTAGTATTCCTGGTAATCAATGATAGTACTTTGTCACTCGGTCTTTGTTTTAGGCGAAGGTACTTACTATGTTCCCACAACTCTCCTTGTCCTGTCTTCAGTTCGGTTGCCTTCAAATATTTTTGCCATTCCAAAATCTGATATTTTTGGGTTCATATCTGCATCCAATAGAATGTTGCTGCATTTTAAATCCCTGTGAATGATTCTCAACCTGGAGTCTTGGTGAAGATATAAAATCCCACGAGCTATTCCAACAATAATATCAAAGCGTTTTCGCCAATCCA
>Ga0307517_10014314_pt1 | contig 10668 bp, 6 predicted proteins | sample 23_EM_MG_FD_194515 | JGI IMG/M metagenome (GOLD analysis project Ga0307517, IMG submission 194515) | Populus trichocarpa ectomycorrhiza microbial communities from riparian zone in the Pacific Northwest, United States - 23_EM | ecosystem: Host-associated > Plants > Roots > Unclassified | place...
TAATTACATTCAAATTATTATTGCGAATAAATTGAGTTAAATTTATATTTACATTTTATTAAATGAAATAACTTGTAAGTTATAATTATAAATAATTGATAATTATTATAACTCCACCTAAAAAAAAGGTGATTAATATAACTCAAATATATTAATTACTTTATATATGAGATTTTAGGCTCATTAAAATAATATGAAATATTATGGAAAAACATTGATTGAATGAAAATCTTGTCATGTTGCTTAGGAACATGGTTTAGAATATAACTAGCATAATTGCTCACGTTAAACAAGGGGTTAATAAAGATTTTTTTTTTTAAATGTAAAAAAATATAAAGAGTATAAAGAATATATTAAGTGTCTTGGATCTGATAGCAAAACGAATCCAATAGCATTCGGTCCAACTATATTGGATTCGGCTTGACAACAAGGCCTAACTCGATTGGGTCATGCTAGCAGCGGGCCCAACTGTATTAGCTCCTGCTGGGAAGCAAGTCCCAACTCTATTGGGTCCTGCTAGGCAACAAGGCCCAACTCAATTGGATCTTGTTGTCGAGCTAGATCCAATATTCTAAAAAATAAAATTAAAATTTTTTTAAAATATATTTTTTAAAATATATATTAAGATGATATTTTTATTATTTTTTAAAATCTATTTTTTATATCATCACATTAAAATAATACAAAAACATCACAAAATAATTATTTGAAGTAAAGAAAAAAATAAAAAATAATAATTTTTTTTAAAAGCATTTTTGAAAAGCAAAAAAAACAACATGCTTTAATAAGAAGATTCAACCCAACCTCAAATGAAAAGCAATTATCATCACCCAACTTTTGTACAATATAAAAAAAGTCTCATCAATTTATTTTCTCTTTACATTATGGGAAAAAAAAAGAGAGAAAAGGAAAAAAAAAATTAAATAGGAAAAAAATAGAAATGGAAATATTTTAGAAGGAAAAAAATTAAAGGGAAAGAAATTAGTTCGTCATTGTATTGGGCGTTGCTCTACAGTGCACTATTTATGGTGCTACTGTAGAAAATACTTTTATTTGAAGATGATGATGATGCAAATAGATCTCGTGTTTCTAACCCGATTCAAGTATTTTTCACATTTGAAAAAAAAATTGTTATTTTTTTAAAATGGTTTTTTTAAAAAAATATATTCAGATAATATTTTTTATTTTTTAAAATTGATTTTTTATTTCATCACATCAAAAAATATTAATTTAAATTGAAGAAAAAAATAAAAAAATTTCAAATTTTTTTAAAAGCATTTTTGTAACGCAAAAAACAAACATGCTTTAAAAAGAAAATTCAACCCAACCTCAAATAAAAAGCAATTATCATAATCCAACTTTTATACAATATAAAAAAAGTCACCTTAATTTATTTTGTCTTTATAGTATGAAAAAAAATTCAATAAAAGAAAAAAAAATAAAGAGGAAAAAAATCAAATTGGAAATATCTTAAAAGGAAAAAAAAATAAAGGGAAATAAATTAGTTATTGGTGTATTGGACATTGCTTGGCTATGTGCAATTCACGGTGCTATTGTAAAAAATACTTTATTTGAAAATGGTGGTGGTGCAAATATAATCCGTGCTTTTAACCCAACTCAACTATTTTTATATTTGAAAAAAAATGTTATTGACCCACTGCAGAGCGCGGGCCAATATGCTAGTTATTATATTATTATGTAATGATTATTTGTTCAAAAAATGTTTTTAAAATATATTGACATATATATATTTTTTATTTTTTAACATTGATTTTTTGTATCATCACATCAAAATAATACACAAACATAAAAAAAAATTAAATAAAGAAAATAAACAGAATTTCAAAAAAACATTAAAGCATTTTTGAAACGCAAAAAGCAAACATGCTTTAATAAAGAAATTCAACCCAACCTCAAATGAAAAAAAAAATTATCATCACCCAACTTTTATACAATATAGAAAAAGTCTCATCAATTTATTTTCTCTTTACAGTATGGAAAAAGAAATTAACTAAGAGAAAAGAAAAAAAATTAAGAAGGAAATTTTTTTTTTAAAATATCTTAAAAGGAAAAAAAAATTAAAGGGAAAGAAGTTAGTTGTCGGTGTATTGGGCGCTGCTCTACTATGCGCTATCTTAACTAGCATTTGAAGATGGTGATGGTGTAAATACATTCCGTGCTTTTAACCAAACTCAAGGATTTTTATATTTGAAAAAACAAATTGTTATTTAACGACTGAGGAGTGAGGGTCAATATGCTAGTTATTATATTATTACGTAATGCTTATTTTTTAAAATATTTTTTTTCAAAAAATTATACTAAGATAATTTTTTTTATTTTTTAAAATTGACTTTTTTATATCATCACATGAAAATAATGCAAAAGGATCAAAAAATATTAATTCAAATTAAAGAAAAAAATAAAAAGATTTCAATTTTTTTAAACACAAAAACAAACATGCTTTAATAATAAAATTCAACCCAGCCTCAAATGAAAAAATAAATTATCATCACCTAACTTTTGTATAATATAGAAAAGTCCCAACAATTTATTTTCTCTTTACAGTATGAAAAAACAATTAAAAAAGAAAAAAGAAAAAAAAAATTTAAAAGGAAAAAAAATAAAATTAGAAATATCTTAAAAGAAAAAAAATTAAAGGGAAAAAAATTAGTTGTCGGTATATTGGATGATGCTTTGCTATGCGCTATTCATGGTGCTATTGTAAAAAATACTTTATTTTAAGATGGTGGTGGTGCAAATACATTCCGTGTTTTTAACCCAACTCAAGCATTTTCAAATTTGAAAAACAAAATTGTTATTGACCTGCAGCGGAGCGCAGGCTAATATGCTAGTTATTATATTATAACGTAATGATTATTTTTTAAAATATTTTTTTAAAATTTATTCAGATAATATTTTTTTTATTTGTTAAAAATGATTTTTTTTATATCATCACATCAAAATAATACAAAAAATAAAAAATTATTAATTTGAATTAAAGAAAAAATTAAAAAAAATTCATTGTTTTTAAAACTTTTTTGAAACACAAAAAATAAACTTACTTTAAAAAGGAAATTCAACCCAGCCTCAAATAAAAAAAATTATCATAACCCAACTTTTGTACAATATAAAAAAAAATCACTTCAATTTATTTCCTCTTTACAGTATGAAAAACAAAATTAAATAAGAGAAAGGAAAGAAATTTCAAGAGGAAAAAAAATAAAATTAGAAATATCTTAAACGAAAAAAAATTAAAGGGAAAGAAATTAGTTGTCGGTGTATTGGGCGCTGCTCTGCTATGCGCTATTCATGTTGCTTCTTTAGAAAACACTTTATTTGAAGATGAAGGTGCTGCAAATACATTTCGTATTTTTAACCCAACTCAAGCATTTTTACATTTGAAAAAAAATTTGTTAATGACCCGTTGTGGAGTGCGGGCTAATATTCTAGTTATTATATTATTACGTAATGTTTATTTTTTAAAATATTGTTTTAAAAAAATTTATTCAGATAATATTTTTTTATTTGTTAAAATTAATTTTTTATATCATCATATAAAAATAATACAAAAACATCAAAAAATATTAATATGAATTAAAAAAAAAACAATTTTTTTAAAGCATTTTTAAACGCAAAAACAAACTTGCTATAATAAAGAAATTCAACTCACTCTCAAATGAAAAAAAAATTATCATCACCCAACTTTTGTACAATATAAAAAATGTTTCATCAATGTATTTTCTCTTTACTATATGGAAAAAGAAATTAAATAAGAGAAATGAAAAAAAATTAAAGAGGAAAAAAATTAAAGGGAAAGAAATTAGTTTTCGGTGTATGGAGCGCTACTCTGCTATGCGTTATTCATGGTGCTACTGTAGAAATATTTTATTTGAAGATGATGGTGCAAATATATTTTGTGTTTGTTATCTAACTTAAGCATTTTTACATTTAAAAAAAAATTGTTATTGACCCTCTGCAGAGCGCGAGATAATATACTAGTTATTATATTATTATATAATGATTATTTTTTAAAATAGATGTAATTGGCCTTCAATTTTGCCATAGAAAGATGCAATTGATGAGAGAAAAAGCTTGAAAAAAAAAAAAAAAAAAAAATTCATTGTGAAAGTCCACAATGAATTGCGAGGAGCGTTTTGTTAACAAATTAGTTGACCCACCACTTCAATAGAAGTTGAATCAAAAGTTTTTTTAATTTAAAAAATAAATGTGCTAGAGTTTACAACATGATTCTTGACCTAAAAGAATTAATTGTGATTTGAAAAACTAATATATGTAATAAAATAAATCGATAATTATATATGCTAATAAATGCAGAAAAGAGTTATTGACACTAACTACATGCCAAATTGAAAATAAATACAAATTAAAATATTTATCTCACAACATAAATCTTGGACTCAATAGAGTTTAATAACTCATTTTTAAAAAATAATTATTTATATAATTAAATAATAATAAAAATAAACAAGCATAATAAACTGATTAACTGATTGAATAAGATTTAGTGAAAACAATTATGTATGGATGAGCAACAAAACAAAATGTCTGCTAATATTAAAAAAAATATAATTTATTCAAAACTTGAGTAAATTAAATGGTTAAACACTATCACAAAAACATTTGCAATTAACTTATTGTAATTAATTTCAACTAAAATTAAATAAATGCCGGGTCAAGCATTCCACATATATCTTTAATTAACTTATTCAAATTTAAATAAAAAAAGAAAAATTAAAGTTAAAGAAGAACATTCCACACGTATCTTTAATTAATCTATTTAAATTTAAATAAAAAAAGAAAAATCAAAGTTAAAAAGATTCAAGAGAATAGGCCAAAAAGACCTGCAAAGCCAGATCATGCCCAGCCTTTTGGTAAAAAAAACAAACATGTCATATACTATGGCAATTGATTTTCAATCTATTTTAACATAAAAAATAAATATCTTTATGACCTCAAGAAAAAATTAATTTATCATCCCAAAACTCCTCTGAATTAATAAAAAAACACAATAAAGTTGAAAGAATTCATTGTCAACCTCAATATACTTTCTCTCCTCTATCTTGAAACTAAAAACTGAAAAACTAACAAAATAAAATTTTAAATCAAAATGAAAAGGTATCAAACTTAAAGAACCTAAAACAAGACTATCAAACAAAAAGGACCAAAATCGAATTTAGCAAAACTTTGCAGCAAAATATGTTAAAAAGACGCTGCATAAACAGTGCCTTTTAAAAAAAATACGTTTTTTTTTCGCCAAACAGGGTCTTCATCTACAAGTGCTTGAACTTTTTCTCTGTTTTTTTGTTCAAAATCGAGTATCATGATGGCTCGTACCGTTGTTTAGAGATCATAAACGTGTCCAAGATCTTGTGATTTTGTAACAGTCAGACCATTTTATACAGAATATCGTAGCTAGATCATCCAGAATTCAGAATACAAGTGAGCGGACAATCCTATAAAACCTGATAGTGTCTAGCCTACAAGAGATTTATTATACAAGTCTTGGTACGATATTCATACGCAAATAAGAAACAGGGGACCGATATCTGAGACCCGTTAAAGGCTTTCAACGATGGAATATAGCAACCTGCATTATCTTTTGCACAGAGGATTTGATCCATCTAGAGAACACATCATACTAGTTACGACTTTTGCACTTCTCCATGGCTCTTGGGGCTGCAAGAAGTAGTTATGTAAAGATTTAAAAGCAAGGCTATATCTAATTATAACAACAGAAAGAACAACTCTATCATATAACAAAAGTTGAGGGTGGGTTACAAATTCCTGGCAATTGGGAAATCTTGCTCTTCCAATCATCAAGATTGGAAATATCAAATGATCGCAAAACTGATGGGCATTTCATTGCTAAACAATGGAGTAAACGCCCATCTAGCCAGTTGTCCAGTGTAATTAACAAAACAAGAAGTGGAAGCTACAAGGTCATTGCATCAGAACATTTGAAGAATATTTATGAAAAGAGGAATCAGTCCATCGCATTTTGTGTGATAGAACATACCAAGGCCAATTGCCTCTGAACCCTTCATAATCCTCAGCCTTCTACAAGAGTCGGTGAACATCCTGCAACACCAAGGATTAGAAGAACTTGCTGAGATTCCCCAGTAAAAATATGTTTAACTTACATTTCGCTTGATGATCTCACAAGTGAGTAAAAATAGTATAATGGCTTTGCATTAATTTAAATTATACTCCCCAATAAAATAATCAACAATGCGAGGGAACTCAAAAAACCAAGCCCTATCAGATAATAATCTGTAGATCACTTTTGATTTGATATCTGCAATATTTATGAGTTGGGAATGACACTTACTTCCAAGGCACGTCACCAACAAGCATCCAATCATTGTCTTTGTCTTCGTAGGTGAGAACATATTCTGAACCATGCAGGAGATCCATTAATCGACTCTCACTCAACCCATCTTGGCCAGGAACTACATGAGAGCCACACTGGCCTGTGCCAACCATTTATCAACAAAAATCAACTTCCTTCAGTCAAAACACACAATTGGAATTTTTCATGGAGAGAGAACATGGATGGCAGGATTGTAGACCAATGTATAGGCTGCTGCATTTTGTGACATGCATGCATATACTTGGATGTCATTTACTGCAAGGCTAAAAGAACCATAAGTGTTGCCTGTTGTGATTAGAAAAATAATTTCCTAAGAAGCATTTCCAAGTTAAATCTCACAGTTAAGTTGCTCTATTTAACTTTTTAATTAAAATTTGAATACCACTGCCATATTTAAACTAAGAAATATCATTTATTAAGAGATATCATATCATTTTGCATAAAACTCCAGATGGATCGATTTTGTTTTTCATGAGCATTTTGCCTTTGTATAATTTAGAAAAGAGATTTCTAGAATAACATCTACATGTTATTCTTCCAATTAGATAGCCTAAATTTTCAGAGTTCACTCATTAACTTGCCCACTTTCAAGCGCAAGAGAATCAATATCTTTTTTCAATTGAAAAGTAAATGTTCTTTACAGCTTTATCATATCTCAGGCATCACAAAAACTACTTAAATCATTAAGTTATTATGAGTAGGGAAAAGAGAAGCAAATGGAGATTGGAAGTTGAAAATATGCTGACATGGGCATGGTATAGAGAGAGTTACCTATTGTAAAGCAGCTAAACATCTTTTCTAGTGCCGAAGAGAGTTCCATGTAGCTGCCAAATGTTTTCAGATCAACTTTCCTCAGATAAGGGGCGCCATCCATACTGACCTTGACATACAAACACCCTGATCCTGACTTGACTTCTGCACCATCATCATTCTTTGAAAGATGAGAAGCCATTGTATTCTTTCGAAATGAGCGAATTGGTGGCCATCCCACAACTTGTGCCCTGCACACGCAAGACATGAGAAAACCAGGCTTTGCTTTGGTTCTCTTTCAGGGGGGAGAAGAGAAAAAAATAATAATTAACTTCAACCTTAAAGGTTGAAAATTCAATTAAAAAAAATTAACTCTAACCTTTAAGCTAAAAAATTCAATAAGCATAGAGAGATATCAAATCAATAAAATCCTGCTTGTAAAAGTCGAAGTGTCTGTGTGCATATATACATACATATAAAGCACTTCTCTAACCCCTTTTCAATCGAGTCTATGTTCTGAGACTAGAACACACAAACTAGAGAAGAAAAACAATTATGGCACTTTGGAAAACTACAACACATGCAGCAGATAAAGGCATAAAGAAAGCAAGATATTGCAGCACAATTCGACTAGTCAATACATAAACAAACCGCACGCTTTGAATCAACTAAATAGAAAAAAGAGCATGAAAAAGCACAACATCTGGCAATAGCAACGAAAATAAAATCCAAATAAAAGATGAAACCCACAAGCTCCAAGAAGAGAGTCATAAAGAAACCATTACTAATACTTCAATTCTTTTGTATATTTTCTTGGATCAATAGTTCAAAAATATCACATTAATTAGAAATCAGCAAGCAGGAACTCCAACTAAACCACTTAACAGTCTTCCAAAAATAAATTAACCTTTGATAATTAGTACTAATACTTTTATTAACAACAACAACAATCCACCAATACCCAACAAAGAAATGGGCACAAAAAAAAAGCATCCGCGACAAAGTTTCAATTTTTCTTCGTACAAAATTATCTCAGCAACTAAAACACTAGCTAAAAGCCACCAAAACATAATATAAAACACCAAAAATCTAGCAAGACAAAGGAGGAGAACAGGTAAAAAAACAGCTGGTAAAAAAAAAAGAGAGGAGCAAGCGAGTTACTTAGAAGCAGGAGCAGCCCCATGGCCATTAGTGTTAGCACCATCAACCTGACTCTTGTTCTCCTGCACAACAGGCTTCGATGAGTGAGGGAACCCTTCTTTTCCAGAATTAGCACCTCGAAGAGAAAAATTCGGGTCAGATCCGGCATTCCCAGAGAAAACCCAGTTAGCAGAGCCACCATGAATGGCAACAGAGAAACCCCTCCTAGCCCCAGACACAAAGCTCTTGTCTTTGCTATTGTTGTTGTTGTTTAAGGAAAAACCAAGTTGTTGATTCTCATTACCTCTCTCTGGTGAGTCGGACCCGGGTAACCCGAGTCTTAACTCAGTAGCTTTCAAGTTAAGACCTTTAGAAGCAGTGGTAGAGATGTTTATTGTATCAGTACCAGAGGTGTTTTCCATTGAAGAAACCTCAGATGATATGCCTATGTAATCATGCTCTAAGGGCATAGACATCAAAAAGCAAAGCTCGCTCAAAACAAAAGCATGCACTGGTTTTCAAGAAGAAGAAAGGCAAAAAAGATAGAGAAAGGATAGATTTTTTTTCTTTTTTCTTTTTGCCTTTTGAGTGATGGATGGAATATTAAGAAATGTACAGTCTAGAAGAAGAGATGGAGTTTGGTTTAATTTAATTCATGAAGCAGAAAGGCTTTTACTTTTTTTTAATTATTATTATTATATAATGTCATTCACCAGTAGGGAAAATGAATATATGGACTCACTCCCATGTATCGAAACGTGCAAGTGTAAATAAAAACGAGTAGATTAATACTATATTATATATCCTCCTAGTTTTCTTGTGAGCTGATTAGCGAAGCCAATCATTATTTTGCTTCGACCTAGTATAATGAAAATTTTGCTTCGACCTAGTATAATGAAAGAAGTGGAAATGATAAGAGGATAGTTAGTTTAACTCGTAAGATTTTAAATTTATTTTTTAATAATTATGAGTTTAAGTTTTTTTAAAGTCATTGAAAGTTTACATGGTCGTTAATTTTAGAACTTTGTAAAATTAGTTGAGGCGCACGCAAACTGACCTAAACACCCACATTAATAAAAAAAAAATAACTATTTTATTTAATCAACTTTATAATATAAATACATGTTATTTTTTTTCCTTAAAATGTTTATCTTATTTTTTTGAGTAGGTTAACTCTTAAATAACCAAACATGTGCATAAGAAAATCTTTTTTTTAACATGGTTTAGGATTTGAATCTCATAATACCACGCATCCCATAACGTATGATATTTTTGTGGAATCTTTAATAAATTATCCTAAAACAATATAATAAAATTACTAACAACATCGTATATGCATATAACATTTGAATTTCAACAATACTCACTTGTACCAACAATATATCTCATAACACATTTGTAATGGTATCTTTTTTCTTACAGTTTAATGATATTTTTCTTATAGTTAAAATGCTTGGTAATCAATTATAATAATTATTTTGTTTGGGAATGCAAATATTGAAAATTTAGTGTTTGATTCCTTGTGGACTTTTTGGTTATTTACATATTTATTTATTTTGGCAACATATTTTATTAAAACCTTTTGTCTCCGACAGGTCACAGAAAGTCACCCGGCAGACTTTCCGGTGCATGCCCCTTTTCAAGTGACTTTATTATTTAATCCCAGATAGCGCTAACGCGCGCCAGAAACAATCTGACGTGTTCTTGAATGCTAATATACGCCAGGAATGGAATCACAGAAAAAGACGGACCAAGGGGTCACGTTTCCGAAAATAGCCAAAATGTCTCGGATTTTGAAGCTCTGGTGAATGACAGCAAAAGAAAAACACTGCAGGAGAAGAAATAAATATATAATTATTTCGTAGAAGATTTTTGGACCTTTTGTTGTTCGAATCCTGAAAAAACAAAAGAAAAGACCTCGTCCATATTTTGAAAAAAATACTACCATGAAATTAGAAAAAGCTGACAAGAGACACTGGTGAAAAAAAGAAAAAACGGATCTGCCATGAAAAATCGGCAGTTTAGGGAAACTAAAAGGAGATAGGTTTTTTCTTTTCTAAATTTTTTTGTTTGTTTGATTATGTGGGGTTGAAAGGGAACTGACCCTGCATTGTGTGTGTGTGTGTGTGTGTGTTTTTTTTTTTAGATGTTTTATGTTGTATAGTTGTTTTGGTGCTGGACACATGCTTGGTTTTCCCGGAAAATGTGCTAGGGTTTTTATTTCTTTATTTTTTTTCCTTCCTTTTGTTGGGATTTGGCGCCCGAGATGTCGTTCTTTTGCAATAATTGAATGCCTTAAGTAATCAGTATGGATCGGTGTGTTTGACACGTTATGAAATTGTTTTTAAAAAATTTATTTTTTTTATTTTTTTATTTTAAATTAATAT
>Ga0307517_10014315_pt1 | contig 10668 bp, 9 predicted proteins | sample 23_EM_MG_FD_194515 | JGI IMG/M metagenome (GOLD analysis project Ga0307517, IMG submission 194515) | Populus trichocarpa ectomycorrhiza microbial communities from riparian zone in the Pacific Northwest, United States - 23_EM | ecosystem: Host-associated > Plants > Roots > Unclassified | place...
CTCGCTGAACGCGGGCGCGGCGGCGTCCGTAGTTACCGTCGGCGGGCGGCACCGGCCCCCGCAGCTCAGGGGAGGCACCACCATGGCACGACGGCGCACCGCACGGCGCGCGCTCCTCATCGCCGCGGCCGCGGCGCTGTTCACCGCCCCCGCGGTGACCCCGGCCGCCGCCCACGGCGCCCCGGTGGCCCCGGTGAGCCGGGTGGCCGCCTGCTCCTCCCTGAGCGGCGTGTACGCCTCCACGGCCGCCTGCCGGGCCGCCATCGCCCAGCACGGCGGCCAGACCTTCGACGACTGGGACAACCTGCGCATCGCGGGCGTCGACGGCCGCGACCGGCAGCGCATTCCCGACGGCAAGCTGTGCAGCGCCGGCCTGGACGAATACCGCGGCCTCGATGTCGCCCGCGCCGACTGGCCCGCCACCCGGCTCACCGCCGGGGCCCGATTCACCCTCACGTACCGCACGACGATCCCCCACTCCGGGAACTTCGAGCTGTACCTGACGAACGACACCTACAACCCGGCCAAGCCCCTGACCTGGTCGCAGATGAGCACCCAGCCCTTCCTGACGGTCACCGACCCCCAGGTCACCAACGGCGCCTACCACCTCACCGGCCGTCTGCCCTCCGGCCGGACCGGCCGCCAGCTGCTCTACACGGTCTGGCGCAACACCAGCAGCTCGGACACGTACTACTCCTGCTCCGACGTCGTCCTGTCCGCGCCCAAGGCCGCCCAGCAGCCCACCGCGACCGCCACACCCACGCCCACCCGCTCCCGTACCGCCACACCGTCGCCCACACCCACGACCGCCCCGGCATCCGCCACACCGAGCCCGGCGGGCAGCTCCTCGGCACCGGCCGCCGCCAACGTCGCCGCCACCGAGCCCGCAACGCAGCCGGTCGCCGCCTCCGGCACCGACAGCCGCACCCGCCTGGTGGCCGCCGCGGGCGGGATCGCCGTCCTGGGCGGCGGAGCCGTCGCCGCCCTCACCCTGCGCCGCAGGCGCCGCTGACCGGGGGCTTGCGGAGCAGCAGCAGGGCCGCGTCGTCGTGGAGCCGGCCGCCCACGTGCGAGAGCAGATCGGCGTGCAGCGCGTCGAGGGTCTGCGAGGGGTCGTCCGACAGGTGCCGGGCGACCCGCTCGCTCAGCGGATAGAACTCCCGGCCGTGGTCGCGGGCCTCGGTGACGCCGTCGGTGTACAGCAGCAGCTGGTCCCCCTCCGCGAAGGGCAGCACCTGGCAGGTCGGCGTCTCGCCCGTGAGGGGGAACAGCCCCAGGGGCGGCGCCGGCCTGGCCGGCTCGACGGGCTCGACGCCGCCCGGGCGGAGCAGCAGGGGCGGCGCGTGCCCGCAGTTGACCACCTCCAGGTGCCCGGGGCGCGGGTACCCGGCGACGACGGCCGTCACGAAGTCGTCGGAGCCCAGGTTGCGGGCCAGGCTCCGCTCGATCCTGCCGACCACGTCGAGCAGGTCCGGCTCGTCGTAGGCGGCCTCGCGGAAGATGCCCAGCACGAGGGCGGCGGTGCCTACGGCAGGCAGGCCCTTGCCCCGTACGTCGCCGACGATCAGCCGGACACCGTACGGAGTGGACACCACCGCGTACAGGTCGCCGCCGATCCTGGCCTCCGCGGCGGCCGCGCTGTAGCGCACGGCCACCTGGAACTTCCCCACGGTCGCTGGCACCGGCGCGAGCAGCGCCTGCTGGGCGGCCTCGGCGACCGAGCGGACGGCCTCCAGCAGCCGTTCCCGGCGCCTGCGCAGCGCGCTGGCCAGGCTGCTCGCCAGGGTGACCGCGACCAGCGCGGTCAGCACCACCACCTGCTTGTGCAGGCCCGCCGCGCCGCTCCCGGCCCCCAGCGCGGCGCTGAGCACCACCGCGAGCAGCCCGACGCGCAGGACGCCCCAGGGCCCGCTGGTGACCGAGGCCAGAGCGGGCCCGACGGCGAGCAGCGGCAGCCAGTACAGGGTCGCTCCGCTGACCAGGCCCAGCAGCGCGACGGCGGAGACGACGAGCGCCGGCAGCCCCTCGACGAGGTGGCCGGGCAGCGCGATGGCCGCGCGGCCACCGGTCCCGGGGTCCTGGAACTGCTGCGGCCGGCTGTAGTGGCGCTGGGGGTTCCGGATCTGGCTCATGGGTGAGTCTGTGTACTTCCCTGGTCGCGGCGGCGGCTTCGTGGGGTGGGAGCCGCCCGGGCTCTCGCATCCAGGGAACAGGCGCGGACCAGGCCTCACAAGGGCCGCTTTTTCAGATAGTGAGCGAAAGGGCCCGGGTCACGCGCTCCGCGGTCGTGATCAGCGACGGCCCTGCCTGCTGGAGCGGCGAGCCGCGCCCTGCCCGGAAGGACACGCCGAGCGAGCCGATCGTGACGCCGTCGGAGACCGGCACGGCGGCGCACACCGTGCCCAGCGCGTACTCCTCCAGATCCGTGACGACCGGCGCCGTGGGCGAGGCGTCCAGGCGGCGGAGCAGCTCGTCGGCATGGGTGATGGTCCGGGGCGTGAGGTCGGCCAGAGGGTGCCGCGACAGGTAGTCGTTGCGGGACTCCTCGTCCAGCGTCCGCAGGACGCTCTTGCCCAGCGCCGTGGCGTGCCCCGCGTCCTCGAAACCCACCCACAGGTCCACCCGCGGCGCCCGGGGGCTGTCGACGATCTCGGCGATGCGGATCTCACCGTCCTCGTAGAACGTCAGATACGCCGCCGCCGACAGCCCGTCCCGCAGCGCGGCCAGCACCGGACGCACCCGCGTCACCAGCGCCTGCCCCCGGCCTCCGGCGTGCAGCGCGTCCAGCCTGTCGCCGAGGATGTACCCGCCGTCCTCCAGCTTCCGCACGTAGCCGTCGTGCACCAGGGTCCGCAGCAGGTGGTAGGTCGTCGCGAGCGGCATCCCGGTCTCGCGCGCCAGCTGTTTCGCCGGCGCGCCACCGGCATGCACACCCACTGCCTCCATCAGGCGGAACGCCCGCTGCACCGAGGTGATCAGCGTCGGGCCGCCGCCTTGAGCGCCCATGCCCCCAGCTTGCGGCAGGTCACCCGCCCGGGCAAGGAGAGCCCGGACCCGTACGGCACCGGGCGGTCATGCGGCCGAGAGCAGCCAGCGCCAGCGTGCGCGTTCCGTGACGAGGGTGGCGGCGGCGAGCACGCTCACGGAGACGGCCGCCCACACCGGCCAGACCACCCAGGACGCGGTTACCGCCGCGGCGAGCTGGAGCAGGACCAGCAGGACCGTGGCCCAGCCCGGGACCGCGATGATCGCACTGTTCTTGTCCCCGGGGGTGGAGAACAGCGTCGGCAGCCCGATCAGGACGGCCACGGACACGGCGGCGAGCAGCCACGAGTGGCCGGCCAGCGCCCAGGGGGTGGCCACCCACGCGACGAGCTCCGTGGCGAAGCGCAGCACGGACGCGGCGCGGTCGTCCGGTCGTTCGGCGGCTGGTTCCAGGGCGGTGGCATCGGTCACCTGCGGACGATCTCACGGTGTGCGGCCGGATTCCAGGGGGCGTCGGTTTCCGGCCGATGTGGGGACGGCGCACCGGTGGGCACAGACGTTCTACTGGGCGGTGACAGGCCGCTGAGTCCTTTCAATCGGACCGCCGAGCTCACCGAAAGCGGGGCACAGAGGACGGTGCGCAGTGTGAACGAGCGCTGACCGAAAGTCGCGGAGCGAGGTGACGGGGGCACAGCGGATGCACAAGACTCCTCCTTGTCCGATAGTCGGTGCGGCGGTCGGAGAAATGTTCACTATGCGGTCCCTTGCCTGACGCCAGAGGCGTCGCCATGGACCACGGGGTTCGCCGTGGGGGAGAGCCCCGTGTGGGGGCGGTCGATGCGTGAGTCCGCGTCGGCCGCCCCTTGTACATCACCCGGCGGCGCGCCGGATCCGCCAGGGGCGGGCGCCCAGCCGTTCGACCAGAAGGTAGTGCAGGAGCAGCGAGAGGAACCAGGTCACCGTGCCGCCGACCAGCAGCAGGGCGTAGTCGCTGATGCCCGGCTGCCCGTGGCGCAGCAGCCAGTACACGGGAACATGCAGTAGGTAGACGCTGTACGACATCCGGCCGAGCTCCGCGAGCAGGCTCGTCGACAGCAGCCGCACCAGCGGACCGTGCTCGGTGGACAGCGTGGCCGTGAGCAGCGCGGCGCACAGTACGACGGCGACCTGCGGGGCCACGGCACCGGCCATGGCCAGGGCGGCCAGCGCGGCGAAGCCGGTTATCGACAGCAGTACGGTCGCCGGAGCGTGGCCCCGGCCGTCCCGGGGCCCGGCGCGGTGCGCGGCCGCCCGATGGGCGAGGTGAACGGCGCACGCGGTGGCGGCTCCCGCGAGGAGTGCGACGCTGTGGCTCCGGGTGACGGCGTGGGCGATCCCGGCGGGCAACGGCAGCAGGGGCGCGGCGGCGAAGCCGGCGAGGAGCAGCACCACCACCGTGGTGACGGCGGCGATCCTGCGGCGCAGGAGAAAGCAGAGCAGGGCGAGCAGCGGCGGCCAGGCCAGGCAGAACTGCGCGGTGACGCTCACCGGCCATAGCGCGCCGGGGATCTGCCGAGACAGGTCGCGCGCTGTGCTGGGTGCGCCGAGCCCGTAGCACAGGGCCAGCGTGGCGCTGAGGACCACCACCAGGGCGGGGAACAGCCGTTTGACGCGCCGGGCCAGGAACGGTCCGGCGCCCGTCCGCCCGGTCGCGTCCGCCCGGCGGATCAGCGGCAGGGTGACCAGGAAGCCGGACAGCACGAGCAGGACGTCGATGCCCAGGCGGGCGCCCGCGAACCAGCCGGTGTCGTACAGCAGTACCGTCAGGACCGCGAGGCCGCGCAGACCGTCGACGCCCGTGAAGCGGCGGCTGCCGGGCGGCTCGTCCCCGTGGTCCGGCTGCGGCTCGGCGGCTGGTGTGGCCTTGGTCTTGGCCTTGGGCGGCAGTGCGGCGACGGTGCCCCTGACCCATTCGTCGTCGGCGTACCGGCCGTACCCCTCGTCGTATGTCATGGGGTTGTCCTTGCCGTGTGCGTGCGGTGAGCGGCGGCCCAGTTCCGGAAGCAGGAGGAGATGGCGGATTCGGCGGGGCGGCCGAGGAAGGAGGAGTGGACGTCGGTGCGCGGGTCGGCGGCGGCCGGGTCGGCGTGGAAGTCGATGTTCCACCAGTACAGGCCGGCCATGCCGCGTGCGCGGGCGACGCGGCAGGCGGCGGCGAACCAGTTCTTCTGCACCGTGAGGTCGAGCGGTTTCCCCGTCCCCCGCCAGAGGCCGGGATGGCGGTAGGCACCGTCCTCGGCGAGGGCGCCCACCTCGGACAGGACGACCCCGGGCAGCCTGCCCGTGCTCTTGCGGTCCAGCCACTTCTGCCAGCCGGCCACGATGTCTCCGACGGAGGCGTCGTCGCGGAGCGCGGCGAGCGGGAAGTAGGCGTCCACGCCGAGGTGGTTCACGGGCAGGCGGATCCGGCGGGAGACGTAGTCGTCCCAGTTCGCGTCGTAGGAGATCTCCCCGCCGAAGAGCTTGTGCGCCGCCGTCACGACGCCCTGCCAGCGGGGGTCCTGCTCCAGGGACGTCAGCTCCGCGCCGATCACGAACGTACGCGCGTGGTGGCGGGCCGCCAGCGACAGGTACGGGGCCAGGAACTTTCCGTACGACCGGAACCAGGCGTCCCGGTCGGCCGGTGCGAGCGAGCCCCGCCAGGCCAGCGGGTCCTTGGCCAGCAGCGTCTGCTCGTCGAGCAGGGGCCGCAGCGTGATGCGCAGGCCTGCTGCCGCGGCGGTGTCCATCACGATGGCGAGGTGCCGGACGGAGGGGGTCGAGGCGGTGGTGGACACCTTGTCCGCGTGGGGCCCCGGGGTGCTGAAGGGGAACGACAGCGACATCGAGTTCATGTTCTTGCCGGCCATGTAGCCGACCACCCGCAGCGCCTTGGCCCGCACCATCGCATCCGTGTCGTTCCGCGAGGTGTACCAGAGCACCTGCGCGCCCAGTTGCGGATCGCCGGGCCGCCAGAGGACGGCGTGGCTCGCCTGGGCAGTCGCGGTCGGGCTGCCGGCGGACACCGAGGCGCTGCGGGTGGCGGGAGCGCAGGCGGCGAGCAGCAGGGCCGTCAGGCAGGCGGTGAGGCGGAGCACGAAGCCGCCGGGCGCAGTGGGTCGCATGCCGCTCCGTCAGGCCGGCTTGGCGATGACGACGAACTGGTTCTCCGTACGGCGCAGGTAGCGCAGCAGCCCCTTGAACGAGCCGACCGCCTCCCACAGGGCGAAGAACGGCATCAGCGCGACCAGGGCGACCGGCTCCCACCAAAGCCGCCGGCCGCCGACCGACACCGTGGCGTTGATCCTGAGCCCTTCCCAGTACATCCAGAGCGCGTACCCCATGGTCACGGCCCACAGCGGGAGGATCCAGGGCGTGACCGGGGAGGTGTTGAGGTCGCCCAGCAGCGCGCCGGTGGCCAGGATCACGGCCACATGCTGGAACGGGCCGATCACCCAGGTCATGACGCTGTACATCAGCAGGGCGCGTGAGCGCCGGGGCAGGCTCGGGTTGAAGGCGAGACCGATCAGGCCCCAGGACCACCGTTCGCGCTGTTTGAGGAAGTCACGCAGGGTGGCCGGGGAGGCGCCGTAGCTGCGGCCGGAAAACCAGTCGCTGCGCCCCCGGTAGCGGCTGGAGAAGATCAGGGCGAAGTGGGCGTCCTCGCAGATCGAGTCCGGGCCGAAATCCCAGCCGATGGTCGCCTCGATGGAGGCGCGGAGCAGCAGCAGCTCGCCGTGCAGCCCGACCAGCGGGGTCCCGCCGCCCGTCAGTACGGCGAAGCGCGCGATGTCGTCGGCCGGGCGGATGGCGTCGGCCAGCCAGGTCAGGCGGTTGACGGCGTTCTCGCGGGGATACGTGAGCATGCCCTGGGCCAGGTGCTTTGCCTCCGCGCCCGCCCGGCGCTGGGCGTTGACGAACCGGGCGAGCTGCTGTGCGGTGTCCGGGCCGACGCCGGTGTCGTCGTCCATGTGCAGCACCCACACGTCGTCCACCGCCTCGCCCTCCGTGATCCGCAGCTCGTGCGAGTAGTGGTTGGCGCGGGCCTTGAAGCGGGTGCCGTTGGGGGTCCGGTACGCCTTCGGCACTGTGACCACCCGGATCAGCGGACTGGCCGTGGCCAGGGCGTCGATGCGCTGCCCGGCCTCACAGCCCTCCTCGGTGAGGATGTCGATGCGCAGGCCGGGAAACCAGGCGGGCATGAACTCGCAGTACGACAGCACCGACCGTTCAAGGGCCGGATAGGTGTCGTGCCGCCCGATGGTCGGCACCAGCACGATCAGCCGGTCGTGCAGCGCCGGCTCGGCGGGGGCCCAGTCGCGCTGCCGTCCGATGCGGCGCCGGGTGAGCAGCGCGCCGGCGACGCCGACGACCGAGCTGACGATCGGCAGCGTCCACAGCACGGACACCACCCAGCCCATCAGCGTCGTGCTGCCGTAGTACAGCGAGGAGGAGACGGCGTACGCCAGCAGCGCGGTCACCACGAACGGCATGAACGCCGGCTTCCAGGCGGCCTGGCGCTTCGCCAGTCTGGCGGCGCGCCGGGATGCCGGAATGCCGAAATCGCCTGACGACACGGTCATGGCCCCCCATAAAGATTTCATAAAGATTGCGCAATGAGTGGCTGATCCGCTTCTGGAGTACGGCGAATCAGGGCCCTCCACTCTTCATGCATGAATATGCTTCTTTTATCATGCCTGTGGTTTTTCTGTGAAGGTGCGACGACTCCTGAAGTGGACTCCCCCGCTCTTTTGTGGCCGATCTCACAAGGCGGCTTCCGGGCTGGCGGGCTGTCCGGTCCGCCGGGTTCCGTGAGTGGCCACCGCCAGGAAAGCGCAGGTCGAAGCCGGTGTCGGTGGCGGTCTCCGAATGTGGTTGTCCGGTACTCCCGGTGTGTTCTGGTATTCGGTATGACTCCGCATCAGCCCTCGCGTATTCCTGGAGCCCCTCCGGGAATTTATCCGCCGGTGCGGTCCGACGAGTCGTCATGCCCGGAGGGGAATCCGTGCGGAGAGGGAATTCGGGCGGGCTGCCTTCCGCCGATGGGTAATGAGTTGCCGGGCGGTCCGGCGGTCCGGGGTCCGTGCCGGGTGAATTCTGCATTCCGTGCGTGGCGGTGAGGAAAGCGAGGGCCCGGGTGGCGGTCAACTCGCAGGCGCACCGGACCGGTTGGGCGCGCCGGGATCACCGCGACGAAGGGTGCGCCGGTGTCCTGCCTGTGAGTGCGCTATGGACAAGCGAATGTCATGTGCACTTAAATCTGGCACCGTCTCACCTTCGTCCCCGTGATCCGAGGAGCCCGATGCAGCCCAGCACGAGACGAGCCCTGACCGCCCTGTCCGGGGCGGTCGCCGCGACCGCCCTCGCCACCGCCTTGCTGACGCCGTCCGCGGCGACGGCGGACGGCCGCGATCTCCCCTCCCGTGCCACCGCCATCGCCCGCGCCGACGCCGCCGTCGCCGCCCACGCGCCCCAACTCGCCGTCACCGGCGCCCAGGGGCGTACCGTCCGGGACGTCATCACCGACGCCGACGGATCCCAGCACGTGCGCTACGACCGCACCTACCGAGGCCTGCCCGTGATCGGCGGCGACCTCGTCATCCACCTCGCCCCCGGAGGCGCTTACACCGGCGCGGACCGCGCCACCCGCTCGGGGCTCGCCGTCCCCACGACCACCCCCGCCGTACGCGCCACCGCCGCCGCCACCAACGGCGTAGCGGCCCTGCGTTCCGCCCACCGCGGCACAACCTTCCGGCAGGCCAAGGCCAGACCGCAGCTCGTCGTGGACGCCCTGCACGGCACGCCCCGCCTGGCCTGGCGCACCACCGCCGTCGGCGTGGACACACTCGGCAACCCCGCAGCCCGGGTCGTGCTCAGTGACGCCCGCACCGGCGCCCGGATCGACGCCTGGGACGCCCTGGAGACCGCGACCGGCGACGGTGCCTCGCTCTACGGCGGAACGGTGCCCCTGGAGACGACCGTCAGCGGGACCACCTACCAGCTGAAGGACCCCACCCGCGGCAGCACCTACACCGGCGACGCCCAGAACAAGACCGACCTGTGCATCTTCGGCATCTGCATATCCCGCGCCCCCGCCGTGCTGTTCACCGACGCCGACAACCACTGGGGCACCGGCACCACCGCCGACCGCGCCACGGCCGCCGTCGACGCCCAGTACGGCACCGACGAGACCTGGGACTACTACAAGAACATCCACGGCCGCAGCGGCATAGCCGGCGACGGCAAGGGCTCGTACAACCGCGTCCACTACGGCAGCGGTTACAACAACGCCTTCTGGGACGACAGCTGCTTCTGCATGACCTACGGCGACGGCGACGGCACCACCTTCGGACCCCTGGTCTCCCTCGACGTCGCCGGCCATGAGATGTCCCACGGCGTCACCTCACGCACCGCCGCCCTCACCTACTCCGGGGAGTCAGGGGGCCTCAACGAGGCCACCTCCGACATCATGGGCACCCTGGTCGAGTGGTACGCCGCCAACACCACCGACACCGGTGACTACCTCATCGGCGAGCGCATCGTGAAGTCCGGATTCGGCGCGGCCGCGCTGCGCTTCATGGACCAGCCCTCCAAGGACGGCAGTTCCGCCGACTGCTGGAGTTCGGGTGTCGGCAACCTCGACGTCCACTACTCCTCCGGCGTCGCCAACCACTTCGCCTACCTCCTCGCCGAGGGCAGCGGCAGCAAAACGATCAACGGCGTCACCTACAACAGCCCCACCTGCAACAACTCCACGGTCACCGGCATCGGCCGGGACAAGCTCGGCGCGATCTGGTACCGCGCCCTGACCGTCTACATGACCTCCTCCACCACCTACGCCGGTGCCCGCACCGCCACCCTCAAGGCCGCCACCGACCTCTACGGCGCCGCCGGTACCGAGTACGCGGCCGTGGCCGCCGCCTGGTCCGCCGTCAGCGTCGCCTGACCCACCACAGCCCGCGGGCCCGGTTCCGCCATCGCGGAACCGGGCCCGTAGCGCTCGTCGGCGTCAGTGGGCGCCGCGGATGATGTTCTCCGCCTGCGGGCCCTTCTGCCCCTGGGTGACGTCGAAGGTGACGGCCTCACCTTCGGTGAGTTCGCGGTAGCCGTTGCCCTGGATGTTGGAGTAGTGGGCGAACACGTCGGGTCCGCCGCCCTCCTGGGCTATGAATCCGAAACCCTTTTCGGAGTTGAACCACTTCACTGTGCCACTGGCCATGCGTGCCTGTCCTTCGTCAGCAACGGCGAGCCGCAGTACTAGTGCGGCTGCGGGCACCCACCCGGTGGCACCCGAAGCCGTACGTACCCCACCCCGCGGCCGGGTATTCACGCACCCCGCATAACTACTGGGTTTCGGGGTCGCGCAGATGCGGCCGGACGTGCGGGAACACGGTTCGCAGGCGGTCGGTGGTCGGTGCGTCGAGGACGGTGTACCGCAGGTCGACCGCTTCGAGGTGCCGGAGCCGGAAGAAGGATTCGGGCAGGGTGGTCAGGTCGTTGAAGGCCAGGCTCAGCCGCCGCAGCCCCGGCATGCGGGCGAACGCGTCCTCGGGCAGCGCGGTGAAGGCGGTGCGGGTGACCCGGCCGCCGGCCGTCTTCTCGCCCCAGCTGTCGATTTCCAGGTGTTCCAGGGTGCTGATGGCCCAGATGCCGGCGAGCAGGTCG
>Ga0307517_10014316_pt1 | contig 10667 bp, 3 predicted proteins | sample 23_EM_MG_FD_194515 | JGI IMG/M metagenome (GOLD analysis project Ga0307517, IMG submission 194515) | Populus trichocarpa ectomycorrhiza microbial communities from riparian zone in the Pacific Northwest, United States - 23_EM | ecosystem: Host-associated > Plants > Roots > Unclassified | place...
CGGAATCTGAAACTGAGCTTTACCTAAAGAATTGGATAAATGTTATCAACGGAGACATCTTTGATCTCTCATACAATTGGAGCCTTTAAAATTTTAGACTTAGGGCTTACGATATAATTAGGCAACCTTGTTTCGATAACTTTCCATGTTCTACATGGAAATATAGGTGGCGGCAATTAATCCTCATATTTCAAGGATAATTTGGCAGAATTTTAAAAGTTTTCATCTTCTATGTACTAGAAAATTAAGAGGCAATAACTATTATAAATATTTGTATGTTTATTTAGAAAAGTTAAATTCGGTAGTAACAATCCTTATTATTCAATGAAATTTAAGTTGGATTTAGATTGATTTTTTCTAATATATGGTTTTACGCTAATAATCATAATTTTCAATTCAACTATTAGATTGTGCTGAAATTTTACTAGTTTTCAAAAGTTTTTTTTATATTGGTTTAAAATTTAAGGTCAATTGAACATCACAAAGGCTTTATGATAAAGTTTAGAAGTTATTGTGCGAGATTTGTATTAGTTTCCTAATTGATTTAAGATTTTTTTCTTCTATTTTATTTAGAAATCTCTTATTGTTTTTTCATAATTATTTAGGATGTTTTTTTTTTTTACCTATCATAAATAGTATTATTTAGCTTGTATTTAAGTTTGACTTTGATTTCATAATAAAATTTGTGCGTGTGAGGAAAACTCATATTTTTTGGTTCTTGAAAGAACTAAAATTGACTTATATAAAATAACAACTATTTTTATGATGCTTTTCTTATATTTCTAGTTTATGATTTGCTAATCATTAGGTAGGGATTTGAATTTCAGTAGTTTTGGTATCTCGGTTCAAGTAAATCATTATATCACGTTTTCTATCTCAAATCTTATTTTTTTAACTTTCTGAGATTGTATTGAAATTTGCTTGTGAGTTTCTGGATCTTATATCTACGGGGTTTGTAACAATTTGTAGTTGAGAAATTTGGATTGTGAGATTATTATTTTGAGAATATTTAATTTTTTTAGAATATTATTTAGGATGATTTCTATTAGGTGACGATGTGTTATGGATGCTTGAGAAATAGTATTGATGATGAGATTGGAAGTTGTTAGTGTTGATTGGGTTTTGTCAAGTGATTAGTGGAAGTAAAATCATGCTAATGTATATGTTATTCTATGATAATTTGGTTTGATTAATGATGTGTAGATGGTCGAAAATATTATTAATGTTGGGTTTGAGAAGTTGTTTTATGATTTTAATGTGATTTATGTTATTAAAAACTAATTTTTTTAAAAGTTCATCTAGAATAAATGAATAATTTTTTATTATTATTCTATATTAATGACCTTACCTTTGTATTATTATTTCTCTTGACATTCAAAAATGTGAATTTTTTTTCTTCATATTCATGTGGACATGTGATAAATTTATGATTTGGACTTTTATTTATAGGATTTGTTTTTTAACACAACAACCTAATTTGGGCCAGATCGATATAGATTCATTGAGAGTGAGTAGCGGGTTTTTAGTTCATTTTAATTGATATAAATTTTTTAGTAGGCTTATGCTTATTTTTTATTATTATTTTTTTGGATCCAACACTTGTATTATAAAAATAAGGATTGAGTCTCGTTATCAAGTTTCATCCTAAATCACGGTAGTTTTACATCATATGTTAGATAAAATATATATGATGATGACAATCTTTTCTACTTCATAACAATCATGTTATATAGAATCTCTCTTAGTTACCGTTAAATTATTATTATTTTTTTTTTTTTGAATTTGGCCTAGCATGAGAAGCCAAGAGGACTTGAAAGGCTTTCGAAAGAGTTTGTAAGTTGAAACATGCAAACATTGCAGAAAGATATATTTTTTTCTAACCAAAAAGCCATGTATGTGCATATAAAAAAAAAATCCAATTTTCCAAATACACATCAGCGGCCAAATTTGAAATACTGTATAGCATGTGGAAAATAACTATGTACATGAGCACATACTCTGGGTACAGTTCCAGTTTCAATTTCAATCTGTAAGCCTGGTGAGTGATGATCATAAGACATACCTCGTCTGGTTTTTTAGCAGTAAGCAGCGCATTAGTAAAACCACACTGAACTTTTTTTATGCCTGTTTTTTAAGGGCAGATAGCACCATTGACACTTGTCAATATGGTGGAACATATTCCTCCTCTGGCCACCCTCCATAGCTTCGCTTCCCAAACACTTGAGCTATCTTCATCACCACTGATGGCTTCATTCTCGCTAAGAATCTCAAAAACACGTCATTCAACCACATACAAGTTCTCTAAAGTGGGTTTCGTACAAAACCCAAAATGGAAACATGGGATTGAATTGGAGATGGCTGTCATTGCCATTGCCAAGCATTTTACTTTTGACATTACAACACTACATGCTATATGGAGGATCCATTAGTAGCAGGAGTACTTGTTTTACTTTTTGCCTCTCAAAGTTGCAACAGATCATATATTTAGTAGGCAACAGCAGCAGCAGCAGCAATGCTCCTGTTCTACTTCTTCTTCTATCGAAGACAGACGGAACTTGTTCTCTCATTATTGCCTGAACGCATCATTTTCATCAGTGTCCAATCGACACCTTTTTTTCTTTCCTTTTCTCTGCTCTCAAGCACAGCACTGAACTTCAAGATAATCTCTCTCTCTAGCAAACTTTTATATCAATTTATGCTCATGGCTGGTTAGTGTGTCCTTTGCAGGCTAGCTGTTTGTTTTAATGCCTACTTTGCAAAAATGACCTAGTAGTTGACAAAGGCAGAATCAGCAATTTCAACTTCCAGATGCTAAAGTTTGGTTCATTAAAGTAAGTTATTATGCTTTCCCTTTTCTCTTCCTCTCTTAGTGATTGACGCGTCATCCCTAACCACTCAATTCTTTTTCTTTGATATTTGGGTTCTGTTGGCCTTCTTAGCTTGTTACTTTTTAACCAAATGCTAGAATTTGGCTAAAAGTAAGTGATTAGTGCTTTATGCATCATTATGCCCGAAGAGATAAACATCTGCCTAGCTAAAGACTATAGAGAATCTTATCTTGTTTGCTAAAGACAATGGAGAATCTCATCTTGTAGTTTAGTTATTTAATTACCATTCCTTTTAATGGCTGCTTTGAAGAGAAGTTGAATATTGGATGGCCTACATTGTTCAAATGGAACTTCTAAAGGCATGAACTGGCAATTTAGAAGAGCATTTTGAGGACTGCAATAACTTCTATCAGTTTTTTAGTTTACTTTTTGATGGAAAGAGATGGCTCTAGGTGTTTTGATGGTGCTATTACTTCGATTTGCGATTTGCTTTGATTGATAAGAATTTTTTAATCTGCTTACTCAAGACCCATTTAACTTGCAATGTTGTGATTCGTTAAACGAAAGGCATCTTTATCATCTTATAATTCCTCTTCATTCGCAATTGTATCCCGCAAAATATACTCATTTTTTTCTTCAACCTTCAGGATGTTGTACCAACTACCAACTAAAAGTTATAGGTCTTCTAGTGTAATTATATATATATTCATGTTTACATAACTTCATTCTTGAACATCAACACTTTACCTTCTCTACGAATATTGACAAGATGGGTTCCTCCTGATCTTAGCAATTCGTGCACTGGACTAATCCTCCTCCAGGCATGCTTTATATTTTTTTTAGCTGGTGTTATTGGAGTGGTCCTCTAGTGGCCTTGGTCTTTCTTAATATAATCCATTATTGCACCAAAAAAAAAATACTGACAATATTATTTAAATGACTATGGTCTGCTGCAACTAAAAGGTAAATGAATAGTGAATCTAGATTGGTTCAGTTATAAAAAATGCAGTGATACAGTTAATGAATGTATCGGAGATGACCATGAGGAGTTGTTAATGTTTTAGGCAAGAAGCTGCTGTTTTATGTGCTTCTAGGTGATAGGTTGCATGTATTGGAGATGAAGTTACAGTCATAAGACTACTATATCTTTAACTCAACTTATAGATTCCTCCGTTAATAACTGATTATAAATTGTAATTTCTTTTTCTGTTCGTCTATATACCATATGATAGGAAAATTATCCATTTACATTCGAAAACAATTAACAAAAAAAACCCTCATATTTTGTGCAGGTATACATGTCTGTTTAATATGTGTTGAAGACCATTTTCCACTAACCCTTGTTTTCATCTCTGTGCGAGCCAACATTCTTGAGCCAATCAACAACTTCCTTGATGGTTGGTCTCTTGAAAGGATTCTGGCTAACACACATGCAGGCCACATCTAGTACTTGCAGCATCTCGTCATCAAAACCCTTTCCTCTCAGGAGAGGATCAAAGACTTCATTTTGTTTACCCTCATTTCTCATTTGCTGCACCCAGCCAACCAATTCTCTTGACATCTTTGGCTTGGATACCTCCACAGGCCTCTTCCCAGTCAGCAGTTCAAGCATAACAACTCCAAAACTGTATATATCTCCTCTCAAAGTAGCTACCCATGCTTGCCCATACTCCGGAGGAATATAACCCAGAGTTCCAACAAGTTCGGTTGTAACATGAGTCTGGTAAGGAAGAATCAACCGGGACAATCCAAAATCTGCTACATGTGCTTCGAACTTCTCATCAAGGAGGATGTTGCTAGATTTGATGTCACGATGCACAATATGAGGCTCACATATCTGGTGCATGTAAGCCAGACCAGAACCTGCGCCCCGTGCAATCTTGAGCCTCGTGGGCCAATCCAGGTTGGATGCACCATCAGTCTTCTCATGCAACCAGTAATCCAAACTCCCATTTTCCATGAAGGAATATATAAGCAGGCGACATCCCTCGTGCACACAATAGCCTTGCAGGGAAACCAGGTTTTCATGTTGAGCTGTGGAAAGAGCCTCCACCTCTGCTCTGAATTCTCTTTCCATCAGACCCAAGTCTCCGGAGAGTTTCTTGACAGCCAGTTTGCTCCCATCTCCTAATGTTGCTTTATACACCAGACCAAAACCCCCACAACCGACAATATTTGCTTGATTAAAATTGTCAGTGGATTTCAAGAGTTCAGATATGGTTAGATCCTTGATCTCATAAGTATTACTTGGGAACAATACAACTAAACTGGCATCCTTGTCACCCTCGAGAGGAAATCCAGAGTTGATGGAAATTGTATCCAACTCAGTGTTGTCGGTGTCCCCTCCAGGAATGATCCTTCTCTTGGACAATATCCACAGTGCTAGCACAGCAATAAATAAACCGGTGCCAAAACAAATACCAACAACAAGTCCAATGACGAGTTTTATGTTTGCGCTTTTATGAGGAGCCGAAGAATGGTTGGTTCCTGGTGAACTGGAGCAAGATCGCTGCAAAACCTGACCACACAACCCTGGATTCCCTACAAAGCTGGAACTGGGGAAAGTATCAAACTGACCTCCCGATGGTATAGGTCCTTGAAGTTCATTATTGGCAACATTGAACAAAGACAGGAAATGCAGACCTGAGAGTGAAGTGGGGATTTCTCCGGATAAGTCATTTCCTGAGAGATCCAATTTCTCCAAGTTAGTGAGGTTCGATAACTGATCAGGAATGTTCCCGAAGAATCTGTTATCACTGAGATCCAGCACATGAAGGAACTTCAGTTGGCCAATCTGTACAGGGATGTTGCCACTGAGGTTGTTGTTTTTAAGGTATATAGCTGGTGGCAGGCTAGAGAGCTGATTGTACTGCAAATTGGTAGCATTTGTGGGCTTGACAAACACGGGCAACTCTAGATAACTTCTTTCCACTCGTTTAACAGCCTCTTGCGATGTTAGTGCTCGCAATCCTGCGAGTTCCAGAGGAAATCCTCCTGAAAGAAGGTTATTGGACAAGTCCAAGTAGAAAAGGCTTGACAGATCACCCAGCCAACGAGGAATTGAACCCCTGATTTGATTGTAAGACAGATCTATGACCTGTAGGCTCGTGATGCTGGCTAGCCAGGAAGGCACTTGACCAGAGAGTTTGCAACGACCTAAGGCCAAAACCTGGAGATTTTGGAATCCAGTTGAATCTAATGTATTTCCATCGTCTAGTATACCTTCACTCATAGTATTATTGGAGAGGATGAGAGCAGTGAGGCTCTTGCAACCCATCAGAATTCGGATAGCCCCAGTAATGTTAGTTAAGTTGTTGGCGGAAATTGAGAGAAAAGACAGAGATTTTAGAGCTGTTATGTCAGGTGAGATCTGCCCCTCTATCTGATTACTGGCAAGTCTAACTGCAACTAGTGATGTGCATGAGTAGAGGCTTGTGGGAAAGATACCTGCAAAGTTGTTGTTACCAAGATCGAGGGTGGTAAGCTTGGGGAGTGTGGAGAAATCGAGGTCAGAGAGATTTCCTGCCAAGAAATTGACTCGCAGATTCAATTTTACTAGATGGGTGCAGTTCATCAGAGATGGAGGCAGAGGACCTGCGAGACTGTTAATGTGAAGCAGCAACTGTTCCAACTTGGAGAGCTTGCCTATGTCCCTTGGTATCCTGCCGGAAAATTTATTGGAGTACAGCTCGAGAACCTTAAGATTAGTGAGATTGACCACGGCATCACTGACTGGACCAGAGAGGTAGTTAACAGGTAACGAGAAATGTACAAGTGATGTTGCTTTGTACAGATCATCGGGAATCATCCCCGAGAGATTATTGAAACCAGCGCGGAATATCTCAAGTTTGGAACATTCCCCTAGTTCTGGAGTAAGGTTCCCGCTGAAATCATTGCTGGAGAAGTCAAGGAGGGTTATGGAAACAGGAGAAATTTGGCAGACGTTGGAAGGAATTTGGCCTGTGAAGCTGTTATTGCTGACATTAAGTCTTGTCAAATTCCAGGCTGCCCGGAGAAATGAGTTGGAGTGACTTAATTCCCCATCGAAGTGGTTGCTAGACAAGTCTACTATCTTGATAGGAAGGTTATTGGTATCAACGGATGGTAATTCACCATCGAGACGGTTGTAGCTGAGATCAAGGACCTGGAGGCCGCTGAGAGAGGAAAAGAATCCAACTGGTAGAGGACCATGCAGGCGATTATGTGATAGATTGAGGTGAGTAAGGCTTGTGAGATTGGCAAGATATGGGGATAGGGTGCCAGTAAGGTCTCTAAAAGGTAGAGAGAGACTGGTTACTCGGCCATCTGCAGTTTCATTGCAATCAACTCCTTCCCAGAGGCAGCAATCAGTGGAGCGATCCCAATTCAAAGGAGATGATAAATAGGAGGAGAAGGACAAGAGAGAGTCGTGATCATCTTGATTGCAGACAGTAGCAGCATGGCAAGGAGACAGTAGCGATGCTATTAAAAGAAGAAATAAGACCATGACCAAGGAAGAGGAGGAAGGGGGCGTTGGTCTTTGAATAATAATGATTTGATATGTCAAGCCAGACAGAGTAGAAAAGCTGTCTTTCTTGACCATTATCTTCACCATCATTCAAGTTTAAGGGACCAAAATAGTGGAACAAGAAAAAGACATAAGGAGGAGGAGGAGAAGGTGGGGGGATGGGGGTGGAGGAGATGATGGAAGAAGAGATGGCCAAGTACATGATTATCCATTCTATCTAGGAGAACTTGTAGGCTTACAAAGATGTGAGATTGCAATCGAACCCCTCATTGACCTAAAGAGAGAGAGACAGAAATGAAGAGAGTGCGGGCGTGACGTTAGGTCATTTGATATTTTAGTGGCAACTACATGATATAAAATATAAATAAATAAATAAAAGGCTGTATCATTAGATATATGAATCTCAAATGGCGTTTACTTTTGGTGGTGCTGGCTGCGGTGGACTTTTTCTTGGATGATGATTGATTGATGACCACTGGCCACAAATCGTGTAAGCTTTAGCGTTCAAAAACTCCATAATCATCTCATGTTGTTTCAGAGCTTATCATGTCTTCCAACTCCACAATTTCCATCGTCTCTCCCCTCTCAATTGAGTTGTCTTCTTCTTTTTCTTTTTTTATTCTCTACTTCTTTCCCATGCCCCCCAACCCCACTCTCCACTCGTAATATTATGATGTGCTGGGGGGCTTGGCGTTGGTTGCAAGGTTGCCATTGCTGATCTTGCCAAATACCCTCTAGAATTCTAATACATTTCCTTTTTCTTAGTAGCAAAAAGAATCTCAATAGTTAAGACTTGCTATTTTTTAATGTTTCTCAGCCAGTCGCTAACAATAGGTGCAAAGTGTTGTCAATTAAAAATTGCCCATTGCCAACCATCGTGTATATTGGTCAGACGAATATATGGTTTAATTTTCAATAGCACTGGATGCAAAGTGACTTCACATTCTCCGTTCGCCCATCTTCTCTTGAGGTGTGCTTTAAGCATATCTTCCGGAGGGTCTAGCAAAATAGTGTATTTTTTACTCTCTCCACCTTGCTTCCCTTAAAGTTGACGCTTGACTTTACAGGTGTAATTTCAGCAGCATAACTTACCATGGAAAACTTAATATTTATCAACATTTTGGCATGATGATAGTAAAAATGTCAATCTTGATCATCATCATCGTCATTATAACAGGAACAGTAAAAACTTTTCCAAGCATTATTCAGCAGTGGTAATGAAATAACATAAAGCCTTTAAGAAAGAAAGGGAAAAGCAAGGAAATTCTTCTCCACTGCTTGTGCATGAACTGTCATCCGATGAACACATCCATATCATGAATCCAAAGACAAGAAATGGAAATATCAAGCAGCTAGAGAACATCCCGTTACGGGTGGGTTTCCACACCCAACAGATTAGTAAAATCAAATTCCATAAGCCCCCTTTCTCTGTTGCAAAACTCTGTCGAAACTAAAAAGGCCTGAAGGATGGGGAAAGAGTGGAGAAATGCTCAGTAAACTATGCATTATTGAGCTGAAATGGTTTTGGTTCCCAAGTCAGGCGTCCTTCTTTTTTATCAGGAAGCAAGATTTTAATTTCCCACAAGCGCATGCTTCTGGACCCAGTCATGCTACTCTCACCACGAAACCCAGTAGATAGGAAATGAAAAGAAAGAAGAACCGACTGCAAACTATAGACACAAAACCTTTTTGAATCTGCACGCTATGATTGCCAAAATGCTGACGACTATTATGGAGAGAAAAATTGACCGCTCAGCAAATTCTTTCATAAATTTTAAAAATTTCATCCCACAAATTGATATAAAAAAACATGTTTCGGATACATTAAGAAATTATTTGAAACCAGGGTTGGGTTCAACAAACCAAGCGTCAGCAACACCACCCTACGCCACAACTTGATGGTTTAATAAGAGGAAAAACACAGTAAATTAAGATGTGATTTCCCAAAAGTCAAGAAACATTAAACTAAGATGTGATTTTCCAAAAAGTCAACATAAATAAATCCAAGAAAGGCAAGAATACTTCACCTGCACTACAGGAATTGAGTACTGCAAATTCTCATTTGTAGTTAGTTATACACCACCATATTGCAAAATATAAAAAGGGATTAAAATTTAGGGTATGATTTGCAGCATCGGAATATTCATAGATATCATCACAAGATCTTTCCAGTTTCCACATAATTTACTCTGTCTTGAAAAAGTCATGCTCCTATCTACCATTTCAAACCAGCAATGACAGGGACGTAATTCTTTGTCTTTTTTAAGAAGAAAAAATGTTTCAATAGAGCAATTTATAGATAGAAGAGATTACCTTGATATTTTTGCTGTTCCCTAAACTCCAAATAGTTAATTAACTGCAAAATCCGAAATTTATAATTTCAAAATGGAGTTATAAAAAAAAAAAACTTCTATAAGATTAGATGAATGAAACCAAACCTGGATGAAAAGGGAGTTTGTTTCTGTCTGTCTGCAAGCATTTGACTGGGAATGGGACACTTCACTCCAGCAAGCTCTTATCGATCTTTTCGCAGATTTTGGCATCATCTCTTCCTCCTTTCTCAAATGGACTTTGGCATTGAGAAGCCCATTTTCATCTACTTTTAGGTGGCCGACCCCATTTGCTTGCGAGGTCATGAAAAGTCTACCATGGTGTTGATATAAAAAATTTATTTTGCCAAACCTGAACGTGTGAGTAGTAATAATATATTGGAATGCCATTATTATATTGGTAGGATTACGTTTCCATGTTAATAAAAAATTTATATGATATTAACAAAAACTAGTAGGCATTGAAAAACATATTGTAGCTTAAGATTCGAAAACACTATTAATTAAAATAGTATAATGATATTGGTCTCATTCACACTACAAAACTTAAGACTTTTTATATGAAACATGAGTCATTATTAAATTAATAAAACCATCAAAATATTTTTAAAAACAAAAAATAAAATAAAATTGGATTCAATGGGCAATGTGGTATTTTTAAAATAATTTTTTTATTATTATCATGTAAGATAAGAGACAATTTTATATTTTGACGAATATAAAAAATATAAAAAATTCAAAAGTACAATGAAATGACCAGAATTCAAAAAATTAAAACTAGTGTTAAGAGATTTTTTTATCTTTTCATGAAGGTCTTTTTGTTATTACTATATTAGCTCATAAACAATTTAGAATTTGACTAAATATGAAAAACAAAAGTTAGGTGTGTGTGGGAGGCACCCATGCACTTTAGGCGATGTATGCAGCATCTCATGGTGGACAAAAATATCTTTTTCAGGGCAGCGCGTGTAGGTGTTAGGTGGTTGATTTATTGCCGTGGAA
>Ga0307517_10014317_pt1 | contig 10667 bp, 5 predicted proteins | sample 23_EM_MG_FD_194515 | JGI IMG/M metagenome (GOLD analysis project Ga0307517, IMG submission 194515) | Populus trichocarpa ectomycorrhiza microbial communities from riparian zone in the Pacific Northwest, United States - 23_EM | ecosystem: Host-associated > Plants > Roots > Unclassified | place...
CTATTACCAAGGATGTTACCGACGGATGAATTCGGTCGGTATTTTAAACACTCACCGACAGACTTACCGACGGAATTAATCCGTCGGCATTTAACAGTAGCTTCCACAATTACCGATGAATTTACAGACGGACATATTCTGTCGGTATTTCACACACTCACCGATAGATTTACCGACGGTTATTTTCCGTCGGTATATTTCAAGCGGGAATCTTTTTTTTTTTGGCGCGCAAATTTCGTCTGTAAAACTATCGGCAAATGGTTTTTTTGTTTTTCCGACCGATATAGCGACGGAAGGGGAAATCACCGACGAAGAGAAAGCCGACGGACGTAATCCGTCGGTGATGACGTCGGTAAAAAAATCACCGACGAACTTCTAATCACACACCGACGGAATTTTTCCGTCGGTAAAACTGTGAAATCTTGTAGTGGTTCAACACCACCACAACAAAATGAAGTCGTCGAGTGTAAATATCATCATCTCTTAAACATTGCTTGTGCTCAATAATTCCAAGCTCATCTACCACCTACATTTTAGAAGGGAAAACATTCGTATTGCTACATATATAATAAATAGGTTACCTAGATATATTCTCTCCAAAAGCACACCATATAATAGGCTTTACAACACCACACCCTCATTACAAACATATGAAAGTATTTGGTTATCTATGTTATACCACTAACACTAAACCCTCATATAAGTTTGATTACAAGTCATGCAAGTGTATTTTTATAGGGTACCCATTTAGCCAAAAGACATATCACCAATATGATCTTTCTACTAAAACCTTCTTTTCCAGTTGTGATGTGCACTTTCATGAAACAATATTTTTATTTTTTACTCAACCCCAAGATACACAAACAGACTACCCAAACCCCTCAATCCTACCTTTGACACATATTAACCCACACTCATCGGTCCTTCACTCATGCCATACGTACCAACTGAACTAAAAACAATACCTTCATCACCAGATATTACAACATCATCTAATACTTAGCCCTACATATTCCATAACAACCCCCGCCCTAACCTCATTGCTTCATGTTCATATGATAACACTATACCAGCACCAAACTCTCTTCAATTGCAACCTTCTGAATCCATACCCCATGCACTCTACATGTCTATGCCAATAACCACACCACATGTTGTTCTCTGATATAGTCAATATGAACGTCACCCACCATTACACCTTCAACATTACCATTGTTATAGCGCTATCATGCTTCCCCCTAAGTCATTGTCTTTTTGTCTAGGTACTCATAATCTTTTATCTTATTTTTTTTCTTATGATCATTTATCTATATCTCATCGTTGTTTTGCCACTAGTCTTTCTGCCCATAGTGAACCCAAATCCTTTGCACAAACTAATTTTGACTCAAGATGTAAGAAGGCTATGCAAGCTGAATCGACATCTCATAATCAGAATAAAACATGGACTTTATACCCCTTACCAATAAATAATGCTTACTTGTTGTGTGATATTAGTCCTTACATTAACTCGACATCCAAGATGCCTTCACGGTGATTTGGATGAAGAAGTTTACATGCTACCTTCTTCTGGACTTCGTTAATACGGGGTGAAAATGGTATATCAACTTTAAAAGTCGTTAGACAATTTAAAGCAAACATCACACAATTGGTTCTTAAAGTTTTCAACAACCATCATACGAGCTAGCTTTCAATAATATAAGGCAAACTAGTTCTTGTTGGCTAAGGTATGAGGTGTTTCTTTTACAATAGTATTACTTTATATCGATGATATGATCATCACATGAAATAACAACACAATTAAAGAACTTAAGAAATTTTTACATAATAAGTTTTGGATCAAAGAATTAAGCCATCTCAAGTACTTTAAAATTAAAATTGCATACTCAAAGCAAGGCATTGCTATTTCTCATGTAAATACACTCTGGATATATTTGACGATGCATGTATGATTGGGGCAAAACCAACTAAATTTCTGATAAGATAAAATTAAAGGCTCGTACCTTCAAATGGAGAAATACTCAAAGACCCATCACAATATAAACACCTTATTGGTCACCTCATACACCTCACCATCACAAGCCCAAACATCACCTTCTTGGTTTATGTTCCCATCCAATTTATGTAACAACCAAGGAAACCCTATTTCGAGACAGCATACTGTGTCCTACGTTACTTTAAGAAAGCACTAGGTCAAGGTGTCTTATTCCTATCACATGGTAAGTTGTAATTGAAAGGATATTGTGACACCGACTAGGCAAGTTTCCTAACAACCAAACGATCTGTTATAAGTTTTTGGGTCTTTCTTGAAGGGGCACCCATATCTTAGAAAAGCAAGAAACAATCAATCGTGTCACATTCCTCAGCAAAATCAGAATACAGATTCTTAGCCTCTTTTACTTGTGAATTAGTGTGGCTCAAACACCTTTTGCAAGACTTGTGAGTAACACATTTACTATCAGTCTTCTTATATTGCGATAACCAGGTTGCCCTACATAATACAACCAACCTAGTGTTCCACGAATGCAAGAAACATATTAAAATAAACTATCACACTATGCATGAGAGAATACAATCAGGCTTAATCAAGACAACTCATGTTTCTTCAGCTCAACAGATAATAGACATATTCATTAAGCCACTTGGCAGCTCATTGTTTCATACTCTCATTCTCAAACTAGGAACTTTAGACATCCACATTTTAGCTTGAGAGGGCATGTTAGAAATCAGAGATTGTAATTACAGTAATTACATCCTAGACTTTAGATATTTGTTTGACAATTTACCTTTGTAGACTAAATGTTATTCCTTTATAAACAAATTAAATGAGTTGTACAAAGACAAGGAAATAAATAGAAGCTTTTCTTATTTCTTTTCTCCAATATCAATTTTATAAAGGTTGCTTTTCAAAATGTTTATTTTTTTTTTTGCTTAGAAATGCATTAAAATATTTTTTTTATTTTTTTCAAAATTCAATTTTGACATCATTATATCAAAACAATCCAAAAACACCAAAAAAATAATTTGAAGCAAAGAAAAAATTTTAAAAAAATTAAAAGCATGGTTGAACTGTAAAAACAAACATCGCCTAAACCCTAATGATTGTGATGTTTGTTGTGAGTATTGTTTATGACCACCACCTAATCATTACCATGAGATTCCTTAATAGAGTTTGATGAGAAACATTGGTCAAGAAAAAATAGACACACAAAAGAAAAGACAGTAACAAGGAAACATTCACTACGCTTGTGCCTCTTTGGTAATGTGATGCAAAATACTTTTTAAAAGTATTTTTCGATTAAAAATGTATTAAAATTTTATTTTTTTAGAATATTTTTTTTTATTTTTGATATCAATACATCAAAATCATAAAATAATATTTAAAAAAACATTAATTTAATGCTTTTTAAAACAACAAGTGCTCTAAAAAACATAAGTTAATACTGTGCCAAATAGGCATTTAGGATGCGGCTAACGTAGTTCCTTTTGTTTATATTGTCACTCCAATATATTTCTTTGTTCATTGAAATTGAAAAAAATAACTATAAAAAGCCAATACATGTTATCACTTTTTTTAAAAAAATGTTAAAAATAATCTTAGTACATATGCTTGTAAATTAAACCCTCTTATTTGTTTGTCATATGCTATGCATAATGGTGTTTCATTTATTGAGTTATGTTTTATTTTTTAAAATAGTTTTGTATTTTTTTTATTCAAAAAAGAAAACAAAATAAAACTTAAAATGCATAACATATTTGAAAGGTAATTAAAATGAATAAATCAGTTACATGTTAAAGGTTTTATAGACCAACTATAAAAGCAAAATAAGATCTCTTAATTTTTGGATATCTAAAATTATTTGTATTAACCACTTAATAAATTATATAATAAATTGCAAGGTCATTTAGAATATTAACTAAAGAAAAAATAAATTCAGTTAATGTAAAATAAATTATGTTGTAACTTTTACAATTTTAAAATATTCAAAACACATAACAAAACCCAATTGAAAATTAAAATACCACATGAAAAATAGGCTCACCCCAAAGCTGAAATTAAAAAATAAGCATGCTTTCAGAGTTTTGTAAAAAAAAATGTTATGAAATCATACATTGTACATGAATGTCTATTTGTCTTTCTTCTTTTGCATCTTCATGTTCATTCATCATCTCCAAAATTATATGAACTCTACATCTTCTTATGATTTTTAGGCTTCCAAGTATTAATGTATATTAGACTATAATTAGGAGCAGTGTTGAGATGATATTATGTACAACTACATTTACAAGATGATATAAAATAATAATACTCTTTCTTTGTTTCCCTAATATCTATTGTTTTTATTTATTATGTTTACTCTTTATTGAGTATATTGCTTGCTTCTAAATATATTGTTTTATAATATGTTATCAACACGTTTGTTCCTTGTTCTCATCTTGAAACGGATAAGCATATTTGATTTGTGAATAAAAAATAGAAGGTATGTTTATCTACTTAATATCTACTTAATTGTTTTCCTTCTAGTTATTTAAATGAATTATTTTTTTTCAGTTCATAACAAATTTATTCAATATCTTACCTAATGTTTGTTCAATATTTATTATAATGTTTAAACCAAATTTCAAGCAATTTTGATATTTTTTCATGAATTAACCATGACAAATCTTACCAAAATTGAGTTCGTGGCACTTTATAATATGGGTAAGAATTATTTATCATGATTCCTTGATGTCAAAATCCATCTGGATGTCATGGGTCTTGGAGACACCATTAAAAATAGATATGGAGCATCTAGTTAAAATAAGGCAAAAGCCATGATTTTTTTACGTCATCATCTTCATGAGGAGCTGAAAAATTGAGTATCTCACAATCAAAGATCCCCTTATTCTTTGACAAAACTTGAAATAAAGACATGACTATCAAATTGTAGTTATTCTCCCAAAAGCCTGTTATGATTGGATATATTTATGATTACGAGATTTAAATCGGTAAAAGAATATAATTTTATAATGTTTAATATCAGTTCTAAAATAAAATTATATGGAAATAATATCATCGGTGGAGATATGTTAGAAAAACATTCTCTACTTTTCATGCCTCGAATGTGCTCCTATAACATCAATATAGAGAACGAGGTTTAAAGAAATACTTTGAACTGATTTCATGTCTCCTTGTAGCTGAACAAAATAATGAGCTTTTGATTAAAAATCATGAATCATGACTAACTGGTTCGTCTTCATTCCCTGAAGTGAATGCCATGAGATATAATAATTATTATGATCATGGTCATAGTAGAGGTTATAGACGTGATCATGGGCGAAGACAAATTAATTTCCACAATTATAATGGTCATAATTCTAACAAACCTTCTCATAATAAGGAGAAACGAGAAAAAAAGAAGAATATACATAGCAAGGATACCAAGAAGATAGAAAATATTTGTTATAGGTGTGAAATAAATGGGCATTAGTCACGTACCTATCATACGACCAAACATCTTGTTGGTTTATATTAGTCCTCATTGAAAGAAAAGGAGAAAGACATAGAAATAAATTTTGCTCACCCACATCAAGATAATAATGATATTTATTTTGAACCCTTAGATATGACATGCCTTGATGTTGTTGATTTCTTTAAGCAAATTGATGAGAAAGTTAATATTTCTTGTAATGATAATAATTAGTTAGTTAAATATAAGAATGTTAGAATTTAAAATTATGTTAATATTTTGGGTGTGTTTCTTTTATGCTAGTATATTTCAATATATTTTGGTTTGTTCCTTTTATGATAGCTTATTTAATGTAAATGATTGTGTTATAATAATTTTCATGTCCAACTTTAAGATCTATTTCGTTTCATGAATTTATTATATATTTATTCCTTTTTATGAAGAAAACATGGATTTGCATCATATTGTAAATGAGTCCAATATCAGTGGCGAAGATATATGTTCAATAGATAGTGCAACGACACACACCATTCTCACACATAAATAATATTTTTCAAATATGAGAATGATGAAAGCAAAAGTGAATACAATATCAAATTTAACAAAGTTGATTGAAGGCTTTGGAAGAGCCAATAAATGCTTTATAGGGGAACAAGATTTATAATTGATAATACTTTATTCTATACATGAGAAATCTGCTAAGTTTCAAGGATATATATATCATAACAGGTATCATATTGAGACTGTCAATGACAATGGCATAAAATATCTTTATATTATATCAAATATCTCTACTAAAAATTAAATATTAGACAAATTACCCGTTTTATCTTCTGGTTTGTACTATACAAGTATTAGTACAATTGAAGTCAATGCAATAATAAACCAGAAGTTCAATAAACCAAATAATTTTATTATGTGGCATGCTCGGTTAGACCATCCTAGATCAATTATGATGCAAAGAGTTATTGAGAATTCTTATGTTCATCCATTAAAGAACCAGAAGATTCTTCAATTTAAAGAATTCTTGTGTGCTACTTATTCTTAAAGCAAACTGATTATTAGACCATCACTAGCTAAAGTTGGGATTGAATCCCCAAGATTTCTATAATGTATTCAATGTGATATTTATGGGCCTATTCACCCACCATGTGGACCATTTAGATATTTTGTGGTTTTAATAGATACATCTACTATATGGTCACATGTGTGTTTATTATCAACTCGCAACCTGACATTTGCGAGATTACTTGCTCAAATTATTAGATTACAAGCATAATTCCAGATTATATAATCAAGAGAGTTCATCTTGACAACGCTAATAAATTCTCATCCCAAGCATTTAATGATTTTTTGCATGTCACTTGGAATAAACATTGAACATCTTGTTGCCCATGTCCATACTCAGTGCCATCACCCATTTTTAGGTTATTCCCCAAAATTTACCTTTTTTTTCTTTTAAAATAAAAAATAAAAAATAAAAAATAATAATAATAGCAAGAAGATTGACATTTTAGCACAAGCAAGCCTGAAAGATTTCAAATATAGAGGAAAATCAAGCTACAATTTTAAATGAATTGGGAGCTTAATTATACTTCATTGTACCCAAAATTAGAAAGACATTGCAGATTCAAGATCAAATTAAATTATTATTGGACGAATCTGCATAAAAATTAAGTCTAAGGATATAATTAGATTTTTAATAGGCCAATTGGATTTAATCATGGGCCAAATTAAAAGTTTAATTATGTTTAAGAAGTAATTTGGATCAAATTAAAGGATTTAATTAAGTGCAAAGACTTAATTATACTTTAAATAGGTCAAATTAATTTTATTACGAACTTAATTGGTGAAAAACTAAGTTTGAGAGCCCAATTTGGGCTTAATCAAGAAAATTGGAATTTCAAATGACTAAACTTAATTTTTACAAAGTTAATTGGTTGAAATCAGGGGTAAAATCACAAGAAAATTAAAGTTTATGGTCAATTAAGGGCTAAATTAAAGAAATTTGCAAACAATAACCTTTTTAAAAAGGGCGTCGAACTCTAGGGATTCAAGTAATTGAAATCAAGGGTGAAATTGAAGAGATTTGAAAGTTTAATGGTCAATTGGAGCTCAATTTGCATGAATCCAAAACTAATGACCAAATTGAAAAGATGTTAAAATTTGGGGCTAATGTTGAAGTTTGGCAAGGGTAAAATTGTATAAAATTAAAAGTTCTAGGCCAATCAAGTGTGTAATTGGAAGGAATCAAAAGTCGGAGGACCAAATTGAATTTTAGCTAAATCCATAAATTAAAAACTTAAGCCAAAATGGCATCGTTTTGATAATAAAAAAAAAATCAGACGACGAGTCGTCTGGTTACTGTTCATCTTCTTCTTTTTTTCGCCCGAAAAACCTTCTTGGGTGACTACTTTTCGGGTACATTTAATGCTTCGCCTTTTCACCAAATTTGGCAAAACATACACCACCATGATGGCCACTTTGAGATCCTTTCGGGTTAAATCAAGAGTTAGGATTTGTTCCCAATAAAAACAAAATGTCCTTTCATCCCCTATAAATAGGGGTGTATTCCATGTATTGAGGATGAAGAAATTGGAGGACAAAGTTGGCAAAAAATTAGCCTCCTCTTTATTCTCTTTTCTGCCTTTACATTCCTCTTCTCCTTCACCATGTGCTCAACCATGACGACCTCATCATCGGTTCCTCCACCATGAGCCGCCAGCATGGCTACCAGTCGGTCACTCCCACGTCTGGAATAACCACTTCTAGCTCCTTCCTCTCTGCCACGATCTTCTGCTCCAGCAACCTCACCAACTTAATTCTTCCACCAACATCACCTCTATGCCACCGTGAGCCACTAGTCAGACCTTCAAGCCACCACCAGCTCTCTTTCTCTGGCCAGGCAAGCCTTCTCCTTCTTCTCATCCACCCTCATTGTAGTCGTTGCATGCAGAATTCATTATGCATGCAACGACAAATTAATTAACATGGTCGTTGGGCTGGGCCAGCAACCATGTGGGCCTGGGCTGGACCTGTTGCAGCCCAGCCTAGATGGTTGGGCCTAGTCTAGCCTAAACAAAACAAAAAAGGTTGTTGGGCCGCTAGTCAGCCCATCCTGACTGAGTCGAGCTGGACTTGTTTCAGCTCAGCCCAGATGGCTGGGCCAGGTCCAGCCCAACATATATTTAATAATAATAATAATATTTAAATATTTAAAAAGGAGAAAAAAATTTCAAATTTTCAAAAGGGTATTTCAAAAATATTTATGGGTCCCTCGCATGTTTTTCAAAATATTTTGCATAATATCAGGTTGTAGACATACACTGTAAGATACAAATCTGGTATTAAAAATACCCGATTTTCTCCGAAACTTTTCTTTTAAAAAAATAAAAAATTCAAAAAAATTTAAATTGATTTCCTCTTTCCAAAAACAAAAAAAATATGTTTTATTTTCGTGCGGCCAAATCCTAAAAGTTTTTTATGCATATTTTCTAAAGATAAAATCATATTTTTATTTTTATTTTTTTAAATGCAAAAATGGATATTATAATCAATTTATGATTATCCATTAGGGTTTAGATAAAATACAAAAAACCCTATACAATTATTTTGTTACTTGGAATGCTAGGACTTAGCTATATCCAAGAAATAAATAAGTTTGGCTATTGGAATGGTTAGGACTTAACCTGATAAGATAGAAACTTCCTCACGAAGGGAAATCTGCCTTGAACCTTAGACAAGACTGAATGACATAAATGCGACTTATAATAACAATCCAACAACAATGCAACTTACTTTAGGTAGGGTACACTAGAGTGACATGTCTTCCTATTACACAACCAGTCCCTTACCCGGATTCTCACAGATCATAGATTTTCTAATAATCATAATACTAGGTGGTGACTTCTGAACCTTATAATTATAATTTTATGATTAAATCTAAAACCCCTTTTCACCATCACTCGGGAGGCAAACCCGTCGTGCACGCCGCGACAATTAGAATGGTTTTACTGAATCATTTATTAAATGCCTCCAGTTAATTACGAGGTCATTACTCATGAAAACAAAACTTCTTGTCTCTGTTTAGGACCATGATAAAAAGAGAAGCAAATCTGAAATCAAAACAAAATAAGAGGAAAACTAATATTTCAATATTAAAGGATGTGATTGAAAAAAAATGAATTTGATAAAAGGGACCAAAACAAAACAAAATAGTAATATAAAAGAATGAGGACCAAATGCTAAACAGAAAAATAAAGGGGAAAATAACATTAATTGATTCAAGGGTAAAAATGAAAAAAATCAAACATTTGACAAAAGAAATCAAACAAAAATCTCAAATCAAAAGAAAGAGGATGAAACATGAAACCAAGACAAAATAAGAGGAAAAATAACATTTCAATCAAAGATGAAATCGAAAAGAAATTTAAAGTTCACAAAATAAACTAAGACAGAAATCATATAATCAAAAGCAAGAGGACTGAATCAAATAGCAAGATAAAATAAGAGGACAACATGGTAGTAAGACAAAATAAGAGGACAACATGAATTTTCTGATTGGACATGTTTTTCAAGGTAAAGAGAGAGAAAAAAAAAAAACATCATTGGAGTCGAACTGCCTATTGAACCACCACATGCACCATCTCATTTGGAAGAGGACACATTGATCTTTCTAACACCATCATGGATGGGCAGTTTCCACAACCTAAATACTCTGCATGCTCCGCTGGAAGCATGTAGAGTGGCTTAACACGATGGCGTGTGAACAAAATGCACCAATAAATTTTTTTATTTAAATATTTTTTGAAAAATACCAAATTGTCCTTGTCTTAATTCCATTACTAAAAAAAACAAAATAAAAGGATGGACAAACCTTTAAATCCTAGTTTAAATTTTTTTTTTTTTAAGTAACCGAGTAAATTTACTATTCATTTCCAAAGCAAAAGATGAATGAGCTCTCACATCCTAGTTATAACATATACGAGATAACATGTCCGCGCGCTGCCGCGGGCTTATAAAACAAATGCATTTGATAGTGTTATAATTATGAACCAACGCTAGATAAGTAATAGAAATTAAAGGTATGATGAAGCAAATATTTCATGACGAAAAAAAAAGTTGTGTTGGTGATCCAAAACTTAGAGACTGAATAAAATGATTTGTAGTAATTTACAGTGTTTTGTGAGGAAAGATACAGTGCTTTCGCCACATGATTTA
>Ga0307517_10014319_pt1 | contig 10666 bp, 7 predicted proteins | sample 23_EM_MG_FD_194515 | JGI IMG/M metagenome (GOLD analysis project Ga0307517, IMG submission 194515) | Populus trichocarpa ectomycorrhiza microbial communities from riparian zone in the Pacific Northwest, United States - 23_EM | ecosystem: Host-associated > Plants > Roots > Unclassified | place...
TGCCGGCCTGTCGGACATGTGCCTGTATTTCATCGGCGGCATCATCAAGCACGCCAAGGCGCTCAACGCTTTCACCAACCCGACCACCAACAGCTACAAGCGGCTGGTGCCGGGCTATGAAGCGCCGGTGCTGCTGGCCTATTCGTCGCGCAACCGCTCGGCGTCGTGCCGCATTCCGTACGGCACCGGCTCCAAGGCCAAGCGCGTCGAGGTGCGTTTCCCCGATGCGATGGCCAATCCCTATCTCGCTTATGCGGCGCTGTTCATGGCCGGCCTCGACGGCATCCAGAACAAGCTCCACCCGGGCGAGGCGATGGACAAGAATTTGTACGATCTGCCCCCGGCCGAACTCGCCGAAGTGCCGACCGTGTGCGGTAGCTTGCGCGAGGCGCTCGACAGCCTGGAAGCCGATATGGACTTCCTGCTCAAGGGCGACGTCTTCTCGAAGGACCAGATCGAGGCCTATATCGAGATCAAGCGCGCCGACGTCGCGCGGTTCGAGATGACCCCGAGCCCGGTCGAATTCGATATGTACTACAGCGCGTAAAGCGCGGCCACGACCCCGCTGGTGCGAGCGAAGCTCGCATACGCGCTGTCGGACCGACGACGCGGCTTTGCCGCGGCGGGACCACGAAAAAGGGGCGTCCGGAGCGATCCGGGCGCCCTTCTTTTCGACACTTTCGCGCCATCGCCGAAGTCGATGCTGGGTGGCAACTATGGCGCGATCGGTCCGGTCATGGCCCCTAGAACTTCCCGCTGATCGTCAGCGTGAAGAGCGGCCCGACCCGCTGGCGCTGGCGCTCGAGGAACGCCAGTGGCGCGGCGTTGCGTCGGCCCGAATAGACATCGCGCCAATAGCGAACATGGCCGTCGTTGAGGTTGAAGACCTCGAAATTGACCTTCATCCCGCGCACGTTCTTGAACTCGACAAAGGCGCTGGCATAGGGCCCTTCCCATTGCTGGTTTACCTCATTGAGGTAATAGCTCGGGCTGTAATGGTCGAACGACAGGCCGCCGCCCCAGGCGAATTGGGTGCCGGGCACGTCGTGCCGCAATGTCAGCTGCGCCCAGCGATCGTGGGTGTTGCTGATCACGCGCGGCAATCCGGTCAGCGGGTCGCGGACGCGGGCGCGTTCGATGCCGATATCTGCGTCGAGCTTCGCCCCCTTCCAGCCGAGCGGGTCGAACTGAATCGTGCTGATGCTCTCGATGCCCGTCCGCGTGGCGCGAGGCAGATTGCCGACCGCGTCGCCATCGGTGCCGACGGGAATATGATCGACGATGTCCTCGATCCGATAATGATAGACCTTCAGCCGCGTCTTGCCCCAACGACCGAAATTGCGGCCGATCTCCCCGGTCGCCTCCCAGCTTTGTGGGGGGACGAGATTGGGATTGGCGTCGTTGCCGCGATTGTTGGTGACGTCCTGGTTGGCGAGGAAATCCGAAAAGCTGATCTGCCCGACCTTGCGCTCGAATTTGAGGCTGGCGTCCCAACCCTTCGCCGGTCGCCAGGCCAGCAGCACGCTTCCCTTGGGACGGAAGAAACGACGCGGCTTTTCGCCGATGCCACGCTCGCCGAGCTCGGAATATTCGGCGCCTCCGGCCACCTGCAGATCGAGATTGGGCGATAGCGAGCGGCTCAGCGCGGCGATGCCTTCGTAGCGCGTCTCGGCGATGATGCCGCTGCCTTGCGGATAGGGAATCGAGACATAGCTGCCGTCGGGCTGGAGATTGGCCAGCGTGCTGACCTGTTCGAACCGATTGTCGGCGCGCTCGAACGAGATCGTCCAGTCATTGGGTCCGCCTTTCCAATGATATTCGACGCGCCCGATGGTCTCGCTGGTCTTGGCATCCTGGCCGTAGCGCAGGCCGTCGCTCGGCGCGCCGCTGTCATAGTCAGTGCGTTGATCGGTCAAGGCAGGGGCGTGCTCGAAATGGCGCAGGCCGATGAACTTGAGCCGACCGCTGCCCAGCGGCACCGAAATGTCGCCATTCACATCGTAGCGAAAGCCCCAGGTGTGATTGAGGCTGATCCACATATTGTCGTTGCCGTCGGTGCGGACGCGGCGCTGGTCGTTGGCGCCGCGCTGCCAATAGGGGTCGTAATCCAGCGTGAGGTTGGCCTGGATCCCGCTTTTGCCGGCATATTTGAGGATGGCGGACAGCTTGGCGTCGTCGGTGCTGTTCCAGTTCACCTGGTCGCGGCGCTCGATCAGCGTCCCGGTCGGCGACAGCACGCGATAGCCGTCGCCGCCCATTGCCCCGCGCGATGGCTGGTTCTGGAGCGACAGCGTATAGTCGAGGTCCCCAGCGCTGCCGTTATAGCTGATCGATCCCGCGAACCAACGCGGCTCGGCGTAATGCGCGCGCACCTGCGGGCTCCAGCTGAAATTGCCATGGCCCTTGCGGTTGGTCTTGAGGATCACGTTGGCGACCTGGCCGGTCAGGCCGGCGATCCCGAACGAGGCCGCTTCCCTGACCTCGATGCGCAGCACGTCGCTGGCCGATATCCGTTGCAATTGCGCCGCCGCACCGCCCGATTTGTCGGTCACGCGCTGGCCGTTGATCAGGACATTCTCCGACGCCTGGCCGAGGCCGCGGGTATCGTCCGCGGCGCGGATGGTGAAGCCCGGTATTTGCGACAGCATGTCATAGGCGGTCTGCGGAGCGAAGCGCGCGAAGAAATCCGGCGTGAAGACGTTGGCGTCGCTGGGCGCGGCATCGCTCGGCGCCGGGGTGGCGGGTTTATCCTGACCGGCCATGGCGGCCGTCGGGGCGCACAGGCCGGTCGCCAGCGCCAGCAGTCCAACGGCGCGCTGCAAGTGAACGGACATGATCTACTCCTTGGTGTGTCGGTCGGGCGATGCGGCTTGGGCGCGCGCCGTCGGTCCGCGCCGCGGGGTGCGGGCGAAGGCGTGGACAGTCGGGCGCGAGAAGCCGGTCGCCCCTGGGGGGCGTTACGAATTGTCGGCTAGCGGTAAGGGCTGGCCGCTAGGGCTCAGGGATCGCTATCGCCCCCTCCGGCTCTGAGCGAGGTCACCTCATCAGGGTCGGTCGTCTTGATGCCTCGCGATCTGAGCTTGCGGACGAATTCGGCGGTGACACCGACCGACCGCATGCCCTGGTAATCGTCGAGGTCGCCCTTGATCCCGAACCCGCGCATGGTCGCGATATAGGCCGCGCTGAGACCCATGTTGCGTGCCTCGATCACGTCATCCAGGCTGAGGCGCATGCCGGTCGCCCGCATATCGCGCGCATATTCGGGGGAGACGCCTCCCGCACGCGCTTCGGCCAGTTGGTCGCTCGAGAGATTGGGAAACCCTGCCTGCGCCATCGCGCGCTGATATTGGGCGCTGATGCCGAGCGCGCGCATGTCGTCAGCGTCATCGCCGTCGTCCGACTTACCCGGCGTTTGATCCTGGCCGGTTACAGCTGCGACGGGCGCCGCAGTTGATGGCAAGCCTGCCGGGCCGCTCGCGGGGCGCAAACCGGCATTTGCAACAGAAGTAGGTGACTCCCGGCGGACCATGCCCGAAGAGGGAACTGTGGCCAGCCGCTTCCCGGCCTGCGGAGTTTGGATCGTGGCAAGCGCCGTGTGGCTCGGCACGAAGGTGACCGCCGCGAGCGGCACCGCCATGCTCAGCATGCCGGTCGCGAAACCCGCGACCCAGGAACGTCCGGACGGTCCGCGCGCGGGGCTCTGATCGAGCACGCGCCGGACGCGACGGCCCAGCGAGCTCTTCGACGGCGCGACGCCATGCGCGCCCAGCAAGGTGCCGCGGCATTGATGGCGTGCGACGCCGATCAGCAATTCGGCATAATCGGGCCCGGCGATGTTCGCGCCGAGCACAGCGTCGTCGGCCGCTTCTTCGCGCAATTGGTGCGCCTCGCGCGCCAGCACCCAGGCCAGCGGATTGAACCAGAACGCCGCGGTGGCGACCCGCGCCAGGATCAGCTTGGCCCAATCGAAATGGACGACGTGCGCGAGTTCGTGCGCGATGATCGCCTCGGCCTGTTCGGGCGCCAGTACCGCAGCATCGTTGAGCAGGATGACCGGGCGCATCAGGCCCCAGCTGACCGGCGACCCGAGTTCGTCGCTCGCCAGCAAGGCGGTGCCGTTCTTGAACTTCATGCGCCGCTGCGCCCGGGCCAGCGCGCTCAGCCAGACGGGGTCGACCAGCACTTCGGCGCGAGCCCGCAGCCCGATGAGGCGGAGCAAGGCGGCCAGCGTCAGCGCAAGCAGCACGAGCGTGGGGAGGAGGAAGGCGTATCGTGCCGCGCTGGATAGAACGCCGACCCATACGGCCTCGGCGGGCACGGCCGGCGAAGCGACCGTAGGTGTCGGAGCCGACTCATCGCGCGAGGGGAGCGACGGCGCGGCCTTCTCGACCGGATCGATCGTTGCCATCTGCGCCATCGGCGCGGGCAGAGGCAGGTTCAGCGTCGGCAGCGCCAGGCTGGCGAGCGGCAAGGCGACCAGCGCGAACAGGCCGAGATGCGCGATGGTCGAGCGCTCGGCCGCCGACCGCGTGCGGGTCAGGCGTAGCAGGCCGAGCGTCGCTGCGGCCACCAGCAGGGACTTCAGCGCGAGCAGGAGCAAGGTCATCGTCATTTCCCGCCCTCCCGCGCCTGGCGAGCGCGCGCGATCGCCGCTTCGAGTTCGTCGAGCTCCTTCGTGTCGAGCTCTTCCGCCATACCGACCAGGGCGCTGGCCGCGCTCACCGGCGATCCCTTGAAAAAGGTCCGCACGATCTGGCTGAGCGCCGTGCGCCGCGCCTGATTGTCGGGGACGGTCGGCGAATAGACAAAGCCTCGGTCGCTGTCTTCGCGACACACGAACCCCTTGTCCTCGAGCCGCTTGAGCATGGCGCGAACAGCCGAGCCGGTCAGCGGATCGGGCAGCGCGCTGCAGATTTCGGACACCGTGCGCGAGCCGCCTTGGTAGAGCAGGTCGACGATCTGACGTTCGCGTGGGGGCAATTGCGGAAGCATGACTCACCTCTTGGCTACATTTGTAGCGTGCTACATTTGTAGCGCAGGTGCAAGCGGAAAAATCACGGAAAAACTGTGTGCTGGCGCGCCCGGCGAAGTCCCCATCCAGATTTTCCCTCGCTGCAAGCAGGGACGAGCGCCCAGGCAGTCAGCGTTTCGCGGACCACGCCTGCTGTCAGAATCCGGCCCTTATTACTCGATCTGCACCCTGGAATGCGACGAACCGAGTGATCAGCCGTTGCCGTGGGTGACTTGCGCTCCTAGGCGGCTCGCCAATGCGGCTGTCCCTGCCCTTCGCTTTGCCCGACCGCCGCCGCACCGTCTCGTTCGTGCTGGCGCTCGTCATCGAAGCGCTGTTGCTCCTGGTGCTGGTGCTGTTCGGCCCGCATTTTACGCCACTGCCCAAGCCGGAAAGACGGGCGACCAGCTTCAGCATGTCGCCCTCGTCGGAAAAAGAGGCGGCCACCGCGCCCGAACATCGTACCAAGGCGCATGCGGCGGCAAAACCTGCCTCGGGAGCGACGACGCCGATCCCGCCGCTGCCACCGGTGATCACGCCGTCCAAGGTCCCCACCCCGCCCGCAGCGCTGCCCGGCGTGCTGCCGATTCAGCTTGGCGCCAGCGACATCAGCAAATTGAAATCGAGCGCCAGCAGCGACGATGGCGCCGAGACGGGAACCGACAGCAAGCTCGCCTACGGCCCCGGCGAAGGGCCCGGCGGCCAGCCGCTGTATAACGCCGAATGGTATCGCGAACCGACCGATGCGCAGCTCAACGGTTATCTTCCCAAGGGTGCACCACCGAATAGCTGGGCGCTGATCGCCTGCCAGACGATGCCCGCCTTCCATGTCGACAATTGCCGGTCGCTGGGCGAGTCGCCGGTCGGATCGGGGCTCGGCCGCGCGATGCGCGAGGCGGCGTGGCAATTCCTCGTCCGCCCGCCGCGCCGCGGGGGCAAGGTGCTGGTCGGCGCCTGGGTCCGAATCCGGATCGACTTCACCCTGCGACCGAGCGAATCCGCCAGGTCTAAACCCGAGAGCGACGGTCCCACCCTGCCCGACAGCGACAAATAGCCGTCAGGGCAGCAGTACCGACGCTCCTTCGGTCTTGCCCGTCTCGAGCTGGCGATGCGCGTCGGCGGCGTCCTCGAGCGCGAAGGTCTGACCGATTTCCGGGCTGATCGCGCCCTTGGCCAGCATCTCGAACACGCGCGCGAACCCGGCGGCGCGTTCCTCCCTGGTCGCGTAATAATGGAACATCGTCGGCCGCGTGACGAACAGCGAGCCGTTGGTGTTGAGCTGCCCGAGCGCGACGCCGGTCACCGGGCCGCTGGCATTGCCATAGCTGACGATCAGCCCGCGCCGCCTGGTCGACTTGAGCGACGCTTCCCAGGTCGCAGCGCCGACGCCGTCGAGCACGACCTCGACGCCCTCGCCGCCGGTGATCTCGCGCACGCTCTCGGCGATGTCGCGCTCGCGATACTGGATGACGTGATCGGCGCCGGCACGAGCCGCGCGCTCGGCTTTGTCGGCGGAGCCGACGGTGCCGATCACGGTCGCGCCGATCGCCTTGAGCCAGCCGACCGCGAGATGCCCCACCCCGCCGGCCGCCGCATGGACCAGCACGGTCCAGCCCGGTTGCACCTTGGCACAGCGTTCGATCAGGAACTCCGTCGTGCCGCCCTTGAGCAGGATTGCCGCCGCGGTGCGGTCGTCGACGCTATCGGGTAATTTGATCAGGCTTTCGGCCGGCAGGTTGCGATGCGTGGCATAGCTGCCGATCGTCGGGCCGGTCGTCCCGACGCGATCGCCGACCGCGACATCAGTCACGCCCGCACCCAGCGCCTCGACCACGCCGACGCTCTCGGTACCGAGGCCACTCGGCAGCTTGAGCGGATAAAGGCCAGTGCGCTGATAGATTTCGATGAAGTTGAGCCCCACCGCGGTCGACCGGATTCTGACTTCGCCCGGGCCAGGATCGGGCAGGTCGACATCGGCCCATTGGATGACCTCGGGCCCGCCATGTTGTTCGATCCGTGCGACGCGCGCCATGTTCCGTTCTCCCGTTGCGACGAGGCATCAACTGGGGAGTCTCGTTTCGGGTTGCAACCTACCTTGCGGCGCGCCATCTAATCGCTCACCATACCCGATATTTGAAAAGTACGGAGGCGAGGATGAAGAGCTACCTGAAGCATTATATCGACGGTCAGTGGGTCGATAGCGAGGGCGGCGTTCGCCACGAAGTGATCGATCCGTCGACCGAACAGCCGATCAGCGAGATCACCTTGGGATCGAAGGCCGATGTCGACAAGGCGGTCGCCGCCGCCAAGAAGGCATTCAAGAGCTATTCGCAGACCTCCGTCGACGACCGCATCGCACTGCTCGAGCGGATCATCGAGGAGTACAAGGCGCGCATTCCCGACCTCGCGGCAGCGACTAGCGAGGAAATGGGCGCGCCGATCGGCTTCGCGCAGATGGCGCAGGCGCCGGCAGGTCTTGGTTATTTCATCGGCACGCTCGCCGCGCTCAAGGACTTCAAGTTCGAGGAGCGCGTCGGCAAGAACCGTGTCGTCCACGAACCGGTCGGCGTGGTCGGCATGATCACCCCGTGGAACTGGCCGCTCAACCAGATCTGCGCCAAGGTGGCGCCCTCCCTCGCTGCCGGTAACACCATGGTGCTGAAGCCGTCGGAAGAAGCACCGGGCAATGCCGCTATCCTGGCCGAGATCCTCGACAAAGCGGGTGTACCGGCGGGCGTGTTCAACCTGGTCAATGGCGACGGCCCCGGCGTCGGCGCGGCGATTTCGAGCCACAAAGACGTCGACATGGTGAGCTTCACCGGCTCGACCCGCGCCGGTATCGCGGTCGCGCAGGCGGCAGCGCCGACGGTCAAGCGCGTCCACCAGGAACTGGGCGGCAAGGCGCCGAACCTGGTGCTCAAGGGCGCCAACCTGCCCGAAGTGCTGCCGCCGACGATCGCCGGCGTGCTGGCGAACAGCGGGCAGAGCTGCATCGCGCCGACCCGCTTGCTAGTCCATGAAAGCCAGGTCGTCGACGCTACCAATGTGGTGAAGGGGATCATGGAAGCGACCCAGGTCGCCGAAGCCTCCGTCATGGGCGCGCATATCGGCCCGGTGGTCAACAAGGCGCAGTACGAAAAGATCCAGGGCCTGATCCAGTCGGCGATCGACGAAGGCGCGACATTGGTCACTGGCGGCACCGGGCGTCCCGATGGCCGCAATGCCGGCTTCTTCGTCAAGCCGACGCTGCTTTCCGATGTCACGCCCGAGATGCGCATCTATCGCGAGGAGACGTTCGGGCCGGTCGCGACGATCACCAAATATACCGATGCCGACGATGCGATCGAGATGGCCAACGACACCGATTACGGCCTGTCGGCGACGATCTCGGGCGATCCCGCCGAGGCCGCCAAGGTCGCGCCGAAACTGCGCGCCGGGCTGGTGACGATCAATGCCTGGGCGGGCGGCGGCGGCACGCCGTTCGGCGGCTACAAGCAATCGGGCAATGGCCGTGAGGGCGGCAAATACGGTATCGCCGACTTCATGGAATTGAAGACGATCGTCGGCGAACCAGCCTGAATATCAGGCCCTCCCCGGAACCGGGGAGGGCCTTCCCCCAAATCAGGGTCGCGGCAAGGGCGTCGGCAAATCCGCCGCGATCCCGGCCGGATTGCGGATACGCAGCATTGTGTGCGGATCGGGCACCCAGGAATGATAGCCCGATCCGACAAAGAAAAAGCGCGACGACTGGCCGGGCGCGATCGGCTGGCCGAACTGGAAGGCGAGCACCCAGACATTCTGGTTGGTCGCGCCCGCAATGGTCTGCGGCGCCACGCCGGCCGCACCATCCATCCGCCAATTGACGTTATAGGTCAGCTTGGGAAACCCGCGGACCTGGACCACGGTGACCGGCGCGGTCGACCGAGCATCGTTGGTAACGCGCCAGTAGAAATCGAGCGTCGCGTCGGCACGTTTGAGGATGCGGACCTGGACCGTGCCTTGCGTGCCCGGCGCCCCGCCCGGTCCCGGCGTGAACGGCACGACGCGGTCATAGATCACCGACCCCGCCAGATAGCGTTCCAACGCCGCGGTGGTGCCGGGCAAGGGCTGCGGCGCGAAATCGCTGGCAGGAGTCGATACCGCCAGCGCGGGCGCGGCGATCGCCACGGCGAGCAACACCAACGACCTGCGCATGACGTCCTCCCAGAATCGACTCGGCGACATGCCGGGAAGGAGAGAGGCTAAGTCGTTACGTGCGCGGCGTATTGGCGGGAAACGACGCGCCAGGTCGCGTCAATGAGACGCTTCGGTCGTCACTAGCCGAACCGCGGCCCTATTATCCTACAATTGATGCCATTCGGTACCGATCCCGCGGTGCAGGTCCGGGTTGTCGACAAAGGTAGTCCCATAGGAAATCCAGTCGGCGACATAGCCGTCATGGTTGCGCCACAGGATGTCGTCTTTCCCGTCACCATTATAATCGCCGATGCTGGCGACCTGCCACTCGGTGCCGACATTACGGGTGGCGGCCGGATTATCGATGAACGAGGTGCCATTGGACAACCAGTCGGTCACATCGCCATGATCATTGCGCCACAGGATGTCCGCCTTGCCGTCGCCGTTGAAATCGCCCGTGCCGGCGATGTGCCATTCATTGCCGACAGCACGAAACAAGGCGGAATTGTCGGCAAAGGACGTGCCGTTGGACAGCCAATCGGTGACATAGCCGCCGTCATTGCGCCACAGGATGTCCGCCTTGCCGTCGCCATTGAAGTCGCCCGTTCCGGCGATATGCCACTCGTTGCTGACGCCGCGGCTGGAAACTGAATCGCCAAACGAGCTGCCATTGGACAGCCAGTCGGTCACATTGCCATTGTCGTTGCGCCAGAGGATGTCGGCCTTGCCGTCACCGTTGAAATCGCCCGTTCCCGCGATGTGCCACTCGGTGCCGACACCACGAGACAAAGCGGAATTGTCGGTAAAGGAGGTCCCGTTGGACAGCCAGTCGGTGACATTGCCATTGTCGTTGCGCCAGAGGATGTCGGCCTTGCCGTCACCGTTGAAATCGCCCGAGCCGGCGATGTGCCATTCGGTGCCAACACCGCGGAACAAGGCGCTGTTATCGTCGAACGCCCTACCGTTCGAGGCCCAGTCACTGACATAGCCGCCGTCGTTGCGCCACAGGATGTCACTCTTCCCGTCGCCGTTGAAATCATGCGTCGCGGGAAGCGGAGCCGTCGCCTGCGAATAATCGACATGGAAGACCTGAGCGTCGATGTGCGGATAATCATAAATAGTGCCTGCGACCCGGTGCTCGTCCCGCCAGCTGATCACAAAATCGCCGTTGGCGAGCGCGGCCACCGTCGGCTCGAGTTGATCGAGGACGGTTTGGCTGTTGACGAGCAGTTCTCCGCCGACCTTGTGACCCGCTGCATCGAAAACCTGGGCGGCGACGCCATAGCCATCCTGATCGCCGATAAGCCCGCTCGAGTCCTGCCAGGTTACGACAAAGCCCCCTTTAGCTAGGGCGGTAACTACGGGGAATAGTTGGTAGCCCGACATCTCGGTATTGACGACGAATTCACCGCCGATCTTGGCCCCCGTAGCGTTGAACAACTGCCCTTTGATAGTATCCTCGACAGTATCGGCGTTATT
>Ga0307517_10014320_pt1 | contig 10665 bp, 7 predicted proteins | sample 23_EM_MG_FD_194515 | JGI IMG/M metagenome (GOLD analysis project Ga0307517, IMG submission 194515) | Populus trichocarpa ectomycorrhiza microbial communities from riparian zone in the Pacific Northwest, United States - 23_EM | ecosystem: Host-associated > Plants > Roots > Unclassified | place...
ACCTTACCATATGGGACCATGTGGTTGTTCACTGCAGTTGCTAGGGCAAAAATCGATCCTTGTACTGAATGTCGGGCCATCGTTTTCCTGTTATTTGAGGATAAGATTTAACTTAACTGAACCATGTAATTTCATAGTAACATTTTTTATTCACTCTAATCTAACTTGTTTCAATACTGGTCAGATTAATTTTTTGGTCATTGAGTTAATTCAAGTTTATTTCAAAACAAAGTTGTTTTAGTGTTTTTTTTAATGAAATAATATTGTTTTAAACAATTTTGATTTTAAAAAAATATATATCTGAGTTATATTAGTAACAGTGAATTTGTTTAATGTCTTGGAGTTAAAATAGTTAGGTTTTATCTGGAACTGAATCAAATTATAAATTAGTGGGCATTGGATTGACTCATCAAATTGGGGCGAATTTAATAATGATGTTTAGGAATCACATAAATACATATCAATTAAATTAGAACTAGGTCTCCAATGGCGTCCACAAAAATCTCTTAGAACCCCGCATCATAAACCTATTAGCATAATTTGAAGTGGCGAGTTACTGTTGGACACGTTGGAAGGAACAGTAACACTGGAAAAGATGCAAACCTTCGTTAGCTACTTTTATCAAGAACATAGAGCAACGGAGTATGTGAACAGTTAACTCCCGAAAGACCAGGAAAAGAAGTGATTGCTCTCATGGCTTTTGCTGTTAAATTCTCAACCAACCATTGTTTAAACTCTCATGATCTTTTGCTTCCTTCGGTTTCATCAAACCCAACCTCAAAGATATCACCAGTTTCTTCTCTATCAACAAGAGATGCTGGCCATCACATGGAGCTTAAGCACCCATCAAGAGCATCTGCTGAAGGTTTCCTTGGCTCCCTTTCAAAGTTTACTAATTAGTATTGCTTCAGTTGAGTTTTTCACTTGTCACTTGCAGGAATTCCTAGTTAGTTAATAGATGAAAATTTTAAGTTTACGAATTATTCAACAAGCGTAAACCTGTCCTTTTGGATATATGCAGGACTACAACCAGCTGTATTTGCAGCTCTTGTTCCAAACAGTGCTGATAAACCACTACAAGAATTAATAGAAAGAATTCTGGCTGGTAAGCTGATCTTGCTGATTTCAGTAAACTCCTAAGCAAACATCCTGCATCTTCTCAGTTCTCACCAACGAATATAATATAATTTCCTGTGCAGACGGCAGATCAACCTATCTCAACATAAGCGAAAGGAAAACAGATATTTGAAGGCTTGAGATTACTTTCTCGATGAGACTGTAGTTTTTGGAGTTTCCAGGACAATCTAGTTCTCATTGATTGTGATTTATCAGAAAAGTAGTCACAGCTGCCTGCATCAGTTGGAAGAATTCTTTTTTTCTCAGAATATTTATTACTGTATTGAAACCTGCTATCTACATCACTTCATATATTACAGAATGGATAATGTTTTTTTCAGGGTGAAAGAGAAATATCATTATCAACAAGTAAAAGAAGCAGGAGCCGAACCCTGCTTCCAAAGCTTTATCATAGCAAATCCCGTTACTGCACAAACCATGGAAGCGAGGCTGAGTACTAGCAAGATTACACACAAAACTGAAATCTAAAAGTTTATACTGATCTTTCTATTCAATGCATTACAGATACATATTTCACAGTACATTCTCATATATCATGTCTGTATCAATATTGCTGATAAATCAGACATACAGAATTCAACTATATGTGTGATCATCGACAAGACTCCAACTGGAAGTAAATTTGCAATTCTCCCCTCCGATGGAAGAAATTCAACACAAGACTCTCCCTTTGAGCTTCGACAAGATATACACTCTTCACAATTCTGGCTGCAGCCAAGGTGGCTCCTCTCGGAATGCTAACGGCTATTGATCTGAAAAATGATCGCCTCTGACCTGCCAAATAAGAGAGTTGGTCAAAAGCTTTGATAAAAAAAAAAAGTATTCTAAACGAGTCTCAGCTACCATAAATCCCAAAGTCTTTGCAACCTAGGTTGTGCATGAGGCAGGGTAGGAAATTTTTTATTAAACCAAACAAAAAGCATGGAACAATTTTAATCTGTTCAGTTTAATCCAATCCTCACACACTGAAAAAGAAACAAGATCGCATCCAAGAACCATAGATGAAAACATATCCGAGAATTATAAATGAAGAGGTGGTCAGACATGAGATATTGGAGGAAATTAAACAGTAAAAAGAGAACAAAGCAATCTTGTTTAATTCCCTCCAATCCTCACATTCGGCCAAGACATGATATTCGTTTAGTTGCATGTTGGAGAAGAATCAAGTAAAAGAAACTAAACAAAAATCGGCACCAAAACAAACAGTGACATCTCTTTAGTTCCCTCCAATTTTCACACACAACACACTCTTGACTTTGAGGCTTCAACAGGCTTTGCCTTTACCACAGGCTTTGCCTCGAACCAACCACCGGATATTTATACTCTCTAAACTCCAAAGGAACAAGACAAACTAACTTCACAATTTTCACACAAGAGCACGATTCGCATGCTCAAAAGCAGTTACAAATACTGTGTGCATGTTTGTACGGTTCAGAGCATTTGAATTCTCCCTGTATATGTGTGGCCCAGATTACAAATCCTCTAGACAGGTTGCACAAACGGGTGCAATGCTGACGACAGCCAAGTTCTGCGGTAGATATTTCAAAAGTAAATTGGGTTTATTTGGGTTTATTTGAGAGAGGCCGAACTCAACAGAGCCTGGTAGGATAATAATCTCCCACTCACCAGGAACACAGCCCATATTAGAGCCCAGATAAATGACTACAAAGGCCAGCCCAAGATACCTTCCCAGCTCTTTAAATCTTCATAGAAGATTATTGATATCTCGAATATGCGAAGGCATCTTGTGCATATCATACAAACCCAACACAGTTCAGGTTTACATCTTCATAGTAACGTTTGAATGAAAGTTCTTCGCTTGTCCCTCGCAGGAATTCCCAGTGAGTTAAATGACGAAGATTCAAAGTTTGTTCCTCTAAATGCAAATGCTAATGACTCAACAAACGATACATATTTACTTCACTTCCAAAGGAATATTTTCCTGAACCATGCAAGTAGCTGCAATTGCTATAAAATATTTTCAAGCTCTGTACAAGCAACAAAAGGTCGTGGGCACTGGTGAAAAAATCTAGGAAGTCTTTATACTGATCTTCGCACTCCATGTGTTACAAATACATATTTCTTGACAAAAATAAAAGAGTAAAAAAACAAATTTACTTCTATCTCACAGTCAATTCTCATGTTTAACGTGACAAGTACATATTTCTTGGTTTCCTCTCTGGGCTTCAGCTCTTCTAACTTTGCAGCAAGAACGAACCACCCCCAACCTCTTGCCAGACAAGAAAGTTGGTAGAAAGCTCTAAGCAAAGAGCAGAAACCATCAATTCAGTCACAAAAACAGGGGGAAACTTTTTCTCCCCGCTTGCTAAATGTCTTGGAAACTAATGTTATCAAAATGAACATCTATCCAACTTTGCAGCAAAAACGAACCACCCCCAACCTCTTGCCAGACAAAAAAGTTGGTAGAAAGCTCTAAGCAAAGAGCAGAAACCATCAATTCTCATGTATTTAATAGCAGTCACAAAAAAAGGGGGAAACTTTTTCTCCCCGCTTGCTAAATGTCTTGGAAACTAATGTTATCAAAATGAACATCTATCCATGGAATATCAGGCGAGCAAACGTCACAGCTGATTCACCAGCATTTCCCTCACAGTCCAAGAACATCAATCTCAAAACTAGTTTCAGTAACACTAACCAGCATAAAGATGCTCCTCCATCAAAAAAACAGAACACAACTGTCATCCACAAGTCATAACAAAAAAACCTAAGACGCAACAAATGCCATATCAATCACAGATGATCAAATCGAATCCTCTGTTTTTCACTAACACTAGCCAGTGTTCTTTTTAAACTCTAAGAAGATAATCTCCACTATCAGTAATAACATGCTATAACCTCCTTCCCTCCCTCACCAAAACACAGTAACTGAAACAAAAAAAACAGGAAGATTACATATTAATCAAACATCAAATCAATTACACAATCCAACAAACACCCAATCTTCTATTAAAACAAATTAACATAACCGAAAAACCCAAACTCAAACAAAGCAAAACATGCCAATCATCATAGGAACTGTACAACCAACTTAAATGCAAACTCAAGCAAACCAAAACAAGCCCTAATGACCAGAAGGAAGAGCAACACATTCACTAAACATCACATAAAAAATATAGAGACAAATCTTAGAACTCAAAACTTATTCCAAATTTTTTCACCAACATGATCAAAACTCATACTTTAATAACAAGAAAATCAACATTACCTCCAAAAAGAATCCCAGAAATCACTCCTCTTCATCACTCTCATCACTGAAGTAACTAGCTTTCTTAACCTTCACCTTCTTTTTCTCCACCTCTCCCCCCTTCAACAACCTCTCCTCCACCCCTCCATCCACCGCCGCAGCCCACTTCTCCTCCTCAAACTCACCCTCTTCTTCCTCCTCCTCCCAATCTCCCCCGCCCCTTCCGCCGCCGCCACCTCCTCCACCACCGCCTCCCCTCCCTCTCTTCACCACAGGCCTCTCTCTAATCCCCAATCGATTCCTCGGACACTCATAACTCAAATGTCCATCTTCTCCACACTCATAACACTTACTCTTATCCTTATAAACCCTCTTCTTAATAAACTCCGCCGCTCTACCATTATCTGCCGCAATCGACGCCGACAGAGTTCTCCCATTGAGAATCTTCTTGTCCATCTGTTCAACGGCGGTGACCGCGTCGCTGCGAGATACGAATTGGATGAATGCGACACCGCGAGATTTCCGTGATGTGCGGTCTTTTAAGACAGTTACACGTGCTACTTTGCCGAAGGTGGAGAAGAGTGTGTGGAGGTCTGAGTTTGTAAGGGAGAAGTCCAAATTGGATACGTACAGGGTTGATTTTGATGGTGCTAAACCGCCGGATCCGCCGTGGGGTTTGGTGGAGGAAGGTGGGTGTTGTGATGATGTGGTGGCGGAGGAGTAGCGGTGGTAAAATATTTCGTCTTCGTCACTGTCACTGTTGTGTTTTTGCTTCTTCCCCATTTTTTTGACTTCCTAGCTTTTGTTAGTTTTTTCTTCTTGTTTTTTTTTGCTTTTGCCCTGTTGGTCTCGAGAAATAAATACTTTGCCTGGAGTGGGCTTTTCTTGGATTGTAAATATGAAATCTACCTACAAACCAAAACTCCAACCGAAGAAAAGTTGTCATTTGTCAATAAACACTTGCATTATACTTACTTCTACAAAAACACCACGAAATAAATAAATAAATAAACGACTTCCTGCTTTGTCAGGAGGAATGGGCAGCCCATAAAAAATTCCAATCTTAATCCTTTTGCTTTAACAACAGTTTGACACGTTGCTCATCCCAGCAAGGCCCTTTGTTTTTCTATCCCTAAAACAGATAGATATTAATAAAAGGAAAAGAAAAAAATCAGTCAGCTATCATGCAATTTTCTCTGACACAGTCATAATCAAACACTGCTATTATTTCCTTACTTTTCTCCTTTGCGTGGTACTATATAAAAAATTAAAGCGCTAACTAACATATAGCTGGAGAGATACTCGCAGGGGAAAAAAATATCATCCACTAATTTGTTTTCCTTTTGTAATGGTCACGAAATTTTTGGGGTAAGCTTGCATTTCTAGTTTTTTTTTTTTTTTTTTGGATTTCTAATTTTATACATTTCAACCACGCTTGAATTTTTGCATTTAGAGGACTTTTTCTCGTATTTTTTTTGGATTCAAATCAAATTAATAACTCAAGAAACCAAATGCAATTAACTCTAAAACTTTTTTTAAGTACGATATAATAGCATTCAAATTTTGTAATTGCTAGCTCAATTTATTTGTTTGAAATGTTATAACCAAAATATGACTCAAATTTCAGACTAGCTATTGAATTTGTTTCAAAAAAAAAAATCAATTCAATTGTAAAATTAAATAAAAAATTAAAATATCTTATTTATTTTTGTAATATATATTTATTCATTACGAGTTTAATATCATTTTAATATTTGTCTAGATAATAAACTAGTGGTATTCAATTATATTATTATCATCTCAATGAATTATAAAAGAGTTTATAATGATAAAAAAAATTTAATTAATAATCTTGTATTTTTTCGAGTAGTTTAAATTATCAATCTTCATATATAAAAAAAAGTTAATTTAAAAAAAATATTATTATGAAAGTATGATAATTATTATTTTAAAATATTTTTAAAAAAATATACTTATTTTGAAATAACATTAAATTAACATGTTTTTGTCAAAGAAACATAAAACTCTTGTTTCTTTATGCCGTCAGCGGTGGTAATAAACAGAAAGATTGATTATCTGTTTCCACTTTTACCTACGCCATACAAGAAATAAAACCCTAAAAGGTTCAAATCTTCTGCATATTTTAAGCAAAGCTGCCATCTGGCCTAAATCATCTCTGAATCTACAAGAAAAGTTGGAAAGATTGAGCTTCACCTAGCAAGTACCTGAAATTGTAATTGTTTTTCGCTTTCTAGGTCTTCCTGTAAGTGATTTTCCTTCTTCCTTTTTTTTGCGATGTGTTATACTTCGATGTTATGAGAACTGAGTTTTGCTTCTTTTGTGGTGATTTTCTTAAGTGGGCTAGGATTTAAATGCCTGATATTTGGTTTAATTTCGATTTTCTTATTGTTTGTGCACTGTTTCCTAGAAAATGTTGTCTGGAAACTGTTCAGTGAGATAATCATGGGATTTTATTTTCTCAACTGAAAATGAACTGTAATATGCAATTGAATGCAGGGAAAACATCAACTCTGCTGAAATAAGTAAATTATTTGATAAAGTAGTTGTTAGATGGGATGGAAAAAAATTAAGTGAAGGGAGGGGGAAAGCAATTGGGAAATTGATCTTCGATGGTCAAAGAATATGTTAGAGAACGATTTGCTATTATTGTATAATTTGTATTAGTAGATCCCACTCGAATTCTTTGTTTCTCCACATTGAATAGCACTTGGATTTGTAATTTTTGACAAAACCAGTGATGAGCTGCCATTGGCCTTTGACAAGATGCATGGATTCTCCACGGTCGATGGCTTTGTGGAGATAACTGAAAGCTTGGCTGAGATGATTAAGTACGTGGCAAATGAACCCTCAGTAGGGCTCTTCTATGTTCAGCAGCATGCTCAAAATGCAATTCCGAATGTCATTAGGCTCAAGAATAATGTTGTGGAGAAGTCACGTGCAACAAATCTGCACACTGAAGACTTGGAGGATTGTATCACCATGGTGAAGTCAATGAAAGAATGTGGTTTCCCTGTTGCTGATGAGATGATTAGAGACATCAGGAAATCTTTAGCAACAATGTCAGCTAAACAACCAAGAAGAGGATTAATTAATAGCCCAGTTTCAGGTTTTCAGATGGGAAGAACCAGCTCACTGGGACTTGGCACTTGGGGTCGTAATGGAGATGATGCCGAGAAGGATGGCAAAAGGACGAGCAATTACTTTTCAACTGTATTTAAGACTGCCAAAGAAAAGGCAAGCAATTTCAAGTGGCCACCACTTGATTCGAAAGAATCAACCACAAACCAGGCAGAAAAACTACTGTCTTGTCCTACTTCATCACAATCGGTCACTAGCACTGGCTCGTCTCTGCCTGATGTGGAAGCTGATGAATTGCCCTTGTCAAGTCCGACTGCTGGTGGACAACAATTAGATGAAGAAGAGGATCAATTTGGTGTGAACTTGCCACGTCATAATATATTGTTGTTAACAGAGAACTTCGATGACTTCAAGGCTGATAAGGAAGCCAAGCTAGAGGAGTGGTTGGGAGGGACTGCTGACAACCTAGATAAACTGCAGGAGGGCAAATGATTCTGGCGGATTTTCCTTTTTTTATTTTCCTTCGTCTTCTTCTAACATGATGTTCGATGCCATTGCTTCCCAAAAAATCTGTTGCTTTTGCTCTACTGATCTCTGAAATGATCTTATGCAGTAGGTTGATCTTAGTAAAAAATTTCTGATATTTTGTTGGTTTCGCATAGCTTTTGCGTTTCTGGTTCCAGCAACCCATGGCACAAACTAACATTTCCAAAATTGTAAATATTTTGGACATTAGCCCGTAGGTACTCTCCAGCTCTCATTTATTCCAAATAGGATCTTGGTCATTGATCAAGCCTAGCAGTCTTGAAAGCACCCTTGAGATGTTGATGTTCAGCATTGATGTCCAGATTTGGCGCTTCAGTTGTGTGGCTTTACAAGTGTCAGGCCTGAGTCATAAGTTTGCAAATTTCAAGTTTTTAGAACAAATATTTCATGCAAAACTGGAGCTGCTTGTCACTTGGCAAAAGGAGGGGGGTGGGGGAATCTTGAGAGGTTCTTCCCATTTGTTCTATACACTTGAATCAACCCTTTTCTCCCTTTTTACCTGATCTTGAAAGCAAGACCATGATAATAACCAGCCAGCTCTACTCGATATAAATAGATTGCTAAACCATCTCTAAATATGCTATTATAAACAAATTAACAGTGGAGGTTGATCATGTCAATGGCTATATTCTTTTTTACTCAACTTAGATTAGATTTCATATCATAGATTTCCCGAGTCGATCCACTAAGCAAAACAATGCTTATATTGTGCTATCTGAAATCATTATCATCCAAAGATTGAAATGGGATACTAAAATCAAAATTATTAAAAATACTATGGTTATCATCCTCTCAAGTAAGGATTAATCAATACATCATTCATCTGATTCAACGCCTAAACAGTTCATTTATTTAATTTAAAAAATATAAGATAAATAATTGCATGCGTTTTGTTTCCTTCCACTGTTTTTTTAGAACATGCTATAAGGAAGCTCAATAAATAAATAAAAAAACAATAATCTTTTCATCGCCATACATGTTTTTTTTTCAACTGAAATACATTCAACGGATGTTGTGCAACACAACTGTTGTTATCCATTTTTGGGTTCTCATGAAAAAAAAAGAGAAAATACAAAAAACAAATATCAAAAAATATTTGGAAGAAATCCAAAAAAAATAGTAGCGAGAAAAGGATGCTGGAACACCGAAAAAAGGTCAAAAATTGGTTGAAAATGTTAAAAAAAGCAAAATGTTGAAATTTAACATTATATTTTTGACTGGTGAGAGCCTTGTTGACAAGGAAAATTCAATTTGAGAAGAAAAAGTCCAAAATCAGATGTTTATGAACTCAATTAAATTTTATCTAAGGTTTAATTGAATTTATGGAGGGTTTGATTGCAAGAAAAATTAATTTTTTTTCAATTTAGGTTTTTATTGGAAGAAATTAAAGTTCTGGGGTTCAATTATAGTTTTAAAAAGTTGATTTGGTCAAATCAGGGGCTTAATTGCATAATTATTGAAGTTTGTTGGCCAATTAGGGACTTAATTGAAACAATCCGAAACCAAGGACCAAACCAGAAAAGGCGGTAAAATCAAGGGATCCAATTAAAATTCATCCGGGGGGCTTGATTACAAAATTGTCAAAACATCCAAGGACCGAATCGAAAATATTCATTTTGAAATTTTGAAACGGCGCCGTTTCCTTAAAGAGCACTATTCATTGTCTCCTTCAGAGAAAGTCGTTTCAGCAGTAAAACAGGGATACGTTTTGCAGCAAATTGCTCCAATTATGGGGCACGTTTTATGGCTGCTATCCCGGTGACCGTTACCACCGCAGGGCTTTCCTTGGCCTATAAAAGCCAGAGAAAGACAGTGAAAAAGGGGGGAGGAACGAGACAGCGAGGGGAGAAAACAGAAAAGGCAACGAGACAGAAGAAAAAAAAACAGAGAGAAGAGAGTGCAAAGAAGAGAAAAGAAAGATAGGAGAGCATAACAGAGGGGAGACAAGACATAGAAGGGGAAAGAAAACGGGGGAGAGTGGAACAGAAGGAGCCAGAAAAAGGTGACGGGCATGAGAAAGAAGAGAGAAGGAGAGAATCAGACGCAGAGAGAGGAGAAGAGACGGACACGAGGAGAAGACAGAACGGAAAGGAAGCCAGACGCAGGGAGTGGCATCATAGCTTCTTCCCAGAATCCCAGCGACAAGCTCAGGAGGGATTTCTCCCAGCAGCGGCTGTGAACCAGGTAAGCTTTTCATTCCTTCTCCTTCCGTTTATAATTGCACAAACACTGTGCAGGTGCAATTTAATTAAATTGTGGCTGTAGCAGGCGTGCGTGAATTGTTCACGCACGCTTGCGTTTAAAAGCCAGTCGGGTCACTGGCTTGGGCCAGTGACCCGGTTAGGCCTGCTGGGTCCAGCCCAGCCACATGGGCCGAGCTGGACCCAGCCCAAAAAAATTCCAAAAATCTTTTCAAAAAAATTTGTGATTTTCTCGTATATTTTTTACTGTATTTTGATCGATATTGGTTTGTATTTTTATACTATAAAGATACAAATTCAGTATTAAAATACCTGGTTTTCGTCAAAAAAAATTAAAAAAAATAAAATGTTTTGTTTTCATGCATATGGTCAAGTCTCTCAAAAATAAAAATAAAAATCATATTGTATTTTCATGCAACAAAGAAATTTTCAAAAAATATGTATTAGCATGCATTTTGGCTTTAATAACCAGTTTAT
>Ga0307517_10014321_pt1 | contig 10665 bp, 6 predicted proteins | sample 23_EM_MG_FD_194515 | JGI IMG/M metagenome (GOLD analysis project Ga0307517, IMG submission 194515) | Populus trichocarpa ectomycorrhiza microbial communities from riparian zone in the Pacific Northwest, United States - 23_EM | ecosystem: Host-associated > Plants > Roots > Unclassified | place...
AGGCTCCTTTGCAAACCGAAAAGAAAGCAAAAACAAAAGTTTCTTTAAGACAGAAAAAAGAGTCAGAATTATGCCATATTGATTTGGATGAGGCCATGCTAACACCTGACCATATTGTTAAGGTATTTATTTGATGTTGCGGGATCTTATCATATTTTTATATTTTTAATTTTTAATTTTAAAATAATTTTTTTATATTTTTATATTATTTTGACGTACTGATGATAAAAATATTTTTTAAAAAATAATATAATTTTAATATATTTAAAAATAAAATGCACTTATAAACAATTTCAATCATACTCACAAATAAGATGTTTTGAATCTAATCAGATTGAGTTTTTTTAAAAAAATTATCTATTTGCATTTCCATTGCATGCAATATCTAGTTACTAAAATATATAATTAAAATACATTAGGTGGATTTAATTATTCATATGAACACTTAATTAACCAAGTTAATATTTTGTTTTTAATCGTGTGGCTATAAGTTTTGTGTTATAGTGGTGAATACGTGTGGAATGTCTTTGAGATCGCGGGTTTGAGGTTGGGAGATGTGCTTTATTAATTTTGAGGAGTCTATCTCTCTTTTTCTTAAAAAAAAAATAAATCCATTCATCCCTTATAAAAATAAAAAACAAAAGCCTAAGCCCGCACACCTCCCTAACAAAAAAATTCACTATAAAAAGATTAAAAAACTGATAAACCGATTAAATCAAAAAAATAAAAAAAATAACCGAAAAAACCGAATCGAAAAAAAAAACTGAATTAACCGATTAAAAAATCACAAAAAAATTCTGGTTCGGTTTCTAAAGTCTGAAACTGATTGAACCGAACCGAACCGGTTCAACCAGCTAACACTTAAAAAAAAAAAGCAAGTATAAATAGAAAGTTTTCTAACCCTAAAGTAACATTCAGCCATCAGCCACCCCCCCTTCCCTTTGCTCTCTACATATCTCTCCCCTCCCTGCATATCTATTCCCTTTCCCTTTGCTCTCTGCATGTCTCTCCCTTTATTTTCTGCTTTGATTTTTCTCCCCTCCCTTTACTCTCTGTAAACCTAAAGTTACAGGTTTTATGAGATGCATGTATGATGTGGTCAAGTGCCAAAGTGGTGGATTTTTTTTTCCTTTCATCCCCCCCTTTTTTTTCCTGTTGTGTTTCTTATCTTTTGCTGGCTTGTATGGCTGAGGGTTTGGACATATTTGTTCATACAAGTTTCAGCCAACAAACATGACATCTTTTCTTTATTGTGCGTAGCAGAAGCTTTGGATTTGGAGGCTCTTGTTTTAATTGTGGGCGGTCGAGGCATAGAGCATCAAAATGCCCAAACAAGGAAGATTTTTAGTTGCCTTCTTCGACGTAGGGATTTTTTTGGGACTGTGAACAAGTTGGAATAATTTCGGTTTGAACCGGTTTGGAAGGGGAAAAAACTGAACCGAACCGAAATTAATCGGTTTGAACCGGTTTTCGGTTCGGTTCGGTTCAAAAAATAAATAAAAAAATTCAGTTTGGTTGTTTATTTTAGTTCAAAACCGAATCGAACCGAAAATGCTCAGCCCTATCTTCACCTGTCTAGATTTCGTTGTAACAAGCCTTTTGAATTTTTGTATTGGCCATTTAGGTTTTTTATTTTTTTTGTTTTTGATTTGTTTTTCAATTGCATTCTTTAACACGAAGTTTCTATGTTCTTTGGGTTTTTTTATCCTTTTTTTATTTTTTTTTAATTTCATCCTTTAATATATGATTTTTATTTAATTTTATCCTTCAATATTAAATTGATGGTAAATCAATTTTTTTTATCATATAATAAAAAAAAATTGGCCTTTTTTTATCTTTTAGTTTTTTTTTCCAACTCCATCCTTTAATATGGAGGTTTTATTTCCTTTGAGTTTTTTTATCTTTTTTTTAATTTCATCATTTAATGTGAGCTTTTTATTTAATTTTATCTTTTAGTATTAAATTAGTTTTTTTCATTGGACTCACCTAGTGAACAAGTCCATATTAAAACAATTCTCAAATGATTTAATTTAAAATTTAATTTAAGCAAATAATCAGGTTATGATTTTTCAAATTTGAAATCCATGAAAATACCAAAAACAATTCCAACAATCTAGATATTATTTTATTACATTCAATTAATAAACCAGTAAGAAACTACATAATAACCGGGAAACATTCTATGTATTTTTAGATATTAGTTTTCACATTAAGATTATTGAATTTTGTTTTTTAATTGGATCATAGACGTGTTATACATATACATTCAAATTGGTGCAGCAAAAAAAAAAAAAATTCCATAACTTGCCAATGAATTGGCGAAAGGAATAAATATTAGTACAAGGGGACAATAAATATATATTGTTTATTTTTATATTTTAAAAGTATTTTTAAAATTTTTAAAAATATTTTTATTTTAAATTAATATTTTTTTATTTATTTAAATTATTTTAATAGACTGATTTTAAAAATAATTTTTTTTTTAAAAAAAAATTATATAAATTTTTTTAAAAATATAATCATAACTAAATTCTTATACACCCAAAATCGAGTCGGTGCAGGTCATCGAAGCCATTAATATGCCGAGTAAAACGTTGTGGTTTGACAAGTAGTCTAACATTTGAAAGTCAAAAACAATGGCTTTGTATCCACCAAGCCATAATTGACACACTACCAGGTGCTTAACAGTTCAAGGTCTTCTTGCCAAGCCCAACCATATGGAATCATGAGAAAGTCCTGAAGAAAAGCCTCGTCAAAACATGCATGATTGCATTACTATTTAAAAAGCTTTTAACATACGAGAAGCCAACTGTGGCAGAACAATTCTCTCTCATTTCCAGCTCAAAATCACACCTCCATCTCTTTCTTGGCTCACAAAATGGAAACCATCTCCCAAAAACAGACTAGAGGAAGGCTACAACCTCCAGCAAGACAGTCACTTGGTGAGGGCAACAGGGTTAGGAGAAATAATCAAGTAGCGTCCATCTCTCCTAGGCCACGGTCAACTTGTACGTGCTCAAACCGTCCGGGGTCAGTCAGGTGTAGCAAGCACGGCTATCTGGTGCCTAGTGACAAGTTAAGAAGAAATCAAGCAAATACAGAGATATTAAGGAGGGCTTTAGCACCACCAAATCGGAGGTTAACCCTTCGGTGGTTTAACTTCCAGCCAACGCCTAGTCGGCTTTCTAACATGTCCATGGCATAGTTATTTGCAATATTTTTTTTTCAAGGCTTCATGGGTGTTCTGTATTTATCTCAAGAAATGATTGTCTATATGTAAATCAATTGAACAGTAATTCCTTTTCATTTGTCTTCTTTTTCTAACATTTCGTTAATATGGCATCGCTGTTTTTCAAATTTATGTATCTGCTTGGTAGAGATTCTTAAGGTTGACCTGTTCTATTCTTGTTGTTAGAAAGCGGGATGACCTCTTCAAATCTTTATGGCATGAAATTCATAAGGTTGGCCTTTTCTTTTCTTGTTGTTAAAAAGAGGAATCACTTGGAGTTCTCCAATTTCATTAAGAACAGAACAACACCAGAAAAAAGAACAGTAAAAGATAAAAAATATATATATAAAAAAATGAAGTGCTTTTTTAGTGCCGGGATGTAGCGATAAAAACAAACATTTTATTAGATTAGTGCCTTTGAAGATGCCATATGGACAGACACTAAAATGTATGCAAATACTGTGCATGGAATCATGAAGTTGCAGCATTGAGAGCAACAGTGGATGCATTTTCAAGTCCCAAAGTTGTAGCTTAATCAATATGGAAAGCTTAAGAATTACGTTCAAGGGTCTTAAATTCATGCAGTATCAGGACTATCCTTTGGAGGGTAATTTTTTGGAGACCCTAGACTTTGCTCGACTACCCAGTATGCTGCTTGCCTTCTTACTTGCAATGAATAATTTTACAGAAATTTTGTTCAGCTTGGAAAAACAAAAACCATTCCTCTTCGGATGCAGAGTTACTAACAATTATGTGACATCGATTTATTTGATTACAATGTCTCACCCTGCTGTATCCGCATCAACAAATACAGGGACCATCAGCCTGAACATGTATAAGCTTTCAGACGTTTAAATTGTGAACCACAGTACGGTGTGGCTATTGGCTTTCAGTTCACTCCTTGTTTATGTTAGAGGGGAAGAGCGCAGGATCGCAGAGAATGTGCAAGAGATTAGGGGGCACATAATAGGAGTCTAGAGAAAGGAACCTACAACAATTTCAACCGTAGGCAAACAAACAAGTCATTATACTCCGAATTATGAACTGGAACCTGTCTGGATTGTTGAAATTGAGACAGCAAAAAAATCATTCTAAAGAAAAAGGCCTCTTATCTCCATTGCTCTGTCATCCACCTTCTTCCTTTCCCTTCTTCAATAGCAATGCAACCACAACTCAATTTCCTTTTCATGAAAGAGGGCAACTGTGATTTAATAGTGAAGCTCCCACTGGATGGCTTATCAGATCAGAGAGGGGGGAAATGGTGGCAATCTGAGTCATATGTTTCATTTAGGTGATGAGGCATTTCTGTTTCTATATGTGCACCAGAAAATTCTATATTCCATGGAAACTTTCCAGTACGTGATTTTTACTGTTGTTAGGAATGGAATGGTATCTCAAGAAGAGTACAACAATCATCATATAAACATGAATATGCAGGATGGGTGAGATATATACGGTAGCCAGACCGTCAAGCAACTTTCTGCATCAATCATCACATTGTGGATCCCCTCTCAAACTCTAATGACTGAGTTGAGCGACTCGTAATTTCTTGCATTCCATCCATCTACTCCTGTTAAGGGGCAAACAAAATGGGTTTGATGAAGTAAAAGAACACTCAAAGCATATCATTAACTTTCTAGTGCAGTCATTTGTTTATCCAAATAATACAACATAAAACAGTTCTGCAGTATACCTCAGGAGAACTGGGCAGAGAACTGGAAGAAGCTTCTACTGCTGCCTCAGATATTCTTGCTTCTGATTTCTCGTTTGAATAACTACCAAAGAGGGGGGGGGGGGAATTTAGAACTTCAGGCTCAAGTCAAAACAAAATGAATCCTTTATCACCAGACAAACACTTAATTGTTTATTTATTTACAGATATCTCAACACCATAAATGGGTGGTGCTTCCATGAAAAGGACAAAACAGAATAAAGACAGGAATTTTCTGTGCCATGTCAAGACCACATATTCACATATACCACAAGTAAACTGGAAGATTCTAAAGCAATCTCTAGCAATACTGCTATCAGGGACCACTGGAGATCTCTAACCAGAAATTAAAGTGAGAGAATTAGGCAACAAAGAACTCAGATAAAAAATACATCCAGATTTCACTAGAAATATTTAGCAAATCAAAATCAACTCTTTCTTGGAGATCGATTATGCTCATCCTAAACATATTTCCCAAGAAAAGAATCCATTAATATTTTTCCAGGCTTCATTACCTAAGGCATGACAGTTCAGCAAGAAACAGTATGCTACTTACGTAGACAGTATGGTCACCCAGATGAGTTCTACACAGTCCACCCAAAGGAGTCTTTGTTCTACAGGGATCACACCATATGTGATAAGATGAGCAAACGGCCAAAGCTTCCATCCTGCCTGCACAGGAAAACACATCAAAGAATTCAATAATTAAGCCAAGTTGCCAACAAGAAAAAACTAAAGTTCATGTGTTTTTGTAAAACAGTCCAAGCAATAAACAAAAACTACAAACCAAGCACAGAATTCAGCTTATATTAACTGAAAACAGAAGTACTCCTCAATACCTGACCATTTTGAAAAAGTAACAAATTGGAAACTTGTTGAGTTGAAGCTTGTAAATGAGAAAACATTTTGTAAACTCATTCAGGTGTTAGAATGGTTGCAAACTAAACATTTAATTATGAGACCAACATGCATGATAACTTCCATTGGCCTCAAACATCCAACTATTAATGCAGAGAGGAAACACTCAAAACTAGTGATGCGGTTTCGCCAGATCCTACCCTTCCCAACTCCATTACCAGGTGATAATAAAAACAAATGCTAGATCAAAGTTTGGATCTAGACACAACGAGGAAAGGACAGAAGGCTCTCTTACTGTAAGCATAGGCCAGAATGTAGCTGTCAGTTCACTGAAAATGCTGGCAGGTGATTCCAGACGCAAGAATCCCAAGGCTGTGAAATAAATGCTGTTCCAAGCTGCTGCCCACAAAGTTTGGTCAAAGGCTACTTTGGCAGGAACCACCCACCAATCTTGGAAGGGAAAAAGCTCCTACAAAACAGCAAATTGACTGAGTAAATTAATGAAAATGTCATTGAACCTATTAAACTTCCAAAGAAATTTGAATTTCGTTAATCACCTCACAAAACTGGTAATAGTAATGTGAAAGGGAACCATGTAATGTAAAGCCAACAAGGCCCGATCTAAACATTCTTGTGCGGTCGTACTCGAAGAGGGGTTTACCTTCATAGCACTGAAGATGAAACAGAAACACAGTAAGAGGATGAATACACAACAAAAATAAGATATCTCAACATTGGTTTCGCGGATTTTACAAACCTGAGCAATCCAATCCCCTAGAGAGTAGACTATGCCACTAATCATCATTTTTGCTAAAACTGGGTTTGTCTTTAGAGCTTCCTCATAAGCAGACCAGTTGTGTTGAGGAGCATATCTTAGTATCTCAAAGAGAGTCCACCCCTATTAGAAAAGTGAAAATTAGATGTAGAAGATGTAATCGATAAACAACAAGGGAATTTAGCAATGCACAAAAATAAAAATAAAATATAAAACGCATCCAATTATGTCATCCAGCAATGCCTACGGAAATGAGAAAGAAAGAGAAGTTAACATCAATAGCAAGCAACAACTTAAATTTAGATCACACCAAAATGGTTTGAATAAATGAGTTAAAGACAACCAGAATATGAATCAAAGGTTCTAACGAATCTTCTGTACAAGAAACAAGAATTATCTTGACTCCTTAATCTAAGTAAGCCACAAGTCCCAAACTTCTTTTATTACCACAACCAAAAAAGGTTTCTAGCATTCTTAGTCCCCTGATAAAACCTTCAGCTTCCATGAAATCAGATCTTAATTGCGTAACTCTGAGCCAGAGGACACAAATTCAAAGCCAAAGGTGATACAAGAAACAGAATCAAACTTGCTCCAACGCCAAGAAAAAGGAAATAAATGCTATGCATGAAGAACATTCCTAAAAGAATGAATGAAAAAAAATGAGATACCTTTGCGTTGTCCAACCATAATGAACAGAAACAATTTTCATAAAGAGCATGAAAGCAATAAAAACAAAGCCACAAGCAATTTACATAGCAAACAAGGATGAATTGTTCTAAATACACATAATATAAGATTGTACTTACATGCCAGTAATTATGGTCAATTGTGAGCAACTTGGTGATAGCATAAGTACCAGCACCAAGAACAATCATTGCATTGATGGTCCTATCAATTAACCTCTCGGATTCCGATTGCCTATCTATACTCTCTCCATCAATACCGGAACTTGAAGCTGAAGAGAACCCTTCAAAAGAGAACTGCCCGTCGCTCCCTCCAAACCCACTCACCTGAGCAGCCAACTCGGTCCCTTCTCTCTCTACTGGAATCGCTAGCATCCCTTCTTGCTGGTCTACACTGTCACCGCTTTGTACTGGAATAACATCGAGCTCTTCTTGGACAACAGAATTCAAGTGCCAGCTCTGTTTGTTTCTGGAGAAAGTTTGGCTCTTTGGCAATTTTGGGCTGAGAAACTGAGGGTTTTGCAGGCTTTTTGAAATGGTTTTTTTGGTTTTTGAAAGAGAAAGGAGACCGTGAGGAGAAATGGCGTGTAAAGCAGCCATTTTTGCTACTGAGTTGAGGTTGGGAAAAACTGGGTTGAGTTGACCAAGTTATCGATCTAACTGTTCGTTTCTCCAAGTAAAAGCGTGTGAAGGCAGTTAGTTTATTATGATAGGCTAATGTTTTGGTATGCTATGGACTATGATATCATGTTTAGGCTTATCTGTGTTTTACTTTGACGCACAGCTTTGATGACGTGTTGGTTATGTGGGGTAGGGCATTGGGAGATGCTTATTGGTTCCCATCAGCAGGTAATGAAATCTTATTTTGTAATTGAATGTAGACAAACATTACTGATCTAAGAGAATTTTTTATTTTTATATTTTTCTTTAAATTAAAATATTTTTTTGTTTTTATATAATTTTAATGTATTAATGTTAAAAATAAATTTTAAAAATAAAAAATATTATTTTAATATATTTTTAAATAATTTTTTTTAAAAAAAAACAATTAGTATCTAAAATTATAAATGTAATCAACGTAGAAAAAACAAAAGTACAGCTGCTCTATAATTGAAAAAACTCAAATTAGTCCTCTAACTATCCTCAAATCTTCACTAAACATCTAAATTAAAATTCTAATCAATTGAATCTTTAAAGTAATAGGGATTCATGAATCACACAGCAAACATGTAAGTATTAATATCAATTAATATTTTATGTCTCAAAGTTGTTTGTTTTGTGTGAAATGTTTTGTAGATTTTTATATGTTTATTTTTGAAAAATATTTTTAAAAAATTATCTTTCATATTTGCTTTTTTTAATAAAAATATATCACACGAAAACTAGTTAATAAAGAATATTTTACTATTAACCTTCTAACTTAGTTCATTCATTTGAAAATATTTTCAGTTCATAAAGTTTTATAAAATATTTTACTAATAGTAATTTACTTATAATATCATCTAATTATTTCAACCATTATCTCACTACCACTATCTCATGTACTATCATCATCATCTCATCACTGCTCCCTTCTCCACCATCACCATTAAAAAATATTTTACACAGTAAAACATTTTTTACAAAAAAAAAAATCATGCATCATATTTAGATTTAAATACCTTGAGAATCTAAATTTGTTTTGAAGATTATATTAAAAATGATTTCATAGTTGGGGGACTAATATGACATCCGTCCATGTCCATGTAGAAATGGATAATATCCATAAAAAGATATTGAAATGGACTATTCAGCTTTAGCAAAACGACGAGTTTAATACAATTCGACCCTTTTTGGTCACAAAAAGATTCAATTTGTGAAATTTTGTCATTGGTATCTTGGATTAGGGCCCCACTAAACTTAACTTCTGGGCACAATAACGTACAGATCATCATGTGTGGGGTCCTTTTTAATCTAAAACTGTAACCCAAGCTCATAGGTAGTCCACATGTTGTGGATCTATGGGCCCATTTGGATTTGTCCACACATCCAATGGATACGCAAACGACGTTTCTAAGAATCTAAGGTGGGTGGTTCTAGATAATATGGATCCATCGTGTACATTTCTTTTTTCACCAAAATTTGTAAGCCATGTAGTTTTTGAAAATTATGATTGAAACATGTAGATAAATTTTGTTTGCACTCGAAAAATAATTGAGCTGTGGACAGCTGGTTTAAATTATTTTTTTTAATGACACATCAATCTAGGAATTATTAATGTGTCTTTTTAAAATAAATTTTAAATTATATGAGGCTTGATCCGATATAATTCGATTAATTTGATAAATATAAAAACATAGTTTGACTAAAACAATTTTAAGATTATATTTTTATTTAATATTAAGATGACAACATATTAAATCATTCGGGTTAATTTGTAAAATTCAAAATTCAGATCATGAGACTGTAATAACCTCACAAAAAGTAAATTGATAAAAAAAATATATATGAAACCTCATTCTCAATCAACCTCAAGCTTAATGATGAAATTGAAAAAAAAAAGAATATAAATCAACTTGGGATAGCCTATCAAACTCGCGATCTACATCATGAAACTACGATAACCCCATAATAAGTAAATCAAAATAAATTATAAAGATTAATTTCTAATAAACTCAATGTCGAAGGATTACATCAGAAATAATTCAATTAAAAAATGATTTAAAAAACAATCCAAGTCAATCTGGGTTAACCCGTTGAACCCTGGACCATGTTATGAGACTGAAATAATCTCATAGAAAAAAATTAAAAAAAATTACGAAGTTCAATTCTTAATAAACTCAATGTTGAAGGATGAGATTGAAAAAAAATCAATTAAAAAATAACAAAAAAACTTAGTCAACTTGAATTAACTTGTCAAACTCATGACTCGTTTCATGATACTGAAATAATCTTATAGAGTGCAAATTAAACAAAATTATGAATATCTATTTCCAATAAACCTAATATTGAAAGATAAAATTTAAAAAAAAACCAAAAAATTCCAAGCCCTTGATAATTTATAAATTTTAAAAAACCAAAAAATTTAATCAATTATATTTATAATATTTTAAATTAATTAATTTTAAAAAAATAAATTTAAATTAAAAGAATTAGGCTAGGCTCATGTGTCTAGCTTTAATTGAAAAACTTGGGCATGCACTTAGGTTTGTTTTATATTTTTTTCTCAAGAGTAAGGCATGTTATCTACTCTCTTTTTTTCAAACTAAGTAATAAGTTGTTGTATAAAAACCCAAAATTCAAGTCATTTTTACTTGAAAACAATTTAAAAACACCATAAAACATTAAATTATTTACCAACTCCAAAACACCCCAAAATTAGTCAAAAAAATTAATTGAATTCAAAAAAATATAATTGTACCCCAATCTA
>Ga0307517_10014323_pt1 | contig 10664 bp, 8 predicted proteins | sample 23_EM_MG_FD_194515 | JGI IMG/M metagenome (GOLD analysis project Ga0307517, IMG submission 194515) | Populus trichocarpa ectomycorrhiza microbial communities from riparian zone in the Pacific Northwest, United States - 23_EM | ecosystem: Host-associated > Plants > Roots > Unclassified | place...
GCATCTTCTCTTATCACCTTCTTAGGTTTGGGCCGTATTATATTAACGAGATATATTTGGAAATATAGTAATAATTATTTTTTAAATTATATTTTATTTAAAATTATATTAAAATAATATTTTTTATATTTAAAAAATTATTTTTAACATCAGCACATTAAAATAATATAAAAATACAAAAATATATTAATTTTAAGTAAAAAAAAAAATAAAAAATTATCAAATTTTTTATAAGTAATTTTAAAAAGCAAAAACCAAGCACTGAAATGTTTAGAATTGTGGTTCAAAAAGGTTAGTTAATTGTTTTTTGTGTTATTTTAATGTATTATTATTAAAATAATTTTTAAAAAATATTATTTGAATATATTTTTTAAATAAAAAATATTTTAAAATATAATTATTACACTCTCAATACCTTCTAAAAATCCTACAACAGTAACTATGTATTAAACAAAAGCAAAATATCAACAAAAATAAATTGTTTTTACTCTATCCAAACTCATCCTCTCTATCTCTGTCTCTTTTTAATTCATTCCATTTGTTTTTGATAGACTTAAAAAATTAAAAATTAATAAAAAAAGCCAATCCCAAACAGGTAAACAAACACCATTATATTTATTATATTATATAAAAACATATATCTTTTTTATCTCTTCACTTTCACTACCTGTATCTCTCTCTACAACTTTCCCGGAAAACTGAACTTTCTCTTTCTAGGAAAATAAAAAAATACCTTTGATAAGTTAATAACTGCGTGGCTTCTCTTGAAGACCCTCTTTTTTTCTTTTTTGAGATCTACTTGTGTACAGCTCCGGATAGAGATTGCAGAGAGAGAGAGAGAGAGAGAGGGAGGGGGAGGACAAGTAGAGATAGAAAGAAACTATCACTCCGAGAAAGAGAAAGGTAAAAAGAAAGAAGAAAAAGAGACAATCTTTTTTATTTATTTTCTCAAAAACCCAACTTGAAAAGATATAAACTTCGGTATCGTACGGATTTGTTCTTGTTGTTTTTGAGTTATTCACCTAGAAATCTGTACGAATGCTGGGTATTTTTTTTTTTCTGTGAATCGGATCTATGGAGGCGGGGGGTGGGGGTTGATTGAATAAGTTTTGTGGGTTCGTTTCATTTCTGGGTTTGAAGCTATAGGTGTTGAGTTTTTGGGTAACGGTGGATGTATGGTTATTTGTTGAATTGTTGTCATTTGAGCTGGTTTTGATACTGGTTTATGTTTTGGTGAGATCTGGGGTGGCTTTTTGCGTTTTAATAGTTACTAGGATTTGATTTTTGATGTTTTAGCTGTAGCTTTAACTGATCATGTTGATTGTTAAGAGTGAATGTTTTTGAAGTTAGTTTTGGAAATGGTGATTTTAGTATATTCTAAGGTAATGATACAAAACATATGCCTCTCTGATTTTGTGTATCTGTGCAATTGAGCTTGTTGCGGATGCTTTAATTAATGATTTTAGGAAGTTTTTCGTATTAGTGTGTCTTTGTTACTTTTGTGTTTTTTTTTGGTAATTTTTGAATCATTTGAAGACTGCATTTCTTAATACTAGGCAGACCTGATTGATGTCTACTATATCCCTATTGCCTGATGTCTATTTTTTATCCTGTGAAACTATTGGATTCTTCAAATCCTCCATTTAAATGATGATCTTGCAACTCCAGTGGCTTGCTTCATCCTGTTGCGCACCAAAGTCTTTTAAGTTATATAGTTTTTTGAGATTATTTTAGCCGTTGACTGATTTTGTTTATGGAATCAGGATTGAACATCAAAGGTGGGGATAAAACTCAAATAATTGCAGTAAGGTTTGCTTGAAACTGACTAGCTGCTAGTCATTGTCAGGAGATGAATAGCCTACTCAGTAGGCCATCACAGTCACTCCCGTGTAGCATGCAAGCTGATTTTGCAAGTGTTCGATTGGTATCCGACGATCACAGCTAGTATTGGTATTTCTGCTAGCGATCACCATGCAACTAACCTTTCCTCAAAGAGTTTCTATTGGGTATTGTCTGGTTAAGTGCATTTGATAGAGCCTTAAGTTGAATATTATCTTTGCTGTTGTTTGACACACTCTGTACTTTCTGTTGATTTGCTTCAAAAGGAAGTGTAATTGACTTTGGTTTTACTCATGCAAGCATTTTCAGGTGAAGAAGTAGTTAGTGTTCCTGTTGAGTGATTAGTGAAAAGAGGCATAAATTATAAGGAGGTGCAGCTTTAAGCAGCAATGTAATTTATTTATTTTGGCTTTCACTGGGAGGCTCCTCTGTTGCTTGGAAGTGATATTAAATATCATACTGATCAGTAACATGGAAACTGAGTTTGTAAATGCTAACCATCTACCGCATTTTCTTCGTCGGGCGCTTCCTGCTCTGGGACCTGGGCTTCTGATTGCAATTGGATATGTTGATCCTGGAAAGTGGGCAGCAACTGTCGAAGGAGGTGCACGTTTTGGGTTTGATCTGGTGCTGCCGATGCTTATTTTCAACTTTGTTGCCATTTTATGCCAGTATCTCTCTGCTCGAATTGGTGTGGTAACTGGAAAAGATCTTGCCCAGGTATCATCCTATTTCCTCAAGGATATTCTATGTTTCTTTCATTACTTTTCTCTACTTGTTAATACCATGATCACACATGTTCTATTCAAAGATGAAATAATTTTGTGTTGTTTTTGTGTTCCAACATGATTAGTTTCTCTTGAGCTCTTTCTCCCTCTTGCAAATGGGAGTAATGAAATATTAGAATTTGGAAATGGGAATTAGATTGGTTTAAGTCCACATGGTACTGCTCATGTCCCTTGCATTTTAATGGAACAGGTAGAGGTCTACTAAGGACCCTGCTATCTATCCTACTGAGAACCTGCTTTTGCATTATTTTTGTGTTCTGTGTCATGATCCTTGCATTTTAATGGTTGTGCTTTTCTTTAGCATGGCCTAGTTTTGCAATGAATGGAAAGATAATCTACTTTCATTAAGTGATTTATTAGATAATCGAAAACAGAGAATTTTGAATACTATTTGAAAGTCATAAGAACTCTGACTAGGAGTTGGGGGCTCTTATCTTTGTTTTACAAGTAGCTGTCGTAATAGCAATAGGAGTAGCAGGGGAAGCAGATGAGAACCTGCTTTTGCAGTATTTTTGTGTTCCGTGTCATGATCCTTGCATTCTAATGATTGTGCGTTTCTTTAGCATGACCTGAAGATAGCAGGGTTCTTCGTAGACCTCTACCTTTTCCATTAGATTAATGTCTGAGCAACACATCTGTTTCCATAAAGAAACTATTTATCCATTTGTATGTACATTCATACATGTATATGTGGAGATGTTTTTCCAGCTATTAATTGCATTTCGAAGAATTTTGGCCATTTTCTGATTATTTGGTTTGTTCACTTTCTATTCTGCAGCCCACATGTCTAGTTATGATTTGAAGTCTAATTAATTCACCTCTTCTTTATGATGCCATTAGATTTGCAGTGATGAGTATGACAAGTGGACATGCATGTTTCTAGGAGTTCAAGCAGCACTTTCGGTGATTGCATTGGACCTCACTATGGTAGTTCCTCTCATTCTTAGTTATTTGGTATATCTGGTTGCCTTTTCCAAAGATATGGATTTAAGGCATCTGGTATGTGATGTGATTTATACCAGAGATCCCTTCTTGTGGTCCTAACTTGTGAATTGTTTTCAATAGATTCTCGGCATTGCACATGGTCTTAATCTTCTCTTTGGAATGGACTTATCCACCTGCGTTTTTTTAGCTGCTGTTGATGCTGTTTTATTTCCAGTTTTTGCTACCCTCCTGGTAAGTCCAGTTGCTCGCATTCTTTTATTTGCTCACCTTATAAATATCTATTGATTTTCTTACCTTTTTTTTTCTAGGAGAGATGCAAGGCAAGTTTCCTCAGCACATGCATTGCAGGCTTCTTATTACTTTTGTATTTCTTCGGAGTTCTCATCAGCCAACCAGAAATCCCTCTTCCCATGAACGGGATGCCAATAAAATTAAGTGAGGACAGTGCATTTGCTCTGATGAGTCTTCTTGGAGCAAGTATCATGCCTCACAATTTTTTCCTCCATTCTTCTATTGTGCTGGTAAGTTTCTTTCTCCTTTCATTTTTTTCTTCCAGCCCTTTTGTATGTCTCTGGCCTTGTGTGTTTTGGCAATACCATTCTGTATACTGTTCAGAGACTTTGCTGGCATGCCTTATTGGGCATGCTGTTAGTTTTATCTCAATATCTACCAGTTTTTTTTATTGCAGTTTGAGCTTTGAGGTGTCTATTTGACATTTGAGTTTTTAATTTTGGTGCAGAGAGGATTTATTTTGTATTTTCTGCTCTTCGCCACTTGAATGTTGGTGCTTATTTTATTTTACATGTCATTTTGTGTCAATTATGCCATGCATGGATGTTTGAGAGTTGAGTCCAAGTGTGCACTTTGCGATCTTTGTTGCCTTGCATGGTTTTCTTTTTCTAAAAGAATTTCTAAGTGTATGTTTGGTATTGTGGTGCAGGGTGCTTTTCGCTTGAAAATGCATCAAAATGATTTTTTTCCCCATTGTTGACATGAATACATTAAAATCATCGAAAAGCACTAAAAAGAAGCATCAATTTGATGCTTTTTTAAGTGAAATGCACTTTTGAAAAGCACCCAAAAGCATAAGCTACCTTACTCCCAAACACTCACGTAATGGCTCGTGACAATGATACTGGCAATTGGGTTAGTGAGGTATTTGATATGAGAAATCTGAGAATCTGTACCTGTCCTGTGCTGATGCTTTATGGTGTCGCTATCCCAACAACATCCAGCCTGCTTTTTTTTTTTTTCGAGACAACCGAAAGGCCAAATAAGCGTATTCTGTTGATATAGCTTGGTGAATGGATATCAATTTTCCCCAATAATGCGATATTTCCCATGTCTGTATGTGTACATGTATCTTTTGCATTGTTAAGGATGTGGGTGTTTATAAAGCTAGTTAGGTGCGCGTAAATGTTTGGTGAAGGCTCCTATGGACAGGGTAAAAAAATAGACCCCATAGAGAGAATAGATTTCAAGACTCAGAGATACAACCAACAAGTTGTCCATGTTTTTGGCTAGTTGCTGAACACATCATTCATGGCATCACTAGTCTCCAGGTTGGGGAGAAAAGGCTTTTGGCCAGAGCGGTGTAACACACAACCTGTAGCAGAATCGTTATAACTTGGAATTTGATAAATAGGATTGTGGTACTGATTTCTTATAATTGTCGAATCTTTCAAAAAGTGCTTATTTTGATGTTTATATACTATACCTAAGAGGAGCCCTGGATTTTGATGACATTCAACTTTGGGGTTGCAATTATGATTGACATTGTTTTGAGATTGCCCATGGAGACCCTCCTTTGTTGGGAATACAGTATACCTTTGGTGGAAACAAGTTGCTGAAGTCCAAATTTAATTTTCGACCCAACTTTATTTCATTTGGGTGGTGGTAAAAGCCACAAACTATTTCAGAGGGAATTCTAGGCTGGTTTTCGCATCTCTTTCTTCTGCACTCAAACAATTTTTAAACAATTGCTGCTTTCATGCAAATGTGTCTGGATAATATGAGGCTTAAGCTAATCTTATCATTTTTTTGTTTGTGATGCATTGCATTTGAAAAATAATTCTCAACCTTTTCTTATTAATTTCTTGGTGTGCATTTGGAAGCCATGATCTCATTGTATATTTTTGTTTTGTTTTCAGAGACATTTGAGTTTGCTGGTTTCAATTGCTTAACAAGCATGAAAGCTTCTAACTCTTGCACATTGTTGGAAAATAGAAATGAATTTGACATGTGCACCTTGTTGATGCTTAATCACTGTTATTTAATTAAGCTCCACCAGTGTGTTCCAGTTATTTGGTTTCATATTCTTTTGAAATGAGTTTGATATTACTTGATAGCTTTTGTTGGATTACTTTCTGAAATCTGATATCTTTAATTTTCTTGCAGCAACATCAGGGGCCACCAAATATTTCCAAGGGTGCCTTGTGCCTTAACCATTTTTTTGCCATTTTATGCATCTTCAGTGGCATCTATCTGGTAAATTATGTGCTTATGAACTCCGCTGCAAATGTGTTCTACAGTACTGGCCTTGTTTTACTTACTTTTCCTGATGCGATGTCACTTATGGAGCCGGTACAATTCTTTTCTCATATTCATTAGTTGTGAAGATGTTTTTTTTGGCATGCAAGCATTATTCTGTATGAATTTGATGAATACTTATTACTTTGATTCCAAATAATGATTTTTTCAGGTGTTCAGAAGTCCAGTAGCACTCTGTGTCTTTTCACTCATTTTGTTTTTCGCGAATCACATCACTGCACTTACCTGGAATCTTGGTGGGCAAGTAGTGCTTCAGGGTTTTCTCAGACTGGATATTCCTAATTGGCTTCAACGTGCAACAATCAGAATTATTGCAGTAGTTCCAGCTCTTTATTGTGTGTGGACTTCAGGAGTTGAAGGAATATACCAGTTGCTTATATTTACACAGGTTATGGTAGCTTTACTACTTCCATCTTCAGTGATTCCCCTTTTCCGTATCGCTTCATCTAGACAAGTGATGGCTGCCTACAAAATTTCTGCATTCTTGGAGTTCTTAGCGCTGATTTCATTCATGGGGATGCTTGGCATAAAGATTATTTTTGTGGTGGAAATGGTTTTTGGGGATAGTGATTGGGCAGGCAATTTGAGATGGAGCACAAGTGGTGGTTCGTCAACCTCTTACACTGTTCTTCTCATTACTGCCTGTTCATCATTTTGTTTGATGCTCTGGCTAGCAGCCACCCCATTGAAATCTGCAACCCACTTGGATGCTCAGGTATGGAATTGGGATGTACAAAATACTGTATCTGAGCCATCCATGCAGATAGAGGAAGAATTTTTTAGTGAAACCAGATATACTGAAGAGGAATCCATAGGGGGGCAAGAACAATTATCAGGTCCAGGGAAATCTGCCGAGATTTACTCGGATGTAACTGTTGCAAATGCTGATCCTGATTTGCCTGTGACAATTATGGAGTCGGATCAGGAACATCATTTGACTACTATAAAAGAAAATCATTCTGAAATTACATTCTCTAGTCCTGGAACATTCTATGAGGAGGAAACATCACCTATAATAGAGTCAGTATCTCTGTCAGCTGCTATGAATGTGGTCCCTGGCAGTGAATTGCTTGGTGCCAAGAAGATTGATATTGAATCAATGGACTCAGTTGAAAAGACTGTGGATATAGATGGTGATTTCCATGCTGAAAAGGAGGACGATGAAGGGGATAGCTGGGAGCCTGAAGAATCATCCAAAGGGGTTCCTGGAAGCACTTCATCTTTGACATCTGATGGTCCTGGATCATTTAGGAGTCTTAGTGGTAAAAGTGATGAGGGTGGGAATGGTGCTGGAAGTCTTTCAAGATTAGCAGGGTTGGGTCGTGCTGCAAGACGCCAATTAGCTTCAGTTCTTGATGAGTTTTGGGGACAATTGTATGATTTCCATGGGCAAACAACTCAAGAAGCAAAGACCAAGAAACTGGATGCCCTGGGGGTTGATTTGAAGCCTTCTTTGTTGAAAGTGGACACTGCTGGGAAAGAATTTAGCGGATATTTCTCATCTGTTGGTGGTAGAGCATCTGATTCTCTGATCCATTCAAGTTTGGGCGACTCTCCCAATCATTTGAGGGTTCCGAGCAATATCGACTCATCTTATGGAGGTCAGAGGGGACCATCCTCTTTGTGGTCCAACCACATGCAGTTGATGGATGCATATGCACAAGGTCCCAGCCGCAGTATAGCTGACTCAAGTGAGAGACGGTATTCTAGTGTACACACGCTACCATCTTCTGATGGCCGGTGTATTCAGCCAGCTACAGTGCATGGTTATCAGATTGCATCCATCATCAATCAAATTGCTAAGGAAAGAGGTTCCAGTAGCTTAAATGGTCAAATGGACTCACCAGCACCGATATCACCATCCTTGGGCCCTAGAAACTACAGGGACCCACTTACTGTTGCTATGGGGCAAAAATTGCAAAATGGACCAAGCTCTTCACAACCACCAGGATTTCAGAACCTTGCAGTATCTAGAAATAGCACGTTGCAATCTGAAAGACATTATCATGATGTTTACTCTTCTGGATCTGCTGATGATGCTGGCAAGTCAGCTAATACGAAGAAGTACCATAGTTTGCCTGACATCGCAGGGCTTGCTGGTCCTTACAGGGACCTATATATGTCTGAAAAGAATGCTCAGTGGGACAAGTCTGTAGGATTTGGTTCATCGGTTAGTAGAACAGGTTATGAACAATCTTATTATTCAAATACAAGATCAGGTGCAGGTGCAGGTGCAGGTGCAGGAGCAGGAGGCCCTTTGTCTTTTAATAGACTCCCAAAAGGACATGGGGATGCTTTCTCATTTCACATGACTCCAGACCCTGGATCCCTCTGGTCTAGGCAGCCATTTGAGCAGTTTGGTGTTGCTGACAAAAGTCGTGTTGTTGGGAGTGGATTAGGAAATCGGTCTAATTCTATCAATCGCGAAGTAATTTCTCCTGTGGATCCCGAGGCCCAACTTCTTCAGTCTTTCAGGCGTTGTATCGTGAAGCTTTTGAAATTGGAAGGATCTGACTGGTTGTTCAGGCAAAATGATGGAGCTGACGAGGATCTGATTGATCGCGTTGCTGCAAGGGAGAGATATTTGTATGAAGCTGAAACAAGAGAAATGAACTGTGTAGCTAACATGGGTGAATCTCCATATTTGTATTCTGATAGGAAGTCTGGTTCTGTTTTGAGGAATGATGATGCAGCTATCACCAACATTATGGTTTCCTCAGTTCCTAATTGTGGGGAGGGCTGTGTTTGGAGAGTGGATTTGATAACAAGCTTTGGGGTCTGGTGTATTCACCGCATTCTAGATTTGTCACTCATGGAAAGCCGGCCTGAGCTGTGGGGGAAATACACTTATGTGCTTAATCGTCTCCAGGTAAATTTCTCTGATCTTTTGCAATCTATTTATGCGATTTTGATCAAGGGATTTTGACCCCTGCATAAAATGCTCCTGCTTATAGATCGTCCAGGAAAAAAAAAACCTTGCTATGCTCTTGAATGGTTGGCAACGCATTAATTTCCTGCACATATTTGCATATTGTTGTTCATGTTGAGCCAAATAGTTGCTGGGCGTCTTGGTTTTTATTGTTGCAACTAAATCATCTGCAACATCCCTTAGGTAGCAATACATGTGCTTCATTTTTCTTGGCTCTTGAAATCCTATTCTGATGTGTTTTTTCAAGTAGCAGGTTTTGTTTTACCCGCCCTCTAAAACTGACAGCTATGCTTTCTGAATAACAGGGTATCATAGAATTGGCATTTTCAAAGCCCCGTAGTCCCATGTCCCCATGCTTCTGCCTTCAAATCCCTGCATCCCACCAGCACAGGTCAAGTCCACCTGTTTCGAATGGAATGTTGCCACCTGCTTCGAAACCAGGTAGGGGGAAATGCACAACTGCAGCAACGCTTCTGGACTTAATTAAGGATGTAGAGATTGCCATATCTTGCCGAAAGGGACGATCAGGAACTGCTGCTGGCGATGTTGCTTTCCCAAAGGGAAAAGAGAATCTGGCTTCTGTGCTTAAGCGCTACAAGCGCCGACTATCCAGCAAGGGAATTGCTAGTAAATGAGCAGTCTGGGTAGAGCAAGGTTCTGACATCAGCTCCTAAGAGCTCGTTGCTTTTGTTCCATCAGTTTGCCCAACTGGATGGTATCAAGCTGTTTAATTTTGAAACGCAGCTTACTAATTCAGGAATTCTTACTGCTCAGTTGTTGTGGGTCTCTCTCTCTCTCTCTCTCTCTCTCTCATTAAAAGGTCTGCTGCAAAAATTAATTTTCCTTGTATGTTATGTATACATAGGGATATAGATAACTGGATATGTAATTGCAGCAGAATTAAAGAAAAATGGGTAGAAAGGTGGAAAGTTTGAGTAATTGTATTTCTGGTTCTGTAACTAATAACCACCTTATTTATGTCAAAAGTCTCGTCAAGTTCTGTAGAGCAAAATTATCCATCTGTTCTTGTCTTAGTTCGAGAGTGAGAAACACAAAATAGGGCAGGAGTGTCAAGATTTGGCTACCTGATCCATGACCATGAGTGGCATTGAACTCTTTCACTCAAGGGAAGGTAATAAATACAGAAAAAGGATCTCGCATCTGGAAAAAATAAAAAAAAAAAACTTTGTTATTGGTCCTGATGTTACATTGATTCATTCAGTCGAGGTTGACCGAAGTAGTTCAGTTGTTTGAATGTGAATTTTTGGTAAGTAGTGATTTTTAAAATGTTTTATTTTTAAGAATTAAAATAATATATTTTTAAGAATTTATTTTTAATATTATGCCATCAAAACAAACAATCTAAAAATATTAAAATAAAATTAATTTAAAGTAAAAAAATTAAATTTAAATAAAAAAAATATGTTAAAACTCATTCCGAAACATGCTATACTTGTATTTCTAAACGGTGACAAAAAACAAAACAAGGTGCCTGTAGTTTTGTTATGACCATTATAAATTGAAATCACTTCAATCACCCTTCCTTCACAGGATGGAGTCGGTAAGAGTGTTGTTTTCTACCTCACGTAACCATAGTGATGATGACACGTGTG
>Ga0307517_10014324_pt1 | contig 10664 bp, 6 predicted proteins | sample 23_EM_MG_FD_194515 | JGI IMG/M metagenome (GOLD analysis project Ga0307517, IMG submission 194515) | Populus trichocarpa ectomycorrhiza microbial communities from riparian zone in the Pacific Northwest, United States - 23_EM | ecosystem: Host-associated > Plants > Roots > Unclassified | place...
TTATAGTTTAGTAAATATAAAATAAAATAAATTAAAAAATGATCTAGAATGTAAATTATTATTTGTCAGTAAAATAAAATTTAAAATATAAACTATAAATTTTAAAAATATAATAAATAAATATAAAAAACAAAGATGGTAATTTTTTTTTTTCATTTTACAGTGATGGAACACCTTGCATCTCACATGGGCTTATAAAGAGAAAAGCCCACCATGCATGCAATGGTGGGAATAAAAAGACAAAAGGCATAAAAAAAAAAAATCCCTGCATATCGCAGTAGCATGGGAAAACACCCATTAAAAAAACAAAAGAATTCTGGTCTTTATTTCCTGGTGTCTTTTCTATAATGTTGATTTTCCAAAAAATAATAATAATAATAATAATAATAAAGAATGCCATCATTTTGTGGGCCATAATTGTAACTTGGAAGTTCATATCCCTTAATGATTAATTGTCTTCCAATAATTAATTGTTGAAAAATGAGATGTAGATAACAGAGTAAAGCTATTCATAATTGGATGCTTTAAGTTAAATGATCAAAGATCTTGTCGATGTCTCGATCATATCAAGAAAGCAACAGTTGAATACCCGTTATTATATAATTTATTATTTTTTAAATATTTATAAATAATATTTTTTTAAAAAAAATATTCTTAAATAAAATAAAATAAAATTTTAAATTTTAAATTTTAAATTTTTTAAAACGCTCATCAACCCCGCATTCCTAAAAACACTAGAGATGCACAATGTTGTACATGAAAATAACAGCAGAATTATTTGTAAGCTTTCACGTAATGATTGTTGGGTACTTGGATTTATTTCGAGACCCGATAGGAGCCAGCCATGCGAAAGCTGTCGATCATTATAAGTTGATGTCCCTCGAGTTTTAGACGCAAAGATTTAATGAATAACTAGCCAGTTCTTCTTTGATCTCGAAATTAATTGGACCACAGAGTATATGGCCCAGGAAAAGTCACTTATCTACTTATGCCATGCTTATAAAACTTGAAAAAACTTGACGGGTCAACTCGGTGCCTCGTCAATCTATTTTAAACCGTATTTATTTTTTACTATTTGTAGCTGTGATTTATATTCTGGTATGGTGGGGTACCGAGTAATTTTGGTCTCGAGCTCCCTCCAACCCAGTTGCTGTTCCATGTGAAGGGACTGGGGAGGTCCCGAGTTTTGAATTCATCGAACGTTGGGACATGTAGTGGTATAATTGCCAGCAGACACTGCCATTGTTGTTATAAATAAAACACGGGAGGGACATGAGTAATAAAAATATCAACGTGCATGAATAATATTTAAAGAATGGCATTTATTTAATTGATTAACCTTGTTATTTAATGGTCAAATTTGCCAACAAACTTGATTGCTAAACTCTAGGCAGCCCATCTTGTCCCCGATCAAAAAGGGTTAGCGATTAGCTTATTGGTTGATCATAAATTGAAAATTTAAGCATCACGGACACCTGAACTGAAAGAAAAAGAATTTTGATGTTTGCTTCTAGCCTTCCGAGCCATGTTAACAAAAATCCGGCCATATCCGGGTTATAAAATGACTCGATTGACTCGAATTAATTAGAACGATATTATTTTAAATTTTTAAGTGAAATTAATATGATTTTGAGATTTTTTTAATTAAAATTTGAACAAAATTAATCAAGTCATGGGACAATTCTTCTAGTTGATTGGATCAATTCTAAGTTAATTTTGTTTATGCTCAATCTCGCTCGAAAAACAAATCAACTAGTTTTCAAGTTGATATGCTTGCTAAGCTGAAATTCGTAATTATGTTTTGAATTGATTGTTTGTGATACCACGAAATTGTTTAGGAATTCGGTTGAACTATACTTTTTTAAAAATTTTATTTTTTATTTTAAAAATTTTTAAATTAAAATTTGTAGTATTTTTAATTGTTTTGAAGTACTAATACCAAAAAAATAAAAAATATTATTTTAATATATTTTTAAATAAAAAATATTTAAAAAACACTGATTCCAAACACAACCGAAGCTTAAAAATGATGTAAAAATCAACCTCATCACCAAACTGGTTGGTTTCATGATTCTATCACATCTGCAGCTGGATTATGAATGGTTTGTTCGAGAAAAAAAAACTATCAGAAAAAAAAATACCGCACAGAAATAGAGTTATTGTATTTACTTGCCCCGTGTTTGCCAATATCCGAGCAAAACAACGCGCCACATCACCACTCGAGACACAGCTGTAAAATATACGCGGACACGGAAACTTTTACTTCCTAACATACCCTTGTTGTGTCTCCCAGAGTTCCTGATCTACCCCTACACATTACTATGTCGGTATCATTGATTGGGCTAGCTCATCACATAAAACATACTTTCCACTGAGCGACAACACGTAAGTAATTGTTTTCTTGAGAATAACATAAAAGTTTTTATATATGTATATGTATGTGTATATGTATATGTATGTATGTGTATATGACAGTAAAGGATGTGATACAATCAATCTAGATCAGGTTAAATTTCCCCTTTTTTTTTTTACAGGATGCATTATCTATATTAATTAATAAGGAGAAATATATTTTTTTTGAATGATGGTTCTAATATGTAAATTAAAAAATAAAAAATATAAAAATATTATCAACAGTCTAGCCAGTAATTTAATTTCTTTGTCGTTAATTTGTCTATCTATTAATATATTCACAAATATTTTCTTGCTTCTTTTTTATCCTAGGAGATGGTAATATCAGAACAATCCCTTGACAATCAAACTCCATTTTGAAAAATAATTTTCTTCATAGTTTGTATACGATTATAAAATTGTTGTGGTATGACAACTTATATATTCATAAAATAAATACTTTTTTTTACAGTTTTTATTAATGACAAACAACCATAAAACTATTTCTTGATGCATTCAAAGATCATTAGATGATAAAAAAATAACACAAACCTTTTGTTCATAGTTTGTAGGAATTGTCTAAACGTGATTCAATAAACTTAATTGATTTAAAGATAACCTAGTTAAAAAAAGTACAAGAATAAAATTGACAGAGAAAAACTTTCTCGCCGCAAAATTTTTTTTCAACCTAAATTTAAAATGAAACAATATAAAAATCATTCTGATACAATTTAGTTAACTTGACTAATCTAAAAACAATTCGATGAATAATAAAAAAAATTAAGAAAGAAATTAAAAAATAAACCTCTCAACTTGACTCATTGTACAATTCAAGTTTAAAATCAAACATTTTGAGAATTTTTTTAATGTGATTTAATTAATTTAGTTGGTTTAAAGATAATTTAAACAATTGTTAAATAAAATTTGATGATAAAAATATGAAAAAATAAAATTTAAAAAAGCTTAAATATTAATGTAAATAGTAAAAGCTTCACAAAATATGCCTGATAAAAGGTAATAAGATAAAACATGCTTCCTTATTCTCCCTGTTTCTCTATTCTAATCACTTGTATTTATTTTACCCACTCAAAGTTGGTGATTTGTACCTAAAATTTAGTCGTGAGAAATAAATTATTTATTGATTTTATAATACCAATATAAGTAGCTTATCTTTGATTATTAGTAAAATAAAATAAAATAAACTTGATTAGCTCGAGACGCGACCAGCTTGTAAAAACAAAATATCGCGGAGTCAGAACCATATTTACTGAATTTATCGTATTTATTTACACCGTCCTCTCCTCTCTTTTTTTTTTAAAAAAGTATACCTGTCCTTCTCTGCTTCTTCTCTCGTGTCTGACTCTGCAGAGAAAGACCAAACCAAACACACAGACAAGACCAAACAAAACAAGAAACAAGAAGCAAAACCAAAAACTCAAGCAAAACCCTACTAAAAACTGTCCCGTCTCTTTCTCCCTTCGAGTGGAATACCAACAAGTCTTCTGTTTCTGCTGCTGCTCCGTTTTCAAAGATGCTGAGTAACGGGCGTGGACATGGTGGAAAGCATGTGTACGACGGAGTTTTTGGTGGTGGCGGTGGTGGTGCAGTGAAGCCTGGGAGTCGCGTGGAGGATTACAGAGAGATTTTTGGTGGGTTTGGTGCCACTGGTTCTTCGATTCCGATTCTTGATGTTCCCGAGCTGAACGAGAATGGTAATGTTTCTTCTGTTGGTGCCCAAAGGATTGATTACGCCAAGATTTTTGGTGGTTTTGGAGATGCTGATTTTGGCCTGCCTCTTGAAGAATTCCTTGCTAAACCAAAGAAAGTCAAGAGTTCTATCAATGGAACTCGGTATGTATGGACTTTAAACTTTTCCTTTATTATCTATTTTAGTTTCAAAATTTGGATTTTTTCCTTTGAGGGAAAGGAAGGGAAGGGTGTGTTTTGAAGTTCTATAAGTAAAAATTTGAATCTATAATTATGAAAATAAGGTAGAATTTAAGGATTTCGTGGTTTAGACTTGAAGCTGTGCTTGGTTTAGTTTTAGTAAAGCAAGCATGGAAATTTGTAAAGAAGCGATGACGTAATGTGCTTGCTTGGTTTAAAACTGGAAAGAGCTTGTAACAGGGGTGTTTTTTTGCTTTCCAAGGAAGGGAGGAAACTTTTCCCTTATCAAATCCAAACACCTTTTTTTCTTAGCTGATAGTCCTTAAGCTAACCAAAGGAATAGCTGGTGCACTACTAAAAGGCTCCCTCAAATTGTTAATGAAGTTCGTTGATTGTTTGGTTATCTTGACAGTTGAATGGATTTGTTGATGGTGTATTCAACTTGTAGAGGTGGGAAATGATTTTTTTTTTTATATATATATAATCCTGGGCCCAAAATTGTGTAGGTCTCCAGCTGAAGCAGGGTCGCGGAATGCGGGGTCAAAACATTCTAATGTTTCAAAAGATCAAAAAGGTTCATCACCTGAACCATCTTTCCAGAGGTTTGGTGGCGTGAAACAGTTTAATGTGTCTTATAATAAAAGCAACCCAGGAAACAAAAATGGGACAAATGGAATGACACATGTTGCTCAACTCCATGCAGTTCCTGGTTATACTTTTTTAGTTGATGAAGTCACTCCCTCAAAGATGGCTGAAGGTGGCAAGCCAGCACGATCAGCATTAGATGATGCTTGTCTCAATGTTAATGGCAGCAAGAGTGTGAAGGAAGATGCAGCTCGCAGGAAAGCTGTGTCAGGTCCACAACCCAGCATCGACACACATAGTTTTAGAAGTCTTGCTGAATTTCAGAAGAAATCAAGTCGACCTAGATCCATGTCGAATGATATGCCATTTGATGCATTTGAAATTGGCCTAGGTAGACATCCACCTTCAAGCTCACCGTCTAACTCCAGTTATAATAATGGTGGTGAAAATACATCAATGAATTCAAAGTTGGGCGTTTCTAGAAATGATGCTTCCAGAGATGCATTGGGTGATTATTCACCAGCTTTCTCTGATGAGGAAATAGATGCAAATTCAGATGCTGCTGCCTCAGTAGCTGCACTTAGAAAGGCAATAGAGGAGGCTCAAATGAAAATTAAAATTGCAAAAGAATTGATGGAGAGAAAGAAAGAAGGGCTTCAAAATCGTGCAAAGACAAGCTTTAATAACGGCTGGAAAGCTCAGAAAAGTGGGGTTAAAACTGCAGAAAGATCAAAAAGATCCAATGAGCTGGGGGATCAGGAAATGCATGAAAAAGAGGATACTCCAAAGCAAGTAATTACTGGCTTACCAGAGCATAATGTGACAAAAGCAAGCCAACTACCCCAGAGTTTTGAAGATGAGAAGAAATCTTCTTTTGCTAATAATGTTGTTAGAAAAACACACAGCATGGAATCCAAATCAACTCGAACGGATAGTAGACTGGAAGAAGCAGAAGACTGGGAGTCAACAGAAGAGTTTTTTGAAGCTGCGGACTATGAGGAGCACAGGGAGATGCCATCAGAATATGAGGAGGCAGGCAATGCAGAGAAAATGGTGTCATATGATCATGAAAATAAATGGAGAGAGAAGATGACTGCAGAAGAAAAAATCAAAATGCCAGAGCGTGGCGAGGAAACTTTTAAGGAGCACAAGGTCGAGAGAGAACTAAGTTCAGAAGAGTTTTTTGAAGCTGCGGACTATGAGGAGCACAGGGAGATGCCATCAGAATATGAGGAGGCAGGCAATGCAGAGAAAATGGTGTCATATGATCATGAAAATAAATGGAGAGAGAAGATGACAGCAGAAGAAAAAATAAAGACGCCAGAGTGCGGCGAGGAAGCTTTTAAGGAGCACAAGGTCGAGAGAGAACTAAGTTCAGAAGAGTTTTTTGAAGCTGCAGACTATGAGGAGCACAGGGAGATGCCATCAGAATATGAGGAGGCAGGCAATGCAGAGAAAATGGTGTCATATGATCATGAAAATAAATGGAGAGAGAAGATGACAGCAGAAGAAAAAATAAAGACACCAGAGTGCGGCGAGGAAGCTTTTAAGGAGTACAAGGTCGAGAGAGAACTAAATTCAGTGGTAGGAGCATTTCAGTGGAATTTATATGCAAACTTCGTTAAGCCAGCTGGAGAGCTTCATAACCAGGAAGAAAACGAGGAGAAAATGAGAATTTCTAACAATCATGAAGAAGCTGAGCAAACATCTATAGTGTCTGATGATTGGGAAGACTGTGAAACTAAGCTGGAAAAACTTCACCACCCTTACAAAAAAGCAGAATTTCCAATCCAGGAGTTCGAGGAGAACGGAGAAATGAAGGAACTAAAAGATGCTCAGGACTCGGTGGAAACTGAGAAGAAACAAAGGGAGGCACTAGATCATAAGGAAATGGAGAATAGATCAGATGAAGTTCCTATTACGGACGATGAGTATGATGGAAGCCTCGATGATATATATGAGAAAGAAGCAAATGTGGAGGGACAGCAAGAAGACTGGGACAGGGTAGAATGTGGAATGAAACAAGGTGGTTGGAACCTAAAAGAAAATGAGGAGAAACAAAATGATTTGCACAGGGGAGAAATATCAGGTGAAGATGGTGGGATAGAAGGGAGTGCGAAGCTGGAAGAACTCAAGGAGGATGAAGAGATACTCAAAAGAAGTGACCAGATGAATGAAATTGAGAAGAGAGGAGAAAAGATGTGTGAAGGGATAGAAACTGAGAGGATAAGATCAGAGAGTCATCAGGGGGGAGAAGATAGAAAGGCCATGGAAGTGACTGAACAGTCCTTAAGATATGAGGGGGGCAATCTTGAAACTGCGAAGGATGCAAACGAGCAGGAAAAAAAGAACCTAGGTGAGAGTGACAATGCCTGGGGACGCACTACAAACTTTGCTGCTGGGGATTTAAAGACACAGGTTCTTACTGCCGAGGAGAATGGAAGGCTAATGGAGGTAACTGAATTTTCTCCTCTGTTACAAGGGACTGAACAGGAGTCAAAGGCAGTCAAAGACGCAAACAGTCCGGAGGAACAGGATTGTGAAATTGCTTGCTTGGCTCAAGGTTTCATTGGACTTGATAGGATCAAGAAGCAAACTGCAGATGTAACTGAGGATCTTCTTATTGGCGAAAATGGGGTATATTTTGGTGAAAATGACGTTAACTTTGAAAACAAGCAAAATCATCATGTAACAGAATACAAGAGCATGCCTAATCAGGAAAAATGCGTTGAAGATGTTACTATTGAATTGGATGATAATGGTGATGTTGATATTTGTGAACCTGAAGTTCACGCTATTAATGAAGAAAGTGAGAAGAGTTCGATATCCTCTCATAATGAAAGATGGTCCAGTGATGAGACAGAATCACTTTGTGATCCAGAGTGCTGTATTGAAGAAGCTGCTTGTGAATTTGGAGAAAATAACAACGATATCAATGAGTCTGAAGTTACAGCAAATCACGAGAATTCTTTTGAATCTTCTCATGATGATAGATGGGTAGATAATGGTATCAATACCAAAGCAAGTCAGCAACCTTGTATATTTAAAGGGCAAGGGGAGATCACAGAGAAATCCGTGGAAGAGGAATTAAGCCAAAGCACCAGCAAGAAAGAGGAGAATTGTTGCAAAAACCTGGCAATGGAAGAGAAGGAATGTGAAGATGATTTGAGAAAGGAAGTGGAGGTGGAAAAGAAACACTTAAAGAAAAAGGAAAAAATGAAAGAGGGGGAAGTAGAAAGAGAAAAGGAGAGAATAGCTGTTGAAAGGGCAATACGAGAAGCGCGCGAAAGGGCTTTTGCAGAAGCCCGAGAAAGGGCTGCTATCGAGAGAGCAGCTGCAGAAGCTCATCAAAGGTCAAAGGCTGAGGTCCGAGAAAGGCTAGAGAAGGCTCCTTCAGAAGCTAATAATAAGTCAGCTGCTGAGAAGGCTTCTTCTGAAGCCAAACTAAAAGCTGAACGTGCTGCAGTAGAGAGAGCAACTGCAGAGGCCAGGCAGCGTGCCCTAGAAAAAGCGTTGTCTGAGAAGGCTGCTTTTGAGGCAAGAAATCAGGCTGAAAAGTCTACAGCTGAGAGACTTTCAAGCATTTCAAAAGCTAACGGGATGAATTCCAGAGCAAGTGTCTTTACTTATATTTTCCTAGCTCCTTTTGTTATCCATAAAAGCATTCTGCATGGAAAATTAACAGTTGTGGAATTTCTAGCAGGATAAACAATACAACGACCCAGGTCCTTCTAGCAGTTCAAGATATCCTGGATCTTCAAATCATGGTGGTATGTAACATTTTGAAGTACCCCTCATACGATGTATAGAAGGCATTATCATTTCATAAGGATATTAGACTCCTCTCGCTTCTATGATGCTCCTAAGCAATTCATGTTTTGCTTTGTGATTTCCCCACTCAACAGAAAGTGCTAATGGAGGTAATGGTGAATCAGCAGCTCAAAGGAGTAAAGCCACGTTGGAAAGGCATCAAAGAACAGCAGAGCGTGCGGTAAGCTCCTGCACCTGATTCAGATATAGAGATTAATTTTTCTGACTTCTAAGAAGCATGCTTCTGTTTTTGGTCTCTTCCAGGCAAAAGCTCTCGCAGAGAAGAACATGCGGGATCTTCTTGCTCAAAAAGAGCAGGCGGAGAGAAATGTAATCAGCTGCACAAATAAGATTAGAAAATATTTCCAGTTATATTTAGTTTTTATTACTTTTCTCACTGTCTTTTACTGAATATCACTGGCAGAGACTGGCAGAGACTTTGGATGCTGATGTCAAGAGATGGTCTAGTGGGAAGGAGAGAAACTTGCGTGCTCTTCTTTCAACACTGCAATATGTGTGTAGAAACCTTTCTGCTTATACCCGATACATTATGTGTTATGATTTTCTAAATTTATTGACTAAATCATCTTACCTGCTAACTTATCCACGGTCACTTTTCCCGTGCTTGTTTTTGTTTCTAGCTCTTAATACATCATAAATTATAGATTGATTTTTTTTATAATATTTAAAATAAAAATCCAGTTGTGCACAAATGGGATTAATTCTGAGTGCTATCACCTTGAAGCTGCTTCTTTTTTTTGAACTGGATTTCCCTTGCTTGCAGATCCTTGGCCCTGATAGTGGCTGGCAGTCAATTCCTTTAACTGAGCTTGTTTCAAGCACTGCTGTGAAGAAAGCTTATCGAAAGGCCACTCTATTTGTTCATCCTGACAAGTTGCAGCAACGAGGTGCAAGCATACAACAGAAATACATCTGCGAGAAGGTTTTTGATCTTCTAAAGGTGGGCTACTGTTCCCTCCTCCTTAAAGCAAAATTATCTGTAGCCTGTCATGACCAAGTTAGTAGTCCTGCATTCATATTACTCTTTAAAGTGGGGATAAGAAACTAAAAGCATGACGAAGAATCGCAGACGTCTTGATAGGTCTTCAACTTTAAAATCGGCACTTGACAACATATTTCATTTAGGATTGAAACAGAGCCATAATGCCATACTGTTATGCTTTTCATTCTTTTACCCGTTCTGGGTTTTTAAAGTGATCTTTTCTTTGTTTTTTGTGGTCCCAGGATGCCTGGAACAAACTCAGTGCAGAAGAACGGTAGACAATGTCAACCCTCATCCTTAAGGTTTCCTTTACTGTAGACATGATCCACAGCCAAATTTGTAATCCTCAATCCTTCACTGTAGGCAATACACACCCACCTTCGTATCCTTGGTCCGCAATACCTAAATTCTTGCAGTAGGTAAATTCTTGTATTGCATTCATTTGCCCATGTATTCAATTTCAAAGCTGTCAAAAGGGGTGCGTTGCTGTTAATCTGCCCATTGTTTGATACTAGATTTCTTGACAAAAAGGGGATTTCAGGCATAGATGAAACATGCAGTGACTGAAAAACTTCGAAACTGACAATGGTAACAAAATTGCAGCTACCTTTATTGGATAAGCTCCTCCCAAGAAAAATAATACGCCTTACGTGATTATAAAGTTTAACCATGATAATGAAGTTCCTAGCGTCTCACATCAACGAAAAACAAATGCGCACCGATCCACCCCGCATAAGATTCTACGCCTCTTCAAATTGAAAAACGTAGCTAGTTAGGTACTTTGGAATTTGGGTATGGCTGATCCGAGATCACCATCCATGCACGAGCAGCTTTATAGCTTCGTCATGCATATGCTCGGGTATACCCCAGATCTGAAAGAAAGGATGTTAAATATGGATTTGCGAAGAATGTAAATTTGACGCTGACGATGGTAGCTCAAACTGGCAGCCAGATAACTGTGTTCCTTTGAAAGAACATACTGGTAACG
>Ga0307517_10014325_pt1 | contig 10664 bp, 5 predicted proteins | sample 23_EM_MG_FD_194515 | JGI IMG/M metagenome (GOLD analysis project Ga0307517, IMG submission 194515) | Populus trichocarpa ectomycorrhiza microbial communities from riparian zone in the Pacific Northwest, United States - 23_EM | ecosystem: Host-associated > Plants > Roots > Unclassified | place...
ACGGCGCCGACCACCGCGCAGGTCACGGCGAGCTTGCCGACGATCGACGGCGTGACCAGCGCGACGCGTCCCGCGATCAGCTCCTTCAGCGCCTCGGTGCCGAGCGCGAACCGATCGGCGAGCACCAGGCCGCCGGCGCTGGCGGCGACGTAGATGATCCCGATCAGCGCCTCGTGGGGCACGCGCTCGTGGTGGGTCCGCGTGATCGAGAACACCACGGCGCCGACCGCGGTGAACGCGAGCGAGTACAGCGTCACGGCCAGGGTGTCGGTCTCGTGGTCGTAGCCCATGAGGATCGCCCACATCACGCCGAGCGCGGCGATCTGGGCGAGCGCGAGGTCGACGAAGATCACCTTGCGCTCGACGACGTGCATGCCGAGATAGACCAGGATGCCCGACACGGCCAGGCACGCCAGGATCGGCAGTCCGTTGATATCGATCAGCTGTTGAAGATAACCGGCCACGAGCATGCCCTTCCTGCTAGCCCTTGGCGGCCGCGAGGATGCGATCGAGCAAGGTGTTGATCAGCGAAACGTAATCATCGGTCCCCGGTGCGCCACCGACGTCGATCGGGCTCGACACGATCTTGGCGCCGGTCTTGTCGGCGATGTACTGGCCGTCCTTGGCCGGATAGATCGTATCGATGAACAGCACCTTGATACCGTCGGCCTTGATCTTGTTGATCAGCGTCGCCAGGTAGTCCTGCGACGGCGGGATGCCCGGCTTCTCCTCGATCTCGCCGCGGATCTCGATGCCGAACCGCTCGCAGAAGTACACCCAGGTCTTGTGGTAGGTGATGATCTTGAGCCCGCGCAGCGGCTCGGCGCGCTTGAGCCAGCCGCCGAGCTTGTCATACGTGTTCTTCGACTTCAGGTAGTCGATCAGCTCGTTGCGGCGCGACAGCCGCTCGAGCTTGCTCGCGCCGTACTCGGCGACCAGCGCGTGGCCGTACAGCATGTCATCGATCTTGTCGCCGAACGCCTTGAGGTTCGCGGCGTAGACCGCCGTGCCATCGGGATCCACCCGGGTGAGCCCGGCCGCGATGTTCGCCGCGATCTGCTTGGCGTTCACCGGATCGAGCCAGACGTGCGGATTGCCATACGGATGGATATCGCCCCATGCCTTGGACAGGGTCGCCGGCAGCTCGCGCGTGGTCACGCCGTCGGCGGCGACGACCCGGCCCTTCTGGCCGGTCTGGATCTCGGGATTGCCGGACGCGTCGGTCACCGCCGAGCCCCAGATATCGAGGCCGAGCCCGATCTCGATGAACAGATTGGCATTCTTGGCAGCGAGCTTGAACGTGGGCTTGGCGACCAGCGTGTGGGGATCCTGGTTGGGCTTGGCCAGCGCGGCCACGGTGACCCGGTCGCCGCCGATATCGCGCGCCAGCGCCGCCAGCACGTTGAGCGTGGTGACCACCGATACTTTCTTCGGTGCGGCGGCAGCGGGCGCGCCGGCCATCGCGGCGAGCGCGGTGATCACGAAGCTGAGCAAGACTGTGGTTGATGTTTTCATGGCATTCACCTAGCGATTGACCCAGTAGGGCTCGGTGGGATGAGAGCCGAAGACCACGTTGACCTCGGCGATGAAGGAGTCGACGCCGTCGTCGGCGGGCACGTCGCTCCAGCGATGCTCGTAGCCGGCGCGAAACCGCAGGAACTCCGAGGTGTAGTAGCTGAGATAGCCGGCGGCCACCTGCGTGGTCAGCTGGTCGTCGGCGATGTCCTGCACGTAGTCGTAGCGGCTGCCGAGGTAGACGTGCCACGACAGCTGGACCTGCGCGAACCCGAACCCGGCCACCGGCGCGGTCTGCTTCGTGGCCTCGAACAGGCCATCACCGTCGACGTCGACGCCGAATCGCCGGTTGGCATAGAACAGCTCGCCGCCGATCACGACGCTGTGAAACTCGCCCGCCGCGAGCGGCTTCCACTTGTACAGTGCGTCGAGCGCGACCAGGCCGGCGCGGTGCGCCCCGCCCTCGTAGTAGCCCGACACGCCGAAGTTGAAGTCGTGCGTGTCGCGCACGGTGAAGAACAGGTTGTAGTGCCCGAGGTAGCCCGGGTGGGCGTGGTCGCCGCCCGCGATCGCGATGCTGCCGCCGTCGACCACGTCGGCGTTGAGCTCCATCACCGCGCCGGGGATGATCTGCGGCAGGATCACCTCGGCATCGACGCCGACCGGATTGAACCCCGACTCGAAGAACTCGCCGTTCTCGGTGCCGAGCAAGCGCGCGATCGCCAGCGGCCGGGTCGTCCACGGCAGATCGTGCATGTGCAGCCGGTTGACCGCGCCCAGCGGTGCCCGGTAGCGACCGAGCTTGAGCTTGAGCCCGAGCGGCGCCGATTCGAGGATCGGCAGCCGCTTGACCACGACATAGCCCTCTTCGACGTCCGCCTCGAAGCCCTGGCCGGCCTGATCCTCGAGCGCGATGATCGCGACCGCATCGGCGTATGGATCGACCGCCGCGCGGAAGTCGAATTCGGCGGTGCGCAGGAACGGCCGATCGTCGATCGCCGCGCCTCCGGGCGTCGTGACCTGCTTGTCGTCGACGCGCATCGCCCCGTTGATGAACGCCGTGATCTGCGGATTGAGCGCGTTCAGCGACGCCGGCGGCTTGTTGGCCGCCTGCCGCGCCTTGAGATCGGCCAGCTCGGACTTGAGGTCGTCGTTGGCGCCCTTGACGTCCTCGAGGTCGACCTCGAGCGCCTTGATCCTCGCTTCCAGCGTGACCGGCTTGTCGGGCGCGGGCTTGTCGCCGGGCCGGTCCGCGGCTGGCTTGTCCGCCGGTGGGGGGGTGGTCTGCGCCGCGGCCGGCACGGCGGCCAGCGACGGAATCACGAGCAATGACAGCAATCGAGCACGCACGGTACGCTCCTGGAGAGACCTCGGGCGGCGCCCCACGAGGCTGCGCCGCGATCGACCGGTGGAACCGGCCTGCCAGCAGACACGCGAGATGCGCTATGCCGGTGGCGAGGTCTTGGGAGCCGTGCGGTAGACGCCGCGATCGCGCGCGACCCGACGGTCCGCCGCGACGATCGCGAGCTCGACAGTCACCTGGAGCGCCGTGCTCAGCGCCGGCGCGCAGGGCGCGATGCGCGACTCACGCATCGCCGACGCCAGGGCGCAGTGCTCATGGCCCTGGGCCTGCTCCGCACCGCTGTTCCCGACGCTCGACACGCGGGCACTGCGGTCGCCCCGGCCATCGCGATCCAGCGCCGCCACCGAGCTGGCGACCGGCGCCGCGCGGTCCATCAGCTCGCCGTGCTGCGCGCACCGCACGTGCGTCGTCGCCGCCTCGTGCAGCACCCCGAACAGGCTCGACAGCACGAACGCCAGCGCGGTCAGCGCTGCCTGCAGCCGCGCGGAACCCAGCGACGCACGGCCCCGACGAGCCACCGACCAGAGGCCGGGGCGCGGTGCGAGGTGGCGGGCTGGGGGCGCGAACAAGGTCCCCTGGGAAATAGCACACAATGATGACCGCAAGGCACCGCGCCTGCCCGCGAGTGCCATGACCCCGGTCGAGCTCGCGGCTGTAGCGTCGCCCGGCGGCATCGCGATCGCCGTCGCCGCGCAGCCGTCAGCGCATGGCCCGGCGCCGCTTCGGAGCCGGCTTCGCGCTCGGTGTGGTGCGCTCGGCCCGCAAGCGAGCGTAGACCTGCCGCAGGTCGCTCTGGTCGAGCATCGATTCTAGCTCGGCAAGCGTCTCCACGACACGGTCATGGTCGAGGTCGGCAACCCGGAGCATGCCGCGAATGTCCTCGAGATCCTTCGGCCGGCCGGCGAGGATCTTCAGCGTGACGAGATGCTCAGGCGCGATGACTGGAATCTTGTGTCGTCCCGCCGGGAACAGATGAACCTCGTCGAGAAACCGCTGCTCGAGCCCTGGCCCTGCGAGCACGAGGTCGAAGCTCCAGCCCGTCGGCTCGTGGATGACTGGATAGATCCTGGTCTCGATCGCAAACGCCTTGTCGGCGATCGTCGGCACAAAGCCGGCGCGCCGGAGCGGTGTGGTCAGGGTATCGAGGCCGCGATCCTGAAGATCGAGCGTGATGTCGACATCACCCGTCGTCCGCGGGACGCCGTAGGCCGCCACCGCTTGTGCCCCGAACAGGTACCACCGGATGCGCTCGCGTTTAGCGAGCTCGGCGAACGCGACGATCGCGTCGACCGACTCGCGGGGAACGCCGCGCTTTGCGGGTGCTCGCCGGGTTGCGCTGTCCGTCGCTCGGACCCGTGCGCGCGAGCGCGGCGGCGACCCGGATGTGCGTTTCGAGATCTTCTTCACGGTCATCCTGTGTGGGCCAGCTCGGCTGGAAGAATCTCGCCTGCGTTCTCAATGAATCGACGACGCGAAGCGCCTCGCGGAGGCCTAGCTTCTTCCTGCCGCGCCAGTACTGATCCTTGTACTGCGCGAGCAGGTCCCATCGCTTGCCGAGTAGCGCTGCGGCCGGATGAGGGAGCACCAGCTCATCGTAGCGCCGAGGGCGCTCGGTGTCACGACCCGGCTGTCGGCGCGCGTGATCTCCTAGCTCGACGACGGCATCGCCCGATTCGCTGAGCTTGCCAGGCAGCGTGGCGCGCCTGTCGATAGGGTCGCCGGACCACGCCGGTCCTGGACAAGGTCGGCCTCACCGAGCTGTCAGCTCACACGCGACGGCGAGCACCCTCTCATCACCATGGCCGATCGCCGGCCGCATCCATTTCTGGGCGCCGCCGATTGGCATGTATTGAAAGGAGAGCAACGTGATATCAAGATCCTCGAGGGTGGCACGTTCATTACTGCGCTCGCTGTTCGTCTGTTCACTCGTTGCGAGCACCGTGATGATATCGGCCTGTGTGGACGCAGAACAGACTGCCTCGGAGGCTCAAGAGCTTGGTGAGCCAGGCTGCGCCGTCGTGGGGGCAGCCGATGCCGTCGTGTCCGGCCGCGTTCCGGACCTGTTCTCGCCGGTGACGTACAATAACCCTCTTTGTTTCAAGTCGTATGTTGTCGACTTGAACAATACCAGCTTCAACAACGACTTCACGATCGTGCGCTGGGCAGACGCCAACGACGAGACGTCCTGCAACAACAGCGTCATGTGGCTGCAGGTGTACCTGAAGCAGGGTGGTGCGTGGGTCGCTCAGGGCGACAAGCAACGAAGTGCTGGTAGCTGGGTCACCGGCGGTGGTCTGGCGTTCTGCGACGCGCCCGGGTTCTTCGTCCAGCAAGGCCCCGGCGGTAGCTCGTATCGGTTTGCGACGAGCGCGCGATCTGGTGGAGCGAGCGGTCCGACGAAGCGATTCGAAGTCTTCACGCAAGGCGCGATTCAATGATGGCGTCGGGGATGCCCGCAAGTGCGCGGCATTGCGGCTAGCGCCTCAGGAAGTGGCGGTCCGTGGGATCGCCGTCGTCGAGCCCATCGGCCGAGTCCGACCCGCGGTCGGGATCGGGCACGAACAGCGGATCGTCGACCGAGATCCGCCGCGGCGGATGCTCGAACGCGCCGGGATATGCGTCGAGCTCACCGGGCTCGAAGTGGCACAGGCCGATGACGAAGCCGGGGAGCCCGGCAGCGTCGACCCGGAGCTTGTAGCGGCCATCCGGCGTCACCGTCATCCAGCCGCTGCGGCTGAGGATGATCGTGGCGAGGCACGGATTGTCGTCGCCGCGCAGCGCCGCGGAGCGCTTCCACAGCCGGATGGTGTTGTCATGAGCACCCGACGCGATGAGCTGGCCATCGGGGGAGAATGCGATGCTGTCGACCTGATCGGAGTGGTCTTCGAGTGTGCGCAGCAGCCGCCCGGTCTCGGGGTTCCATAGCCGGACGGTGCGGTCGCTGGATCCCGTGGCGACGATCCGGCCGTCGCGAGAAAACGCGATGCTGTTGACCGGCTGAGAATGGCCCTTGAGCGAGCGCAGCAGCAGGCGGGCCTCGACGTTCCAGATCCGGATCGTGTTGTCGTGCGGTGCGCAGCTGGCGAGCAGCTGGCCGCTGGGAGAGAACGCGAGGTGCTTGATCGAGCCGGCTCGGGTCTCGAACACCGGCTGACCCGTGCGCGGGTCCCACAGCCGGAGCAGGTCGTCGTTGCCACCGGTGGCGAGCGTTCTGCCGTCGGGCGAGAACACGACGGCCTTGACCTGGCGAGTGAACATCGCCAGCAAGCGGACGAGCCGGCCCGACTCCGGGCTCCACAGCCGGACGGTGTTGTCGTCGGAGCCGGACGCGACGAACTGGCCATCAGGCGAGAACGCGACGCTATTGACACTATCGGAGTGGCCTTCCAGCGTGTGCAGCAGCGTGCCGGTGGCGTGGCGCCACAGCCGGATCGTCGCGTCGCGCGATCCCGACGCCAGCAGCCGGCCATCGAACGACAGCGCGATACAATGAATCGGACGTGGGTGGCCGCCGAGCGAGCGCAGGAGCACTCCCTTCTCGGGGCTCCACAGCCAGATCCGGCCGAACGAGCCCGAGGCGAGAAATCCATCGCTGCTGGCGAACGCGATGGTGCCGACACCGTGGGAGTCGCCCTCGAGCGAGCGCACCTGGATGCCGGTGTCGAAGTTCCATATCCGCACCGTGTTGTCGTTCGAGCTCGAGGCGAGCTGCCGGCTGTTGGGACAGAACGCCAGGCTCCTGATCGAGCCGGCGTGGCCTTTGAGCGAGCGCACCAGCTGGCCGGAGTCGAGGTTCCACAGCTGGATGTTCTCGTCGCTGTTGCCGGACGCCAGCAGCTTGCCGTCCGGAGAGAATGCGATCGCGTTGACCGGCCGCGACGACGCGGCGAACGAGCGCAGGAGGGTGCCGGTGTCAGGCAGCCAGAGCCGGATCGTGTTGTCGCTGGAGCCCGACGCCAGGCCGCGACGATTGGGAAAGAACGCGACGCTGTTGACCCAGTCGGTGTGGCCGGTGAGCGGCCGGAATGCCACCGCGGGAGTCAGGCCCCATAGCCGGACCGTCGTGTCGCGCGAGCCCGAGGCGACCAGCTGCCCGTCGGGGGCGAACGCCACGCTGTTGACCGGAGCGGAGTGGCCCTCGAGCGTGTGGAGCTGTGCTCCCGTGGATACTTTCCACAGCCGGACGGTGGAGTCGTGGGAGCCCGAGGCGAGCAGATCGCCGTGCGGGGAGAATGCGATGGTGTTGACCGGTCCGGTATGGCCGGTGAGCACGTGCCGCCGCGTCCCCGTGTCGATGTGCCACAGCGAGATCGTGTGGTCGTCCGAGGCCGAGGCCAGCCATCGCCCGTCCGGCGACAGCTCGACGCTGTTGACGGTGAGCGAGTGGCCCTCGAGCGAGCGCAGCGAGGTGCCGGCCGCCCCACCGGTGAGCATCACACTGCCGTCCTGGCAGCCGACGGCCAGGAGCACTCCGTCGGGGCTCCACGCCACCGAGCGGCACATTCCGAACGGAATGCCTCGGTGCGGCGAGAATACCCGCGGGTGCATGGGCGCGGCGCCGAACATGTCCGCGCTCCGCATCGACTCGGAGCTGACGTGGGCGCCGACGAGCTTGGCGTAGCGCAGCGCGGCGCGCCCGAGCTTGGCGTTGGTCAGATCTGCTCCGAGCAGGCGCGCGAACGATAGATCGGCGCCCTGCAGGTCCGCGCCGCGGAGGTTGGCGCCTTCGAGGTTGGCGCGGCGAAGCCGGGCGTTGACGAGCATCGCGCCCGACAGATCGGTGCGCACGAGCGACGCTTCCGAGAGGTTGGTCCCGTTGAGGATCGCGCCGCGCAGGTGCCGCGTGCTCGAGAAGTCCTGTCCGCGCAGGTCCTGGGCGGACATGTCGATCGCCTTGTTGACGAACGCGTCGGGATCGAAGATCAGGGCGCCTGTGCCGGGCGCGGCGCGGAGCCGGCGGAGCAGGTGGTTGGCGTTCGCGGTCAGCCGCTCGCTCGACGGCGCCGACAGCACCTGGCGCGCCCACGCCAGCGCGGGCAGCCGGCCGGACAGCGCCAGCAGGAAGTCCGCCATGAGGTCGCTCATCTCCGAGCTCGCGAGCAAGGTGGATTCGCGGCCATGCCGGACGTCCTCGGCCGCGACGTTGGCCACCAGCCACTCGATGATCGATTGATGGATGAACGAGAACCGGCCGTCCTCGTCGCGGGACAGCAACGTGCCCGATCCGACCTTGAACGCCACGGCAGCGTGGCCGAGCGGACGCGTCGCCAGCCGCTCGACCTCATCCAGGATCGCCGGTGGAATCTCGCCGAGCGCGATCGTGCGCTCCTTGCGCGGCCAGATCAGCATGGCGAGCTCGGTCGCGGCCGTCCAGCGCGACGCCGCCGACAGCCCCGCCTCCATGCCCGGCGGATGATCGCGAGTGACCTCGTGGCCCAGCCAGCGCTCGAGCAAGACCCGGTACAGCGTCGCGGAGGTGATCTCTCCGCCCTCGGCGGCTCGCCGCAGATCCTGCTCGGGGATCTCCGCGATGAAGCTCAGCATGCGAGGGTTGTGCGACAGCCCGAGCAGATCCTTGACGTCGCCGAGCAGCTCGAACCAGCGCGCCGCCACGGTGTCGTCGTGGAACCGGTGCGAGAGAAACTGCTGGATCTGCGGCTCGTCGAACGGCAGCAGGCGCGCCATGCGGAACCCGCGGTGGGCGACGCGCTCGCCGAGCGCCTTCAGGACCTGCTGATCGCTGAGGAAGTGCTGCGTGCGGCTCGTGATCACCACCTTGGCCTTGCCGATCGCCGCCTGCAGGATGGTCTCGAGGTGCGCGGTGGCCGCCTCGTACGTCACCCGCAGGGCGAGCTCGTCGAAGCCGTCGAAGATCAGCGCGACGCGGCCCTCCTCGAGCATGTAGCGAAACGCGTCGTAGTCGAAGCGCTTCATGCCGCGCTCGGGGATGAAGTGCTGGCCGAGCAGCGCGTCGAGGCTGCGCGCCTTCTCGAGCTTGCGGAGCTCGACCAGGATCGGCACCGCGGCGCCGTCGCGGCGGCCGAGCCGTAGCGCGAGCTCGTGGGTCAGGAACGTCTTGCCGGTGCCGAAGTCACCGAGCACGAGCAGGAGCTGCGGTCCGTCGTTGCCCAGCCAGGTGTCGAGCACGTCGAGCGCGTTCTCGGCCACGCGCTCGTCGAGGCCGATCCGGAACGCGATCCGCTGCGGTACGTAGAGCGTCGATGGATAGACCGGATCGCGTTCGAGCACGCGGGTCTGCTCGGTGACGTACGGCCGGAAGTCGAGCAGGCCCTGCAGCTCGAGCGTCGACTCCAGCCGGATCCCCCGCCGGCGCGCCTGCTCGGCGATCTCGGCCGACACCGGGCCGCTGTGAACCAGCAGCGGCTCGATGAACGGCGTGTGCTCGCGGTAGCGCCTCACGATGTGCTCGAAGAAGCCGTCGAACGCGGCCCAGCCGACGGCGCCATCGATCGCGAGCACGGGGTACGCGCGGGTATACCGGCCACCGACGATCCTGACCTCGATGAACGTGCGGGCGACGACGGGCGTATCGACCTCGGCGTGCTTCCAGGTGATCTCGGCATCGGGCAGGCGCAAGGCGAGCGCGCGATAGACGCGGCGCTGGAAGTCTCCCGGGCTGCTCGGGTCGTCGCTCGATCGCTCGTAGCCGGACAGGTCGGGGAACGGCGAGCGCGAGCCGCGCTCGCTCGCGGCCGCGGCGTCGTCGGTCGGCGTCTCGGGGCCCCGGGCGCTCCGGGCGGGTACGTGCTGGCTCAGAAACGCCAGTAGCCAGGCCGCCGAGGCGCGGCATGCAAACTCGCGGAACCGATCGTCCTTCTCGCCGTCGGCGTGATCGCTCACCGCCTTGACCACGATCGCGCGCCGCGGCAGCGCGTCGCCGACATAGCCGATGGCAAACGCCTCCATCTCGAGCCCCACCGTCTTGCGGCCGACCCGCTTCAGCCGATCGAAGACCGCCGGGTCCTCGATCACCGCGTTGCCGGTCGCGATCGCCCCGACGTGGACCTGAAATGGCGGATCCGATGGCATCCCTTCGGGATAGAGCAGGCGATCGTCTTCGACCGCGAGCCGGCCTCGCTCGGTCAGCTGAAGGACTCCAGGCCTGGCTTCCAGCAGCTTCTGCTCGCGGAGCTCGCTGATCCGGTCTCCCCAGTCCGAGGGTACCGGCGCGGCTGCGTCGATACGGAACACCTGGGCGCGCTCGGGGTGATCCAGCGGCGGCGGCCCGTGCTGGTGCTCGTGTGCGTAGACCGCGTGGAGCAGCCACCTCCGCTGGGTGGCCTTGCGCCGCGGGCGCCGCGGCAGCAGATGCGCGACCCAGCCGAGGTCGCGGCGCAGCGCGGCCGCATCCATCTGCCACGCCCGCTCGAGATTGTACGTCGTGATGTCGTGGAAGAAGCTGTGTGCCGCGCCGTCGCCGGGAGTGACCAGCTTGCCGTGGTCGAAGCTATAAACGCGGTCCGCGACGATCAGGTCTCCGAGCGCCACGTCGCCGCGCTTCCCTGCGCAGATGCCGCACATCGCGACACACGCCGGGCCCAGATCGCGAATCAGCGACGCCGCCCGGCTCGCGGTTGCCGTCACGCCCATTGCGCCGGTCCACGCCGCCGCCACGCCGAGCCGGCTGTCATCGGCATTGGGGATCTCGCGTGTGTAATAAGCCAGTCCGTCGCGATCGCGATACGTGCACCAGCTCGCCGCACCGCCGCCCTCGTCGAGCACGGCGTCCAGCACGTCGCGCAGCGCGACGATGATCAGGCAATCG
>Ga0307517_10014326_pt1 | contig 10662 bp, 7 predicted proteins | sample 23_EM_MG_FD_194515 | JGI IMG/M metagenome (GOLD analysis project Ga0307517, IMG submission 194515) | Populus trichocarpa ectomycorrhiza microbial communities from riparian zone in the Pacific Northwest, United States - 23_EM | ecosystem: Host-associated > Plants > Roots > Unclassified | place...
ATGGTATTTTCATCATTTGAGATTTCCAGGAAATGTTATATTAAAATTATTTTTTTAAAAATGGATGCCCATAGCATTTTTACTGTGAACCTCGACATTTGTTTATATATATATATATATATATATTATTTCAGTCCCTCAACTCTTTTATTTATTTATTTTATCCTTTGATGATTCATTCTTTAGGTTGGAGTCTAACAAATTGCTTTGGTTTGTTTTATATATGGTTATTGCGGTGTATGGGTTCTTGATTTGGCAAAAAAAAAAAAAATCAGGTTTAGGGTCTGCAAAGAAGCAAAAGATAAAAAGGACTACATTGGAGAGTTAGGAAAAGGATGAGGAGAAAGTTGAAATTTTTCTTAAAAATGCACTGTTAGTCTAGCGCTGTTTTGCAATTTTTTGCTTTTGGGATTTGGCATAATCGCACTATCTTGGAAGTCAAGTTTTTTATAAAAAAATTATGTGATCTCCTTGATAGCAAGTAAGCATTTGTAAATCAACAGCAATTCATGGAGCTTTTCACTTGGATAGATTGAATACCCATGAACTTGCAGCTAAGATTTAACACTTCCAAATTCCAATCTTGAGCACCTCCATGTGTTTTTGTTTTTATTTTTTTTTTACTTGAGAAAATTATGAAACCCCTTTAGCTATAAAAGCTCAAAAACGTAGTTCATGGCCAACGTAGAATGATAATCTATAAAAACTGCTGGGTTTAACTTGATTACAACCAGAAACAGGAAATATTGCAGTTCAGACATGATTTTTTTTTTAAAAAAAAAAAAAAATTCTTTTGCAAATAGAACATGTCCCCTGAACTCTGCCATGGCAGTTTTTCCCAGCTATAGATAGTTAAACACGATGGCGCTTCTTTGTGATTGAAGAAGATTCTTTTCATTAGAATCTAATCTCCCATAGTAGGAAAAGGCTGTGGTATAAAGATTTCTGGCAGGTGCTTGCAGGCGAATTGAAGTGTCTATTACGCGTATAATACTGAAGATTTCATTAAGGCTGTTCTAATCTTTCTTACGAGGGTCTCCCCAAATAGCAAGATCACCCTTATGGTAAATGAAGGGTTTAGAGAGGCTTCCTCCTTGTACCTTAAATTGGTCATTTCGATCTGAACTAGGTCTAGGCTACCAAGCTGTTGCAGCTGATTTTGTGACTTGAAACAGGAGGAGGACCCCTCATGAGAACACTCTGAAAGAATGCAATCATCTGCACAGCATCACTTGCGACATTAAATCCATGAGCCAGGAGGAAGAAGGAAAATTCGAGTATTAAAGTAGAAAAGGGAGATTAAGGTAAAAGATCACACCGTTACAAATCCAATGCACAAAATACTGAAGCCAGGGAAATGAAATGGTGCATCTTCAGACAGGAATAAAGCTGAAGAATAGAAGGAGAAGTTAATGTTATCACTTTAGTCCATAAACTTTCGTTCTTGTCAAATTTTGATCACATACCTGTCAGAGGACTAAAGATTAAGGGGGAGATGATGTTTGCGAAGGAGATTATTCCTGAAATGCATCCTTGAGCCTTCCCCTGAAACGAATCTTAAATGAGTTGAGAGGAAAAGAAGAATAATATAAATGAATCGGGGTATCCTTATTCCTTCAAGTTCAAAGATTGAATAATTAAAGATGAACTCAAAAGCCATATGACTGAATGACAGTTCTGGATGGGCTGCACTTGGTGATTTTCTTCTCCATTGACTGTTAAAATGCCTCTTAAAACACACAGAAGATTGGACCTGATGATTTTCTGGACAGTTTGTCCGTATAGGAACATCTATAATATACAGCATACATGGAGGCTATCAAGCATGAGACTGCAGCCACTCTTAAGAGTTACCTGCTCAGTTGGCCCTACTTGTTTCGATGCAATGCTGCGTAACTGTGGAATTAAACCAGTAATCAGATTTCTTCAATCACATAGATCTTTCATGAAGATGAAGGTAAATTACTTACACATGGAGGCACGCAAACAATAAAAACCGCAAAAATGGTGGTGGCATATGGGACCTGCCCACAATGGAAATGTATTTTCAGTATTATACGCAACAGGTATCAGGACAAAACCATCTTACACATGGTCCACCGATTTCATAAACACAGAAAATCAAAAGATAGAATTCAAAAACTGACATATTACCACAAGCTCAAGAAGAAAAGGACAGTTTTCTACAATAAAAGGATGCAGAAAAAATTCCAATTCAGTTGAAGCATTACCCAATTTGACCATGCTACACTGTAAAGCAATGCCTGCAAGATTTCAGGTAAATCACCAGCACTTTAGGCTCAACTTATGTTGTTTTAGTTCTTTAGCATGAATAGACGCAAACAAGCTTATTGAGGCTAAAGCTCTTACATCTGCGATGCCCCCTAAAAGCCCTATTGCCAGCAGTTTTTCCTCTGCTACATGTGGTGCCAACAAGGGCATGAAAACCAGCTGTGAAATTCAATAGAATAATAAGGACTGGTGACAAATATGAAATGTAAAGGATCGTTTTGAAGATACTCTGGAGAAGGAAAGAAATATTTAAGAAACACATAGTTTTGTAAATGCATACCTGTGAGGCCATTCCCGCAATGCCAAGAAGTAGCATCAGATCAGCATAATGGTTTTTGCTGAAGTGAAAACGAGCCTTCAAGTAGTACTGCATCGCACAAATCATTCAAGTTGGTAACAGAAATTCTCGCATACCTGTCTTTTTTTTTATGTTCGATATACATCACAGTGAAGGAGAAAGTTTTTGTACCATGATGCTAGCTTGCATTCCACCTTCTGCAAGACTATTGAAGAATGCAACAACTGCTGCTTGCGAAAATGTTACCCTGCCACACAAGTTTCACAAATTCTCAAATCATACCAGAAGAAGAATAGATACCAGTCCAAAATAGTAGTGGTTCGAGAAAAGTGCAAGAAAACCATGCTTTGCATTGGCCTTATACTCGAGTCCTGAATTTCTCCTACCTGCTCTTCAGCAAGCCAATGATATCCTGAATTGATGGGATCTTCTTCAATACCGGCGCCTTCCTTGATAAATCACCATCTTGACAGTGATCATCCTGTCCGCTCTTCAAGATTGGCTGCGTCAAATTTTCGCCATTTGGTAGACTCTCTTCGAGGAAAATTCTCATGTACACAGCAGCAAGCATTGACACCAACGCAGCCACCTAGAATAGAAAAGACTAACAATGTTAACTTTCAACCTATTGGTAGCCGAAAATTAGACACTTCTGTAAGGCATTTTATTAGCAAACGCAACCTGAAACGTTAAAGCAGTGGAGAGGAAACGAGCAGCTAAGGTTCCACAGACAAATGCGGCTGTGGCTATGCCAGATAGAATTCCAAATGCTGATGTTCTCTGTCTCTCTAAAACGTTGTCTGCCTGTAAAGATTTTATGTTTTTTAGGCATTAGCAAAAAGAGTCGAAACTGAACAGTATAAAGTGCCGTCACATGACCTGTCGTTCTTTGCTGTTTTGGAAGGAAGAATGGTTATAAAAAAACTCGAAACAATTAGAGAGATATTATGGCGGTGCAAGTTAGAGTTTTTAGGGATAATCACCACATAAGCAAGAGCAAGGCAGTTGATGCTGCCTTCACAGATCATAGCCGTGAGGGTCCTGAGCACATAGTAGGCATAGAAGAAGTTGGTTGTCCTACTGTATGCCAGTATAACTGCAGAAAGGACAATAACAACATGAATAGGATCTCGAACAAATTCTATTTTATCATCAAAAATTTCTTTTCTTTTTTCTCTTCATTTTTAACGGAAAATCTCGTTTATGGTCATGGCTGATTTTTACCATATCATTCAAATATTTATGTTGGATTTCGATCCGGACCCCTAAACTCCTGCCAAACTGGCTGGGCCGGCAGGAATTTAACAGCACTGGTCGTAACCAAAAAAACCCTAAACAGAGAACAAAAGGCAAAAAAGTTTTGGTCCTTGAGCGGATGGAGCCCTACAAACCCGTGCGTTGGGCCCATTCAGTCCGTCGCAGTGCTATAGATTCTGGGCTGACATGGTCATGACACAAAGTGTCCAGCAACTTCAAAAGTCTTCCGACACTAAAATCTGGCAGTTCCTAAGGGGACCATTGCGGGTGTCCAATAAATTCAAGAAACGTGACTCGTCTTGTACCATGTAATACCGTAAAGAAAAGCAAGTTGGACAAAAGGGGATAAAGAACAAGGCAACCAAAAGAAAAAAAAAAGGTAAAAATAGATTCTTATTAAAAGTTAAAGCATATATGATCTTCAAGAAAAGAAAGCTCTCTTCTTGATTCATTTCTTCTCCGAGGAATGATTCGAAATCAGAGCCCCCAAAAAATCTATAATCATAACGTAATTCTTGTCTAAAAATTCTCAATTCCAATTTCTGTTGATACTTTATTTTAAGTGGTAAATTCACACCACAAAGGATAATATGCTACATAAAAAATAAATAAGTATATGTTTATCATTGATTGGATTTATTTTTTGTTAAAATTTAAATATTTTATAAAATTATTTTGATGTGCTAATGTCAAAATTAAATTTTTTAAAATAAAAAAAATATTTTAATATGTATTTTCAAATAAAAAACACTTTGAAATATAACTTCTATCACACTCACAAACACTCTCTAAATCTTCTAGCAAAAAGAATAATCTTGGAAAATATTTACAAAATTTAGATTTTATATATATATATAGTGGGCATTTCTTGAAATGAAAGAGAGAGATGAAGAAGGTTCTTTAATTAGGAGTCAATTAAGAGAAGGAAAAACGGTAAGCAGAAAAGCAAACATGAAAACAGCGGGACATTTTGCCCATGATATGGACAACAAGTTCAAGCTGATTTGATCAAGAAACGTCATGACAATGCAGTTACCTTTGAATCCAGTGCTGGTTAAATATGCGGTATTTTTCAAGAAAAGACGCCCATTGAAAGTGGCCGCCATGCACGCGAATGATCCACTATCCACTCATGGTGTCGATTGTCAATGGGAGCCCTAATGTCCTAGGCACGATCAGTAGGACCATACGTATCCTAGCACTTAGGGGGGAAGGCCAATAATAATTTACCGACAGATATGAAATTAAATGCACATATAAAAGATTAAAATAACTATAAGAGAAAAACACTGTCATTTTCACTACAAAACATATATTATCACTGTATTATAGCGAATTATCTCGCTTTTCTTTTCAAGTTTGAAAATATTTAACTTAAAATAAGATCATGTATTAAATGTTTTGAAAAATTACACTGTTATTTTTTTTTAATAAAATTAAAGTAGTTACTGAATTATTTAACATCTTATCAGCTTGAAAAATAATTAAAGGAGTCTTTCAAACTTACATGACTAATTTTCAATCTTACAAGCTGTATTCAGCAATGACTTAGACATGAGGTTATATATATATATATATTTAACTAGCTGTGGAGCTGTGGAGCTGTGCATAAATGAATTTGACGCTGACATTATTTTATACACACATAAATGCACATATATAAAAGATATTACCTAAAGGAATAATGGAGAGAGTCATAGGGAGTGTGAGCAAGGCTTTCCTTCCATACTGGTCTGATAGATTTCCTATTAGCGGCATCATCACAACTGTCCCCAGTCCGATGATCTGCAAAAACCCACTTGCTGATAATTAGTTAACAGCATTTTACTTCTCCCTGTTGCCCCCTTTCATTTGAGGTTCAATTGGCTAAAATCAAAGAGTACTGGATTCCTTGGAATGGTACTGAAGCAAATACATTCACGGCATCAATGGTGATAAATTAGAAGTGCCGTCAATTATGAGTCGATGGACTCTTTCACTTATAACCCCACAGTCTTATTTCTTTTTATAGTATTTGTTTGTGATGAGAATGCAGCAGGACCGGCGTTTAAAGAACTTAGCGTATATTACACATCTTAGCGTCTAGACAGAGAGCATACAAAAATATTTTTTAAGAATAAAAATAAATAGAACACGCTATTTAATTACACCGAAACATTTGTCCTAGCCTGGAAGATTAATTCTCTGAAGAAACCCAACCATTTTATGGTAGGTCTTTTGATTTTTTGGATCGACCAGTGAGTGCGAAACCTTCCAGGAAAAAAGATCATGATATTGTTGGACTGTTGGTTCTTATGCATGCGATGGACACATGGCCATCAGCATCTTTCTAGGTAAGTTTGAATGGTAGGTTGAACAAAATGGGTGGAGCAGAACGGAGAGTGCTGAAGAGGGGACTCTCCATTGAAGAGTTGCAGCAAGCTAAATAAAATACTCTGTCGATCTACGTGTCCATGCTTGGTCTACACTAACATAGAAATTAAGTTAACAGGGATACTATTATATATACAGGGCACTTGGATGTATGGCGCGGAATGTTTTCCAATAAAAAAAAAGTTCACAGAAAACCACCAGAACCCTTTTTGTATGTTTATTTAGTTTATATAGATAGTCAATTCTCTTATGTGATGAATTAAAAGGCACATGGGCATGCATTAATCGTTTTCCAGTGAAGAAAATGGGTTCATGGGGAATATTTCGGACACCTTTTGCTTCTGCTTATAGCTAGTCATCATGGAAACCATGCAAAGAAATTCATAATCAATAACCCTAGAGAAAATTCACACCTTAATAAGAAGAAAAGGTGAAGAGAAAGATGAAGGAGAATAAAGGAATTAACATACAGCTTGCTGGAACCCGGAGAGGTAAATCGCAAGAGAGCACTCATCTTTTCCAGGACAAACTGCTACCATGGTGACATCGGTTATGGCCGGGATCACCATTAAACTAGCAAAGCTGGAGAGGAATACTGTCACAAGGAGGTGGCTCAGTTCTGTTAGCTTCTCCATATCCTTCCTTTCTCAGAAAATCCAGCAGTCCTGGTACTACTTTTCTCTTCTGTTACAACTCTTAGTACTAGGCGCTATCCTCTAGAAGAACTTGCTTGGCACCCTCGAAAAAGAGCAAACATTAATTTTGGAGAAAAAGAGTTGCTTGTCTGTGTAATGTACTACATGTAGTTTGCTTTAGCTCTTTTACCTCTTTATGGAGGGGGAGGGTAGTCTCCTGGTCCTTTTCCATTAGTGAATTTAACGGAAAGAGTGTCAAAGAAAAGGAAAAGATCAGTGACGGTAGATTGATTCAAATTTCATGTGGAGGTGGATGGTCTTGGATACACGGGAGGACGGACAGTATGGACAAAGTGATATTAAAAGGACAAATCTTGAAAGGAGAGTAAAGGATATGGACAATATAGTTATTAATGGAGTTGAACACATTAGAGAAGTGAAGAACGATATCCATTAGCCAATTATATGCATCCTTGTGTACCGTTTAGCTGTCCAAGGGACGATTTTTCTAATCAGTTTATTTGGATGAATATATACCTTTTGTTTTTTCTATCAAACAAATAAAATAATTTAAAACCAAAATTTCTTTGCATTCAATTAATAACATGTACACGATCGTCACGATCAAAATCAAAAATAAAAAAAATGGACAAGTGATTAATTAACATATAAAAAATAAATAATATATAATTTATATTATTTCTTAACATATTATCTCAAGTGAAAATTCTTTAAACTAAAAACTTGTTTAAATTAATTTTTTATATTTAATTTTATCAAATAAATAGAGATTGTAATATTCGAACTCATGATTGTTGGTTATCAAGATTCTGATATCATGTTAAAGAATTAATACCACTCTAAAATTTAAAACTTTTAAGTAAATTTTTAAAATATAATTTATATTATTATTTGAAAAAAAAAAAACCATGAACTGCCGTAATCCCTTCCATAAATTGGCCGAAGTGTATTAAACAAGGAATGTCGGCTTGTGATGAAGATGGTTAATGAAGTATGACGTGTGGCTCTTAGGGACCTGATGGCTTGGTAGGGTTGAATTTTGCAGGATTTATTAATCTTTCTTGTTGTTGAAATACAGATAGATTTCTTTTAATTAAAATCAATGGAATTGTGTCGTAAATGAGATTTAAATATGAGCAGAAGGTCACCGTCAAACTATTGATTTTTCCTCCTCTCCCAAAAGATTTTTTATTTTGTTTTTTAGAACATATAATTTGCCACCTCATTTAGGGAACCTTCACGGTCTACAGTGTATAAATCAACCTTCAAAACCAGCATGGCTCATGGGTGGGTTGGATATATGGTCTATCCATGCAGGCATGTTTTTTTTTTAAAAAAATATTAATTTGATTAAATTCAGGTTAATTTGCGATTTGATTTCATCAAACCCAGATAAACTCTATCCGATTAACTCTAAATAAATTTTTTTATATTTTTATTGTTTTTAAAACCATTAAAATAACATGATGATCCATAATTGACCTATAAATTAACCTAGATAACCCAAGTGGGGTGTGGCAAGTATTCTCACAGGTCACATGCGGAGGCCCTGACGGCCCAAAGCAACACTCGGGAACATGTTCACTGGATGCTTCCGTAACCAGTAAATCATTAGGCTCCAAAATGCAACCATGACTTCAGGCCCAACCACCCTGCCTACGGCTGTTGCAGGTGACCTAGGTAAGTTGAAGGCGAGGTGAGGTAATATATTAAAAGCTCAGCTTATAATCAGTGGCATTTTGGACATGTGGGAATTACTACTGCAGATTAAGTGTAAATCTCAAGCCTAATTAGATGACCCTTTCAACTTAACTATGTTTATACTACGTGAGGGACTTCCCCATGTCTGTTTCATTTCAGGCCTGGCCTGAACAAATGAAGAGGAGACAATTACATACCACAATTGGGCACGCTACTTGTCTGCTTAAGAATGTTTTGATGGTAACGACGGTAGTTTAATTAGTTAGATTTTAAATTTGCTCTTCAATCATTATGAATTTAAGTTTTTTCAGACTCATTTAAGGCTTATATGATCATTAATTTTAGAGTTTGTGAGATTAGTCGAGGTGCGTGTAAACTGGTCTAGACACCCACGATTAACAAAAACAAAAAAAAAATGTTTCAATGAGTATTCCTGCGTGTTTTTGGTATAGAATGTGCCTCTTGATTACCTCACTATTCACTAACCCTACAAAAAAAAAAATCCTTTCCCGGCAAAACTGCAACGTTGATTTGGAGATACACGCTTCGTCCCTTTTTGTTGTCTCTCACGCTCACAGGGTCTAAACAAAGACAACGTTTGAAGATATTCCTCATGATCTGATAGGTCCAAAGCATACCATCAAGAATCTTTTTGTTTTTGAATCAGAATATGAAACTTCATTTGTTACAATAAAAACCACATGAGACAAGAGCATCTGCAACTATAATTGAGCACCTAGCAGCTTTTTTAAAATAATAACGTTTTAGGTTTTAATTTTTAAAAAATTCAATTTACTTAAATTAACTCGAGTTAATACACACACTAAGCTTTAGACCGAATCAACGATACATAAAAATGTTTAAGTTAAAATAACATTATTCACAGAACAAATAAAGAAGGAACAAAAGCATGTTTGACATTCAGTGCAAGAAAAGTTATAACAAATTCATTGTTCAAAAAATAAATCCAATAATAAAATATCTAGAATTTTTATCTAATAACAAGACTTGGAGGCCTTAACTCTGTTGGTTGGGCCAAACCAACAATGGATAAGTCTGGGTATCCTTCACTGACATCTAAATCATTAAGCCCAAGCTATCTAGCTTTCCCCTTGCTGTTGCGAGTTGCAACAGGTCGATTGTGGTGCTTTCCTTCAGGCTGGGCCATGGTGTTGCGCAATTCTCTAAGGATGAGCCGCTGGGCTGTTAGGCTACACACTTTACTTGAGATGTGAGTTTTCAGATTTTTGAAAACAAATTAGACCCGGTTTCAATAATAATTTAAGTGTTTAAATTTTTTATTCCATTATTATTAACCAAAAACACTAAAATAATACAATTAACTAGCCAAAATTAAGTCTAAGAAAAGTTTTTAGAAGCCAAAATTAACTAGATGATTTTTTCCAAGCTACTAGAATTAGGACAAAATCTATGGAAATTTACATGAACTATACTAAGAATTAGGCTCCTTGAGAAACTATTGAACACATCCATGTAGGGGTAGACATTGGGATGAAAATTTGTCATTTTGGATGATTCTTTGATTTTTTTCCCCCTTTATTAGACCTTTTTTTAATTTGAATATGCTTTACCCAATAAAAACAAGATTTATGATGTCTTAAAAAATTCAAATAATTTAGAAATAAAATTTATGTATTATATAATTAGTTAATCTCTTAGTTCTAACTATCTCATCTATTCTTTCTAGTTAAGGTGATTAATAGTTGATGTCTGGTAAGTCAAGGTGACTGGTATTTGTAAAATGTTCTTTTTGATAGATGCAGAGACTCTTAGATGTTTAAGTAAATGTCTTTGTAAATAAAGAAAGTGCAATTGTATCATAAAGAGATCAACTTTGAAAATACATATGCAGTATAAAATGAAAATTGTGAATTTTAGGTTTGAAGAAAGATTCATAAGGTATTTTTAACTCATAAATCTTATCATTTTATGTAGTAAAGGGGTTGGAGAATCATTTTGTCTTGATAGCATTAATGAAGAATAAATATCTTTTATATATGTATTAATGAGATAGAAATATGATAGGCCATTGAAATTATATATATATATATATATATATAAAGG